>FTIZ01739175.1_pt1 | contig 12770 bp, 8 predicted proteins | sample 1658381 | NCBI WGS metagenome assembly FTIZ01 (sample SAMEA3914822, study PRJEB12502) | metagenome | biome: forest; material: soil | place: USA | collected 2012-03-12 | depth 0.1 m
CCCGACACGTCGTTCGCAGCGGTCAGGCGGTTTGCGATGGCGTCCAGGCTGGGGTCTGCAGCAACAAGCCCGTCTTCAGGGGCTGCGTTCAGGGAGAAGAACTGCCGGAACGAGTCGCTCGCGGCCTGGAGAACATCCACCAGGTCGAGGCGGATGTCACGGTCGGCGTACTGAGCTGCAAGGGAAAAGTCCTCGTCGTCGCAAAGAAGAAGGGGGCACGAGCGCAGCTGATTGCCCGCCAGGAACCCGTCGGCAGTCATCAAACGCATGGACGGGGCCGGGCCGAGGTCGCCGAACGCCAAGGGGGTGTCGAGGCAGAGGCACTGGAAAATGTCGGCCCTGTCTCACGGTCAGTCAGGCCATCCATCGACATTATCTTTCGGGGACACACTCACATGACCACGAGGTTCTGCATGACGCCCGACATCATGTGTAACCCACCGCGAGCCTTGACAAACCTTTCAACAGCAGCAAGATGCGTAATGGCGCGGGGACTAAAGCGGAACATCTAGAACCCCCACCAACATCCATCAGCAACCGCCCCTGAAATCCACCCAAAACAAAAACAAAAGCAAAACAAAACTCACCTCAAACATCCCCAAAATCACCACCGGATACACCACCTCCTCCACCCCCTTCCTCTCCGCCCCCCCATCAACAAACCTCTGCAGCTCCCTCACAGCCAGATACTCATACCCCGGATACGCCACCACCAACCCCTCCTCCTTTCCACCCCACCCCTTCCCTTGGCTCACCACCTCTCCACGAACACAGTCCAAAATCCCCGCCGTCAACAGCCACCCAATGTAAATACACGCCGCCTTGGACAGGTCGGGCCGGAAGTAGGAGGGCTGGCGGAAGCCGACTAGCACAAACGCCTCGTCGAGGTAGGAGGAGTAGGAGGCGCATTGGTGCAGGTAGCGGTGGAAGGTGTGGAGGGGGACGCCCGTGGGGTGGGTTGATTGTTGCGGGGGTAAGTCGAGCGGGGTGTGGAGGGTGAGGGGGCGGTTGGTGTGGCGGGCGAGGAGGGCTTTGGTTGCCTTGCCGCGGTGGTTGGTGGTGGTGGCGGGCACGCACCGCCGTCGGACGGTGGTGGCCAATGCCTGCTGCTGCGACTCGGTGCTGTCAGGGGGCGAGTTGGTGTGGTCGCTATCGCTACTAGTGCTGCTGCCGCTATGCTTGTCTATGGCTGGGGCTAGGCTGTGTCACCGGCGAGTGAGAGATGGCCATGTTAGTGAGGAATTTCCTAAACTGGATAATGCTCGATCTGACGGAGCCCGCGTCGGCGACCAAACCCACCCTGCCCAACCCCACGGGGATTGCGGTAGGTACACTTACGGACGAGGATCACATGTGACAGTAGCTGCGGCTATACTTGGTATAAGAAGTTAATAGCCACTCGGTTAATGCACGTCGTCGCTGTTCCCAGACTCCATGGAGGTCGGGACTGAGCCTGTCTGACCTTTTTTGGCTTGCTTCTGCCGGCCGCGGACCAGGACCATTACGTGGGACCTGACCGTCTGCTTCTGCTCCTTGGCTAGCTCGGGGCCCTCATAGTTCACGAAGATGGCCATGTTGGTACGATGAGAATATCTTGTGCGGTTTCTGAGTCAAGTGGTTGCGTGAGAGAGCCAGGAGATGGAGATGGAGAGGGAGATGGAACTTTGAATGTCACACGAGAGAGAACTAAGGTGGGCAGCAAAGGGGAAAAACCCAAGGGCCCATGGGTCAAGTGTCAAGCCGTGCTTGATGTCTTCCCCGCCGCCCTTCTCCCGCCGTTTCCTAACTGAGCGGGAGGATTCCTGTCACGGTGAGGCTCAACTCTTGGCTTTCATGCCAAGCACACGCTAAATCGAGCCGTCGAGATGGGATTGGAGTTGAGCGTTTGCCGTGCTGGGAATAGCGTCGAAGGTGGAGAGGGACAGGGGTCTTCTTGCGGACGACGGGGTTCACACGAACGGGCTGTCTCGGACGCGGAGATCACCATTGTCAAGAAGGGGACCTCGCTCCGGACTCTTCATACCGGCGGCTGCGGCAGATGGAAGCTAAGGCTCACATAAGCGCCAGCCGCAGGTGAAGGATCGAGACAACGACTGCTTGGCCGTCAGGTTCTCAGTCTGTGAAGATGCTTGTGTGTGGTTCAGCTGGCGGACGAAATGTCAACGGGAGGGACAGGAGGCAAGCCATGTATGGGTGAGGACGGGATAGGGGGCAGCAGGGTGATCAGCACGAGAGCTTGTATAAATTCCCGTCTCTCGCCCTCGCCTTCTCTCGAACATTCAGACACACGTCAGAACAAGAACAACAGCTTTCCTTCTCCAGCTTCACTTATCTCTCCATTGCTCCCACCATCAGAATGAAGCTCTCCGCCATCACGACACTCCTCGCCGCCGCCGGCCTCGCCACGGCAGCCCCCGCCTGGGGAGAGCCCGTCGAGGGCGAGGACTCGGCCCTCAGCAAGCGCGCCTGGCCCTACGGCAAGGGAGACTGCTATGGTAGCGGCCAGTGGGGCAAGCAGGACGATGGCAAGCATGCGATCCGGGACTTCTGCACCAAGCATGGCAACGGGCAGATCCCGCCCAAGGGCCTGATCGGTGTCGGCAAGCCGCAGCCGTGGATCGACGACACCTTCAGCTACAACTCGGCCCTCGAGTGGCACATCCAGGTGCAGACGTCGGCGCTGGTCTCGCTCGGGCCCGCGTTGACGTACGAGGAGTGCATCATCTCGCTGTACCAGGCAATCAATTACTGCTGGGGCGACAACGCCGACACTCGGTAAGTGTATCCCGTTGCCGTTCTGGGGGTTTGTGGTGCAAATGTGGCCCGTGGCTGACACACGACAGCGGTGGCCAGGGCTTTGTGAGGAAGTTGTATGTCAATGTTGATCCGAACACGAAGAAATGAAACAGACTTCAGTTTGCTTGGGTCGGAGGACACCAAACGATATTCGCGGATGAGGAGCCATTGAGTTGGCGGGTTCTGTTCTGAAGGAGGGGTTGCTTGTAGTATCTTAATACAGTTTAGTCTTGGATCTAGATGTTGTCTTGATCGTCGTTGTATGTATGTTGGTTCGCAGGCTTGTTGATGGAGGCAAATTCAGGGGTATTCAGGGGCACAACCAGGAGCACCTTCTCGTGCAACCGTGGCTATCATTCCTTCCCCAAAGCTTCGTAAGAACAAAGCACCTTCTGTCCGTCATGTTTAGCCCTCGCTGCTCCCAGATCCTGCTCGAGGCTGTGGGAAATGGACCGCCCTCCTCTCTCTGTCGTCCGCGGCGAGTGTCCGAGCTGAAGCTATCTCCCGTTCTTTGGCTACCATCTTTTTGCAGGGAGCCGATGAGGCCTCGAATTGACATTATTACTTATCGCTCGACCGCTCAACGCTCGTCTTTCACTCCCCAAAATAGCTTTACCAGATGATCTCCCGGGCAACCGGCGTTGCCACAGCCATGTCGAGCCTGGAATTCGACATTCTGCCCGACCGGGTGCCCGACCTGGTACCCGACCAGAAAAGCCTCAAGACGAGCCGCCCTCGGCGCTCATTCGTTGGATCGATCCGCAGCAAGACGTCGCGTTTCTTTGGCCGGAATACCGCCATTCCCAAGAACGCGGACATCACCACGACGGTAGACAGCACCAACACTGCGGACATCACCAGCGCTGCAGACATAATCAGCATCGCCGACAGCATCCGCCAGCCCGTTCAGACCTCCCCAGTCAAGACTAGACGCAGTTGGTTCAACTCAGTCGGCACTCGCTTCCACCGCCATGGCCGCCGTACCATCCTCCTGTCGTCAGACAGCGAGCAATGCGTTCACGTCGAGCTGGAAGACGCCACCGGCGTGTCTGACCAGCCCTCGGCTCTGGAGAGACCACGGTCTCCCTCACCCATCAGCCGCCGCCTGTTTGGGACCCGCCGCAATCTCCGGCTCCAGTCACTTCCCAGCAAGCTCCGCCGGAGCACCAGCGTTTTCCGTCGGTCATCGTCGAGTCTGTCAGACAAGGGCAAGGAGAACTTTGTGTCTCCGGCCCCTCCCGCCGAGTCTTCTACCAATGTCGCTACCGCCAACACGGGAAGCTGGAGTTCGTTTCGGTCTGGTGTTCAGAGGGCCGTTCGGGGTGAGTGGTGCTGTCTCCCATCGCCAGTTCATACTAACAAGACTCCCAGAGATGGTCGACGGCAGCTTCCGCTTCTCCGACGACCGTACCGCCGGCAGTCAGTCTCACTCCCACCACCCCTCACCTCAAACCCAACTCCACTAACCCTTATCATCCACAGACACGCCACCCACACGCCCTCCCCTCCCCAGAGTCCCTCTCAGAACCCTCTGGACCATAATGTCAGCCGACTCCGAGTAAGCCCCTCACCCCTCCCTTTCCCCTCCGTTTTGGAGTTTAACCCCAATCCCAGCGGCAACGAAATCCCAAGACCCCCATCCCCAGGAGACAGCAGCACCAAGCTCTGTCATTTCGCAGAGTGGTCCTCCCCCGAGTGCTGGTCCCCTTCCAAATCATCACAAAACAACTACATCCTCGTCTCTCCCTCCCCGCACAACAACACCCACACCCCCAACAACACCAGCGAGACCGCAGTAGACGCAGCCGACAATGGAGGTAATGGTGGTGAGGTGACTGGCAATGATGATGGTGAGAATGATGACCCGACCCCGACCCGCGCCGCGCCGCTCTCGCGCGCCTGTTCGGCCTCGTCGGCTGGATCTGATTCCTCCTCAGCGTTTGTCTCTGAGCCCAGGTCGGTGGTGTATCACAGCCCTGTGAGCGAGGCACCCAGTGGGGGGGGTAGTTTTAGGTCTTGGAGGAGAGGGAGTGGGAGTGGTGGGAGTCGGGGGCTTTTGCTTGGTTCTAGTTCTGGTACCGCTGGTACTGCTAGTGGTGTGAGTGGTAGTGGTGGTGGTGTGGGTAGTAGCAGTAGGAGGAGTGGTGGCGGCGTTAGTGGTGGGAAGGTGCGCGGCTGGCGGGGGAGGGGGTTTCTTCTGGACGATGTTCAGACTCTTCTTGCCGACATTAAGGCTCCCGTCGGCGGCTATGAAGGAAACACTCGTGGACGGAGTCAGCAGCTTGCCAGTCCGGTCGGGGAAGGGAGCAGTAGCAGCCCCGTGGAGGAGGAGAATCAGACCGGAGTGCTTCAGGAAGTGGGGAACGCGGCGGCTGGGAGAGTGGGGGAGGGAGTTGGGTGGGATATTGAGAAGGAGGGTGGCGGCTGTGGTTGTGCTGGTGAGGAGGGGGTGGTGGTGAGGGAGGGAGTCAGGCCGCGCGTTGTGTCGTATCCGGCTGCGGCGGTTTGAGGAATGGCGGGTTGTTTGGCTTGGTTGAAAGGGGCGTAAGAGAGGAACATATTGTTATGCGGTATCGGTAGCTGGGTTGGTGGAGTGTTTGGGCCTGGGTTCTGTAGTGTTAGTCGTCAAGGAGGAGCCGCTGGTTGGTCAGTGTAAAATGACGGTAGACAGGATATCGAGAAGTCGTACACACAGCAGCCGACCCTTATGAGCCATGTGGTGATCTCTATGCTGGGAGTTCTTTTATTACAGGAAACGGACTCGCTCCCCGGCTGGGTGCCGCATTCGTATTGTACATGTGCAGGGTATGAGGGTGGTGATACATAGCAAGTGTAGTGTACATCATATCTTCCACCAGTCCCGCAGTGGGACCTCAGGGGGAGACTGCTCGTCGAACGTGTCCTCCAGCGCAACCCCCGCAACTTTAAAGACATCTGGGGGCGCCATCTGGATATAGCTTGGCGATCCACCGCTCAAGCCGTCTCTGCAGGACGGCGTCCTGCGCCTGCAGCAGCCTGGCCGGCTCTCCTCAACCAGTCTCGCAGTGGATCCTCACGGGAAAGCTGCTCGTCGTCCTCCAGCGCATCCTTCCCAACCTTGAACACGTCCGCTGGCGCGCCCTCCGGATATATCTTGGCGATCCACCGCTCAACCTGCCTCTGCAGGACGGCCCGCCGCGTGCGCAGCAGCTTGACCGACTTGGGCTCCGTCACCAGCTGGTCAGTGACGGCCCGGTCGATGGCGGCGATCATGCGCCGCCCCGTCGCCATCACCTCCTGCATGTCCCCGCGCTTCTTGTCCAGCTCCTCCTGCGGCGAGCGCGTCGCGGTGGGCGGGTAGGACAGGGACCCGGAGAGAATCCGGAAGGGCTCCCACATGCGTTCGATGGCGGCCATGATTTGCCGGCCATGCTCGGGATTGCCCGCGTCGGGGGCGTCGGGCTGCTCGTAAAAGTGCCGCGTGTTGGCGCGGGCGGCCTGAAGGTACAGGCGCAATGCGAGAGCGTCGGGGTAGCGCTGCGTCGCGGTCATGACGTCGAGGATGCGGCAGGCGTTCTCAAAGGCGGTCGGGTTGAGGTTGTCACCGACGCAGACCGAAAAGCCCCGGCGGAAAGTGATGGGGCCGAGGATGTTCTGGGGCATCTCCTCGATGAGGGCGGCGACCTGCGCGCTGGCGTGGCCGCTGGCGAGGGCGCCGAGGTAGCAGAAGTAGTTTTCGTGGTCGGGCGTGACGCCTAGGTCGCGGGTGAGGTAGGACCAGTACTTGGCCGCGCTGGCGGTCTTGCGCGTGTTGGTTAGAGCGGTCAGGACGAGCGAGAGGGTCTTGGTCCCAGGTTGGGGGTAGCGGAGGTCTGTTTTGGCGGTCGACTTCGCGGGCGTCTGTTGGGCTTTTGGTGACATGTCGGTTGGGCCGGGATCGGGCATGGCCGGGAGCTTCACTTTGGGCTTGTCGAACCTCGGGATCTGCATGGTCTGTTCGAGCAGTTCCAAGACACTCTCGTTGTCCTTGTAGTCGCCCGCCGTCAGGACTCGGCCCATGGCGCACACCAGATACTCGTCCATGGGCATCTTGGCGCCCTTCCAAGCCGCGACAACGTCGGCCCAGATACGGCTCGCTTGCTGGATGCTTTTCTGCACCTCCCGCTTGACGTCGGCATCAGCCAGGCCAAAGTTGGCCTTACCCGCGGCTCTGGCGTCGTACCGGAGCGCGTTCAGGACGATGGTGTAGGTAGTGGCGTCCGGGGCACGCGTACTGTCATTCGAGGTCGCGAGGACGGTGAACAAACTCTCCATGTCGCCGGCACGGGCGCAGACTGCGAGAGCGGCGTTCATGTGAATCGTATTGGGCTTGACAGCGGGATGCTTCATCATGAAGTTGTAGAGCCGGGTGGCCTCGGCGACGGCCAGCTTGGGATGCAAAGAGGAGGCACAGCCGCGGAAGATGATGGTGTACGTCTTTGCGTTGGGTGTTTGGGCGCGCTTCTTCATCTGCAGAAGAATTTGGGTCAGTAGCCGGCCCGGCAGACACAGGAAACAGACGCGAGCGAGTGCGCACCTCGTTGTACAGCTTGATCGCAGCATGAAGACGCTTGTTCTTGAGTTGGTAGTCGATCAGGTGGTTCCAGCTGACCTCGACCTTGGCCTTCCGGCTCGCGAGGCGGGTCATCAAGAGCGCCTCGTCAAAGTTGCTCTTCTCGAGGGCGGCGGTGACATGCTGGGCGATGTGGTATGGGTCCGGGAAGAGGTCGAGGCGTTTCCTGACGGCAGCCTCCAGCTTCTTCTCGTACTTTTCTTTCTCAAACTTGCTGCCTTTTGACTTGATGTTTTCAAAGTCCAATTCCTCCTCCTCGTCTACAATGGACTTCCCATGGTCGGGCGCCTTCCGCCCCTTGAGAAGGGGTGCGGGGAGCGCGCTCTCGAGGTCGACTTTGATTCCCTGGCCCGCGAACGGTCGGCCTCTGGATATCGTGGACGGGGTTGTCCGCAAGGATGAAAACAGCCGTGGCCCGACCGGGCTGGCGGCTGTGCCCGTGAGGCTTCGGAGGCAGGCCCGGCAGACGAACATGGCCGGTGTGGGGTGTGGGGTGTGTGTGTGGGAGGGACGGAAGCCCTTGTCGGGGCGGGCTCGCCGAATGCCGCTGCACACAGTACAATTAAATCTCGATTCGTGCGGTGGTTCCGAGTGGTGGTGCTGGGAATCGAAGCTGGAGGGCGGGCCTGCCTGTCTGCTGTTCGCAAGGTTTGATCTCTCTTTAGTTTTTTTGGTGATGCATTTGAAAGTTGAAACTTTTGCTGCGCAGACTTCTGCGATGCTTGGCGTCCCATCTTTCTTTGAGGCTTGCCTGCCGGGAGTGATACCTCCATGGCTACAGGGGTCCAGTATTCCACTTACAGGACAGGGGTACGCGTTGACGCTACGCGAAACGCGAGAACCGCGCCCGCCCACTGTAACTGAGCCCACTCAATTAACGAATTGGACCCGCGTTCTGTTCTGCCCGCACACCCACTCACCCACACACTCACACAACACATCTCCAGTGTTGTTGCTGCTCCAGCGCCCCGGGACAGTCGACGACCTCTGACGGCCATGCCGCTGCTAGTGCCATTGGCTTGAAAACAACCCCCGATCAATACGACGATACCTGCTCGTCCACTCTCCAGACCCCGTTCGACACACCAAAAGGGGCACAACAGAAACTGAAAATGTCCCGGGTCAACAAGAAGCGCGACAAGTTCGCTGAACTCCGCGCTCTGCGGCAGTCGGGCAAGAAGAAGTTCGACACGTACGAGGTCGAGGACGCCGACGACCTCTACGAAGAAGTCGACGAGAATCAGTACAAGAAGATCGTGCGAGACCGCCTCAACCAAGACGACTTTGTTGTCGACGACAATGGCGAGGGATATGCCGACGACGGCCGCGAGGACTGGGACCGCGTGCAGGCCTACGCTTCCGAAAGCGATGATGCTCTGCCGGTGCCTGGCGGGAAGGACCGCAAGTGTATGAGATTCCCCCCGGGTCCCTCACTCCCACCAGTCCCTCCGCTGACGAACCTGCCTCCATCCAGCCAAGAAGCAACGCGACGAAGAGCAGGCAAAGCGAGACGCCAATGACCGGGACATTTCTGAGTACTTCACAAAAGGCGCCGCCAAGGCCCAGCCCAAGCCCAAGGTCAGTCAGCAGTCCGGGTCCAGCCCTCCGACGGCCCAACTGACACGTCACGTCCGCAGTTTATCAAGACAGAAGAAGACGAAAAATTCCTGGACGACCTTCTCGCCGAGGTCAATGCGAACGTACCCGTTCCCGTATCGAGGGTGTCCAAGAAGAGAGACAGGTCAGCCGAGAGGAGGAGAGCACGGGCCCTCTCCCCCGTCCGGGAAGCTCGCCAGCCAGCTACCAAGAGGACGAAGATGCTCGATGGCAGCGCGTCCTCTCCCATGGCCAGCGACGTTGCCATGATTGACGAGGACGATTTTGTGCAGCCCGTTGAGGACGAGCCTACCCTACCTGTCGACGTGCCCATGAGCGACCCGGCACCCTCTTCGCCCGCGGCCAAGGTTGCCGAGCGAAGGACTCAGCCCAAGGTCGATGTCGATCAATATGATGACGACGACGATGATGACATGATGGAAGTTGCTCACGCCGGCGCGGTTGCTGCGACAAGCGTTAATTTGTCTGCCTCGCGCCAGATCAAGAAGATCATCAAGGCCGAGCCCCTGCCAACTCCAGTGAGCTCGTCGCCCGCCAAAGGTCCAGAGGCTGCTGTGGACTCGGCAGCGTGGAATGGCATCAACGAGAAGCTCAATGTCGTCAGCAACTCGCAGTCAGAGACCAAGAGCATAGGCAAGATCGACTACAAGGACGCCGTCGAGGAGGACGGCAGCCTCAACATGTTTTGGACTGACTACACCGAGGTGAGCGGCAGTCTGTGCCTCTTTGGCAAGGTCCTCAACAAGAAGACCGGCCATTATGTCAGCTGCTTTGTCAAGGTCGACAACGTCCTACGGAAGCTCTACTTCTTGCCCCGCAAGCATCGGGCGCGTCACGGCGTTGAGACGACGGAGCAGGTTGAGATGGTGGACGTATACAATGAAGTCGACAGCCTCATGACCAGGATCAAGGCTGGCATGTACAAGATCAAGGGTTGCGAACGGAAGTACGCCTTTGAGCTTCCCGAGATCCCTACCGAGGGCCAGTACCTGAAACTGCTCTACCCCTATACCCGGCCTGCCATCGAGTTTGGAACCAAGGGCGAAACCTTCTCGCACGTCTTCGGCACCAACACCTCTCTGTTCGAGCAGTTTGTGCTCTGGAAGGGAATCATGGGCCCATGCTGGCTGAGGATTGAGGACGCCGACTTTGGCGCCCTGAAGAACGCGTCGCACTGCCGCCTCGAAGTCCTGGTCGAGCACCCCAACATGCTTGCGGCAGTGCCCGAGAAAGACGCACCCGAAGCGCCCCCTCTGACTCTGATGAGCATTGCCATGCGCACCATGTTGAACGCCAGGGACAACAAGCAGGAAATCCTCGCCATCAGTGCAAGGATATACGAAGATGTCTCCCTCAGCAACACAACTCCTGCCGATAAGCTGCCCTGCCGGACCTTTACCCTCCTCCGCCCGCCAAGCACCGCCTTCCCCCTTGGTTTTGAGAAGATGGTCAAGGACAGGAAACGGGGTCTCATCAAGCTCATGAAGCAGGAGTCAGACATGCTGGCTTTTTTCCTCGCACAGATTGACCTCGTCGACCCGGACGTGATTCTCGGCCACCAGCTCGAGGGTGTTGATTACAGCATTCTTCTGAACCGCCTCTACGAGAAGAAGACGCACCAGTGGTCGCGCCTCGGGAGGCTGAGGCGGGCCGCATGGCCGTCGTCCATTGGCAAGGTCGGCGGCAACGTCTTTGCAGAACGCCAGGTCATGTCCGGGCGGCTTCTGTGCGACCTTGCCAACGATGCCGGCAAATCTGTCATGTTCAAATGCCAGTCGTGGAGCCTGACAGAAATGTGCAGTCTCTACCTCGGAGGCGACAACCACCGCCGGGAAGTCGACAACGAGCTGGCTCTCAAAACCTGGGCCACTTCCAAGGAGGGCTTGATGGATTACGTGTCGCACGCCGAGACCGACACCTACTTCGTCGCCGCCCTGGCTCTGAGAACTCAGATCCTCCCCCTCACAAAGGTTCTCACCAACCTGGCAGGCAACTCCTGGGCAAGAACTCTGACAGGCACCCGCGCCGAGCGTAACGAGTACATTTTGCTCCACGAATTCCACAAAAAGAAGTACATCTGCCCAGACAAACAACCCTTCAACCGGAGGGGACGCATGGATGAAGAGAATGGAGAAGAGGAAGGCGGCGAGACCAAGAAGAAGGACAAGTACAAGGGCGGTCTTGTTTTCGAGCCCGAAAAGGGGCTTTACGACAAGTTCGTCCTCGTCATGGACTTCAACTCGCTTTACCCCTCTATCATCCAGGAGTACAACATCTGCTTCACCACTGTTGATCGGTCGTTTAAGGTGAGTTGGCCTCCTCCTTGTTTTTGGCAACGTTCACTCGCTAACAAGAATCAGTCCGATGATGAAGATGCAGTGCCTCCAGTCCCAGAGCAGCAAGATGCTGCCATCCTCCCAAAGCTTCTCAAAGAGTTGGTTGCCCGCCGCCGGGTAGTCAAGAGCCTGATGAAGGACAAGACTGCCACCCCAGAGCAACTTGCGACCTACGACATTAGGCAGCTTGCCCTGAAGTTGACGGCCAACTCCATGTATGGCTGTTTGGGGTACACCAAGTCTCGCTTCTACGCCAGACCCCTTGCTATGCTCACCACATTCAAGGGTCGTGAGATTCTCCGCAGCACCAAGGACCTAGCCGAGAGCATGTCACTGCAGGTCATCTACGGTGACACCGACTCCGTCATGATCAACGCGAACGTGGACAACGTAGCCGATGCCCTGAAGGTCGGCCGCGAGTTCAAGAGCGAAGTCAACAAGCGGTACAGAATGCTCGAGATCGACATTGACAACGTCTTCCGGCGTATTCTTCTCCAGGCCAAGAAAAAGTACGCCGCCGTCAACTTGGTCGAGATCGACGGCAAGTTCGTCGAGAAGATGGAGGTCAAGGGTCTCGACATGAAGCGCCGCGAGTACTGCCCCCTGTCGAGAGAGATCTCGAAGCGCATCCTCGACGAGATCCTCTCGGGCGACGACACCGAAGTCTCCGTGCAGCGCATCCACGAGTACCTGCGCGACATCGCCGGCAAGATGCGCGAGCAGGCCATCCCGGCGCAAAAGTACATCATCCTCACCCAGCTCGGCAAATCCCCCAAGGAGTACCCCAACGCGGACAGCATGCCCCAAGTCCAAGTCGCCCTCCGCGAGCTGGCCCGCGGCAAGACCATGCGTAAAGGCGACGTCGTCTCGTACATCATCACAGGCGACAGCAAGACGACCTCGGAACCCGCCGCCAAGCGCGCCTATACTCCGCAGGACGTGCTCAAAGCCGACTCGGGCCTCGCCCCCGACGTCGACTGGTACATCGGCAAGCAAATCTTCCCTCCGGTCGAACGCCTCTGCGCAAACATAGTCGGCACCTCCACCGCCCAGCTCGCCGACAACCTCGGCCTCGACGTGCGCCGCTACGCCAACACCTCCTCCTCTAACTCCTCCAACTCCAACCGCGACCTGGAATTCCAACCCCTCGAGTCCCAAATCCCAGACGCAATCCGCTTCCAAGACTGCGCCCGCCTGACCCTCCGCTGCCGCGCGTGCAAGGCCTCAGCCCCCTTCGAAGGCCTTCTCCTCTCCGCGCACCGCACCACCCCGGCAGGCGTGGCCTGCCCGTCCTGCGCGGCCGTGCTCCCCAACCTCTCCATCGTCGCGCAGGTCGAGGCCGCCGTGCGCGCCCAGACGGCACGGTATTACGAAGGCTGGCTGGTGTGCGACGACGCGAGCTGCGCCAACCGCACGCGCCAGATGAGCGT
>FTIZ01001397.1_pt1 | contig 12736 bp, 3 predicted proteins | sample 1658381 | NCBI WGS metagenome assembly FTIZ01 (sample SAMEA3914822, study PRJEB12502) | metagenome | biome: forest; material: soil | place: USA | collected 2012-03-12 | depth 0.1 m
GCGGCTTGTGGGCGGCTGAAGCAGGGGCGGTGAAGGGATGTTGGACGTTGATACGACCGGCTTCCCTGCCGATCCCATGTACCGGGTTCCCTGCCGATCCCGTGTGCCAACGACGGAGCCAACGGCAGATCAGCCAACTGGCGCTCCGACCCATCCGACTGCACATGATGAATGGTGGCTGGCTGCCACAGGGCATGGGTCGCCCAATCGCAAGCTGCACGTGTAAGTCCGTTTGAGTAAGTTTGTCAACACGCCACTAATTTTGGGCTGCATACTTTATTGCTCTTGTGCAGGAAAGGAAACTCGCTCAACGCAATGCCTTTATAATCCAACAGCTGACACTGGCCCAGTGTTTAGCGTGTGACAGAACCATTGTTGCAAGGGAGCCCCTCACGCCTCTTTGTCGTTCCAACAGCAGGTGACCAGTGATAAGCCCAACCCACTTGTCCTTGTTCAAATGGTCGCCAAGAGAGCGAATAATCGGGCAGAAACATCATGCAACTGCGGAGTCCGGCCTCGAGACTGGCAGCCCCAACTACGCCACCAAGGGGCTCGACCATTCCCTCGGTGAGCCATCCCTGAGGGTTCCTCGCTCTCAGCTGTATCCAACACCCTGTTCAGACTATCCAGCCTCGTTCGGCAACCTCTCTGCCCTGGCAACGGTCCCAACACCATTGACACCGCTTCAGCGCCTTTCTCGGTTCTCCAAAAGCCCTCATCGTCGACAGAGCTCCCGCTGACTCGCGTCACGCGCCCTCGTTGTTACACCAACTGACTTCGGGCCGTTTGGGCATCTCACTCTCTAGGTCTAGTTTGCTAGGAGTTTTATCACCTCCAATACCTGGGTAAAACAGCGTCATTAGATCCATCCTCGTTCTGGTCGCTGTCTCCTTCGCGAGCAGCAAGCATGCTTGAGCCGTTATCCAGTGGCCCCGAGCCATCCTTCCAACCGAAAAGAAAAGAATAGAAAGAAGAAGATAAAATGGAGAGAACAAGAAAAGCGATGGGAGAAGGAATCTACGTGGATCAACTTCAAGCTTCAGCCCCGAACGACGCGAAAGAAAAAAAAAAAAGCAACTAGCCCTTTTGCGCCCGGCACAGTGGATTTGGACCGGGGCGTCCATCTCATCTCAGCTTATTCCCAGAGCCTGGATTTCCCGTCAGCTTGCTGTCACTTGTCCTTATCATGGGATGATTAGCCAAGGATGCACAGTCGTGGCCCAGCAGCGATGTTATCTCGCACAAATTCCCAAAACCGGGTTCAACACCAGAGCCTCAGACGCCGCAGAGTCGCAGCCCGCGCAGGGTAGCAGTCGACGCAGAGTCGTAGCCCGCGCAGAGTCGCAGCCGGCGCGTCGGAATGCAGCCAGTCGCTTGCGCTAGACGAACCTCTCAGCACGCAACGCTGGTCCGGAACTCGGAAGCCAATGGGCTGCTTGGACTTGACCCGCGCCATGCACTCTGTGCCGTTCTTCAGATAATTTGGAGAGTGCAGCCGTGGGATAACGTGGGGGCGATGGCCTTTTTTTCGAGCAAAACTTCGCGCATGTCTATTTTTGATGCGGCTGCCGGAGGACCTGCTGCTGGCTGGCAAGGTGGTGACGAGTCTTCTCGTTGATTCGGGGCTTTGTCAGAGAACGAAACTGCAGCGGGATGCGACAGTTGTAAAGAGTCAGGAGTTTATGGATGCTTTGTCCGGTTATCCTCTCTTTTTGTGTTGTGTTGTGACGGGTGAATTAGAGACATTGTTCGGACGGCCTCAAAATAAGGGGTTTGGGAATGTGTGTTTGGTGAGGAACACCGAAGGATCAATGCACTAAGAATTAGAGACAAGAAACGGAGAAGGAAAGAGAGAGAAAAGCCCATAGAAAGGCAGGGAAAGGGGCACAGCAAGTTGACGACACCGAAAATGAGGGCGGCGACGGCAGAGATGACAACAAAAGTAGCTCGGCCCTGAGGGAAGTCGCGCATTTTCAAGTTGACGACTGAAACCTGGCGAGGTTTGGGCAGCCTCCGTGCCGTTGGTGTTGAAGATAAGGGTACTACCCGCACTCCGGTTGCAACAGGCAATCAGAGAGATCCAGTTTTAACAGTTGGCGCTGCTGAATAGCCACAGCGCAGAATTCTGGGCGCAGAAGCCACCCCTTGATCTCGACAAACAATGCGAGAATTTCCGGGCGGAAAGGTTGCAAGGGGCGGACAGCCGCTTGGTCTCAATAATCCCTTGGCCTCGACATCTTCCTGGCCTCGACATCTTCTTGGCCTTAACGGTTTCTTGGACTCGATAGCCCCTTGGACTCGACAACCTACCCTCGGTTTCGAAGGAAACGCATTGGGGTCTGGTAAAGGATTGCGTCAATCTACTCGGTTACGAAGGCATGTAGGCAACAAGAGAAGTAGCATTATACCTGATAAAACCCATGCATCGTTACTCAAGTCTTCGTTATCTTGCCGAGTTTTGCCCATAAAAGGTCTGTGTCTGCTCAGAAGAGTCTAGAACTAGTAGCTAAGTATAAGGACAAGAAACCGCACCTTCTGAACAACAACGGAGACCAGAACCTGCCGTTATTATTGGGAGGGCGAAAACGCGTTTCTGGACCTTGTAATTTGTTTAATTAGTTCACTTTCTTTTTGGTCCTTGTTCAAACAGAGTTTCTCGTGATGGTTTCCACAGCTCCGTTTCCCAACTTTATTGTGGTGTGATTCTAACATCGCCCTTGTGTCAATTCGTTCCACCAACGCGTTGCGAATCTTCTTCTTAGCCAACCAAACGCGTACGACTTCGAACAGCATCCCTTTGTTACCATTGAATTCGGCGCCCTCATGCCAATACTTCAGTTACCAAAGGCGGCGCCATCACGTCACCGTTCAATGTGGCCGTTTCCCTCTCTCGTGTGCGCTCCCCTTCCCATGGTGCAGTTTTGATTTCGCTGCCGCGCCTGGCGCTCACATGTGCATCCGGCCTCGCTTCCTCAGGCTTCGTCGCCTCTGGCAAGAGGGATTGTCCCGCATTTTCGATGACACCGTCAACAAGGTCAGTCATGGACGCACCGCCGAGGATTTTCATGACGGGGACATCGACAGTTAGCTCCTTCTGGAACCACGAGCGGATCTCGACGGCCATCAGACTGTCGACGCCCAGATCAACGAGCGGGGTCCTGTCATGCACTGTGTCGGCATCAGGCAGGAATTTGGCCGCCTGCAGCCGGGCGTTGAGCGCACCCAGGACAATGGCAGCGACATGCTCCAGCGTCTTAGCGGCCTCCAACAATTTCTTGACAGGCACGGCTGCCGCGGCGGCGGAGGTATTCCCGCCACTGCCCTCAGCAATCTCATCCTTGATCATCATGCCCAGCCGCGCGTTCCTAGCCCAGAAGGCCTTCTCAACCTGTTCCCGGCCCCGCAGCACGCTCACGCCAGCCACCAGCTCCGGGTCGCACTCGTCGGACCTCCCGGTCACGACGGCCTCGGCGAAGAGCTGATGCAGGTCCGACTCGCTCATGGCCATAGTGCTGGACCAGAACTTGAGGCGCTCCTGGGCCGAGGGCGCCAGCGCGCGCTCGATGTACCCGACGCCGACCATGCGGCCGATGTCGATGCTGGCGCCGGGCAGGCCGCGGTTCTTGCGCCGGTCGCGCATCAGCGCCTTGAGGAAGCAGTTGCCCGCACCGTAGGCCGCCTGTCCCGGGTTGCCCGTCATGCCGACTAGCGAGCTGAGGCCGACAAAGAACTCGAGGGGCGGGGGCGCGTCGTCGTCTATGGACGAGGACGAGGACGAGAACAGCCGGTCGAGATTCAGCGCGCCCTGCACTTTGGGGCGAAGGACGGACTGGAAATCGACGAGCTGTTGGGTCATGAAGGTCGCGTCGATGAGCACCATGGCTCCGAGGGCCACCCCAGCCACGGGCGGCATGTCGTGACAGATCGAGGCGTACGTCTGCCGGACCGATCCGTAGCTGGTCACGTCGCTGACGTAGTAATCTATCGAAATACCACTCTTCTTGTGCCAGTCCACCCACTCGCGGTCGACCTTGGGAGTCCGACTACTGATGGCAATGTGCCTCGCCCCTCTAGCAACCATGAAATCGGCGAGCGAGCGACCGAGGGTACCCGACAACCCCACGAGCCAGTACGTCCGGTCTGGCCGGAACAGGTCTTTGCGCATGTACACGGGCTGCAAGGAAACGGGGACGGGCGTTTCGGTCTGCCAGGCGACAAGCGATGCCGGCTTGGGGCCTGACGAGCCCGGCATATGGGAGAGGGCCAGGAGCTGCGGCAGCGGGAGCACGTCGAGCGGGGCGCCGCCAGCGATGGGGATGACGCCCAGCTGTGAAGAGAGGCCGGCGAAGTCGGCGACCCCCTGCATCAGCGCGGCTATTGCCTTTGGTGCGACGGGGGGGAGAGGGGAAGCTTCGCGGCCGGTTTGGCTGTAGAGTTGGACCTTTTCGCACACGGGTGAAAGCGAGGCACTGATTCGGGCACCCAGACTGTTGGTGGCATCGACAGGATTGGAGAACGGCTCCGAGGCGTCGACGTAGAGGGTCACATCTGACGGTATGGCAGCGTCGATGGCCCGTCTCGGGCTGTGCGGGTGGAGGTAGACGGCTTGCGGCATGTTGCTGCCAACGTCGCCCCCTTCTTCCTCCTGCTGGCGTGGGCTGATGAGCACAACGGCCCTGCCAGCGTCCGTTACCCGCCTGAAGAGCAGCGCCGAGGCCACAGGGTTGGCATCAAAAATAACCACACTCCCGCGTGGCGGCAGCAACTGGACCACGCGCTGGGCGAGAAGGTCAGCGACCGCAAAGGACATAAAGGCTGAGTCTGCCACCCCAGAGGGGATAGAAATAGCCCACGAAGCGGGAACCGTGATGACGGAGGCCTGGCGATCCGAAAAGCAGAACGTCTTGGCGCCGGTCCCGGCGTACGTGCCAACACACACAAAGAAGAAGCCGGCGGGCGTCTTGATGGAGGACAGAAACGAACACGAGACATGCACGATAACAGTGTTGTCGTCGTGTTCTAGGCTCTTGTCCGGAGGTAGGTCGTGGAGTTCACGCAACACATGCGACTCCGTTTCCCCATCCCAGACCAAGGCGAGCGGAGCGGAGGACTCGGACAGCACTGTCGGTCGGGTAATGGGCCGCTTGCGCGAGTTGTACCGCGCATTCGCCAGGTCGCTAGGTCTCAGCCTCGAGACGTAGAGCCGGCCGTCGCTCTGAAGGTAAATCTCGGGCTCGACGGTCCACAAGACATCTGCTAGTTCGTTACGCCGCGCGAGTTCGGACTCGTGCTTCAGCCGCAGCATGTGCCTGGCCACGATGCCGGGCAGGTCAACGTCTGTCCTCCCAAAATTTGAGCCGACATCAAGTGTCTGGATTGTTGTGTCGGGCAGCTCGTAGTAGACGGTGCGGAAGAATCCCAAGGTCGCGCCAGCGTAGGGATTTTTATCTCTACAGTCTTGAAGCACCCACAGCACGCTGGCCGCCTTGCCCAGGATCCGCTTCAGGTTGGTCCATATGGCGTCGGTCAGGTTTGGCCAGAGAGCTGCATCGAGCTCTGTGAGTATCAAGACGTGCAGCCCATCGTCCAGCTGTGCGTCGGGATTTGGATCAAGCGCAGCTAGGCTGTCCAGATGCGTGATCCGGTCAAAGTAAGGGGTAAGAATCCCCGACACCGTCTGCACAAGGGATGCAACAGCATCGCCATCCATCTTCCCCCCGACTACCACCAAATGCTTCCCGCCGTTTGTTGCTGTTGTTACCACGGCAGACCGGCCAAGCGGGTCAACCAAGGGCGCCATGATTCTGTCGTCCACCACTCTCGCCGACAACGCCACCCACACGTCCTCTTGGGCGAGCTGGTCCGACACGGCGTCGACTCGGAACCCTTCCTCGACCAGCATGTTTTTCCATTCTTCCATGGTCAGCAGCGGCCCGTCCTTGCGTCCGTCCTCCTCGCCAACCCACCACCCAGGCAGCGAGCCCTCGACTAGCTGAAAGTGCATTGCTACGCTGCGCGTGATCTCCATAATGACCAAATACCCGCCTAGGCGCAGCAGCCGGCGGACGTTGCGCAGTGACTCGCGCAGCGGCGCCGTGGCGTGCAGCACGTTCTGCGCCACGACAAGGTCGTACCCGTGCAGCACGAACCCCTGAGCGGCCGGGTCGCGCGTGATATCTAGCGTGCGGAACGCCATCTTGGCTTCGTGGGCGCGGAAGCGGGCTGCGGCGCTGGCAAAGAAGCCGTTGCTGATGTCGGTGTACGTGTATGACGTGTAGGCATCGGCGATGCTGTCAAGGATGGTCGCCGTTGACCCGCCCGTGCCCGCGCCGACTTCCAGGATGCGCATGCGCGGGTGCTTCTGGCACAGCTGCGCCACCAGCCCCGTGCCGATCGCGTTGAGGATCGACCACCCGACCGAGTCTGTGTAGATGCGCTCCAGCATGTTGTTGGGGAGCAGAAACTGTAGTGTGCTGACCTCGCCAGAGAGGACGTCCGGGCGCGAGAGGAGGGTTTGGCCGACTATGGCTGTTACATGCACGTCGATGTCCTCCGGGCCGTGAGATGCGATGAGGGAGCTCATGGAGGCCTCGGTGTCATTAAGCCACGCTGGAGGTGCAAAGGGGTGCTCTCGGCGAGATACCATGTGGTAGAAGCGATCGGCTTGCTCAAGCAGGCGTTGTCGGTGGTTGGCCAGGGTCGCGCGCACCTCGGATGGCGTGGTGAGATGCAACTGTTTGAAGTAGTAGAAAGCCAGCCGTTCCGCGTCGTAAGCCGTGGCTGTTTCCTGTTCGGTGAGCTTCTGGCCACCGCGTGCCACCACCGCGTCGAGATTGTCCAGACACAGGATGGACTCTTGGAATAGCAGTCTGTCCTGCGCGGCCGTGGGCGGCACCAGGGGTGAGATCTTGACGCCCTCCATCTCGATCAACTTGATATCGTCCGGACCGTACACGTCCACATCTCCCTTGAGGTGACTGTCGGTAACGGTACTATCGATGGCTACTTCGTCGACCGTGGCCGTCTGCCGAAGGAGTTCCGGGATCAGCGAGATGCGCTCGAAGAAGGTGGGCGCCACAACATCGTACAGGCTGCCATCGCCCGGAGCTGCAAAGGCAGCGTTGAGCCCCTGAAGGGCGCAGTCTAACATGGCGGGATGGAACAACAGCTGCGTTTCGGTGTCAGAAAATGGGGCATTTCTGGCCACGACAGTGGAATAGCCCGTCCTCCGCCGGATACTTGTCAAGCCCCTGAACACCCCTTCAGACTCAAGACCGACCTCGTCCCGCATCACCTGGTAGAACTTGTCCACGTCGACTGACATAAGACTCGGCAACGGCACTTCCCGCGCGGGAAAGCGGGAGGCGTAGTTGTCACCGATACGGACGACCACGCTTCCCCGGCCGTTGAGTCCCATCTGCGCCATGCCCCGAGCAGCCGAGAAGATGGAAAAGTCAGCCGTCAGGACGTCCTGTCCGCGCCTTATCTTGGTCAAGGAAAACACGGCCTCAGCACCGTAATCGCGGTGGACGGCGATAGCTTTGAGAATCTCGAAGCTCAAGATGTCAATCCAGGCGACGTGCAGGTCCCGCGCCAACTGCAGCGCAGCCTCGGCAACCATGCAGATGTAGCCGGTGGCCGGGAAGACGACCTCGCCCTGGATGGTGTGCCCTGCCAGCCACTTTAGGTCGTGAATGTTGATGGTGTTGCGCCAGCGCAGCTCATCGCTCAGCCCGTCGGGCTCGGGCAGGCCTAGCAAATCGTGCCAAGCGCCTGGCTGCGTCGTGAAGAGCCTTGTCCGGCGTGATTCGGCCCAGTATTCGGCCTCGTGAGACCAAGGGTACGTCGGCAACCCAAAGACTGGCTTGATGGCAACGTCCGGCTGGCAGGCCTGTTGGAATACGCCGAGGTCGATGCCGCGTGTCGGGCCGAACCGGGCCCAGAGCGTCCCCAACACATCGGCGAAGGCATCGACGTCGTCAGCGCCCCGGCGGAGCGTGCCCACGTAGGGAACTTCAACCCCCGTAGCGACCTTGATGCCGTCTGTGGCCGGTCCCTTCAGCGCCGGGTGCGGGCCAATCTCGACAGCCAGGTTAAACGGGGACGGCATCGCCTTACACGCGGCCACAATGGCCGGGAAGAACCTGACCTGATTCACCATGTTATCCACCCAGTACTGCCCTCCCACCCCAAGCTTCTCCCCATGTCCCACCATCTCTTCTCCCTTGACACTCGAGAACCACCTCGGTGCACCCTGCCCCGGCATCAACGCCTTTACCCCCACCGCGGCCATCAATTCCCCATACGGCCCGGCACACTTCCGCATATGCCCCGAGTGATACGCCGTATCAACCCTCAACCTCCTCACAAACCTCCCTTCATCTGCAAGCACATCCTCCGCCAGGCCCACCACGCCCTCATCCCCGGCTAGCGTCACGCTCCCTGGCGCGTTCTCCGCCGCAACGACCAACCTCCCGCCCGCAAAATCATCCACCCCACACAACTCCTCCGCATCGGCCAAGTCCGTCCCAGCAGCGAGCATCCCGCCCTTTTGCCCGTCGGCGCCGCACGCCAGGTACGCTACGCAGCCGCGGAAGTATGCCACGCGGATGGCGTCCGAGGCGGAAAGGTACCCCGCCGCGTAGGCGGCCGCGATTTCGCCTGATGAGTGGCCCACCACGGCGGCGAGGCGGACGCCGGCTGCGTGAAGGAGATCAACGAGGAGGATTTGCACGGCTGTGCAGAGGGGCTGGGAGAGGGAGGCGGAGGTCAGGGGCTTGGGGCTGTCGCTTGGGGAGAGGAGGGACTTGAGTGTCCAGGATGGGGGACGCGGGAGGGTGGCGAGGGAGAAGTCTAGGTGGGCTAGGGTTGTGCGCGCTGTTTGGGAGATGGCAAGGAGGCGGGCGCCCATGGAGGGCCATTGGGCGCCTTGGCCGGTGAAGATGCCGAGGATGGAGGGGGGAGTGGGAGAGGTGGTGGTGAAAGGTGGCGGGTTGCTCTGGAGGAGGGTTTGGGCGCGGTCTTGGAGCTGCTGGGCCGAAGAAGCGGAGATGGAGAGACGGAGAGGGAGTGTCGACAGCCGGGTGGCAAGGGTGTGTGCGAGGCTCGGGAGGTCGGTCTGGGGGTGTGCGTTGAGGAAGTCGCAGATTCCCGCCACTCGGTCCGCGAGGGACTTGGATGAGGAGGCCGAGAACACGAACGGGATGGTAACGCTGACTGGGTCGTCGGCTGTCTCGCTTCCGTTTGTGTTGGGCGTGTTGTTACCGAGGACCGAACTTTCGTTCCCGCTATCCTCTGCGTAATGCATCTTTCCATTAGACTGGACGCCATTGGTGGAAAACGCGCCGTTGGCCACGGTCTTGATAGCCGTTCCATTTACACCGCCATGGGGCCAGTCTGGCTCATAGCTCTCAAGAATGCAGTGCGCATTAGCACCGCCAAATCCAAAGCTGTTCACACTCGCCCGACGTGGTTGTCCTGGAGGCACCTCCGGCCACGCTTCACAGGCTGTTGGAATCCGGAGGCGTCTGACAAAGGGCTCGAGCTTGGGATTCAGCCTTTGGAAGAGAAGATTGGGCGGGATCACGCGGTTCTGGAGAGCCAGACTTGCCTTGAGCAGGCCAGCTATTCCCGCGCAGCCTTCAGTGTGGCCTATGACTGTTTTTATGGATCCGACAAGCAGCTCCCCTTCGGCCTTGTCGTAGTCCGGGAAGAAGGCCGCGTCGAGAGCCTCGGCCTCCTTTGGATCGCCTGTGGGCGTCCCCGTCCCATGGGCCTCAAAAAACTGGCAGCGCCCGGCCTTGGTCGACGGATCCAGACCCGCCCTCCTGTATGTCTCCCGGATGAGCGCAGCCTGGGCCTGGGCACTTGGCATGGTGAGCCCCTGAGTCTTTCCGTCGTGGTTCAGGCCGACCTCGCGGATGACACAGGCGATGGGATCCCCATCCCGGATAGCCGCCTTGAGCGTCTTCAGGACAACCGCGCCCACCCCTTCGCCCCTCGCGTACCCGTCGGCTCTCTCGTCCCACATATGGCTGCGGCCAGTGGGGGACACCATGCCGACCTTGCTGAGCGACAAGTACATAAACGGCGAGAGCAAGAGGTTGGTGCCGCAAGCGACGGCCACCTGACTCGTGCCGTTGCGCAGCGCTTGCACGGCCTCGTGGACGCACACCACGCTAGACGAGCAGGCCGTGTCAATGGTCATGGACGGGCCGTGCCAGTCAAAGAAGTAAGATACGCGGCTCGACGCATTGCTCGCCGCAATTCCCGTGACGGCGTACTTGGGCACCGCTTGGTTGTCCTGGGACTGCATTGTGAAGAAGTCCTGGCACATGATGCCCACGTAGCAAGCCGTGTCAGACCCAGAGAGGCGGTGGATGGGAAAACCCGCCGACTCAACCGCTTCGTACACAACTTCGAGCAGGAGACGTTGTTGGGGGTCCACGGCCTCGGCCTCGCCAGGAGGCATAGAGAAGAACTTGGCGTCAAACTGACGCACATTCTCGGCGAGGAGATAGCCGCGTTGACTGTTTGTCGTGCCGTTGTGGTCCCCATCTGGGTGGTAGAAGCGGTCCAAATTGAACCGTCCGCTCTGCGAAATGTGCGACGAGACATCAGATGGATCTCGGAGCAGGTCCCAAAGCTTGGACGGAGAGCTGGCTCCTCCGGGGAAACGGCATCCCGAGCCAATGATGGCAATAGGCTCGTTCCTGGCTGTGGACGAGTCCATTATGACATTCAATGGGGGATTATTCGTCGCGTGGACAATGCGCGAAAATGATTTCGTGGTATTGGCAATATGCGAAATGCTGCTTCTTTGTTCGCTCAAAATCGTGTCACAGTTGTGGCTAGACTCTTACTTCCGATTAGTGTATGAATGACATGCACCCCCGTCGTTTCTGACGTTTCGACAGATACCCTATCCTGGAGATTCGGCTGTAATGCCGCCGGGGAGCAAGCGGCATGGAAAATAGGTCCGGTCCGGCCCGTGTGCGGCAAGACCGGTGTTATTGGCCCTACCCACGCCGGTTCCCCCCCTGGGTAATCCGTGACATCAGTTCGTGCATGCATTGTGGCTTTCGAGACTTCCTCAAACATTAGAGAGTGTCTATTCATCAATAATACGAAAGGAGATGGCTTCGTATCGGCTGTAAATCCCAGACAATCCCGGACACATCCCGGACACAGTATTGGAAGTGTGGTTGCCAGTAACTAACTCTCTGGAAGAGCAACGCTATGTAACTATTCGCAAGTCAATGACAAAAGATGCCTCGCACGAGATCTACCCAATAGAACACACAAGCTTCTGGCCAGACACCTGCTTGTTGGCCAGCAGTTCCAACCCGTCCTTGACTCCGTCCAAGCCTCCCGGAATGACCCTCACCGGGTGCGGCTTCAGCTTTCCTTGGTCCAGCAGCGCCTGCACCGTGATGTACCAACCTACGCCCCACGCACGCAACTCCGGGTCGGGCTCGCGCGTGAATGGCTCGGCCCAGCGGATCTCCTGGCCCAGCGCGCTGGGGCCGAGCACCCAGTCAGCTGTGACGGTGCGCGGGCGGGTGTGCAGAAAGGACGGATACGGCTCCAGGGCGCAGTACCGGCCGCGCGTGCGGCCCAGCACCTTGTAGCAGAATTCCATCGTCTCAGGCTCTGACACGCAGTCGAGGGCGAATTTGAGCGACTTGCGCGTGCATGTCCGAATGTCGTCAATGACGGTCGGGCAGCGGTAGTCGAAGACTTGCGTGGCTCCGTACGACTTGACGAGGTCGAAGTTGTGGGGAGAGCAGACGGTGATGGGGTTAAGACCAGAACTGGTTTGCGCAAGTCAGCGTGTGAGTTCGCTCTTCAGCGGTAAGAAGAGGAGCTACTCACAGTCTCAAAAGCTGCATTGCGAGTGTTCCCGTCGTCGTGCTACCGCCGTACACAAACACGTCGACGGGTGTCTCTGCTGGATTCTGGGGCGTCCCCGGCACGTTGAGCGAGCGAAAAAGGGCCAGGCCCATGGTGCCGATGGCCACGCCAAAGGAGGCGCCCTGCGCAAAGGACCAGTCGTCGGGCATCTTCAGCAGCCCCGAATCAGTCGCCCCAACCATCTCAGCGAAGCCCCCAATGGCCGGCTTGTTCTTCTGATAGCCGATAACGGCACCGCAGACGCGGTCGCCAGGGGCAAGCCGGGCAGGCGAGACAAACCGGGAGCCGACGGCGAGCACCTCGCCCGCAAAGTCCATGCCAGCTATCGACCCCGGCGCGGCAAGACCGCCCTTCATCTTGGTGTCGATCGGGTTCAGCCCGACGGCGCGCGTGCCGATGATGGCCATGTCGTCCTCCAGCTCGGGAACGTCGATGTCCGACGAGACCACGAGCGAGCCGTCCTCGGCGCCCACGAGCGCCCTTTGCTTCTTGGGAAGCGTGATTGCCATTGTCTCCAATAGGGCTGGAGCTAACATCGGCATTGATATGCAACGGGAGTATGAGGTAGGTACCGGATGTGTGGTACCGGATGTGACAGCCGCACCCGAAGTTCTGTAAATCAGGCCATGACTGGTCGGGATATGGCCGGTCCTATGCGCCTCCCGGCACCGGCCATTTCTTTTCCTACTCCGTTCTTCTGCATATTTCCATCCTTTTGCTAACCCCTCGCTGCAACAACGAGGAAAGGGCATCTCGTCACGTAGTGGCCGAATATTCAACAGAATGCCCGCATTTCTCGAGCTCTGGCTACCGCTTGTTGGCT
>FTIZ01750430.1_pt1 | contig 12717 bp, 11 predicted proteins | sample 1658381 | NCBI WGS metagenome assembly FTIZ01 (sample SAMEA3914822, study PRJEB12502) | metagenome | biome: forest; material: soil | place: USA | collected 2012-03-12 | depth 0.1 m
GCGCTCTACGGCACCGACCCGAACAAGGCGATAAGCAACCCGTACGGCATCCCGGACGGCGAAGCAGCGAAGGAAGGGAAGCTCACGCCGAACAGCCTAGCTTCGCAGCTGCCACAGGACCAGACGCTCACCCCCGATGACCTTCCCGGCACGCTCCCGGCTGCAGGCAGCCTGACCGAACAGTTCTCGCACGAGTTCCTCCAGGACTTCGTCGAGTCGAGTGACGGCCAGCCGATGACCGACGATCAGCAGCAGGCTCTCGTATCGAAGCTGTTCGCGAGCTACACACAAAAGGCGGCTCAGCAGTTCAATTCCCCATACACGATCATTTCAGTACGCACGAGCACCAGTATGAGCGTTGCGGACTACGCGGCTTCGGTCGAAGAGGTATTGAAAGACAATGAGGTCGATTCTGGTACCGGAGATCCGTTGGCACTGATGCAGGCCTTGCTCGAACAGAACGACCAAGGCGCGCAAGCAAAGCTTAGTACACTTGCGAAGGCATACGGCTCGATCCGTGACGGACTCCTGTCCGTTCAGGTGCCGACCGATCTGGCCAGCGAGCATTTGGAACTCATCCAATCTTTTGATTCGCTTTCTAAGGCCACGGACGCTGTTGCGCATTACAACAGCGATCCTTTGGCGACCATGGGTGCGCTTTCAATATACCGCCCGGCGGATTCAGCTATGCTCGACGGTCTTACCGGCATAGCCAAGAGTATCCTTGCCGGCGGGGAACCGGCACCGGGACAACCGGGAGCATACATCCTGAGCGCTGTGCGCGTTTCGCAAAACATATGATTCTGGCGCGCATTCGAAATGGTCTGGTAGCGAGAAATGGCATTGCTATCGCGGCATTCTCCCTCGCACTATTTGTTTTCTCCACCTTACCTGCAAACGCTCAACTAGGCGCCACCGTCACCGTCGAGGCGCCGGGTCCTCTCCTTAGCGCCGCGGTTGCAGGTGCCAGCGCGAACACCGTCTCTGCCGGAAATTCCACGACCCAAACGCTTATCGAAAAGGTATTGAACGGCCTTGCCTGGTCTGCGGCGAAGGCGACGCTCAACTCGATCACGAAGAGCACCGTCAACTGGATCAACTCGGGCTTTAGCGGCTCGCCGGCCTTCGTTACCGACCTTAACAAGAACCTGAGTAACCTCCAGGATGCTATCGCGCAGCAGTTCTTCGCTCAGCTGAACCAGGCATCAATCGCCGCGACCGGATTCAATATAATTTCGCCATTCCAGGACCAGCTCAACTCGAAGCTGCGCACGGCGTACTACCAACAGGCGAGCAGCCATGGCTTGAACCCGTATACGCTCAATCAGTGCAGCCAGAACCCGACCGCGTTCCTGAATCAGGGACGATTCTCGCAGGGCGGTTTCAATGCCTGGTTCTGTGCGAACCAGAATCCGGCGAACAACCCATGGGGCGCGTACCTGCAGGCAAGCAACGCGCTCTGGTCGGAACTTGATACGGCGACTGAAACCCGCAAGCAGGAGCTCGAGTGGGGAAGTGGTCTTCTCTCCTACCGCGGCAAGTGCACGACCACGGCTGCCGTGACGCCGCCGCCGATCAATACGACGATCACGCAGCAGGAACAGGATAATATCGCCACATCTCTCGGACTTTCGCCGAGCGGATCGAGTAACTCAACGCCGGCTGCTGCGGCAGCAAGCAAACCTGCGACGCTCTCAACCGCGGAACAGTGCCCGAACAATCCGATCCAGACGCCGGGCTCCGTGCTAGCGAGCCAGATCGACAAGGCGGTCGGCCTTCCGCAGGACACGCTTAACCTCGCCGACGATATCAATGAGGTCGTCGGCGCGCTCATGAGCCAGCTGGTGAATCAGGTGCTTGGGCCGGGCGGCCTTTCCGGCGCATCGCAGCCATCTTCAGGCGGTGGCGCCTCCTACATAGCACAGGCGGCCGATCCGTCGCAAACGGCCACGCAGACCGCGTCGCTTGCCGATGGGTTCGTCGATACGCTCAACGACGAACAGACGAACGTGAACGAGTACGGCGCGCAGTGGCAGACCATCCTCGATGCCGCGAATGCGGCGCAGCAGAAATGCGGCACGCAGAGCGACATAACGGCGGTAATCACGCAGGCTAATACGGAAATCGCGCGCGTTGCCACCGCAAACAATCAGATAAACAGCCTGGTATCGCAGATACAGGCAGCAAAAGCCTCTGCGAACAGCACTACCATCTCGACGATACTTTCGCAGAACACGGCTATGCTCACGGTTTCGCCAGTAAGTCCGACCGACCTCGCGTATGCGACCACGCAGAGCACTGACTCGGGTTCTTCCACGCCGCCGAGCTTGCTGACGCAGATGACGAATAAGCAGAAGACTTGCGCTACCGTCGCACCATAACGATATGAGCATCTTCCGCAAGAAACTCTCATTCGTTCTTGGCCCTGTGTTTGGGTTGCTGCTGCTTAGCATCTTTTTATCGTCTGCGCCGCAGGCACATGCCGATAATTTCGTGCTTCAGAATTCTGCAGCTAAGGGACTGCAGGCAACCCTATCCTCAACGACCGCATCGAATGCTGCGGATGCTTCCGCCACGCAGGCGCTCACGAATGCAGCGGGCGGTACCTTAAATACCGGCTGTAATCTCGTCGGTCTCGCGACACTCAATCCCTTCAGTTATGCGAACTGTATTGGCGAAGGCGTAGGCATCATCATACTCGGGTTGGCGAACTTCCTGCTCGGCGTCGCCGGCACACTCTTCAATTACGTCGTCATCAAGGGCGTCTTCCAATTCTCTACGTTCATCGGCAACTCGCCGGGCCTGCTCGCCGCCTGGAAGATCCTGCGCGATATCGGCAACATGGGCCTGCTCTTCGGCTTCATCTTTATCGGTCTAGCGACGATTCTTGATCTGCATACCTACACCGCGAAGAAGGCGCTGCCGCGCCTCATCATCTTCGCCGTGCTCATGAACTTCAGCCTGTTCGCGGCGGAAGCGGTCATCGACGTGTCGAACGTGTTCAGCTCGGTCATGTACGCGCAGGCGAACACCGACCCGTGCTCGCTCGGAGGGACGACGCAGGTATCCGGCTCGGCTGCCGGCTCGACCTATAACGAACAGAGCGCGCTGGAAGGCACCTGCGGAGTGAACTACGGCATCGCCGGGCACATCATGGAGTCGACCGGCCTGTCGACCATCTTCAGTATCGGTCCGGGCGAGCTACCGTTCTCGGTCTATGCCGGCCTCGCGCTCTTCGCTATCATCGGCGCAGCCGTATTCATCGCCGCCGCGCTTATGCTCGCTATTCGTGTCGTCGTGCTCACGTTCCTGATGGTGCTCGCGCCGCTTGGCTTCGCCGGCATGGCGCTGCCGCCGTTCCAGAAGATGGCAAGCAGCTGGTGGAACAATCTCATCAAGCAGGCCTTCTTCGCGCCGGTCATGCTGCTCATGCTGTTCGTAAGCCTGAAGATCGCGGATAGCTTCGGCACGGTCAGCGGGGGAGGGCTTGCCGGCGCGCTCAGCCAGCCGAATGTCTCTACCATGGGTATCTTCCTCGTGTTCACACTCGTCATCGGCTTCATGCTGGCTTCGCTCGTGGTCGCGAAGAACATGGGCGCCACCGGCGCGTCCTGGGCTACCCAGGCCGCGGGCAAGTACGCCTTCGGCTCCGTCGGCTGGGTCGGCCGTGCGACGCTCGGGCGTGCTTCGGCCAAGGTTGCCCAGCGTGTACGCTCTTCGTCAATCGGCAGGACTGACACGGGCCGCATGATCGCTGGCGTATTCGATAAGGGGTATCACGCGAGCTACGACCTTCGCGCTGCACCGCTCGCCGGTCCGCAGTTCAAGAAGATCGACTTCGGTAGCGCGCAGAAGGGCGGCTTGCATCATGACGTGGACGAAGCCGTTAAGGCTCGCACGAAGTACGCTGACACCCTCAAGATGTCGGATGAGGAAAAGGCTACCGATAAGCGTCTTAAGGGCGAGAAGGAGGACCTTGAAGACGAGCTCAAAGAGCTCAAAAAGAATAAGGCGCCCAAGCCGCAGATCAGGGCTAAGCAGGACCAGATCGAAGCTAAGAATAAGGAAATCGCGAAGAACACTCCGTCGAACCAGTATGCGCAGAGCATGGAGGACTTCAGCCATACAACCATCGGCCAGACGCTCCGCTGGTATGATCCGGTCGGTCATCATGCGCGCCATGAGGCAGCGGACAAAATCAAGAAGAATGCCACAAAGAGCAAGATGGATAAGGCGCTCGAAGATATCAAGAACGAGGCAAGCAAGAAGGATGACGATCATGGCGGTGGGGGAGGAGGTCATACGCCGGCACCAGCACCTGCACCGAGCGGTGGAGGGGGCGGTGGAGGCGGTTCGCACGGCGGTGGAGGCCATGGCGGCCATTAATATAGGAACGATATGGACCAAGACGATCAGGACTTCGTAGATCAAATGCGCGCGCTCCTCGAGGATGTGCCGCCGGCTATTCGCTCGTTCATACTAAACGAGCTGCCGAGCCAGGCGGAACGCCTTACCAATACGTACCGATTGCATGCCGATCAGGGCGGGCTCCTAGAGCGCGAGCTCCTGCTTATGCTGGCAGGGGAGGAGCAGCCGAGCGACTTCTCGAAAGAACTCACGGACGCCGGCATCCCGGCCGATACTGTCCGTAACATCATCACGGACGTGAATGAGAATATCTTCAAGAAGCTCCAGGCCGCGGAACTTGAAGCGACTCCTCAGGAAGCTCCTGCGGAACCGAAGCCGGCATATCGCAGCGAACCCGCACGCGTCGCAATGCCTGTCATGCAAGTTGCGTCGCAGTCTGCGGCGCCCGTACCCCCAGTCACGGCCGCTCCTTCCGTTCCGTCGCACATAAATCTCATTCAAGCCGAGCCTGCGGTTGTTCCGCCATCGTCTGCGCAAGCTCCTATTTCAATGCCTGCGTCACCCGCCATGCCGGAAATGCGCACCATGGCGAGCGACATAAACGCCATAGAACACCCGAGCGCACCGGCGCTCGCTACGTTCGCTCCTGCTACCGTGCGAAGTACGATGCCGATCATCCCTAATCCTGCGCATGTATCGCCCGCACGTACGTTCCAGACCGCATCCGTGCCGTTCACCTCGATTCCTACCGCGTCTCAGCCTATATCAGAGATAAGCGCACCGGCACCCGTATCCGGCATCGCAACCTATTCCAGCGATCCGTATCGCGAGCCCGTAGAGTAGGGAACACGCCGTTTCTTGCATATCAGTGCGGTATACTAACGATGAATGGATTACCAGGTACCGCAATTCATCGAGGTCGAGGATAAGATTTTCGGTCCGCTGACCCTGAAGCAGTTCATCTTCCTTGCCGGCGGCATCGGCATCTGCGTCGTGCTGTTCCTATACCTTCCGCTTCTGATCGCCATCATCATAGCCGCTCCGATCGCTGCGCTTTCCGGCGCGCTCGCATTCTACAAGGTCAATAATAAGGATTTTACGCAGATACTGGGCGCAGGCCTCGCGTACTACACTAAGGATCATCTCTACCTCTGGAAGAAGGAGCCTAAGGAACAGGCCGCGCAAGCTATCGCGCCGGCCATCGAACCGGAAACACGCCAGAAGCTCAGTCTTTCGTCGGATAAGCTCCACAGCCTGGCGCTTTCGCTGGATATTCAGGACCAGTCGGGGTCGCAGGGTGAAGCAGGGGAAGGAACTAACCATATATAGGTATGGCAACGAGCAAGGCATCCCAGGCGTTCGTACCGGTGCAGGAAGTGCGCAGTGGCGTCGTCATCCTCAAGGACGGCGGCTATCGCGGCATCATGATGTGCTCGTCGCTGAACTTCGCCCTCAAGAGCGAAGACGAGCAGCGCGCCATCATCGGCGGCTTCCAGAATTTCCTTAACACGCTCGACTTCTCGGTGCAGATCCTCATCCATTCCCGCAAGATGGATATCCGCCCGTATCTCGAGCTCCTGAACGAGCGCATGGACCAGCAGACGAGCGAGCTCATGCGCATCCAGCTGCGCGAATACATCGCCTTCATCCGCAACTTCATCGAGGGTTCGGACATCATGACGAAGACTTTTTATGTGGTCGTGCCGTACGGCGCCGTGAGCCTGAAGCAGGTCGCCAGCACGCTGCCGTTCATCGGCGGGGGATCAAAGAAGGCTGACACCGAAGAAGCCTCGTTCGAAGAGACGCGCGTACAGCTCGAGCAGCGCATGGCGCTCGTGGCGAGCGGCCTCGCCTCGAGCGGCTTGCGCGCCGTGCCGCTCGGCACTGAAGAGATCATCGAGCTCCTATACCGTTCCTTCAACCTGAGCGAGACCGATACCCCTATCCCGTATACGCAATAATTATGGCACTTCTCGATTTTCTCGGACGCAATAACGATAAGAAGGACGAGCCGCAGCTGGCACCCGTCCTGCCTAAGGATATCTATGCGGCCGGCACGCTCGACCTCGCGGATACCATCGCCCCGGCCGCGTTGAAGGTCGGTTCGCGCGATATCGAGCTGGGCGAGAAAGTTTCCCGCTCGTTCTACACCATTTCCTACCCGCGCTTCCTCTCGGATAGCTGGTTCACGCCGATTATCAACCTCGACAAGGTCTTCGATGTTTCCATATTCGTCCACCCCGAAGATACGGCCCAGGCGCTGCGCGGATTCCAGAAGAAGGTGGCGGAGGTGCAGAGCCAGATCGCTGAGCGCGAATCGAAAGGCCTCGTGCGCGATCCGAAGCTCGATACCGCGTACCAGGACTTGGAACAGCTGCGCGACAACCTGCAGCAGGCGCAGGAGCGTCTCTTCGACGTCGGCCTCTACCTTACGCTGTACGCAGGTTCGCGCGACGAGCTCGACAAGATAGAAGGGGACGTGCGCGGCATCCTCGATTCCAAGCTGGTCTACACGAAGCCGGCGCTCTTCGAACAGGAACAGGGCTTCCGCTCGACGCTGCCTATCGCCTCGGACGAGCTCGATGTGCACAACAAGCTGAATTCCTCGCCGCTCTCGAGCATATTCCCGTTCGTCTCGTTCGACCTGTCGAGTGACCGCGGCATCCTATACGGCATCAACCGCCACAACGCATCGCTCATTCTTTTCGATCGTTTCTCGCTCGAAAACTACAACTCGGTCGTCTTCGCGAAGTCGGGCTCGGGCAAGTCGTATGCCGTGAAGCTTGAGATCCTGCGCTCGCTCATGTTCGGTACCGATATCATCGTCATCGACCCGGAGCGCGAATACGAATATCTCGCGCAGGCCACCGGCGGCCGTATGTTCAATATCTCGCTTTCGAGTGAGCACCACATCAATCCGTTCGACCTTCCGGAGGTAAAGGAAGACGAGGAACCGGCCGACATCCTTCGCTCGAACATCATCAACCTCGTGGGTTTGTTCCGCATCATGCTCGGCGGCCTTACGCCGGAAGAAGATGCAATCGTCGACCGTGCCATATCCGAAACCTACGCGCTCAAGGACATCACCGGCGATACGAACTTCAACGGCATGGAACCGCCGCTTCTTTCGGATTTCGAGAACGTGCTTTCCGGCATGGAAGGCTCGCAGTCACTCGTGACACGCCTTTCAAAGTACACGCGCGGGACCTGGGCCGGCTTCCTGAACCGTCCGACGAACGTCGACATCAACAACCAGTTCATCGTCTTCTCGGTGCGTGACATGGAGGATGAGCTGAAGCCAGTGGCGATGTACATCGTCACGCACTTCATCTGGAACGCCATCCGCCAACAGCTCAAGAAGCGCCTGCTCATCATCGACGAGGCCTGGTGGATGATGAAGGCCGAAGATACGGCGTCGTTCCTGTACTCTCTCGCGAAGCGCGGCCGCAAGTACTATCTCGGCGTCTCGACGATCACGCAGGACGTGGAGGACTTCTTGCGCAGCCCGTATGGCCGGCCGATCCTTACGAACTCGTCCATCCAGCTCCTGCTCAAGCAGTCGCCGACGACGATAGATGTGCTCAAGGATACCTTCAACCTTACCGATCAGGAGAAATTTCTGCTCCTCGAGTCCGGGGTGGGGGAGGGCCTGTTCTTCGCTGGTCTCAAGCATGTGGCGATAAAGATCGTCGCATCGTATACGGAAGACCAGATCATCACGTCTGATCCGTCGCAGCTGCTCGCGATCAAGCGCGAGAAGCAGCGCCAGGAGATGGAGCGCGACCAGGACAGCCGGCCTGCGACCGGCGCAGCCTAATTCTCTGTCATGGGCGGCCCGACCTACCGAATCTCCTGGCTCACCGCTTCGTTCATGATCGCGATAGCGCTCGTGCTCGATGCGATACAATTCGTACTTACCTTGTTCCTGCTCACCGAACCCCTTGCCGAACTCGCGACTTTTATCGCTATTCCGGTATTCGGCGTCTGGTTCCTATTGCTGGGCGTAAACTACTTCGGCGGAAAGAGGTCTACGACAAAGGTTATCTCCGCGCTCGGCTCGGCTGTCGTTGAGCTGATACCGTTCGTAGACGCGCTTCCAGGCATCACGCTGGGCGTAGGCGGTGTCATCTGGGCCAGCCGGAAAGAGGACAAGGCTGCGTTCGAAGAGCAACAAGCGGAACAGCAACGACAGGCGGACGAACGGGCTCGCCAATACGACTTGGCGGTAATGCGCGCTCGCGCTGCAAACGACCGCGCCATTGAAGAGGAGGAAGCGGCGTAGCCAATACCCAGTTTTTGCGCCACCGCCCTGCAGCCATAGGCCGCAGGGCGGTATACTATAGTCACGATGAAGGCATTCCGTTTCGTCCTGCCGCTCCTTTCCGCCGTCCTGGTCCTGGGCGGAGCATTCGCACTCTCGCATAGTGTCCATGCCCAGCTCGGAAACGTCGATCCGCTCGAGATTACGATCGATCCGCTCTACCCGAAGCCGTATCAGATCATTACGGTCACGCCGGACAGCTCATATATCGACCTTTCCTCAAGCCAGGTCACCATTTCCGTAAACGGCAGCGTGGTACAGAAGGGAAGCGGTACTGAAGGCGCGAGTGTCGCCGTTGGCGGGCCCGGCAAAGCGACCGTCGTGACGGTTACCGCGGTGAATAACGGCCAGACTTATACCAAGAGCCTCACGATCCATCCGGCCGACGTTGCGCTCCTGCTCGAGCCGCAATCAACCACGCATCCGTTCTATGAAGGATCTCCGCTCATCGCAAGCGAAGGAACCGTACGCGCCGTCGCGCTTCCGGACCTGCGTACGTCGACCGGCGCAAGCATCCCAGCCTCAAGCCTCGTATACACCTGGAAGAACGGCGACCAGGTGCTGCAGGACCAGTCAGGGATAGGGAAGTCCGTGCTCACGGCCGTAGCGCCGGTGCGCTATCGCGACACGACCCTTTCCGTGACCGTATCATCCCAGGACAGCAGCGTCGTCGGGTATGCCGAAGCCGCGATCTCGCCGACCGACCCGTTCGTGTTCGCCTATGAGAACGATCCGCTGCTCGGCCCGCGGTTCGAGAACGCGCTTCCTGACACCGTTTCGCTTACTGACTCTGAGAAGACCTATCGTGCCGTGCCGTACTTCTTCGCGTCGATCCCGAGCATCGCGTGGCAGGTCAACGGCACGCCGAGCCAGTCCGGCCAAGACATCACTGTTCGTCCTACGGGCAGCGGGAAGGGAACCGCGCTGTTGGGTGTGACTGCAACCGCTGGCGATCAGCTCGCGAACACGTCGTTCTCAGTGCAGTTCGGCTCGAGCCAGTCGACGGGCATATTCGGCCTATAATCATGAAAAAGCTCCTATTTTCCTTCGCATTCCTCGGTCTCGTGGCACTTCCTGCAGCATTTGCGTTCGCAGCGGACATTAGTACCATCACGTGTCCTACCGGACAGGTATTCGATACGGCTAGCAACCAGTGCATCGCACAGCAGACGTCCACGAGCAGCATCTTCACGCCGCTCACGAACCTGCCGGGCCTTCCGACGACCGCGAACTCTTCATCGCTTCCTGGTTTTCTGAACAGTCTCTATAAGATATGCATCGGTCTCGCCGCAACGATCGCGATTCTCCAGATCATGCGCGCCGGCTTCCTGTTCATGACGAACCAGGGAAGCGTCTCAAGCAACGAGCAGGCGAAGAACCTCATTTCGCAATCTATCCTGGGGCTCGTGCTCGTGCTTTCCCCAGTCATCGTGTTCGGCATCATTAATCCGGATATCCTCAAGCTGAATCTCGACGCAAGCAGCCTTCAGTCAGGCACGTCTACCTGGTTCGGCGCATCGACGACAGCAGCTGGCGGAAATGCCATATCGTCTACCTGTGCGGCTTCGTACGTAGATGTGCGCGCTGTTACGCAGACCACGAACGAGACGGCGCAACAAGCCTGCGCTTTCTATTCGGCCGGCTACGTTCCTGCCGCTACGAGCTGCTGCAGCGCCATCACGACCACCGGCGTTGCCGGCATAGATGGCGGCCAGGTCTGCTGCGGCAGCCCCAACACCATCAAGTTCACGAGCCCGGGCACTACGCAGAACCAGGCCTCGGTGAACCAGAACGCAACCGTAAACCAGCTTAACCTAGGTAACGTTCAGTCGACCGCCGGATCTAACCCACAACCATGAAACGCGCCTTTATCATCATTGCCTCCGTCATCGTAATTCTCGGCCTCGCGGTCGGCATCTACTTCCTGTTCTTCACGGGGAAGGGAGCCAGCCTAACCGTTGGCAATCCGTTCGGCGATATAGGAAGCGGCAGCGCGACGCCGGGCGCCGGACTGCCGAACAGCGACCAGACGCTTTCCGGCGCCGGCACGCCACTCGGCCCGCGCTTCGTGAAGATCGCAGACGGCCCGATCGTGCCGAACGATGCGGTTATCAATGTGCAGCTACCTGCGTCCGGTACGAATACTGCGGTTTCCGCAACGACCGTCGTTTCTACCACTACCACGTCGACTTCGACGAAAGTCGTGTCAGCATCATCTACGTCAGTTACGACATCACAGGACACTACGCCGGACACTGAGGTGCGATTCATCGACCGCGCGAGCGGCAACGTCTATTCATACTTGGCACATGCGCGTACGCTTACCCGCATCAGCAACAAGACGCTCCCAGGCATTCAGGTGGCTTCGTGGGTTCCGGACGGCTCGCGCGCGTACGTGCAGCTGCTGTCTACGACGAACGGCACGGACCAGGTGAATACTTACGCGCTCGACGCGACCGGCGACAGCGGATTCTTGCTCGAACAGGGGCTCGCGCAGGCGACGGTATCTGGCTCAAGCACGCTTTTCACGCTGCTTTCCGGCACGAGCGGCTCGGTCGGCTCGCTTTCTCGTGCTGACGGGAGCAACGCGAAGACGCTCTTCTCGTCTCTCATCTCCTCGCTCGTGGTGTCGCCGACGAGCGGCAGCCTCTACGCGACGAACAAGCCGTCCGCAAGCATCGACGGGTATGGTTTCCAGATAGATCGTGCGAGCGGCGCCTTCACACGCATCCTTGGCCCGCTGCGCGGCCTGACGCTTCTTCCGAACCCGAAGGGTACGCTGCTCATGTACAGCTATACGAACGGCGGAAGCTATTATCTGAACGTTCTTGATCCGGTATCCCGCACGTCGACGCCGCTTCCTGTCGCTACGTTCACTGAAAAGTGCGTCTGGACTGCGAACGGTGAGACGGCATACTGCGCCGTACCTACATCTATCGGCCCGAACGAGCCAGACCTTTGGTACCAGGGCGCTGCGACCTTTAGCGATCGTATCTGGAAGATCGATATGACCCAGCGCGTAGCAACGTTGGTGCTCGACCCGCAGGCGGTAGGGAACGTTTCGATAGACGCTGTAGGCCTTTCCGTAGACCCAGATGAAGACGTGCTCACCTTCACTGACAAGCATACCGGCGCGCTGTACGCATACGATCTCTAAGAAAGGGAACTAGTAGTAAGAAAGAGGCCCGCGGCGCGGGCCTCTTTCTTTCCTGATCTGCTCCGCTACGCCGTCGCCAGCATCTTAAGCTTGCGTAGGGAATACCGCACATAGAACTCCTGCAGGATACCGACGATGCTGCTAGTAATGAAATAGAGCGCGACCGCGCCGCTGGTGTATGCGAATACGCCGATGAGCACCGGGAGGATGACGCGCGACTGGAGGGCGAGGGCGCGCGCGAAATCATCGGCACTGCTTGCCGTACCCGTAGCCTTCGCCGGCATCGGGATCGTGAGATATGCCTGCGTGAACTGGCCGAGCGCGGCAAGGACAGCAAGCAGGATATTGTGCCCGGCGATAGCGAAGATACCGAGGAAGAGCGGGGAAATGGCCGTCGGCAGCGCTACGAAATGATATACGAGCGATACGTTCGCGTGCGAAAGCGATTCCTTACGGAATACCGCGTAGAGCGCGATGATGATCGGCAGCTGCAGGAAGGCTGCGCCGATGCTCGCGAACGGCTTGATGCCGTTATTCTTATAGACCTTCATGGTCTCCTCGGCCTGCTTCGTGCGATCGTCCTTATATTTCTCCTTCACTTCCTTCAGCTGCGGTTCTACGAACTTCATGCGGCGCTGCGTCTTGGCGGCGCTGATCGAAAGGGGAGCGATGATGAGGCGCACGATGATGGTCACGAGTATGACCGCGATACCCATATCCGCGTTCGGCACGATACCTACGAAGAAGATGAGTAGGTTATAGATCGGCTGGTAAAGGACGATGTGGAAGAGATGCGAAATCATGCGTCCACCTACTGTACTACGGATTCCAAGAGCGGCGAAAGCTCCTCCTGTACCTGCGAGAACGAAAG
>FTIZ01129891.1_pt1 | contig 12714 bp, 8 predicted proteins | sample 1658381 | NCBI WGS metagenome assembly FTIZ01 (sample SAMEA3914822, study PRJEB12502) | metagenome | biome: forest; material: soil | place: USA | collected 2012-03-12 | depth 0.1 m
AAGCATCCAAAAACCAAGTAGACTCCGGTGATAGATGCTGGATGCTTGTCGAACAGACCTTTTGTGACCGACCAAGGAAAAAGGGGGAAAGTAGGGTCAAGTGACGACGTCGCTATCTCGACAGCGAGTTGAAGTCCATGTCTGGGCCCAATGGGCTCATTCCCAGCGAGGCCATTGGGTTTATGTCGGTACCCACTCGTTGTAGAGCCTGGAAGTCGCCGACCGTTCGTATTTGGGGCAGGCCCATGGCAAAACTGTTGGTCCGTTGTGGCGGCGGGGCTCTGGCCATCAAGTTACTGTTGCTAACGGCTTGTGCTATGTTCGTATTTATCCCGCCACCAAGATGCATCTGGGACGCGAGGTTTATGTTTGGTGGCGGGTTGATGTTGTTGTTTGGGCTCAATCCCTGCATCTGTGGATTGGAACCGGGGAAGGGGGAGAGCGGCGAGTGCTGCGAGTGCTGTGGTTGCTGGGTGTTCATCCCTCCGGAACTTCCGAGCGATGAGGGAGGCCCATGGCTGATTGGACTCATGACCATGTCGGGCATGGAATTGAAGTCTGCCAAGCCATGATGGGGCAGGTCCATGCTGGGAGACATGATGGATGGGGAGCTAGAGAACGGCGAGCTCATGTCGTTGCTGCTCGAAGGGGGGCCGTTGGGGCTGTTGGAGTCCGAGCTCATCTCGTCGAAACGCGGAACGGCGAACTTGTGCTCATAGTCGCCGTAGACGGCAGGCGGGCACATGGAGGAGCTGCCGAACCCGTCGAAGAGATCCATGTTGCAAGCCACGGCCGCAGTCTCGGGAGCGTTCTGCAGCATCGGGCTCGCGAGCCGGGGAAGAGCGGCGGTGACCTTGCTCATCAGCAGCGGGAGGAACCGGTGGTCCCCGTTGCGGATGACAGTTACGATGTTCAGAATCTTGCGGAGCTGGTCCTGAGGACCCGGCATGAAGGGCGTCCGAGGGGCCGGCAGGATGGCGAGGATCTCGGTCAGGGCGCAGGTGACATTGAACAGGTTCTCGCAGAGGCTCAGCCCGTGCAGACCCAAGTTGCCGGGGAAGTGCGACGCCATCGGGAGAAGGTCGTGGATGCTGTCCACGTAAGAACCTTCGGTGCTGTTCCCGGTGCCGTTGGCCACGCTCAGGCCCCAAGCCTTGTGCTTGAGCCACTGGTGGATCATGGGCATCTCGGAGAGCTGGGCCTGCGTGTCGTTGAGATAAGGAGGCAGGACCTCCTGAAGCTGCTTGTCGAGAGTGGCGAGATACGACTCGGCGCATTCGCCCTTGGACTTGGTCCACAGGGAAACCAAGACCTCGTCGAAACTACGGAACAGGCCGATCATCCGAAGGGAGGTGGTGCCCTGGTGCAGGAAAGGGTCGGCAGGGTGGTCCTGAGGAGACGGCAGGTTGATGCTGGCTTGAAGGCTCAAGGGGCGACGGTGCTGCAGAGCGTAGGCGCTGTGAGAAGGGTTGGTTGTCAGCTTCCTTATCCAACAAAGTCGCGGGTCACGAATCTGGGCACAAACCGTTCGGTTACAAAAAGCAGCCAGTATAGGCGTCTGCGGCGCGACGCATCGACGGCGTCGTTGCTGTCGTACTGCAGGTAGGCCTGCTCCTCGTTCATCCTGGCCAGGTGTGCTAAGGTGGTGGCCTCACGCAGATGGAACCATGCCTTGTCGTGCATCTCGAGGCCGTGGTGCACGGCGTACAGGAAGTAGCTCGTGCAGAGGCTATTTGCGGTCGGCGAGGCGACAAAGTCATAGCCCTTGCGGACGCGGATCGTCTCCTCCATCAGAAGCGTGCTGGTGACGATGTTGCCGCCGAACATCATGTCGGGGCTGAAGGGGTCGTTCTGCATGCTGGCGCCCGGCATCACCATACCCGGCTGGAGGCAGACGAAGGCGCAGAGCGAGGTCAGGAGGCAGTAGGTGTCGAGGTTCTGGTCCATGTACATGGCGTCCTGCTCGAGGCGGTGGCGCTCGAGGATCGGCATGGTCGGGTACATGTGGGCGAAGAAAAAGTCGATGCAGGCCTTGAGGGTCTCCTTGGTCAGGAGCCTCGGGGTCGGGGCGAGGGTGGCGCTCGATGCGCCGCCGTTGATGCCGCCCTGGAGCTTGGCCGAGAGGCTGGTCTGGCGCTGCGTCTCCTTGAGCTCATTGATGACTTTGGCGCGGGACCCCTTGGGGCCCTTCTTCTGGGGGACCGCATTGTAGGTGCACGAGAGCTGCGAGGCCGAGCAGTTGCGGCAGGGCGAGATGCCGTCGCATTTGACTTTGCGGCGATGGCAGGCGTCGCAGGCCCGCTTCACGGCCGCGGTCGTCATGGTGCCGGCTGCGCCGTGTGACCCCGTTGTCCTTCAATTGCTGAACGCGACCGGCGGGGAGCGGCGTGTCACGGTGCCAGCATCCACAGCCTTATTCAATGTAAAATAAAATCCAAATGGTCGGGAACGGGCTTGGTCTGGGGTGACGGTACGCAAATCGCGGGGGCGACTCCAGAGTCGATGGCAGGCGATCTGGGGTGGAATCGGGCCGGCAGACTGGTCGTCGATTGAGATCGTGGGGACCGCGCGCAGGGTCTTGGGACGAACGGGGTAACGTTGAAAACACAGCGGTCCCTCGATGCACTCGCCAGCAGTGACGATGGAAATCCGAGTTCTGGTCGTCGTAGTACCGTAGTCGGCTCTCGCTGCGGACGGGTTGCGATCGAGGCAACGACGGATGGGATGGGGTGGATGGGATGGATGTAAGAAGGGAGGATGGAAGCGACGGAAATGAAGAGGCCCTGGGGGACCAAAACTGGGACGAACTGGGGACCAGGGCAAAAAGCGCAAGGGGCAGAGCGTTAGCCAAGGGTCCGCTCAATTTACGGCTGCAGCAGCGGGGACCAGCGGGGCCAGCTAGCGGGTGGGCTCATGCCTGGCCTGTGCGTCATGCGCAGCACCAATTAATGTGCGCGCCAGCCCCAAAACGGAGCGTCCTCCTTTCTCCTCTGCTCTCTGCGCCGTGGGCTGCGGCATGAACGCCTGTTTCGAAACGACCTGGCAAATTTGACAGAACGGATCGATTTCGGCTTCTCATGCTTCTGATGCGCGCACAGACAGCGCAGCTAAACTTGGACCAGTCCTAAAAATGCGCAGTCATGTGAGATTCAGCGCCGGAGAAGCCTGTTCTCACGACGTTCGGAGTACAGTACAGAAGATGCTCGACATCAAACGTGTTCGTCCGATGCTGTCTTCTGTCTCAGTCCCCACCCCACGCCACTCGTCCAGCGCTGCCGTCTGGAATCGATCGAGGAGCACCAGCGCAACGCGGGCCGGGTGTACAAGCCCAGGTGCACCAAGATCCGGCGGGCTTGTCGGGGTGCGTTTACACAGTCTGTACAGAATACATCGGCCGTCTGGCACCGCCAGAGCCAGCGCAAGGGAGGGACGCGCCAGACCAGCGGTCAGCGAGGAGCAGCGCAGCCACGGCGCCTGAATGTCAATCTCATCGACGGAGCGTTGCTCGTTCTGCCAGACGAGGACGGCAGAAACGGAGAAGTGGCAAACGGCGACGCTCAAGGACAAGGGATCTAGACCCCGGCCAATCACATGCCGCAGGACCCAAGGATTCATGCGTGTGCAGGCGACTTCCCGCGCAGACCCAAGACAGACTCGCATCACATTTCTGTGCCACCCATCGACGATGACGGCTCGAGATCCGTTGTGCTGGGTTGTCTCAAAGACTCGACGAGGCTTTGATCCTCGGGCTTCCCTGTCGAAGGAGAGAGACTTCGTCAATTTGTGTCATTTCGTACTGTGTAATCTGTCCATAGCACGCAGGAAACTGCGGACGGCTCGATTCACATTCACCCTCGGCCTTCAAGGTTCGAGAGTGCGCCAAGTGGATCCCGCGATCGATCGGAAACAACATCAAAACGTCAGGCACCTTGCCTTTCAGCGTTCCAGGCGCTGTCATCTCCGTTTCATTTTCTTTCTCTGGGCGCCGTCTTCTTGGCCCGCAGTAGCTGCCGAGGGCCGTTACGGGCGGTCCACTTCGCATCTGCCGTGCGAAGCCCTTTTTGGCCGTGCTCTCGTCGCTGGTTCGTGCGAGGAGGATCCCCGGGTTTTGGAGCTTCTATTTTCTCGTCCGATGCCCACTTCCACGCAACGAGAATGGGTTCGTAATGGAGCGCCGGGACGCACAAAAGGTTCCAACACGGCGGGTCAGGTCGGGCAGGCCCACCGCGACACACCAACCCTGCGGTAGGTGTGAGACATTTCCGATCCCGAACGGCGCGCCGCCAATGAAGGCCTAGGTGGCTACCGTATCACCACGGGCAGCACAGCGTGCAGCCAGCAGCGGGCGGCGGCGTCGGGTTGCGGGTCGTGCGGTTCCGAGAACAAAGCAAACGGGTTGACAAATAGTGCCGCTCAATCAAGTCAATACTGTCCGTTTCGCTGCAAGCGAACACAATCCCGCCAAACGAAACGGGAAGCACGTCGCATCGAGTGCGGGAAAAGGTGGGAAAAGCTGGGAAAAAGCTGGGGTTGCTGACCTGGAATGCGGAGGAGGGAGACGCCTTCGTCGCAGGGCCCACAATCGGTCCGAAGAGGCTGCCGGGCGCTCATCTTGCGGTTTGCACCAAACCTCGAACGCCAGCGCTCCAGAACACGGCCAGTGCCCCAAGCCTCATTCCTTGGCTCGTGCAATGCTAGCTGAGCTGCGACATCAAACTCGCACGCTCGCGCTGCGTCAAGAATGCACCCTTTGGCAACCCGAGATGGGCTTCCTCTGCCGATCCGGTCCCGGTTGACAGTCCACAGGGCTGAGTGGCATTCGACGTCAGCCTTGCCATCTTGTGTGGATTTGTGGACCGGTAAATCGGCAAATCAAGCACCCGATGCCTCAGCCTTGCCGCGTCACAACTCCCCCTCCAACGCTACTACCAAGTAAAACAGACCAAAACAACGGCGCCGTTGTCCGACTCTGGCGCCCCCGCCTTGCCGGCGTATCCCATACCGCCCATCTCGCCCTCCCGCCGCCCGATCTACTTGCTCTAACCACAACCTAGAGAGAAGCTACACTCTCAACGCCCTTCCCCGGATTCCAACTCGGGATGATTGTGGGGTACTCCATCCTTGAGCTGCACTCATGGCATCACCTCCCCGCGTGGCTGTTCAACGCCCAAAGCATGTCCCAAGCGAGCTTTGACAGGGCCGAAACCGGGGTGATGGGATAGAGGGGGTGGTCCAGGACTAGGGCAGCAGCCACAGCAGGGCCACCCGCCGCCAGCCATCATCACCACAACAACTACACAGAATCCTCTGCATGGAACAGAGCGTTACCCCAACCAGTGCTCCGACCGGCTCCGCCCATGCATGACGGCGCTGGCCCCGCGCGACGCTAGGCTCTCTCGATGGTTGCTAAAGTTGGGGTTCGGACCGATGTTCGTGCCGGGCTTCTTTTACCTCCATCCTGCTCCCCGCAATCCTCATGCAGGTCCGCCCGATCTAGTCAGTCATCCGCAACGGCCATCGCAACGCTGCTGCGTGCGTGCGTGCGTGCGTGCGTGGTGGCGTTGTTCAACACACCCACGGCTCCGGAGCGGACGATCTGCCGGCATCCGGCCGACGAGCGGCGTTGTGCTCGTAGGCGCGCTGATCTCTCTTGTCCTTGCTGCTCGCACTCGCTTATGCTATCTGGAAAGAGGAGCCCACGGCGGCGACGGGGGTCACGCTCGCCCCCTCTTGCTGGCCTGCCGGTATGCGGGTACGGCGCATGGTCCAGTCGGTCCTTTGCCCCTGGCATGTTGTCTGTCCCTGGCCGTCGACGGCCGTCGTCTGCTTGGTCGACGTCAGGTTGAAGAGGACCCCCCCTCCCCCCTGCCCACCCATTCTCGGATCTCAGACATGGCCATTGGCCAGGAATGGCGAGCAGATGGATCTGAGACAAGACCTCACTCTCCACGTGTAGGCACCGAGGGTGGTTGGGGTTGCTGGGATGGGCTGGCCTAGATCAACGACAAGTGTAGTCGGCCCGTCAGTGGCATGGCATGGCGCTGTTGATTGCGTCGCGCGAAGCCTCATCGCGCGTCTGCTAACCTGTATTCAGCCGCTCCCGAGTACTCGTACAAGTACACGAGGACACTCCCGTAGTGGTGGTGGTGGTGGTAGTGGTGACAACTCACCGCCGGTGATCGGTTCGTCCTGTCGAACCCCAACGAGAAAAGCACGCGATATCCGGGCCTACTCCAGTAGGTATCCATGCTCCATATCCCCAGCCCATAAGCCCATAATAAACCCCAAACTCCACCGCCTCGAACGCCAAACCCGGAGCAAACCATCCCATCCCACCCAAAGCAAATCACAACTCCCCCCTCCGCCGCTTGGGCAAATACCTCACCACCTCCTTACACTCCCCCTCCTCATCCCTTTCCCCCAGCACCAACTCCTCCTGCGCAGGCACAAACTCCCCAGTCTGCAAACTCCCCCTGACAAAAAGCCCATACCACACCCCGCGCAGCACATCCCGCTCTGCGCCATCACACCTCAACACAACCCGCCCGCCGGCAAACCGCTCCAGCGCGCGCCGCACGTCGGCCAGCGCGTACGTCCGTGTCGCGTGCGGCTCGATGCGGGCGTGCGCCAGCGCGCGGTACGTGTCGAGCGTGCGGAAGAGCGCGGCTGCCCGCGTCAGGTAGTCGATGGCTTCGATTCCGGGAGTGTAACTGGTTGGGTGGTAGCAACTCGGGGAGAGGGTGTTGATACAGGTGGCGTGTTTGGCGTATTGGGTTTGCCAGAGGGGGGTGTTGGGTCCGCTGGTGGGGTTAGGACGGATGTATTACATGCATGGTGTGCGTGACTTGAGATGTCAAGCGGGGGGGCTGGGCTGAGCGTACGATGAGGTGACCCAGTAGCGGTCCATGAATTCGAGTAGGTCGGTTTGGCCGTAGTGGCGAAGGATGGAGGTTAGGTTGGTGTAGTGTGGGGTCTCGCTGCAGTAGGTGTCGTAGGTGCCGTCGCAGCGATCGGGCCTACTTTGGAGTTAGCGATGGCTGGTGATGGTGGTGCTGGTGCTGGTTGGCTCTTCTCGCCGAGCTCGGTGATTACGCTCTATTCCTTCGGCCAGGGGGGAGACGTACCACAACCCGTGCAGTGTCCAGTCCTCCTCGGCGCCGCTGGCGTGGATCTCGGGATCCCATTTCTGGGCGAGCAGGATCCGGCCGCCTGGGTGCACGAAGCAGCACGAGTCTCCGGTAACGGGCGTGCTGTTCTGACAGCTCATGGGTCCGTCGAGAGGACAAGACGGCGCGCCGCTGAGGGGTTCGTAAGGCGAGACATTGCGGGGGCTGTTGTTGAGGAAGGGGATCTGCGAGACGAAGTTGCTGGCGTACGACACGAGGGCGCGCAGGGACGCCATCGTCGAGGCCGCGCGCTCTGGTAGTATTAAATGCTCTGATGAGTCGAAACGGAAATCTCTTGCGATTTGGTCAAGCTTGGTGTCGAGATCGCCCCTTGGAGGGTCCAACGTACGGAATACCTCTGTCCAGAACAGAACAGCGGATGGAAGGGGCTCTGGGTGGAGTTGAGGCTGACGACGGGAACCCTGATTTCAGTTCCAGAAGCCAAGCTGGACTGGGCAGGCCTGCAATTGGCTGGCTCTTCAAGGTTTGGCGCCCCGCCTTTCAGGGTCTTCAGCGCTCCCCGCCCGGCACTTGATGGACCCCAGCAGCAACCTTGCAGACGGAAAGGCAAACAGCATCTCGAGGGATTCACCCCACGTTGCAAAGAATACACCGACTCTTGCAGGGATAGAACCACGACTCTCGGGAGAGGTGCAAACCCGCCGACCCCTCGAGAAAGGAGAACAAAGTAAGAGGGAAAAAGAGAGAAAAGGAGAGAGAAGAAAAAAGAGACGAAGAGAAGAAAAAAGAGACAAAGAGAAAAAGAAAAGAGGGTAGTTATCTGTTCTTTTCAGTTTAATCTCTGAAACTGCTCCAAGAGAGAGGAAAGGAAGAAAAGAGGGAGAAAGAGTGAGAAAACAGACAGAAAAAAACAGAACGAAGAGGTGAAGAAGAAAAGACCACCGAAAAAGAAAAAATGAAGAAAAACAGACTTTCAACTCTGCTCTTAGTCGGTGTCCTCAAAACTCGACTCAACTTTGAACTTGGCCGACAGAACATCAAGTTGGCACCTTCCTGACAATCTGCGCCAGCTGCTCATAGCGAGATGAAATACCATGATTATATTATTGCATTACCGTCATAATCGTGTGCTAGATCGTCCACCCGCCATGAAGATGCTACCGACCGCGAAGCCTCAGACCAAACAAACTACCGATGCAACCCGTCGTTCTCCTTCTCCGAATCCTCACAGCCCGCACGCACTGAGAGCCACCTGCGTGACCTGAGCGTCAATGCGGCCCAGCTCCACGGCGTGGCCGTTAGTCAAGTCGTTCATCGCCGCCTGGGCGATGTTGAGGCCCGTCGCGGCATGGTCGATGGCCAGGATGTGGATCGTCTTGCCGTTGTACGTCGCGCTCCAGCAGGTGCCGCAGTTGGGCGAATTCCACCCGGCGATGGCCTCGGCGCCGCCAATGTACGGGAAGTTCTTGACGTCCTTCTGGGTTTGCCTGCGCAGGAGCCTGTCAGCCCGTCTTGTGCTGTCGGCCTGTGGCATGGAGACACGTACCAGTTGTACTTCCACATCACACCGTTCACGCCGTCCGAGCACGACACTGCCGTCAGCGACCGCGAGGGGTCGTCGTATCCGGTGTCGTAGCTGACTGTCGACATGTTAGTGTCTCGTCAGGTGACGTTGAGCTGTCAAAATGTCTCTACGGACCTGAGGTGGCCGAGGCGGCCGCGAGGAGCGAGCAGATGCTGAAAAGCTTGGAGAAGTGCATGGCGAAGGTTGGGTTTGGTACGGGCCGAAGATGGCTGGCGACTGAGTGTGCTGGATTATGCTGTTATTGAAGATGAGAGGTTGAGATGTGTGAGCTGATGGGGGTGAGAGGAGGAGAGCAGAGGTTGTCAAGGCATGGCGGGCTTCTTTATAGCCAGGCAATGGGCCTTGCTACCTTTGTGCCTTGATCCCACCCTGACTCGTCCTGCACCAGCTGTTGATCCAGAGGCGGGTGTGGCAGGCATGGCTACGTCGTGGGACTGGCGGCTGCGTCGGCTGAGTGGGCTGCTGGGTCGATGGATACGTGCATCCGCCTGGCGGTCACGATGTTTCCATAAACAGAACAACTGGGAACATCAGGTGGTGGGTGCAACTAGCAACGGCCGGACTGAGAGCATAGGGGTCCAATGGCCGACTCCCGTTGGATCCCGTTGGATCCCCCGCCCGGATCATGACGACAGAAGAGAACCACGTCCGTCGTCTCGTGGGCAGCCGGATCTGGCAGCGCGGCTCAGCGGGTGAGAGCGCAGCATACCAGGTGTCGCAGACGAGGCCGAATTGTATCCGTAGATGATCGACACTTTACCCACCTCGTATTCCCACGGTTAATGTGTGCGCTGTGCCACTCGCGATGGAGCACCGCACAGGCCTGGCACCACTGAGATGCCGAGACACTGCAAAACCGGGCGAACCGGGAATCGCTATTGCACCCCGGACCGGCCTGGTCCACCGCGTTGGGGTCCAAGCCGAGCCATTCTCGTCCATGCGTCGTGCCGACCTCGTGTTGAACCCTTTGCGCAGCTGCGCCCGACGTCTTGGATCCTGTCATCAGTTAACTCACCGCCTGTCTGGCTTTCTACTGCAGTAGATGGACATTCTTTCCAAAAGAAGCAGGTTGGAGATCTTCTCTCCCCAGACTTCTTCCTGGCGAGACGATCACCAAGTCTTTGAATGCACGGGGGCACTGCCCAGCTCGTATCGGCTTGTGAGATTCCTGCCGGTGAGCCGTGTGCGATGCTGCCTCGGCTCAACATCGCCAGTGTTCGTTCTGCGTGCAAGAGGATCGTGTCGTTGTGTTTCTTCCGTGATGTTCATGGCAGGATTTTGAGGGCAAAGGATGCCGTCGTCATCGCTTGATGTGGTGGTACGAACAGGTCTGAGTTCAGCTGTTCGGGTGTTTTGTGTTGTTATTTTTGTCTTCTCGGTTTCTCTGGTCTCACTTCCACTTTGCTGCTAACATCTCGCCTTTCTTGTTCCTGTCTTGTCAGGCCACACTAGATCCCTCCTCGACGTTGGCTATCCAAACCAAGCTAGACGGCGGAATGGGTTGAGGCTGAAGATAATTCTGATGCCAGTCCGATGTCCCCAACACGCAAGCTTCTATGTACCCAAAACGCCAAGTAAATACTAAGCAACCCCAGGCGCCGGACACCGGCCTTAGACAGCCTGCCAGTCCATAGCTTCCACCATGAACTCCCACTGGTCCTCGTCGTCCCCGGCCCCCGCCCAGTCCATCACCTCCAGCATGTCGGTATCACACTCCTCCGCCCAGTCCAGGCCGCCCCTCACATACGCCTCGGCGACCTGGAACGCCTCGTCAAACCCTCGAAAGACGACCTCCAGCATGTATTCGAGCCGGTACGAATCCAACGGCGCGCCCATCTTCCTGGCCCGCCATTCCCTCTCGGGACTCCTACCCGCTCGCCGAGCATCGCCATCCTGGCCATCCCCATCTCCGTCCCCATCCTCCTCCCCGGCCCTCTTCCACCGATTCCGCAACTCCTTCGCCCGCCCCAACTGCACCCTTACCTCCCCGCTCCCCAGCGTCCCATGCAGCGGGCTCTCGGCGCGGTCCAGCGCCGCCAGCACATTCGCATGATACCGATGCCTCCCCTCGCTGCGTTGCCGCCACACGCTCTTCGCCAGCCCTTTCTTATCACCACCCCGACCCCCAACCTCACCGTTCTGTCTCTGCTGGTCCTGATACTGCTCATGTCCCCGCCCATGCGGCACCTCCACCCCAAACACCCCGAGCAGGTGCACCACCGCCCGCTCGATCAGCATGTAGTACTCGAAGAAGTCGAGCTTGAACATCAGCTCGGCCTCGGCGACTGCCGCCGGGTCGGCGCCCACGCGGGAGACGGCTTGGTGGTAGCCTTGTGCGAGGAAGGGGAGCTTCCATTGCAGGCGGCGGATGATTTTGCGGTAGCGGGCGAGCTCGTGTGGGGCGGGCGAGCTTGGGGGGATTCCATGGGCGCATTAGGGTGCCGTTTACGGATCGCGGTGGTTGGTTGGCTGGCTGGGTTAGGGGATGGGCTGGACTGGGCAGGGGGCAGGAGGGCAGGCGAGCAAGAGCGCGCTCCTGATCCTCGATAGCGGACGTGTGGGTTTTGGGGACGAGCAGCTGTCGAAAAAATGCTGGGCATCCAATCGGGCCAGGCTGCCATTCTGCGCGCCCAATCAGAAACGTGCCATCGCTACCTGCGCGGCCGGCGGCACAAGCAAGCGAGCAGCCACCAGGGTCTGGGGTGACTCGTCTCTGCACCCCGCAAGCCAACAGCCGTGGAACAGCTGGCGCAGAGAAGCATAATCCTAAAGGGCAAATGACAGCAGCGCGAATTCCCAGAAACAGAGCAGCAAGTGGGATGACAGGCAGGACATGAGGCAATTGCATCTCGCAACGCGCAACTTGCTGCGATTTCCTGCCCGTCCGCCCTAGTCCGCCCTGCTTCGCCCGTCGCCTCATCGCTGCTCGATTGAGCGACTCGGCGGCGGCAAGCTGACAGCGAGTCTAGCCATGCGCAGGAACACGAGTCGAAGACACGGAAGGAAAAGCGCCTCTGACGCGGGGTGTCCCCCGATCCGCCGAACGAGACAAGGGGGGATGGACCCTGAAAGGAAGAAAGCCTGGCCTCGACTGAGCTGACCAATGAACATCCTCGGAGCGTTCCCTGGAGGCTAATTTAGCGCGAGGATGGAGCCGTTTGGGGAGCAAAACGGACCAGCCCTGACGTCACTGACGTCATTTGCTGGGCGCGCCACACCAGGAATCCAGGACGCCGCCCTGTTCCAAGGCAGGCAGGCCCTGTCTGTCTGTCGTGCAGTGTCTGCCCAGAAGGTCTTCTGCTGGCTGGGCAGACAACACCCCGTCCCTGTTTCCCTCACGATACCTTTCCGTCCCCTACGACTTTGTTTTTCCCCTTCCTCATCCCCCTTAAATAACCCCTTCCCGCCCATCTCGTATACGCACCCTGAACCCCAAACCAATCTCACTCCCATCCGAACCACACCTGCGCACCGCAATTCGGATCTCTCAATCCCCCACCTTTTTTTAATCCCACCACAACCACCACCACCACCCAGCATGCACCTCCGCCTAGCGACCTCCTCCGACCTCGCGGCCATGGCAGACGTCCTAATCGGCGCCTCACCCATGGACCCGGTCTACCCCTACCGCTTTCCCGACCGGCACCTCTACCCGGCCGAGTTCGCCGAGCTCTGCCGCCGCAAGTGCGCCGAGTACCTCGAGACCAGCACCGTGGTCGTGTGCGAGCTGCCCGTGCCCGGCGGGTATTTGTCGCAGGTTGTCGCGTTCGCCGCGTGGGACATGCCGCCCGAGGCGGCCGCGCAGGTCGCCGGCGAGGTTGCGGGGATGGGTAGCAGCGGGTGTCGCTCGAGGCGCGCGAGCGCCGTCGGTATGTTGCTTGTCGCTTTCTGTTTTCTCAATCACCACCACCACCCACCAACCCTTATCCCGAGATCGCAATCCATCGATTGCTGGACCCCGCCAAGACCCGACACTAACCGCCCCACACAGCGCCCCCACCG
>FTIZ01005738.1_pt1 | contig 12676 bp, 16 predicted proteins | sample 1658381 | NCBI WGS metagenome assembly FTIZ01 (sample SAMEA3914822, study PRJEB12502) | metagenome | biome: forest; material: soil | place: USA | collected 2012-03-12 | depth 0.1 m
CCCTTCATTCATAACAAAGCATCCCGCATATATTCCGCATATATTGCAAGGGCACCACAGTTGAAAGCAAGACTGGCAGATGAGTAAGCCAGAGGAATCGGCTGGGCTGCTCGGGGTTTGGGAAGTCTTGATACCTATCATGTCAGTGTGTAATCGTCGAATTCGCCAACGGCTAGAACCCTGTGGGCTGCTACGTGAGCTTACACAGTAGAAAGCGCCATCAAATTGGTGATTTGCAGTCGGCGGCACCCTCAGGTTGTCGAGGCCGCCTGTCATCGATGGCGCATTTTCACAAAGCAATCCGACTAAATTCCTATCGAGTACCTTTGCAGAAAAGAGAATTTGCGTGCGATTAAAGCTCCTTCACTAACAGCGTTTCTTTCCAACTGCCGTTTCTAGTCCACGACAAGATGCAAAATCTCTATCCTGGCGCTCAGTCGTTCTTCTCGAGGGCGAACAAGTTGTGGCCCGTGTAGTTATAGGCTGTCACCGTCTTGAGCGTGCCATCGACCTGCCGGACATTGGTAGGTGTGATGTCAATGTAGATGTGCGCGACTTGGTGCTTATTGTTGGCCGTCTGGTTTGCGGTCTTGACTCTCACGGTTGAGTGGTCGGTTGCATCGCTTCTGCTTGTATGCAGTGAGTTCCTAGCAGTGTGCCGAGCTCAGGCACGTTGTTACTCGCTTGTTCCTATATACTGAGAGAGAGGATGAAGAGGCCAGCTAACGAAAGTTCTTACCAAATCTCCATGGTTGTGAAACTACCAAAATCTGCCTCTGCTGCCGCAACGCGGCACGCCGAGAGGATGCCGTTTGATAGTTCCCTATTTCGCGGCTGGCTTGCCGCACGCCAACTAACAGCCGGTGCCATTGTATCGATGCGATGGAAGTAATGGGAGCGAGTAATGTGAGCGATTAATCCAAGAATATGGAGTGAATCTTCTCCCGCAGCGAACGAGACGAAACCATCTCTCTTCGGTAATGACGACAGGAGGGAGTGGCCAAGCCTTTATCTCGCGAGACGGCCTCTTTCTACTCCGAAGGGCCCAAGACCTGCCCGGGCCCGGTTCGACCCATTGCCAGGCTCGGGTTCCGAGTATATCTGTCAATAGTCCCATGTTGTGTGACCTGTTCAGACTGCAGAGGGGCTGAAGATGTGGGGTTTCAGGCAACGCGATTGGTTTTGGCCGCGAAACGTGCAGCCAATTACACTCTTCGATAGTCGGTCGGTGATGATTCTGATTGTCTCCGTCTGGTCAGGGCCGGATGGAGGGAGTCTGGTGATAAAATCTATCGTACGTTTTGTACTAGTAGCTGCTTCTTCTCCTTGCCATCATGACTCAAAGTGCTTTCCAACGCCATGCCACGCTGTCCCCAAAAAAAGACAGAACTCAATTATCCTCGGTCTGATCCTCCCCGCCTGCCGGCACCGGCTTGCCAAACGCCCGCGTTGGCGTGCCCTGCTGAAACAAATAATCCAGCTGCGCGTAGGTGACGTTCCTCGTCTCGGGAATGTCAATCCAGGACAGGACAAAGCCGATGATGCAGAAGCCGCAGAAGACCAGTCCGATCTTGCCCCCGAGGTTGCCCTCGTCCGCGTTGAACATGTAGGGCACGCAGAACGAGAACACCCACGTCATGAAGGCATTGACGAAGAAACCGAGACCCAGCGTTTTTGAGCGCAGCGTCACCGACGGGATCTCGGCCGCCACGATGGGGTATGCCGTGCCGACTCCGAGGTTGCTGCAGCAGGCGGCTATGATGAGAGCCACGCCGACAAATCTGGTGCAAGGTGCCGTTAGCGCTTAGATCGAGAAAAGAAGATTGGAATTCGAGGGAGAAGATGGGAAAGCAGGGCACGTACCTAACCGCTGTGGGATTCGATGGCCAGAATCCAACAATGCCCATGGCGAGGAACACGACGCCGGCAGCAACGAAGCTGGTCAGGATGGCGGTTCGGCGGCCGACATGGGCTATCACAACCCAGGAGATGAGGGTACAGGCCATGCTGAGGCCCACGCCGATTTGGTTGATGGTCAGGGACATGTTCGGACTCATGCCGGCCATGATAAAGAAGTAGGTCGAATTGGACACGAGGGAGACGCCGATGAACTGCTGCAGCGAGTTGAGCAAGGCGACGATGCGCGTGCGTCTCCAGTTGGTGCCTTTGAAGCACTCGGCATAGCTGGCCCGGTTGGACTGCTCAGCTGAGGTGGTCTCGTGCTCCATGGTGGCTCGGATCAGCTCGATGCGCTCAGCCGTGGAGGCACCGGATGAGCCGTAAATGAGCTTCATGGCTTTCTCGGCGTTGGAGATTCTGTCTTTTGCAACGAGGAAGACGGGGCTCTCGGGGATGAAAACGCCCACGATGATGGCAAAACCGGCAAAGGCCCACTGGCAGGCGAAGGCAAGCTTGAAGGCCATGGGGGTAAAGTCCATTATACGGGAAAAGACGATTGAGATGGCAATCATTTGCCCAACAGTCTATCAGACCAGGTTAGTCATGATCAGCATCCTCAAGGGCCAGAGAACCCTCGGCTTACAATGAAGAAGGGGTAGAATCCGAGCAAGATGGTGCGCAGTCGAGGTGGCGAGATCTCCGACACATAAGTCTGGCAAGAAGACATCATGATGCCCATTGACATGCCCAAGATGAACTTGGCGAGAAGGAGAATCCCCCGTCTTGTATCAACCGATTCTGGGTTTGACGATACGAAGGCAATGGCGGTAGCTGTGTGAAGAAGAGAAGAGACGGGTGAGCAAATCTTGCCTGGTTGCTTTGGTGTCAAGAAAGACGGGAGAACTCACCAACGGCGGAGATAGTGCCGCCCACAGAGAACATGATCTTCCGGCCAAATCTGTCCTGGAGCACGCCATTGCCAAAGGCGCCGGTCATGATGCCCATCGCACTGAACGCCTGCCACAAGCCCTGCCACAACGCCGGTAGGATCATCTCTTGGCCAAATGGCGAGCCGAAAGACATGCTGGAGAGTAGAATCCCCGGGGTCAGTATTGCCTGGCTTGAGGTATCTCGCTGAGACTCGCACGCGAAAGCCCGGGGGGGCTCACACAAAAGCCGGAAGTGCGGTGACGGCGCCCTGAACGAGAACATCATAGCCGAAGAGAAAGGAACCGCAGTTGGCGAGGAAAGTAATGAGGATGACTCGGGGGTTCTCCTTGAGCAGCTGCCAGATGCCCTTGTCTGCCTCGCTGGAGACTTGCATAGTCTCGGCAAACTCGCCGTGGGAAACGTCGAGCTTCGCATCCTGCTGGCTGGCCATGCTGGGAGCCATTTTGCTCGTGTCGGAGTCGAAAGATGTGGATGCAACACTGGGTCTGATTCAAAGTTCAATCTGTTGCCAACCTGGGGGCCCTGGAGAGCACTGGAGCAGCGAGAGAACCTCGGTTTGCTCAGGCGCGCGGGCGTGGTTGAAGAAGGCGGTGACATGACAATGGTCCTCGAAGAGGCCAGAGGACCTCTAATACAAGTATCGGAGAGTCTCCACAAAATGCGACTGCATGCAATGCGGGTTGCAGCCGCACTTCATGGGGTCCCCAGAATCCGCGAAGTTTTCCAGAGTCCAGACCGGCTCACTCCACAGACCCAACCCACTTCCCGATCTCGGGCTCCTTGAATCGTTGACGCCCCTGAGACCCCCTGGGCGTCCACCCCATGGACAAAAAAAGCCGTACACCAAAAGCATCTACCACCATTTCAATATACCATTTCTCAACCAAAACGTGCCCAAATCTAATAGTTTTGAGTGGAATCTAGTATCCCTATCATGCCGTTTCTCTGTTTATTTTTGATCTTAAATTGTAATAGAAATTAGGTAGCTATCTAGTGTGGTGGAAGGAAAGGTGCATCACTGATGTCGGTAGCAGGGCGTGCCCAAAAAACTGGGTTTGGTGTATGCAGTACGGGGGTTTTTTTACCAGGGGTGGCGTCCCAGAGAAAGCAGGGATCATGTGGAGCCGAAACCACATACCACTCCCGACACCTTTAGTGGACCTTTTCGGGTCGATGTTGACCGAGGAGGACCTGGACATGAGCACGGACCATGCTTTCCAAGTTGAATCGTTCAATGGTGGGTGAGAATGGGCACCAATGTCAGCTCCTTACCGTGTAAGTCGGTCAACTACCACTCCTCTCACGTTACTCCAGTTGGAAGCCGCTGCCAAGTTCCAGTAAGGTACTTTCAGAAAATGGGCAAACAACAGGGACAAAACAATGTTGCGGTCAAGTTGCCACTCACGGCGGCTGGCACCAGAGAAGACGTTTTGACACTCTTCCTGAACTGCAGGTCTATTTTTATGCACTTTACAATTGACTCGAAGCCAACTAACTCAAAACGGTCGAAGATGCTCTACCGGCCAATCTGTCCTTCTCAAAAACGGCACTGAGAAGGTGTGCGTCCCCGGTCCAACCGCCGTTGGCTCTCTCCCAGCGCCCTCTGGGAAGACAATCTCCGCAGATACGTTGGAGGGGACGACCACCTCCATGAACAGCGTTGTAGGTCCGTCATCGTCGCCCTTTTTCGCCCCCGCCAACGACCATGCACTCACAGCTTTACCAAACGGCGTCTCAATCTCAGCGCGGGCCTCCGTCAGCTCCCCGCCAACCAGGGGCGCAACCCTGAACGTCTTCCATCCCGGCGCAGTCGACTGCAGCCCCGCGACATGTTCGTAAAGAAACTTTGCCACCGCGCCCAGCGCGTAGTGGTTGAAGCTGGTCATCTCGCCCGGGTTGATGCTCCCGTCGGGGAGCATGCTGTCCCACCGCTCCCAGACCGTTGTGGCACCCATGGTGACGGGATACAGCCACGACGGGCAGCTCTTGTTGTGCAACATGGCGTACGCAACCTGCGGGTGGCCCGCGAGCACGAGTGCCTCGCAGATGAAAGGGGTTCCCGCAAACCCGGTGCCGATCTTGAACGCGTTGCGCCGGACGATCCACGCCAGACGGTCCGATGCTTTGGCCCTCTGCGCGGGGGAGGGGAAGAGGTCGAACACGATGGCGAGGGCGTAGGCGGTCTGGGAGTCGGAGACCATCCGGCCGGTGGGCGAGATGTACTCGAGGCCAAACTCGGTCTTGGCTGCGGCCGCTTCGGCCTTGTATTTGAGAGCGTCTTCCTCGTGGTTAAGGATCGCTGCGGTTGCGGCAACGAGCTCGAGTGACCGAACCAGAAACGCGTCCGCCACGAGAACTGCATCTGTCCGGCCCGCGGCCGGGTTATCAGGGGGCGCCGTTGGGTCAAGCCAGTCCTGGTAGATGTAAAATCCGTCGGTCAGTGTTTGGCAGCGCGATGTATGCCTTGGGAACGAGTACTTACACCGAGTTGAGGATGTGACAAATCCCACAAATGGCAATTGCCACTCGAGTTCCTCGGGATGCTTGCGATCCAATCCACCATGCTCTGGTACTGGTCCCCCAGAATCTCAACGTCCCCAGTCGCCTGATATAACGCCCAGGGCGCGAGAACAGCGACATCTGCCCAGACGGCGGCTGGCGTAACATGCCCGAACATCGGGTCCTGGCTCAAAGTATTGGGCACAACAAACGGCGGAACGCCGCCGTGCTTGCATTGCTCCGCGAACACGTCCTTGAGCCAGCCCCGGAGCATGCCAGCACACTCGTACAAAAGCGTTGCGGTGGGCGCAAACATTGCAAGATCGCCCGTCCAGCCAAGCCGCTCGTCTCTCTGCGGACAGTCTGTGGGAATGCTGAGGAAGTTTCCGCGCATGCTCCAGACGACATTTTCATGGAGCCTGGAAAGGAGAGGGTCCGAGCAGACAAAGTGCCCGATGCGCCTCATGTCGGTATGGCAGACAACGGCCTCGATGGACGACAACAAGCCATCATCGCCGTCGTCTCCTGAAGAGTCTAGCCAACCGTCAACCTGAACATAACGAAACCCGTGAAATGTGAACCTGGGCTCCCACGACTCTCCGTCGGCATCCCCGCGAAGTGTGTATTCGTCTAGGTTGTCGGCCGCGCGTAGGGGTCTGCGCCCGAGTTCTCCGTCATGAAGCACCTCGGCGTGTGACAACGCGATTTTCAGGCCACTCCTGCCCTTGACCTTCTTAATCCTGATATAGCCGACCAGGTTTTGCCCAAAATCCAGCACCGTCTTTCCGCTGGGTGTTGATATCCTCTCCAACGGTTGAACAGTGGCAACCCGACGGACTGGCTCGGCCTCCTCTGCGATGAGAAGTACATCTTCGGACAGCGGATCGCGGACCGCAGCATTCTCCCAGTTGCTGCCTTGAGGGACCACGCCCTTGCCGTCCGATGAACCAGACCAACCTGGAATCGCGAGCCGCGCGTCGTACTTCTCGCCGTCGTAAAGCTCCGCGCTGATGGTAGGGCCTTTGGACACGGTCCAAGATGAGTCTGTAGATATTGTGTCTGTTGTCCCATCGTCGTACGTAATCTCGAGCTGGGCCACGAGGGCAGGGCGCTCGCCCCAAAGGTTCCGGAACCCGCTGCCCCAGACCAACCGTCCACAAAACCAGCCTTCGGCCACTCTCACCCCGATCACGTTCGTACCTGGGGCTTTGCAGAGGTTCTCTAGAACGTCGAAGCACTGGTACCTCAGCTGCCTGTCGTAGACGGTCCATCCAGGGGCCAGGAAATGGTCGCCGACCGTAGTGCCGTTGATCTCAGCTTGATAAAGCCCTTGTGCAGTGATGTAGAGCCGGGCCGATGCTACCGCCTTGACTTCGTTTGTGTGAAATTCCTTTCTGAACAGCTCCTCCGGCTGCGGACTCTCCTTCGGGTATTCCCAGGGCGACGAGATGCGGCTTGCTGTCCACAGTTCACGCCCCATCAATCCTCCTTCGATACTCGCGATGTTGCTCCACGCCGTCCGGTCTTGGCCTCCGTGGTCTTCCCATGCACGCACCCGCGCAAAGACGCGACGCCGCGATCGGAGTGGCTGCGAGAGTGGCCACGAAATGAGAGTGTTCTGTTCCGAGATCACCTCATCTCGGTAGATGCACGACACACCGGGGGCCGGCAGCTGGTCGTAGAATTCGATTTCGTAGCCGTGCTGAACGAACCCTTCTGGGGTGTCTGCGAATTTCCACGATAGGCGCGGGTGCTGCACATGGGTCCCCAGCTGGTGCGGAGAGGCATAGTGTTCGAAGCGCAGGTCGACGACGCGAGCGCCGAGTGTGGTCGACATGTTTGAGGGCCTATCGTCCTCAGATTTGGTCAACTTGGTCTTGGTTGATGTCAAGTGGTCGAACGTTAGACGAGAGGAGGCCCGGGGAGAGTGACTGGTTGACGTTATGGTGTCTCGTCAAAGTCTCCTGAAGATTTGACAATGACATCAATTTACTGATGCAAGTGACAGCACTGCGATTCGGACAATGCTCGGCCGGATTTCCACCGAATTGTTGAGGCAGAGTTGCCACGCCTCCTCCACATCCCGAGACAAAGGCTTGTCGAGTTTGCATTGCCCAGACCCAACAAGGCAGCCCCGGTCGCAAAGTCTGTTTCCTCTGTGATGCAGAATGGGGTTGGGCAGAATTAAGCCGAATATACACCGAATGGCGTGAGTTGGTTGATTTTCTGACAACTGGAATTATCGTGCTGTGAAGCACATTGACCACATCCCGAGCGCGTCTCACATGCAGAATATCAAACACGACAATGGTAGATAAAGGTACTTTCCAAACACGGCGTTCTAGCTTGCACATTATATCCATTTCGGTGCTTAGTGACATCCTCCAATCCAGCCCGGTGTACTCAACATTTGAGTCCAGGTCAACCTCGTGTCCTCCGTCATGGCGTCCGACACTGAGCGAATCTTGGCGAGCCTCACGCTCGAGGAGAAGGTAAACCCGGTGGCCTGGTTTAGGACCGGGGGTTGGCTTTGACTAAGATTGAGCGTAGCTAATTAATGTGTGAGTCGTGACAGATTTCGCTACTTGCCGGTGCAAACTTTTGGGAGACGGTAGCAATCCCAGAGAAAGGAATCCCAGCGCTAAAGGTACCTCAACCACCCGGTAGCCAAGATGAAGAGGAGCGTCAAGACTTACCTGCATGACCGGAACCCCCTAGACATCCGACGGGCCCAATGGAGCGAGAGGGGGCGACACACATCAGGGCAATAGCACTTCGTCCTGCTTCCCAGCAGCATGCAGCGTCGCAGCCACCTTTGACAAAAACCTCGCACGGCGCGTCGGTCAGGCGCTTGCCGTGGAGGCCAAATCGAAGGGAGTCCACTGCCTCCTTGCGCCGACCGTGTGCATTCAGCGTCACCCCCTCGGGGGCCGCAACTTCGAAACATTCTCAGAAGATCCCTACTTGTCCGGCAAAATGGCAGCCAATCTTGTGAACGGGCTTCAGGCAGAGGGCGTCCTCGCCACTGTCAAGCACTTTGTTGCGAACGAGCAGGAGACGGAACGTCTCACAGTTGACACACGAGTGAGCGACCGAGCACTCCGGGAGATCTACCTCCGGCCATTCGAGATTGTCGTCAAGGAGGCGAATCCGGCCGCCCTCATGACAGCGTACAACAAGGTCAACGGAGAGCACATGGACAGCAATGCCCCCCTGATACAGACCGTCGTGCGGGGGCAATGGGGCTGGGGCGGCTTGATCATGAGCGACTGGGGCGGCACCAACTCGACCGTTGAGGCCCTCGCCGCCGGGTTGGATCTCGAGATGCCAGGCCCGACTCGGTGGAGAAACAAGGATGCAATCAGTGCCGCAATTGCATCAGGCAAGCTTGATGAGGGCACCATCACTCAAAGAGCGCGCCGTGTCTTGGAGTTCCTGCGCCGTGGGAATCGCTTTGGGAACGACGAGACTGCTAGGGACACACCACCCTTCGACGAGCAAACGACTGAGGCCCTGGTTCGCGAAGCAGGTGCGAAGGGCATTGTTCTTCTCAAGAATGAGGCAAGCATACTGCCCCTGACAAGGGACAAGGTCAAGGGCAAGAAGGTTGCATTGTTGGGTTATGCCAAAGATTGTCTCGCTCACGGCGGCGGGAGCGCAGCTGTTGTAGCACACCATTACACCGCCGTCTGGGATGCACTCCATACTGCGTTTGGTGATGATGTCGAACTTGTCTACAGCAAAGGTCAGTCTCATCCAGTCTCCCACTGCATAAATCGAATGGACAAAGTCGCTGACGGCGGGTTGTAGGCGCACACACCTTCCGTCGTCTACCCGCCCTCGCCGACAGCGTCGTCAGCCAGCACGGCTCCCCGGGATTCACTCTCAGCCGCATGAGTGGTGATGGCAAGGCCGAGCAAACATTTCCTCTAAAGGAGTCGGAACTTTCCACTTTTGATCCGCGCTGCGCATACGGTTCAGAAGTCAACATCACCGGCAAGTTCACCGCACCCGAGACGGGCCGCTACTACTTTGCCCTTTCCAGCCTCGGTCCTGCGACGTTCAGCATCGACGACGCGGTCGTACTACGTCAAGAACAGGATTGTGCCGACGACATGGGCTACCTCTTTGGTGCCATACCTGGCCAGCAGGTGTCAGTGTCGATGGAAAAGGGGGTGGAATACTTGCTCAACATCCACACGGAACCACACAAACCGGCCAACGGCCAAGAAGCCAACTTCCTCACCGGCAGGTCTAGCGCGCGCATCGGATGCATGTACGAAGGGGACCACGACAGCGACTTGCTGGCAGAGGCCGTTGAACTGAGCAAGGGGTGCGATCTCGCCATCGTCTTTACGGGCCACGACCCTGCGTGGGAGACTGAGGGGCAGGACCGCATCGACTTCCATCTCCCCAAGGACGGCAGCCAGGACCGACTTGTGGCCGCCGTGAGCGCCGCCGCTCCCAAGACGATCGTGGTAAACTCGACGGGCAGTGCGGTGGCACTGCCGTGGCTCGACCAGGTTGACGGCCTGGTCCAGTGCTGGTTTCCAGGCCAGGAGGCCGGCAGCTCCATTGCTGATGTCCTAACCGGGGCACAGAACCCCGAAGGTCACCTACCCTGCACGTTTCCCAAGCGTCTGGAAGACTGTCCGGCGTACGGCAACTTTCCCGGTCAGCATGTGGACGGCAAGCTCAATGTCGAGTACGCTGAGGGGGTCTTTGTTGGATACCGACACTTCGACCGTCTGCCGGCCGACGCGGTTCATTTCCCCTTTGGATTTGGCCTGTCGTATACAATATTTACCCTCTCTGAGCTGGTCGTGACGGCGACAGACGACAACAATTTTACCGCCAGCATAAAGGTTGAGAACTCGGGAAGCCTTGCCGGAGCCGTTGCGGTGCAGCTCTACGTCGGGAAGGAAACGAGAGATGCCGATAGCCCGGTGAAGATTCTCTCCGCCTTTGACAAGGTGAGGCTGGAGGCGGGTGAGGCTTTTGTTGCTCAGCTGCCCATCAGAACGCTAGACTTTGCCCGGTTCGACGAACTCGGGCAGGAGTGGGTGGCGGATGCTGGGACGTACATCGTTTACGCTGGGCGGAATGCTGGGGATACCGACCTATCGACAAGGATCCATGTGAGCCGGCAGACATTCCTGCCGTGAAATAAACCAGTATACTGGGACGGATGCAGACCTAGCGCGTGGACTTATGACATGAAGCTCTCTCTACGCCTGCAACAAAAGATGTTACTGTCCCCTCTAGTCTCGGCACCATTTGGCGTCTAGACGTATCTCATTAGAGCCAGCGTGTCTGGGTCAGGGGGCGTTATTTTTTCCGGTTTAAAGCCGGGGTCGAGGTTGTACATGTTGCGTCCTAGCGTTGAGGACATTGCAGATAGAATGTTTGAACAGACACACCGCGAGGGCTGCAGCCTTCAGCTTGGGACGGTTGGTTGACATCCAGCTTGAAGCACGCCACATACAGTGGTTGCCCTCTAGCATGCTCTCCTTCATCGGCTCGGTCTTCTCAAAAGCCTCTTTATCCGATCCGCCCGTCACTGTTGTTCGCATGTCTCAGAGGTCCAGAGCGTCTCGCTGGCCAACTCGGCAGCCGACGCTCGCTGTTGTGGATCAACGACCAGCATCTTTCGGAGGTACTTTCCCAGCCTCTTGAGATCCTCGCCGGTAAGCCGTAGTGTCTCTCTAGGGTAGTGGTCGACGTAGGCCCTCCGAATCTCGTCTTCGAGAGGAAGAAAATCGGCGGCTAGGTCCTCTTTGCAAGGTTAATACAATGTGCATCGTACGCCATATGGGGGAGAACAGACCATCAGGTTCTTCGTCAAGCACACCATTCACGAGTGCCTCGCGAACCCATTCCGTGGGTACGCCGCCGAGAACCCGTCCGTACTGCGGTATAAGTTCCTTGCTGTCGAATCCCGCTTCGAAAGGGGTACGGCCAGTAACCAGATGGTACACCTGTGTCGACGTCAGCAATTTTGAAGTGGCTACCGCGGCAACTCTCCTACCGTGCACCCAAGGTTCCAGATGTCGACCGCCTGTGTAAGGGGACGCTTGAAGGCCAGCTCTGGAGGATATAGCGAGAGGGGTGTGTCTATCGTCTTTGGTGGGTTCGAGGCAAAGAAGGCTGTGAGAAGTGCCATCGTTAGCACCTTGACACAAATGGTAGCTGCTTGCAAGAGACACACCTGAGCCAAAATCCACGAGCTGAACATCACCGCTGTCGAGGTCAAACGCCTTGACGTCGTACTCTAGTGGCTCTACGAGGTACTCAGGCACCCCTTTCTCGAGAGGAGACCCGTCCTTCCTAGACACCTTTCCTATCTGGGGTGAGGCGAGAGAACTCAAGAATTCCGGTCCAACCCCCGGTGGCAGGCGCATCAGAATGTTTCCCATGTGGATGTCTAGGGCGGGTCGGGTTAGATAGCGGCAACTACTCCGCGCATAAGCTGTTCTTACCTCCATGTACCACGCCACAACTATGGAGATAGGCCACTGCTTCGACGATGCGGCCGGAGACGTGACGGGCAAGATCTGCCTTGAGGCGGTAGTTTTGCGATTTCTCTGCGACCCAGGACACGCTGGGCCCCAATAACTCCAGCACCACGCATAAATGCCGCCCGTTTGGGCCCTCATGAAAGAATGAGTCGAGAAGCTGCGCGACACTGCTGCGGCCTGGATGGGAATCAAGGTCCTTCGCCTGAACATGCTGCAAAATCTCCAGCTCGTGGTTCTGCTTTTCCGATCCCTTGGCCACGACGATCTTGATGGATACATGGCGCTGAGCACTATAGTCGGGAATGAGAAACGGCGTTGACAAGTCGAAAATAAAACTAGAAGCTCACATGTGGTCCTTCGCTAGCCAGACGGTTGAGAAGCCGCCGAAGCCAAGCTTGTTCAGAACCTCGTATCTTCCATCTTTGAGACGATCGTGAAGATGAACAGGATGATAGCCCCCGGCGCGGTATTGCCTGAAATCCTCCGCCGGCACGCCGACGTCGTACTGGCTCGGATCAAGCATTGCGCTGAACAAAGACCAGCGAGGATGGTTAGCGCGACAATGGTGGAATGGCTGCTGAATGCGATGGAGAGAAGCCCTGGGAAACAAGAGCCGCAGTCGCATTCCTTGTTACATGTGTGGTGTCGTGGGTGGTGGAGGACAGGAGAGGGGTTGAAAATGCAAGGGAGGAAATATTCTGTGCAGTTCAGTTGAGCAAACACGCGCTCCAATCCGAGACAGTCGCTGCGGTACGGGCCGGCCTGCGCCACAACACCATCTCATCTCTCTGCAGCCAACCAACCACGCA
>FTIZ01751853.1_pt1 | contig 12636 bp, 9 predicted proteins | sample 1658381 | NCBI WGS metagenome assembly FTIZ01 (sample SAMEA3914822, study PRJEB12502) | metagenome | biome: forest; material: soil | place: USA | collected 2012-03-12 | depth 0.1 m
TCTATGTCGGCGAGCGCGACGTCGAATGCCCGTGGCCGCAGTCGCAGGAATTCTGGCACGGCCTGAAGGACATGGGCGTGCCGACCACGCTGATGATCTACGAAGGCGAAGGCCACGGCATCCGCCAGCCCGAGCACGTCAAGGACCTGACCAACCGCGTCGTCGGCTGGTTCGACAAGTACCTGAAATAGGTTGGGCGAAAGCTGAAAAGGCAAAACCCCTGACGCCCGGCGTCAGGGGTTTTGTTTATGTGAGGGTAGCGAGCTAAGGGGGGGCAATTGATATCCTGTCACGGTAATTCCTTCTGCCGCGATTCATTTCGGAAGATATTTTTTAATACCTGCATATATTATTTGGCGAGCTGCACCGCCAAGAAGGACAATTAATCCTGCCGCGCCAGCATATGTTGATGGCGAGCCTTCTGAAAGATGAGGGTCGTAGCTTTTAAATAGGCAATAAATAGCAAAAATTATTGAGATGCCGAGAAGCGCATTTGCCAAAAATAACATTGCTGTTTTCATCATGTACACCCTGGTGGAGGAGAGGCATATTTCATTCCATAATTTTCGAATGAAAGTGCTGCTCCAAAAACTCCCAATGGACTTTTTTATACCCCAAAACTACTTAGAACGCCAAATAAAAGACCTGGAATTACGGTGACATGATATCAAATGTCAAAATAGACCCAGGGTTTGAAGCTGCTGAACCTCGCTAGTCCTGGCCTTGGGGCGCGCTTTTGCGGCGAGAGGGGCTTTCCGTGCGTGCGTTCGAGTTCCGCGATCCATGCCTTTGCGCCGACTGGGCGGCCGATCCCTTCAGTCTTGAGGAGGTTGGCCGCGCAGGATCGCTAGGGGAGGGGCGAAGTCATCGGCCCGCGACAGGGCGAGCTCTACCCTCACATAAGGTGTATCGGCTTCGGCGATATGGGCGCGCGTACTGGCTCAGGGCCGGCCTTGTGCTCGCGTGGTGAGGTGTGCCTTGACAGGGTTCAGGGCGGCATATCGAAACGCGGCCAAGTGATCCTTCATCCATGGCGACCGAGCCGAAGCGCCCTGGAGCAGATGTCCTGTACAGCTTGCGCGCGCACCGACGAAGGCCGTATAGTGGTGCGCCTCGCCGACCGCTCGCGCAGGGTCACATTGTGCGGCAGACTGGGATGATCGTCCTCGCCATGCGCGCCGTGAAGTACCCCTTCATCGATGTGAAGGGCTAGCGCCAGCTCTCATTTATGCAATTGTTATAATATCTTTGAGATGCATAATTAATAAAAATTTTTACTACCTTATTCTCATTTAATGAGAATCTTCATCAGGATAAAATAATATCCATTAGCTCTATATCTGATATTTGTACTTTATCTTTACTAATTTCACCGACCAATGCATTTTCTTGAAAAACTACAAATGGTCGCAAATCGTAGTGTATGGGAAAAATACTATCAACTGGTAGATTTAGTTTTCGCGCTAGCGCGATAGGTCCATTTTCATTATAATCTGGATCTATAGATCGTGATAAATCTACCCAAACTACATCATTAAATATAGAAATAAATATAAGTATATTTGTCTTTTTTTCACTTTCAATGTATATATTTCCAATTATAGCATAAAATTCATCTCCATTTGCAAATTTTACTTTTGTCAAAACAATACAATTATTTAGTGTCGTTACGGGGACGGGCGTTACTGGAAGAATGAAGGTCTCATCGATATTTTCAGATAACATTTCAAATTGTATGAATCTCCAAACACTGAATGATTCAGCATCGGAAGGTCTCAATGATTTTACAGGTCTAGGCTCAATCATTATGATGGAAATCCGTTCTTAATCATGTCTTTAAATATAGACGTGCCATATTTTGCATCAAAGTCCTTTGTGTATGCCACAATTCGACTAAATAGCTCTGTTCTTGCTTCTGCCGTCATATTTGAATAATATCCCGTGCCCCGCCCACGGGGGCAATGGCATCAAGTCTCGCATGATAGGTTTGATGGATTTTCGTTTCAAGTTTCGTGAGTGCTTGTTCGGCATAACAGAAAAGGGGTCAGAGTCATTTTCTGATAGATCAAAGCCGTGGCAACTGACCTGTACTCGCGGCAATCACCTCTCCCGCCTCTGGTTTGCGCGGCCTTCCCCTGACGGGCGGCGCAACACGTCGTTTCAAGGCGGCTTCGATTTGCTTTTGAAACCGTTCGCTGCCCGGAACCCATCCTCGCTGAGTTGCATCTCGCAACGCCTGGACAAGTTCGTCGCTTATAGCTTCCGCAAATCCAGACCGATACGCCGCTTGGCGCCCTTGGGGCGTCGCGCCCAGGGACCGGTAGACATCATGCTCCGTTAACAAGACGTCACGCCGACCGCCTGCGTTGGCGCCATAGCTGGACCACGCATACTCGCCCTCGTCCGCCACCATGTGAGCCCGCAAGGGATTGGCTTCGATATAGCGATAGCACGTCATGACATAGTCTTCGGTGTCGACGATGGTCGATTTGAACCGACCTTCCCACAAGGTGCCGTACGGCCGTAGCTTCGATTGATGTAGCCAACGTACCGCCGCCCAAGGGACTGCATCAGGCGCCCTATTCCCTCGTCACTATTCGGGGTGATCAGCAAATGGATGTGGTTGGTCATCAACACATAGGCGTGCAAGGCACAGCCGTAACCAACCAAGGCGTCGCCAAGCTCGCAAAGAAACAACCGCCTGTCCGCGTCGGAAAAGAAAATAGCCTGGCGATTGTTCCCGCGCTGAATAACGTGGTGCGCTTGCCCGGCTAACGTAAGACGTGGTTGCCGCGGCATGGAATGACCTCCGGATTGAACGGAAAATCTTCCACGGACCCAAGGCGGGAGTCAATAAATGACTCTGACCCCTTTTTCCTTACCGTAATTACCGTAATTGCACCGTAATTCGCGCGCTCCCGAGTCTCTCCATTTTCCGATGTGCAGACAAACGCTTAGGGCGCCTAGAGAGGCGCCCTTTTATCTTGCATTCGTCCGCAATCTTCCGAAAAGGCTATTTTTTCTTTCGCGTTAAATAGTCTGCCAAGCCCAAAACCATGAGAACGCCGAACCCACCAATCATGACCTCCTGAGACAGGCTTATTTGGCCATACTCACTTGGGGTCACGTACACGCTCGTGCCCTTTATTGGAAATTCGATTGTTCGCCCTGCCGAGGCATCAGGCTCCCTATGATTCGGAGAAAGAACCAAATCCTCTGCAGAGCTATAATAGTAAAAGGAAATCGCAACCACTATTGCAGAAATAAAGGCCAAAATCCGAAGAGCAATACGCATTTCAAAACCTCATCCACCATTTTTCTTTCGAACTTGGTCTACCGCTTGCTTTGCCATATTATCGACCGTATTGACGATAGGCTTTAAAGCAACATCAGGGACATTAACAGAATTGGACATGAGTGTGTACGACTTACCAGCGTCCACACCTCCGCCAGCCCCCTCACCAATAGTGAGGCTGACTCCGTTATATGTTCCTTTCTCAGAATCGCTTCCGCTAGAATGCTCCAAAGTTCCGCCGACAACGTCTCCTGCGGAGACATTCTGATAACTTCCCTTGCCGCCAAGGTCACTGACAGTTGACGCATTGCTTACGCCGGCCGTCACGCCCAAACCTTCAAACGCTTTAGGTTTTGGGGATGCATCGACGTCCTTTGTTAACGTGGAAGCCGGAGCTCCCATTATCACCTTGGTTGCATTAATTGCGGTACTTACCACAGGGCCGCTCCCCTGCCCATAGGCTGCAACATTCCCTCTGTTATCAACGGCAATTCCGGCTTGAACGCCAATTTTGAGCCCGAACACATTGATAGTTCCACTGATACCAATCTGGAACGTATCATTTCCGGTGGGGTCGCTCCCGTCAACCGGGTCGTCGTTCGTATATTCGTAGAGGTCCAGATTGTCTTTTGATCCGATCGGATCAGTCTGTAAAAACCGCCCCATGATGGGGTCGTAGACGCGGGCCTTGTAGTAGTAGAGCCCGGCTTCGGGGAGGACCATCTGGCCGGTATAGCGGAAGCGCGAACCGGTGAAGTCGGTGCCGTTGCTGACATTCTTCGGCTCGCCATAGGGGCCGTACTTGTACAGGTTCGTGACATTGCCGCCGCTGTCCGCCAGCGCAATGATCGAGCCGTGATAGTCCGTGTAGAAATAGGTCGCATTGGCCGCGGTCAGGGCCGAGCCGGTAAATTGCACCCAGGGCTGGTCGACGCCCGGCGTGAACATGTAACGCTTCTGGATGTTGCCCGAGCCGTCATACTCCCCGATCAGGTTGGTGCCGTCGTAGAGGAACGAAGTCGTCGTGCCGTAATAGGTCTGGCTCGACAGGCGGCCCAGCGGGTCGTAGGTGAGCGTCAGGTAGGGACCGTTCTGCGGATAGGCGGTCGAGCCGACTCCGGTCAGGCGGTTATAGATATCGTAATAGAACTGCCGCGTGTCGGTATTGGTCGGGTTGTCGCCGTGCGTCAGGTTACCGTTGGCATCGTAACCGCCGCTGATCGCCGCCAGCGCGGCGTCGCGGTTCAGGCCATCATAGGTCTTGTTGACCGTGGTGTTGTCGGTTTCCTTGTAGTCGTAAACCGAGCTTGTCGCCGTCGCCGCGGCGATCTGGCCGGCGGGATTGTAGCTGAAGCCCCAACTGACGTCGTAAGCCGTCCCGGCGAAATCGTTGGTGTAGCCGGTCACCCGATTGAGGTTGTCGTAGCCGATATAGGTCGAGGCATCGTTGACACGGCCGATCTTGCCGATCCGGCCATTGGGGTCGTAGCCCCAGGCATAGCCGACTTCATTAAAGGCAATGCCCGTCCAGACCATGCGGTTGGCACTGTCGTACTGATAGCCCTGCAACTGGCCATCGGGGAAACTCATCAATGTGCGGTTCGATGCCTGGTCGAACTGGTAGGCGATCCAGCGGCCGTTCATGTCCTGGGTGGTGTAGAGCCGGCCCAGCCCGTCATAGGCATTGGTGACGCCTGCGCCCGACGTCGAGCCGTAGCGGGTGTAAAGCAGATGGCCCAGCGCATCGTAGCCGCTATAGACCGTCTGCACCGAGCCGTCGGATACCGAGCGGGTTATTTCCTGGTTCAGGGCGTCGAAGGTATAGCTGATGATCCGGCCGTCGCGGCGGCGATACCAGGTCTTGTTGCTATTGGCGTCGTAGCTGAACTGCTCGTAGTCGGCGGTGTTGATGGTCCCCGAACCCGCCGTGGTCGACGGATAGTCGACCTTCAGAATCCGGTCGAAGCCGTCGTATTCGTACTGCGTGGTGTTCCCGCTGGCGTCCCTTTCGGTCTGTTTCAGGCCATCGGCCGTGTAGGTGTAACGGGCATAGGCACGCTGGACCGCTGTCCCGTAGGCTTGGTCGACCTCAATAATCTGACCGACATTGTCGTACTGAGTGTAGCTGATGCGGTCGGGACCGTTGCTGCCTTCCGTCCCCAGGGCGCAGGCATCGGCGGGCAAGGCGCCGTAAGCCGATGGGTTCATCCGCACCGCCGTGCACAGCGTACGGCCATCGCCGTCGTAGCGCACCTGGGTCACGCTGACCACGGTTTCGGCTTGGGCCGCACCGCAGATCATGGCCGCGGCGGCCAATGCGGTTATCCAAAGCGATTTCATGCTTTTTCCCGACATCACGGCACCACCTCTTCGGTCTTGGTGACGCGATCCAGGGCGTCGTAGGTCATACGCTTGAAGCCGGTAACGGCGAAGTCGGTACCATCCGTGGCGTTGCCCGTGCCCTGTTCGGTACGGATTTCCCGGCCGTCATCGTCATAGACGTGGTGGACGATCACGCGCGGGTCTGCGCCCGATCCATCCGGATCGATGCCGATTTCGAACAGTTTGCGGTGAGCGAGGTCGTAGACCGTATAGCTGCGGTCGTCGACATCGGTGCGTGGACCATCGACCACGGTGACATTGCCCATCCAGTCGTACGTATAGGTCGTCGTTGCCGAAAGCGAACCGGCGCCGTCGGTCTGGGTCGTCTGGTAGGGCGAAAACGACTTGTAGGTATAGGGCGCGGTTGTCGCATCGCCATAGTCGGTCGTCGTCACGGCGGTGGTGGTCGCTGCGGGACATGCCGTCAGCGACAATTGCCCCGACGACAGGCCGCAGGTCTCGCTGCGCGTCAGGCGATAGATATTACCGCTGCCCGTATTGAACACCGTGTAGGTATTGTAGGTCCGCCGGCGCAGGCCGTTCTGATCGGCCGGCAGGGTGGTCGTCAGAAGATCGCCTTGGCTGTCATAGGTATAGTCAGTCTGGTTGCCCTTTCCATCTTTATACCAGATCGGCTTCGCACACTTCTGCCGTGTTGTCGGGCAGGGCGTGAAGCCGTTGCTTTCCCAAGTATAGCCCCATTGTTCGACAACATCAGAAGGCGTTCCGGGAGTCTTCGAAATCCACGTACGCTTGCTCAATGCCAAATAGGGAGCGGCGTGTTCTTCCTTGTATTTGTTGCCTTCCGGCAGGTCGATTTCATCCAGTAGGCTGCCATAATTGGTCACATCAGGGTTGACGTTGGCGTACGTGAAGGAGGCATCCTCCGTAACGCCACCTTCGTAGAGAAAGGTTCTGATGTTGTTGTTGGCATCGACGAAGCGGTGCGGCGAACCTTTGGTGAAATAATAGGTTGATATCTTGCCGAGTGGATCAGTCACCTGGGTGACATTGTCATCATCGAAGATGACTTCGTTGTCGCTGACCTGGCCATAATTGCCTCCATAGGTGAAAGACCAAACAGCGCCGTCGGCCAGAGTCTGCTGCATAAGCAGCGGTGTCTCGTTGACCGTGTTCGGGTTCATGAACGTCCAGTTATTGGCCACCTTGCAAGTCGAATAGCCGGGCGGCTGAATGCACGAAATCTCATAGGATTGATAACCGTAGGTCGTGACGTGCCCTAGCACGTCGGTGACGCTGCTCAACACATTAACGCTGGTACCGGGGATGACTGAATAGCCGTAACTGACCTTAAGGGCTGCGCCGATGCAGGTCGAACTTACGCTGACCGTTGTTTGTGAGAGGTTGAAACCGCAAGCGGCCGAGACATAACCGTTGGAGCCATAGTCGAAGACCAGGGCATAGCCATTGCTGTCCGTTATCACCTTCAACTGCTTCGACGAATTGTAGGTGAAATCCAATCGCCGCCCATTGGGATAGACGATATTGTCGATTCTTTGCGAGTTGGCTCCGGAAGATTCTCCGGCGGAAATCGACGCGTTGAAAGTATAGATTGCGCCACTCTGGTCAGTGAAAACATAGTGGCCGCCTGATACCGTCAAATCGCCGGCCTGGGCGTCGAGGCTTTGTGGGCCGATACTTCCGAAATAATCCTGAACATAGGCCGACACTGCCGAAGAGCCTGTATGCACGACCGGCGCATAATGATCGAAATCTTGCGAATGGCTGACAACCGCCGACACGTAGATATCGAAATTGTGACTCATGTGTGAGCCAAAATAAGGCGTCGCCGGTTGCCTATAACCGCCGATCGAATGGCGTTCGAGCGTTAGTGTGCCGATCGTAAGATCTGTCGCAGACATCGTGAAACTGCCATCAGACAAACTGACGCCACCGGGTGTACTCGTCACGACCGGTGGGGGCACCAAATCTCCGGCCAGGGCGACCGGCGCCCCTGTGACCAGGCTAAAGACCCCGGCCCATAACAGGTTCTGCAACGATCTGACCATGTCAGATGCCCCCCAATTCGTCCCAACCGCAACGAGGCAATCACGACTTTTGCGGTGCGGCAAGGGCAAATAATCGCCTTAAGCGCGTAACATTGTTACGTTATTGCGATGCAATTGATTCTTCTCAGGGTTTTAATCATACAATTTTTTATACGGCTGGGGTTGCCGGTTTCCGCTTGCCAAACGGCCGATCCGGCGGCACTTTCAGGCCCGGATGGTTATCGGGAGGGGATTATGGTTCGACCGGGCACAGGCGCCAAGGTGATCGCCGCGATGGTGGCCGGGCTGGTCCTGGCGGGGACGTCGCCTGCCTTCGCCGGCACCACGACCTACAAGTATGACGCGCTGGGCCGGGTCATCGAGGTCGATTATCCCGATGGCTCCATCGTCCAATATGCCTACGACGCCGCCGGTAACCGCACCCAGACGACCCGTCACGCCGGTTCCTGAGCCCGGATGGGCCATGAATAGTCTCGTCCAGCATCTGCGCGGTAGCCTGCCGCCCGTCGAATGGCCGGCCCTGCCGCCGGTAGCGCGGACGATGCTGGCCGACATACGCCGCCGCGTCGTCCGTCACCGCAAGCCGGTCGCGGTGGTGCTGTCGCTGCTGTTGCACGGGCTGCTGGTGCTGGCCCTGCTGCCGCATGCGCCGAAGGGCCTGTCCGGCGGCGGTTCGAACGGCACGGCCTCGGGCGCCGGGACGGGTGCGTCCTATTACGCCGTCGACCTTTATGGCGCCCAGTCCCCGTCCATCACCACCGCGGTCAAGGCAGCCACCGACCCGGCCACGGAAGCGCTCGACACGCCGGCCGATACCGTAAAGCCCCAGGCCGACGCCATCGACCCCGCGCCGCCCGCTCTGGCCCTATCGGACGCCACCCCCGCCGTCGCGACCGCGGCGGCCCAGCCAGCGGCCGCAGTCGGCGGGCGCGGGCAGGGCGGCACGACGGCGGGCGCCGGCGACGACCTGTGGAACGCCATCGCACCGTGCTGGAAACGCCTGGCCGGCGCGGACACGCTTGCCGTCACGCTGGAAGTGACGTTCGGCGGCGACGGCGGCCTGTCGCGACCGCCCACCATCGACCGCGGCAACGCCGCGGCCATCACGCCGCAGAGCCTGCGTTCCGAGGCCCTGGCCCTGTCGGCCCTGGCGCAATGCGGCGCCTATCCCATGGCCGCCGGCCGCCAGGGCGTAAGGATCGACTTCCCCAGGCCCTGAGCGCCAATATTACCGCGATGCAAAAAACGCTGCGGGATTTCGCGAACTGTTGCTATAGCTGAGGGTGTCGATAACGTTGATCCGCCAACCGCCCACGCATGACCCATATCCTGCTGATCGACGACCATCCGCTGTTCTGCGACGGCTTCGCTGCGTCGTGCCGCGCCCTGCGTCCCGGCTTCACGGTCGCGACAGCCGACACCGCCGCCGCCGCGCAGCGGATGCTGACCAAGGGACCGGCGCCGAATTGCGTGCTGATCGACATCATGCTGCCCGACGCCGACGGTTTCGATACCCTGCAACAGCTGGCGCGGCTGGATCCGCTGACGCCGCGGGTGATGATTTCCGGCCGTGACGACCGCACCGCCCGGCTGCGCGCCCAGCATCTCGGCGCCTCGGGCTTCCTGTCGAAGAGCGCGCGCCCGGACGAGATCATGGGCGCGCTCGACGTCATCCTGGACGGTGGCGTCTGGTTCGGCGACCTGGCCGACAACACGGCCACGGGCCTGACGCCGCGCCAGCTCGAAGTGCTGGACCTGCTGGCCCAGGGCTGCGCCAACAAGCAGATCGAGACGCGGCTGAACCTGGCCGAACGCACGGTGCGGGCGCACCTGACCAAGATCTTCAAGGCGCTGGGCGTACAGGGGCGGGTGCGCGCGGTAATGGAAGCGCGCCGCCGCGGCCTGATCACCTGAGATGGCCAGCCAAGGCACCGCCAACGCCAGGCAGGCCGATACAGCGGCCATCTTCCATGAATGCATTCTGACCCTCTATCGCCAGGTGCCCAATTCCTTCGTCGCCGCCATGGTGGTGACGGTGTTCATGGTCTTCACCGCCTGGGCGTTTTCGCCGCACATCGTCGTGCTGGGCTGGCTTTTCGTACAGTTGCTGACCCAGGTGGCGCGCGCCGGGCTGTTGGTCGCCTATCGCCGCGCGGCGCCGGCGGGCGAGGCGTTGCGGCCGTGGGCCATGGCCTATACGGCCTACATGTTCGTCGCCGGGCTGGTGTGGGGCGCGACGATTGTCCTGTTTTCCGTGCCGGCCCAGCCGGTGACCGTCGCCCTGACCCTGTGCGGGCTCTACGGCATCTCGGCCGGCTCGACCCCGGGCAATGCCTATAACCTGCCGGGCTGCTACGCCTTCGTCGGCACCATCTTCGCCGTGGTGCTGGTGCGCATGCTGCTGTGGGGCGACTTCGGCCACGTCGTGCTGGGCTTCGCCTCGGCCCTGTTCGCCCTGATCATGGTGATGTTCGCCCGCGTGCAGAACCGCGTGCTGCGCGACGGTTTCGCCATCCGCTTCGAGAACGTGCAACTGCTGGCCGAGACCCGGCTGGCCCGCGAGCGCGCCGAGGCGGCCAACCTCGCCAAGTCGCAGTTCCTGGCCGCCGCCAGCCACGACCTGCGCCAGCCACTCTACGCGCTCAGCCTGTTTTCCGGCGCGCTGAAGTCGCTGGAACTGGCCGATGATGCCGCCCAGGTGGTGACGCATATCCAGGACAATATCGCCGCCATGGAAGGCCTGTTCAACGGTCTGCTCGACCTGTCGCGGCTGGAAGCCGGCGCCGTCGCCCCGGTGCGCCGGGCCTTTGCGCTGCAGCCGGTGTTCGACCGGCTGGCGCGCATCACCGCGCCTCAGGCGCGCGACAAGGGGCTGCGGCTGGGGATTCGGCCCACCGCCCTGTGGGTCGAGGCGGACGAGGTGCTGACCGAACAGATCCTGGTCAACCTGGTCGCCAATGCCCTGCGGTATACGGCGTCCGGCGGCGTGGTCGTCGGCGCGCGCCGGCGGGGCGGCCAGGTGGTGCTCCAGGTCATCGACAGTGGCGAAGGCATAGCCGAGGCGGACCGGCAGCGCATCTTCCAGGCCTTCGTGCAGATCGGCAATGCCGAGCGCGACCGGCGCAAGGGCATGGGGCTGGGCCTGGCCATCGCCGCGCGCACGGCCGAGCTGCTGGGGACGCGCATCGAGCTGTCATCGCGCGTGGGGCAGGGCTCGCGGTTCGGCCTTGCCCTGCCCGAAGCCGCGGCGGAAACCGCCGCGCCGGTGATGGAGGTTGCCCTGGCGCCGATCGAACGGCTGCGCGTACTGATCATCGACGACGACGCGGCGGTGCGCGAGGCGCTGGGGCTGTTGCTGAAAGGCTGGGGCGTCGGCTACACCATCGTCGAGGATACGGCGGCGGCCCTGGCGGCCGGTGACGCCTATGACGTGATCCTGAGCGACCACCGCCTGCGCGAAGGCCGGACGGGGCTCGATTTCCTGATGGAGGTCAAGGCGCGCACCGCCCGGCCGGGCCTGGCCCTGGTCACCGGCGATGTCGATCCGGACCTGATGAAGCGCGTCGCCGAGGCCGGGATATTCCTGGTGCACAAGCCGGTCGATCCGGCGCGGTTGCGCGCCTTGCTGAACCACCTGGCGAGTGCTCGCTAAGCCTTCGCTTTCATTTCGTCTTCGATCTTGCGCAGGAGCTGTTCCAGCGCTTCGAGATACAGCGGCTTGACCATGTGGTGGTGGAAGCCGGCCTCTTTCGCCCGCTGGCGGTGTTCGTCCTGGCCCCAGCCGGTCTGGGCGATGAAGATGGTGTCCTTCAGGTGCGGCTCCGCGCGCATCGCCGCGCACAGGTCGTAGCCGTTCATGCCGGGCAGGCCGATATCCATCATCACCACATTGGGCCGGTAGTCCTCGCCCATGACAAGGGCGTCCTTGCCGTTGCTGGCCAGGCGGTAGTCGTGGCCCAGCATCTCGACCATCCAGCCGGTGGTCTGGGCCAGGGCGTCATTGTCCTCGACGATCAGGATGCGCAGGCCGGCGACGGCGGAGGCCTGTTCGCGGGGGGCTTCGGCCGAGGTGTCGGCCGGCGCGTTGGGGCGGGTCGGCAGATGGATCATGAATTCGCTTCCCTTACCAAGGCCTTCGCTGCGGACGGTGACGGTGCCGCCGTGCATCTCGACCAGCTTCTTTACCAGGGTCAGCCCGACGCCCAGCCCGCCCTGCGAGCGTTCCAGCGAGTCGTCGACCTGGGCGAACATGTCGAAGATGTGCTCCAGCATGTCCGGCTTGATGCCGATGCCCTTGTCTTTTACGTGGACATCGACGGTGTCCCTGTGGACGTCGACCCCGAGGTGGATGTCTCCGCCGACGGGGCTGTACTTGGCGGCGTTGTTGAGCAGGTTGGAAAAGACCTGGGCCAGCCGCGTGAAATCGGCCTCCAGTCTGATCGGGGTTTGCGGCAGATCGAGGGTCAGTTTGTGGCCGAACTGATCGATATGCGGCTGCGAGATCTCGACCGCGCAGCGCAGCACCTCGTTCAGGTCGACGGCGTCGGTCTTCAGGTCGATCTTGCCGCGGGTGATGCGCGACACGTCCATCAGGTCGTCGACCAGGCGCACCATCTGCTTGACCTGGCGGTCCATCATCTGCAGCGCCTCGCCGCGCACCTGGACGGGCAGCTTGTCCGAGGCCAGGATCGACACCGAATTGGAAATCGGCGCCAGGGGATTTCTCAGTTCGTGCGCCAGTATGGCCAGGAACTCATCCTTGCGCCGGTCGGTCTCGCGCAGCGCCTCGGCCTGCTGGCGCGTTTCCCTGAGCAGGCGGTTGTTTTCCTCGGCGCGCGTCTCCAGGTCGTCGCGCTGCAGCGCGATCTGCTGGCGCTGGCGGTACAGTTCGAAGAAAACGTCGGCCTTGCTGCGCAGGATATCGGGTTC
>FTIZ01745055.1_pt1 | contig 12631 bp, 11 predicted proteins | sample 1658381 | NCBI WGS metagenome assembly FTIZ01 (sample SAMEA3914822, study PRJEB12502) | metagenome | biome: forest; material: soil | place: USA | collected 2012-03-12 | depth 0.1 m
GCCGGCGCCACAAACCCCTCCTTAAGCCCCAACACCACCAGCACACCCTTCTCCCACCGCCACGCGCCCGAGAAGCCCTGCAGCGAGACCAGCGCCTCGAGTTTCTGGGCGTCCGTCAGCGGGGCGGCGCTCGAGCCGGGCCCACTATTCCGGCTGCCGCCCTTCTCCTTCTCCTTCTTGTCCTTGCCGCTGAAAGAGAAACCGGGAAGAGCAGGCATCGAGAACGCGGAGCGTTTCGTCGTAGAGACGTCGTCGACGTCGGCCTGCAACTCCATCTGCAAATCGCACGCTTCGATACCTCCCTCGCCGCCGTAAAGGTCGTTGTCGCTCGACTTATCGTCTTCTTCGCACTCCTCGTCTTCCTTGTTGGAAAACGTATAAGACGGGATCGGGGCAGTGACGGGGGCGGCCTTGCTCTTCTTCATCTTGAAGTTGCTGAGGAACGTGTTCCCGCCCCCGCCGCGCTTGGGGGCGGACGGAGACACGGTGGGGGCGGCCATCGCGAATAGAGCAGGCGGAGGGGGGGGAGGCGAGTAGCTCTCGGACTGTTTGCGGGAGAAGTTGGCATCTCTGTCCCTGCTGCGATAGGGTGGGGGAGGGGGTGCGATTGGGATGAGGCTGGAGCCGGCGCTGCGCAGGCCGCCGGTGTTCAGAGGGGTAGAGCTTACGCTGATCACCGACCGCTCGTGTGCCTGCATCATCGGCGGTGCCGACTGCTGGTAAACCCGGCCGTACATGGCGTCCGCGGGTGCAGGAGCGGACATCCTGGCCATACCACCCGGAGCAGCCTGCCGGGTGGACTTTCTTTTCGCTTGTAATCCGCCGAGAGACTGGGCGACGGAGTGGACTGGTGGAGAACGGGTTAGCGAGGCCCGGCTTCTCAGGGAGTGGACATCAGCCGGGGCAGACGTACCAGCACGCGAGCGGACCGAACCAAAACCCCTCCTAGCCGATGTAACTAAATAATAATCAAGTTGGTTAGTCTCAGGGTTCTGGGTAGAGAATAGAGAAGGTGATTGCAGATCTCTGGGATACTCACCAGCTTGATCGAGACCGAGAGATATCTCAGACTTATCGTCACCTGGAGGGCTGGGGGAACGGCCTTGCGGCTCTGGCTTTGCCGCCGTCCCGTCGTTTGCTTCCACGGCAACAAAGCTGCACCACTTGCCGCCCACCTGGTAGGTTACTCCTAGACGCACTGCCTCCCGCTCGACCATGTCGTTGAAGCGGCCGGGGTATTTGTCCTTGACGAGTGCACCGGCGGCGTCCTTTGCGTCCTTGGCGTGGTAGATCCAGCCACGGCCCTCCTCCAGCTCCTTGACGGACTTGCGAGCGGCCAGCTGATGGATGGTCTCTCCCTTGTCTGCGAGCACAGTCACCGGGATCTCCAGCTCCACGGGCCCGTAAGGGGTCGTGCCGCGGAGGACCACGGACTTGGGCTGCTTCTGCGCGGTCTCTGGTGCAAGAAGCAGGTAGACGCTCGTACGGCTGAAAGGGTAGAGCGGCGGGATGTTGAATGGGGCTTGCAGTAGCTTCGGCTCGGAGATGGGCGGGACGTGCGAGTACTTGCCGCCAGCAGACTCGTCGAGAGAAGCGTCGGTCATCTCGACATCAGGGTCAGCCGATGTGTCGAACAATGAGATAGGCTTCTTGAGGCTCTCTTCCTTCTTCTCTTCGACTTCCTTGACGTTAATGGTCAAGGCGTCCATGACCTTCTCGACGAACTCAAAGTCGCTGTCAGAGTCGGACTCGGGCTCCTTGTTGTACTTGACTTCCAGGGTGTAGTCCTTGACATGGGGTGTCAGAGAGGCCTTGAGCATCCGCACAACCTTGCTGTTCATGTTCTCATTGTCGCCAACAGACTGAGAGAAGCCGTTACCAGCAGAGGCAACGCCCTCGATAAGCGCGTGACTAACGTCGCTTCCAATTCCCAGGCTGAACACACGGATCTTGCCCTTGCTCTCGGCAATGCGCTCGTTCAGCAGACTGAACAGCGCGGCTTGGTCCCAGATTTCGCCGTCGGTGAGGAGGAACACTTCCAAGTCCATGTCGGTGTACCGCTTCTCGAAGACATCTTTCATGGGCTGGAAGATGTCGGTACCGCCAAAGTTTGCGTCGAAGGTGTTTACGTAGCGAGTGGCCTCCTCGAGGGCCGAAGCGTCGTAGGTGCGTGATCCGTTCTTGAACAAGAACTCGTGGTGCGAGCCGAATGAGCAGATGTTAAACTTGACGCCTACGGGGAGCGATTTGAGAAACAGATGCAGGGCAGTCTTGAGGTTGGGGATCTTGGTGCCACCGCCCATGGATCCGGAGCGGTCGCAGAGAAAGACGATCTCTGGCCGAGAGGAAGGGAGGTTGAACTTTGGCACAAGGGTGGCCATCAAGGCTCGGTGATTTGGGAGTGTCGGGTGGGTTTCGAGCACAGCGATCGGATTCCCTGTGTTGGTAGCGACAACCTGCAGGACAAAGTCATCACCCAGCTCGGCGGTGGACAAAGCGAGAGTTGCCGAGGCCTTTTGGAGTGACATGTCAGCACCACTCGCCGCCCCAGACGAAGTGTTGCCGAGTGTGACCGAGATGGGATGTGACGGAGACTGGACGTTCTTGACGTTGCTGCCATTGGGCATCTCCACGTCGACAACAATGCTGATCCCAGAGGTTTTGTTGAGAGAACTGGTCTTGAGGATCTGACCGGGGTAGCTCCCATATCGCGGTGCAACGTGGGTGGGGATGGTGAAACGGATTCCGTCGACCTCGGCGTCGTGCTTCAGCTCACCCAGGTAGGTGATCTCAACCTTGAGGGTTGCATTCGCGGGAACGTTGCCGATAGTGGTGGTGAAGACATCGCTCGCTTCCGGCAGCTGCTCCAGGAGACCGGCAGTCTCGCCGCGGGCGACGGCGGCTTGGAACGTCTGCTTGGCCTCAGCCCGCTCCTTCACGACGCCGCGGATGACACGATCGTTGTTGATGGTGCAGACAAAGCCGACAACGGAAACACCATCGTACAAGGGAAAGGTGTATCTCAGCTCGGGAATCTGGTCTGACCTGGGGTTGACAAAGGTCTGTGTGAGAGTGGTTCGGCTCGTCGACGAGATGATCTTGGCGTTGACCGAGAGGGAAAGCTGAGGAAGATACTGGCGGTCGACATTCGGACGGCCCGGGATGATGTAGTAGAGGCCGCAGATGTGGTTGAAGATTGCCATCTTGGTGGTGTTTGAGGATGTGCTCAAGACTCAAGGAGGTGGGTGTGGGGTGTGATTCAATGAGATGGTGAGCTCGGAGAGGGGGGGAGAGAATGATGATGAGGGAGCTGAAGTGCAGCAATGGATTGGGAGGGGGTTTGATATGGATGATGTTTGCCAAAGAACCAACAGGCAGCGCAGGCAGCAGGAGAGGTGACACGAAACGATTCGTCACGCCCAACAGCAAAGAGATGTGCAGTCACTCGTAAAGTGGTGAGTGTGAGGCTTGGGCGTGCTCGGTGAGCCTAGGCGAGATGATACAATTCAGTGTTGATTGACTGTTGGATGAGACAAACAGAACAGGCCATGGCAGCCAGCGAGACAATACTTTATAGACTCACGATGTTGTTTGCAGAGTCCAGGCCCGACAGGTCCTCACTCTTCAGCCCTACCTCAATCAGGCAGCGCAGAACCCCTGCATGCGGGGGTGTGGAGAGGCTGTGAAGAAGCCAACCAATCAACGCCCATTAATTCAGGGAATGCCCCACCTTCCCCCAACCCACCGACGAAATGCACACTTGGGCAAAACGGCTGGGATGCAACCGCATCAATAGCGCGGTGACTCGATTTGGCCAAGCAAGATCTTATCCTCAGATTGTCTGGTCCTGGGACGCCACTTCGCTCACTTGGGCAAGGACCAAAGAAGTGTGCATCGTGCATTGCCGAGCCAGTTTGACGCCGTGTACAAATGTGAGGGTTAGGGTTCTCCAGAAGTTCTGTCTCCTCACTGATGACATCATTTCATTCATTAAGAATCGTTCATTTTCACTGCCGCTTCAAGTCCATCAACAATGTGAACGCACAGAGCACAGAGCACAAAGTGAATCAAGTCCGCCCTTGAAATTTCAATCAGGAGGCCAATAATCCCATTACCTGCCACGCTTTCTGAACAGAGACTATTACCATCTCCAACCTCAAGTCGACGGCATTTCCTTCATTGCAAGCCCAGAACTCCCTCGGTCATCCGAAACGCAAACTTCGCCCAACCATGATTTCAACCAACATCCTACAGCCTGTCTCACCGAAGTTGGGGGCCAGTACAACGGTACTTGGCCGGTGCATGCTCCCCTCAGATTGGGCCCCAACTGGCGCACACCGAGCCCCTCAAGGCTTGTGTATCCTCACCAGCGCCAGGAAGTAATCCTCCAGCGGCACCAGATTGAGCAAAAAGTCGTTGAAGTGCCACGCGATCAGGCAGGCGCACGCTCCAGCCACGGCGTCCAGGACAAAGTGGTTGGCGGTCGCCACGATCGCGGTCAGAATGATGGCAGGATAAATCATGCCGACGCCAACAATCGCGAGCCGTCTCCAAGCGAAGCGCCCGCGCTTCCTCAACGGGACAGCGGCGATGGTGAGGCCGACGAGAAAGGAATATCCGAAGTGAAGGGAGGGCATGGCAGCTAAGCAAGATTTCCACATTAGCACAATGTCGCCCTCTAGAGAGACCCCATCCAGCCCACCACTTACCATACTGGTTGCAAAACCGATTCGTCGTCCACACGCTGCTATCGCCATCGGCGCCGTGCACCGTGTCGACAAACCCAAACCCCTTGGCCTCGGCCGCGTACTTCCCCGCATACGCCGGGTCGCTCAACAGCCTCGGCGGCATGCACGGCCAAAAGGTGAACACGACAAAAGCAAGCAAATTGCACATGGCCATGGTCCTCCGCCTCCGCTCAAACACGGCCGGCCCAAACGGCGGCGCGTAGTCCCGCCAGTTGCTGTCCAGCGCCACCGCCGCGGCCTTCTCCTCGCCGTAGGCCGCCGCCGCCTCGCGCTGCAGCCGGTGGCGCGGGCGGGCCGTCGTGACGTGGTACAGCACGATGAGGTACAGGATCGTGCCGGGGATGTGGATGAACGAGTACGTCTTGTTGGTCCAGCGCATGAGGGTAGGGTGGGCGAGGAACCAGCTCTGTACGGCCGGCTCGACGAAGAGGCCCAGCCGCTGCTCGGCGTGAATCACCTGCAGCGCATGCTCGCGCGCTGTCTCGACTGTCGAGGCCTGCAGGGTGACGGCTGTGAAAGCGCGGCCGAGTTGGTAGACCTGCGAGGAAAGGGGGTATCAGCATGGGGGTTGCTTTCGTTTTCGTTCGGGGTTAAACGGGGCGTACCCAGTAGATCAGAGCCCAATACCAGACTTCGACGAGGAAGGGGAGCCGTTGTAGCACGCGGCTGAGCAGGCGGTCCCTGAAGATCTCGGTGTTTGGCGTTGTCACCTCCCGTTCCCAGCCCATGAAGCGCAGCTTCCGCCGCCGCCACTTGGAGGGTGCCTTGCCGGCAAGATCTTCGGCCAGGGTGCTGTCCGAGCTGCTGCTAGACCTGCTCAAGGTTGGCGGAATGTGGGTGAGCTTTTCGTCCCTGTCCTTGCCATTTTCGACGTCCTCGTCATCTGTATCCTGGGAGTATTTGAGGTGTTGCCATGGCTCCGGCCGACTGGACGTGAATGGCGACCGGGAAGTGAAGGTCCGGTTCTTATTGCGGTTGACGACGGTGCCAAAGGTCAATAGGCTGACCACGATAAGCGGTTCCAGGACGGCTCCGATTGCCATGTTGAGAGCCCAATCGGGAACTGCGAGCAGTCCGTGTTCTGTCAGAGAGTCGTTAAGGTTCTGGTGCAAAAGCGAGGCCGATCAAGATGCAAGAGAAGCAGAAAATCCGATAAAAGAGAGAAACATCAGACGGTTAGATCGGCAACACATGCAGCTGGGCGCCGAGCGATGATGGGATATCAAGAGAAGGAATGGCGGGCGAGTAGCCTCTACTACTCGTTAGGCTGAGACAGGGCTTCGCAATCAAGGACAGGGAAGACGGCCGTTCCCATCCTTCCATCCTCTGCCGGTCGGTGCCACTATCTTTCTCGCATCATGTCGTTTTGTTCCCCACTAGCATTGTGATCTGCCCATGTAAAAAGCGTGGCCAAACCAGGGACCTGCTGGTAACCAACACGCCAGATGGCCCGCCGCAAAAAGGCCGGGAGCTCATCCACGCCACGGTCCGAGGTCCAACGGGGGCGGGAAGGTGGCCAGTGGCCCCATCGTGTCGGTAACACTGGAACAAAACACGCTTCCCGGGTGGCCGATCCATTCAGACCTTGAAGTTCGAATTATGTCCCGGATATGTCGGCACAGCACCACAGATGTGGAGGTGGGGTCTTGCCAACCGAACTCTTGGAACCTCCACCACACCATCCATGGGGTGCTGCCGACCGCTGGGTGCCTCCATGCACAATGCGAGGCGTGACGCTGCGGGAATAAGGGCGGCCATGACCTCACAGGCTAGTGATTGGGGCCGCTGGGTCAGGAGGAAAAGAAATCGTCAGCCTCTGCTCTACAAAAGCGGCACTGTGTGGTGGACTGGTGAGTGTCATGTTGTGGAGTGAACGTCGGAGACTGGTGGAGTTGAAAAGAATCAAACAATCTCAGTCGTCGTCTCCGTATCTCTCCAATCATGATCCGAGACAAGTCAATCACGGGCTGGGCTTGGCCCTGTGCAGTCGGTGCATCGGTGGTCCGACAACCCGGTTCGGACTCTCTCAGGAAACCGATCATGGAAGCATTGCCAACGGCATCCGAAAAGGGCATGAAGACATGCGCGTCTTATGAAATGCCCATGCAAGTAGACGCCGCTAGCGTCTTGGACCACGTCATCAGTGTGGTTGAAAGTGGAGAGCTTTGTGACATTAAACTCCACACATCCACACAACCTGTGAAGAACGAATCCGACTCGTCAGTGTTGCTAGGTCTGTGCCCTCCCGTGAAACGAGCTGCGTCTTCACGACTTTGCGTTGCCTTTACGCGTAAACCTCGCCTCAACACCAGCAGACAGGCGACTTGATATCTCCAGGATTCAAGGGCTCAGTCCTTGCGTCTTCCAGGGTCGTCGTATATTAACTGAAACAAGTCGAGCCGAGCCGCTGGATCCGAGATCCTTACTTGCCTTCCTGCAGTGCTTTACGCAGATAAAACGTCACTCCAGTCGACACGGATGCCAACGGAGGCTAAACGGGGGTTGTGAAGAACCCCGGAGCGGAATCGAGCAAGAAAGTATCCGATCTCCGATCCCCGATCACTGATCCACAACCGGCACAAATTTCCGCTCGACATATTTGTAACGCCGGGAGCACCGGGACCCACCTATCCCGAGGTGCGAAAGCGAAATCCACCCTTGGCAATGGTCGTGTGAGGGTTTTCCTGGTTCGGGGCTTTTTACACCAAATTCTGGCTGCGGGCAAGACTTTCAGGTTTAACTCCCAACGCTGCAGCGAAGGACCAACTCTCCATCCTCTGGCTTCACTCCAGATATCAGCCTGGATCAGTCTGGTTAACACGGGCACATGAGTATAAGGATCAATCTTCTTGCATCCATCACATGGTAGAGAACCAAAGCCTCCACCAGGCCTACCGACCACACTCTGCATTATCTTCTCGACTCTGGCCGTCATCTTTATGTTTACCTTTGGTTAGTAGTCCCCGCATTCCCAACGCCTCCCCTCCTTAATTAAGCCCTATCCCACCCTAAACAAAAAACCGCTCTACCTCGTAGTTGATCGGCGTCTCGAAGCAGCATCTGGATTCTAGTATACTGCGTTGTATTGTGGGTACGCTCGAGACAAAGTCACGTTAGGGTTATCAGTTAGGAAGGGAGAGGCCCTAATTCTAGTCGCCTTTACCGCGAAACTAGAACTTTATTCTTTCTATGAAAGACGATCTCTGAAGTGCGTTCCCGAGAACAACTGAGGCCACTCTTCTTCAGGGTTTTCCCTCGTGTTCAAGAAAGCATCCCAGACTCTGCCCGGATACCTTTAGCTCTATTTTCTTTGAGCAAAAGCGAAACCCGTGTTGTCATTCATCAGTCCTTCATGCTCTGGCCTTCTTCATTTGCACCTCCCAAAACTTCCTGTACCGCTCCACCGCCCCTCGACCGTCTTCCTCCCGCACACCTTTCAGCCACTGTTCGTCAGGCTCCTGTAGATGCCGGCAGTCTGGGTCCGCCCCGGCTTCAAGAAGAACCTCCACAATGTTCCAGTATCCCCTGACGACTGCCGCGTTCAACGCGGTGTGGTATCTCCCACCGCGCATGTTGACGTCGGCGCCCTTTTCGAGCAGCTGCTTGACAGAATCGGTTTTGCCCGTGGAGGCCGCTGCCTGCAGAGCAGTAGCAAACGGACCTCCTACGGCATTGACGTCGATATCAGGGCACTCGTATAGCAAAGCTCTCACGCCTATCTCGTTGTCGGCGAAAGTGCTATGCTCAGAACGCGCGCAGGCTGCCTGGAGGGGAAACCCGTATGTACCAGCGCTGAGGTTCGGGTTGGCACCACACTTGAGCAAGAACTCCACCTTCTTCCATTCGACGCGTTCAGGGTCGGGAGTCTGCAGCAGCGCGTGTAGCGCTGTCGGCGCGTGCAGGCGCTGGCCTCGCGTGCCGTTCACGTCGGCACCTTTCTCGAGGAGTCGCTGCATCAGGTCTTTCCACTCCGAGTACGGGGTCTCGGCTGCCGCTGCGGCGTGTCAGGCGCTCCCGAAGCGGCCGCCTTGCACATGGACATCCGCTCCATGTTCAGAAAGAAGGCGCTCTATTTCTAGCTTGCGAGGGCATTTCAGCACACAGGCCGCCTGAAGAGCTGTTGCGTGAATTCCTCCCACAGAGTTGACCTCGGCACCGTGGTCGAGTAGTAATTTGACGCAGTCAGGCTGCCCGCTCGCCGCGGCTGCTTGCAGGGCAGTCCCGTACTTCCCGCCCTGGGTGTTGACCTCGGCACCGTAGTCGAGTAGAAGTTTGACACAGTCAGGCTTCCCGCTTGTCGCGGCTGCTTGCAAGGCAGTCCCGTACTTCCCGCCCTGAGCGTTGACGTTGGCCCCGCCGCTTAGGAGCAACTCGTAAAGCCATATGTCAGCGCCTGCTGCTGCCTGGAGTGCATTGCCGTATACGCCGCCGGAAGAGTTCACGTCGGCCCCATGGTTGAGAAGCATGGGCACCACGGAAGTGCTTTCGTCACCGGGGGCGTTGCAGGCAGCTTGCAAGGCGTTGCCGAAGTCCCCTCCTTGAGCGTTCACGTCAACCCCATTCTCCAGCAGCAGCTTCACTATGTCCAGCGTGTGGTCGTCCAGCCAGCCAGTCGCTTTCGGGATCAAAGCCGCCTGCAGTGTGCTGCCGTACTTGCCATCAATTGCATGGACGTTGGCGCCCTTGCTGATGAAGAGCTTGATTGCATCGATGTTGTGGTATCTGCAAGCTGCGTGCAGGGGGTAGCCATGGTCCTCGCCGCCCCAGGCATTGACATCCGCCGCGCTTTCAATCAACACACGAAGGTGCTCGGTTGAACCATGCCACGTTTTGGGGTTGTTACCCTTGTGAAGCGCAGTACTGTGCACGCAGCTCGTCTCGGAACTGCAGTCAAGCAGAAGTTGCAGAAGCTCGAGCGAGGGACCTTCGGCGGCTGAAGCTACAGCACATGCTTGCTCATTGCAGATCTCGGCGCCTCGACTCACGAGACATTTCGCCATCTCGAAATTGCTGCGGTGAGCGGCGAGTTGAAGAGGCGACCATCCAAAGACTCCTCGAGAGTTAATGTTGGCTCCTTTGTCGAGAAGAAATTCTGCCGTCTCTGTATTGCCCTCCCACGACGCGGCTGCATGGAGAGCGCTACCGAACGGCTCGACCTCGCCCTTCACATCGGCTCCGCGGTCGATGAGAATCTCGACCATACGTTTCGTCTTTCCGTAGAGGGAGCTACATGTAGCAGCGTCCTGCAGGGCCTCATCCAGATCCGCCTGGGTGAGGTACTCGACATTGGAAAGGAGCATGTCCGTCGCCTGGAATAAGCCTCTCGATAAAGCGCAGAGATAGGGCTTCCACGGAGAGATTGTGTCATTCTCACCGAGAAGGTCGCGAAGAAACCTCGACTGGGATCTCAAGGCCGGAGACACCCTCTGACTCTGAGTGTCGCCAAGTTCATTTTTGACGGCATCCATCACCTCGGCAGACCAGGACTTCCATGGAAGCATCTCAAGCTGATACTGCCATTCAACCATGGTGAGCCCCCATAGCGGAAATTCCTCCAGAAGGATACCCATATAGGCCCTGTCGTCGTGCGTGCGCATCTCTTTGCTGTAACAGAGGCACGAAAGCGCGATATGGGAACGAGCCTCGGCCTCGCAAAACGAGAAGGCCGCAGCGGGACCCTGCGAAGCGCGTGACGATGTCAAGTACTCCTGGATGGAGAAGTGCGCCAGGTCGACATACAAATTGTCGGGTGCCACAACGAAGCCAGCGAGGTATTTCAAGACGTCTTTAACATCAAATAGTCGGTCCGGAATGAGATATTGTGGGTGGAAGTTCAGGTAAGAGGGGATGATGAAGATCTCGGCAAGCTGATCCACGGTCAACGAAGAATTCGAGAAGCAGAGCCATTTTAACATGCTGATAATCGCTTCTTGGAAGTCAGGATCCAGACTCTGAAGCATCCTCTCATAGGTTTTATCGAGTCCAGTAGGAAGGTCTTGCAAGGCCTGGCGAACAAGGGTGACAGAGTTGAACTTGCGCAGTGTGTCGAAATGGCACGAGACGTACTGAAACCTAGGGGGTGCCGTCAGCGGACTGCCGGGTATCAATATTCACGATTTGACTGACATTCCACCCGATTTCTGAATGAGCGCGTCCTTCACTTCTGCCTTGACACTGTTTGGCCATGAGCCGTAGTCGCGAGATGCCAATGTCGAATCAATATAAAGACCAATGTCTTCGTGGTGGCGCTGATGTTGAGATAGATCGATCGAATTATTCGTGGGCGAAGATAGTAAGGGGATGATCGCTTCGCTAATGTCCGCCTCCTTTCGACTCGTGCATAAAGTGTGGACGTTGTCGGGCGCCGTGTTAACTATGCGACAGAAGGTGTCGAGGAGACCCCCCCGCTCTCCATTGAGAGCAGGGCATTCATCCAGCCCGTCGATCACGAGGTGCACTATCGAGAATCCACGGATGGTAGCGGCGAGGGCGGCCTCAAGGGTTCCGATATCCGGTCGCTCGCCCCGCTCCTTAAACTGCACGAGGTTCTGGATTGGCGTGTCTGGTCGACGAGAGGAGAGCTGCTTCACAAGCGATGCGAGCATCTCGGCTACATTCTGCTTCTTATAGTCGGTGAAACTGAAGTAAAAATACGCAAGCGCCGTCTCTGGCGCAGATGCGTAGCGATCTCGCAGGTGTTTGATGACGGAGGAACTTAGCACTGATTTTCCCGTGCCAGCTACATCATCGGGTCAGCCACAACACCGTTAACGAGACACTAGAAGGGATGCGGTAAGTACCTACCTTGACCATAAAGCCATAATAGAGAGCTCGGGGATTCTTGCCAAGTTTGGAACTCGGTTGCGTTCATCAGCCACTCGCCTGTGCCAGCCTCATGCTTCTTGCGAGCAAGATTGTACCGGGCCGACGGGTCAACGTCACTCAGCCAGCTGAGAATGGCTTCACGCTTGCCGTTTGCCTGAGCGTCTTCGACTGCCTTCCGTAGCCCCTGGACGTCTGCGCCAACGGCTTCCCAGCAGCCGACGCTCTCCCTATGTCGTCTTTCTCTGGCCTCGCACTCCTCATCGTACTTCATGTCCCGCCAGACGATGGTCACGGCGGTAAAAAGACGCTCTTCCTCGCGGATTTCGTCTAGCAAAGCATCCCAGTCGTCCCACTTGACCATGTCTAAGCCAAGACGGAAGGCAGAGGTTCTGGCGTAGTAACAATAGCTGGTGACTTGGTATTTCAAGATGCTGCGGTAAAGCGCGGCGAGTGCGCTTTTGTACTCGGTATGAGACTCCTGCCGTGGTTCCAGGGTTTCGGTCTTCGACTCGTAACGGCGGGTGTAGAGCTCCTCCCACATGCGGCTTTGGGTGATCAAGGATGCAACATATTTTAGCCCACTTGCGAGGGAAACAGCTTGCTTGGATGGGTTCAAAAGAAGCTTCATCGTCCCGTCAGCATCAACCTCTAAAGCCGAGAACGGCCTCGTGGCATGGTACGCACCGGAAGCAACAAGCTGACGCCGAACCAGGCCATCGAGGCATACGCATTCCCGCTGGCCGCCTCGGAGATGTAATCGTTGGCCCAGCCAACTATGCTGAGGACCGGCTCGGCCAAGTCCTTAACCGGCACCTCAGAAGAACTGCCAAATTTCAACTTCCAGGTGTCCCGCTGCACTCCTCAATCTTACGCTTGAGAAGCGCATCCATTAGCTCGCGCCTGTTAGCTTTCGCCCCAATGGTCAAACCTAGCGCCTCCGTGAGACTGCCGGGACATGACAGCTCGGTTTTGTAGCGCTGGATAAGCTCTCCGTCATCCTCTCCCAGCTTGTCGAACGCGATGTCCCAGAGTTCGGAAATGGGCCGCGCATCGAATGC
>FTIZ01004477.1_pt2 | contig 12620 bp, 11 predicted proteins | sample 1658381 | NCBI WGS metagenome assembly FTIZ01 (sample SAMEA3914822, study PRJEB12502) | metagenome | biome: forest; material: soil | place: USA | collected 2012-03-12 | depth 0.1 m
GAGCAGCCATCGCCCAAGCGGCGGATGCTGCACCAGGACACACAGGATGCCCAGGTAGAGGTACCTCTTACGACGGGGATGGGGACGGGCTTAAACACCGGAAACACATTGGCGGCGATACTGGCGCCCGTCCAGGAGCTCATCTCGACCCCTCCCGACAGCCAGCCGCACGAGGAATCCGGGGAAGAAGTAGAGCGCTACGAGCGTCTCTTCGGCACCCAGGGTTTGCCCACACTGGCCGCGTTCACCAGCCACGACCCCCGCCCGGCACCCTATCATCTCTCGACATGCGCCGGCACGCACATGCCGATCCGGGAGCGCAAGACGTCTGCCCCAATATCCTATGCCACCATGGTAGCAGCCCGCTCCAAGACCAAGGAGGGTCGCGCCCACAAGAGCTACTACGGCATCGCCATCCACGAGCTCATCGACGCCGCGAACAAGGAGCTCGCCCAGCCACCCATCACCCCGCCTGCGAACCCCGACAAGCCCGTCCGCTCCGTCGAATCGCAGCACACTAACCTCAAGAAGCAGCCAAAACGCACCATGCTCTGGACCGAGAAATACCGCGCACGCACCTTCATGGACCTTTGCGGCGACGACCTGACCAACCGCCAAGTCCTGCGCTGGCTGAAGCGCTGGGACCCCATCGTGTTCCCGCACGCCGCCAGCAAGACCAAGTCGGCCGCCAGCAGGAGGCTCCACGGCGGCCAACAGCAGCCGCAGCAGCAAGGCGGCCAGCAGCCCGACGAGGAGAAGCCGCACCGCAAGATCCTCATGCTGCACGGCCCCCCGGGGCTCGGCAAGACCACCCTGGCCCACGTGTGCGCGCGCCAGGCCGGCTATGAGGTTATGGAGATCAACGCGAGCGACGAGAGGAGCAAGGATGTGGTCAAGGGGCGCATCCGGACCAGTCTGGGCACCGAGAGCGTCAAGACGGTCGAGAACAAGCGGCCTGAGCCCGGGAAGCAGCAAAAGGTGGCCCGCCCGGTGTGTGTGGTGGTCGACGAGGTTGACGGTGTGGTTGGTGGGTCGGGAGGGTCTGGTGAGGGCGGATTCGTCAAGGCCCTGATTGATCTCGTGCTGCTCGACCAGAAGAACAGCGCAGGGGGTGCGGCAGAATCGTCAGGCGCCGGACGCAGGAAGAAGAAGAAGGGCGATGATTTCAGACAGATGAGGCCGCTGATCCTCGTCTGCAATGACGTGTATCACCCTTCGCTGCGTCCGCTGAGGCAGTCTGGCTTGGCCGAGGTCATCCACGTCGGGAAGCCGACCGTTGACGCCGTCGTCACCCGCCTGAAGACCATTTTCGAGAAGGAGGGCATCCCCTGCGAGAAGGATGCTGCGCGCAAGCTCTGCGAGGCAGCATGGGGTATGACGAGCGGTATCGATGCCAAGCGAGGAGCCGAGGGCAACGCTGAGGGTGACCTTCGAGGCGTCATGGTGGTGGGAGAATGGGTGGCCGGCCGCCTGAAAGCGACCTCGCCGGATATCACCCCGTCCCTCACCCGGCAATGGCTCGACAAACACATCATGCACGACCTTGCCCACGGCGGCGGAGGCGCCAGAGGCCTTGGCCGGGGCAGCGTCAAGGAGATCGTCACCCGCATCTTCCAAGAAGGGGGTGGCTTCCCAAAACAATCCGCACCCGCCGCCCAGCAGAGCAAGGCCACCCGTCACGAGCAGCCCCAAGCCCAACTCGGCTTCGCCGAGTCGCAGAAGAAATACGCCATGACCCGTCTGCGCGAAATGATCGAAACCTCGGGTGAAGTCGACCGCATCATGACCGAAATCTTCCTCGAGTACCCCAACCGCGAGTTCAACGACGACTCATTCCTCACCAAGCCCGACACCGCCTATGAGTGGCTCAGCTTTCACGACACCTGCTCCGCCCGCCTCTTCTCTAGCCAGGACTGGGAGCTCGCGCCGTACATCAGCCAGCCGATCCTGGCCTGCCACCACCTCTTCGCCTCGCCACGGCGGCACCAGCCCCAGACAGCCCCCAGCTACGGCGGAAAATGGGGCGAACCTGATGCCGAGGCCGAAGCCCCGCCCCTGCCCTTCTCCGGGCCGCGAGCAGACTACGCCGCGTACGAAGCCGAGAAGGCCACGCGCGCGGCGCTGCAGGGGATCCACGCGCAGTTGCCGCCGACGCTCACCCGAGCGTTCCGCAGCCCGGAGCACATCGCGACCGACTTCCTCCCCTACCTGGTGCGCCTGGTATCGCCAGACGTGAAGCCAGTCGTAGTGGGCGGGAGCAACGACAAGTTCGGTGCTGTCGCGTCGGTGCGCCGCGAGGGCGAGAAGGCCATGGTGCGCCGCGCCGCGCAGGTGCTGGCCGAGGTCGGCATCGCGCTGCACAAGGGCAAGATTGAGGACGCCAATGCTGGGCCGGCGAGCAGGACCCAGTGGGTGTACCGGATGGAGCCGTAAGTCCCCCTATCCAACCACCCCTTCTCTCCAGTAACTAACGCTTCTTATCAGTGACCTCGACACGCTCGCAACCTTCGAAACCGCCCCCGCCTCCATCCTCGCCCCAACCCGCTACGCCGTCCGCCAAGTCCTCGACCAGGAACTGCACAAAACCCTCGCCCACCAGGCCTCCCAAGCCCGCCAAGCCCGTCTCCGAGGTGGGCCCATCGGCATCTCAGATGCCAACAACAACGACAAGGAAAACCAGCTCCCCGTAACCCACCACCACTCCATGATCATAGACAGTGACAAACCCGCTGTGAAAAGGGACTTCTTTGGGAGAGTTATTCCTACTCGGCCCTTGGCTACGGCCACGACGACAGATGGGAATGTGGCGGCGGGAGGAGGGAAAGGGAGGAAGAGGGAGGAGGAGGGGACCAAAGGAGCCAAGGTGTGGGTGACGTATCACGAGGGGCTGAATAATGCTGTGAGGAAGCCGATTTCGCTGGATGAGTTTTTGAGGGGGTTTTGATGGGCTTTTTGGTTTTGTTTTTGTCGGTTGAAGAAAGGGGCCATGGTCGTCGGGGTTAGGGTTAGGGTAGAGGATGAGGGTTGTGTCGTGTTTTTTAAGCACAGCGGAGAGGAAGGGTTGCTGTCCCCTGAAACAATCTCGGTCACTTGGGCGCAGGGTTCTGTATCTCATGCTGTGACCGACCCCTCTGCTCACCTTCCCTAGGAAAGACAGCTCCTTGGCGTGGGTTCTCGGCGAGGTGCAGTTTATTACTATCGAGCCCGGACATGAGCTGGGGGACTGAGTCTGTGGCACACTGACACGCATTTCCTACATTCGCAGTTGGGTTCCCAACATTCAACAGATTCCGCTATGCGTACTCGACTTCAGCTTCCTGGCTGGTCATCTGGCCTCCCGCTTTCAACGTCCACTTCGGCGCCCCTTCAAACGACATGGACAAAGTCAAGTTGTCCACCTTCCTAGTCGACAGAAGCTTGCCGTTGGGATCCCTCATCTCTTGCATATTTTTCCATGAAACATCAATCTCACATTGGATCTTGCAGAGCTCCCGGACCGAAGCGTCTGGCCAGACCGACGGCGTTTCGGCATCGCTCGTGTGGAGGGTTAACAAGACTGTCTTGTGACTTGGTCCCAAAAACTTGTGGAAGAAGTAGTGGACGACCGGGTCCTTGTCTTGGACGGATTCTCCCTGATGATGGCTTGTCAAAACTGGCATACTCGTGAGGTAAAATTGTGCCGTACACACCTTTTTTAGGTACCACTCCACCCTACGAAGCCTTGCTGTCCCCTCCTCATCCACGTATGGCGTTTCTTTTGCAGTGTTCATGGGTGGGAAAGCGCTACGAACAGCCACACCGAACATTGCCCCGTAACTAGCCCGTGCGATTCGAGAAGAGACATACGGCATTGATCGGAGTGGACTGGCTGCTTCCATGTCGGCTCGAAGCGAAGCGCCAGCAGGATTGTAGGCATTCTTCAAAACCGCTATCACGGCACCTCTCGAAACGGCGGACCACCTGGAATGTTCTTATCAGCAGGAGTTTCCTGAAAGCGATTCAATGTGGTTACCTACGCCTGCGACGGTTGTAAAACATTCCTGTGTTGTTCCTGCAGCATCGAATAGAGATACCTTGACGAGCCAAGTCCGCCCACGAGAAGGATTTTCTGGAGATGTTAGCTGCACGGACCGATAGAATTGGATGTGATCACAATCTACCTTTGGCTTTTTTCCGAGATATTTTTCTATCTCCGTCTTCTGCCCACCGATCAGTTCTCGTATGCCGTTGTACGTTCTTGAGTAGAACTGCTTGACAACATCGCTGTATTTTCAAGGAACGCATCAGTGCCATTTTCCTACACACGATGGAGCCACAAGCTTGTCTTACCCCGAGATCTGGAAGTTATCGGTGGCACCCTTCGTTCGCTTGATGACTCCAAATGCTCGTGCTGGCGGCCGAATGGAGAATGAGCCTTCCTTGCCGGTGAAGGCCCGCTTGATTCCATGCTCCCACTCCTCGTTGACGAAGTCACGAACGTCGGCCTGTTCGCATTTGTCAAACTTCAGGCCCGACTTTATGCTCATCCAGTTCTCAAACGCATCATCAATGAGAAATGCGCCACAGAGCTTCCCTGTTGAGGGGTCAGCAAACCATCATCGCACAGCGAACCTGGGGTGAAGCATTACCATCCCCTTTCACGGCTTCCTTGACGATGAATGGGTCCAAACATGTCACCGTATAGCTTGTGATATCCTGTCCACAGAACTCAAGTTAGCATCCCTCCGCTGACATCCAAGAGCTGGGACAGGGGGTGCCTACAATTGTGCCTCCTCCACAGTCGCAAACGATAAACGACTCGCCAACCTGCGCTGCTTGTTAGGGGTTTCTTTGCATACCGGAGCGGGAAGAAGACGAGCGCGTACCTCAATTTCGGGATAAGCTCTGCGATCAAACAAGGTTGAGACAGCTGCGGCCTCGGGCTCTTCGACGAGGATAAGTTTTGTCGCGCCAATTCGCCTCGAGTTGAGGATGCCTGCCTTCTTTGCGGCTTCCTCCATCTTTTGCCTTGCGTAAAGTGGCCAGATGGCGGGCACAGTGATGGCGACTTTGATCTGGAGGAATTCGATGTCGATTTCGTACTTGATTTCTTCGAGCGCGTGCTTCCAAAGGTTTCCCAAAAACTCGGCGATCAAGTCTACCACGGTGCCGGGCCCGGGTCCAGCGTGCTTACGCAGTTTCTCTCGCGAAGCCTCCAGTGGTATACTCGAGTCCTTCATGTCCCTCTTCATGTCCCGCTCCTCCAGCAAGAGGAGCTTGAACCAACGGACCGGGTTGGCATCCTTGGAGACGAGGTATCCCCATTGTTTTGTCTCAAGGTCTACCTGAGTGGGAATCTGGACTTCGTCTTTTCCGCGCTGGCCGTCATATGGCCAGTGGGCGACGTGGTGGATATCATCTGGCGCTGCCGAGTAGGCCCAGGACACCCCCGAATACCTGTTAGAATCGAGTGTTAGCGCGGGTTCGGCCGGTCAGAGAGGGTTGCAAACGGGGACTTGCGTGGTCCCAAAGTCGATCCCAATTGCAATATACTTTTCTTCGCGCTCCGGGCGGATTGGGCCGTATGGCTGACTTCGGCGAGGTGACAAACTGAGATTGTCGAGCGGTGCCTCAAGCTCGGCCGCCCCTTGATCGTGGTGGTCGAACAAGGAGCGCATGTTGGCCATGTTATGCCGACTGGCACCCATCTTTGCGGAGGATGCGGACAGCTCAATCTGACCAAACGCCTGGCTTTCCGGAAGCACGCGTAGATTCGTTTTCTTCGGACCTCGTATCGCGTGCCAGCGGGAGGTGGGAGGTCCCGGGTCTTTGCTGATCCGCCCTCGAGGTCGCGTGTAGCTCCTCCTCGCGAACTCACCCTGTATCCACGCCTCACCACCGCACAGCCCATGGCGCCTACCGACATCTGCAGCTTGCCACACCAAAGAGCCTCACTTTCACACGACCATGCTCCTCGGTCTGTCGAAACGCCATGCTGGTGCGCCTCCGCCCGAGAACACCCGCGGCTGCTCCGGTGGCGCCCAATCACCACCATCGACACGATACCAATTATCACGTAGCCTGCCCAACCCCGCACGTCAGTCTTGAAGAGCGCTTCCGCCTCACCTAGTTTCCTAGTTGAGCGCATCTATAATCTGCAGTGGCGCTCCAACCATTGCCATTCGGTTCCCACCTGCGACTGTCGGCGTCTGCTCGTGGACGTTCGCGACCCGCGGAGTGGCCGCAGCCTGCTTCGGTGACACCCTACCATGTCTCTTGCGACGGAACTGGTGGGTATGTTGCCGGTATCATTCGCCAGGCTCTATCAATGGCGGAATACGAGGTTGCCGCGTTGGGCTGACCGATATTATTAAGGCAACCAAACCCCACTCTCATGCGCTTGGGAAGAGGATATGTCACGGAGTTGTGACAACGCTTGAGAAGGCTGAGCCGACAACAGCTCTTTTGGGGCAATGAGGCGTCCACAACTGCATGCAAGTGTTGGTCGCGGACCACCGCGAGATGGAGTTGAGGCCGAGGGATCCGATCACCCTCCCACGGTCTGGGGCCTGTCTTGTCTTCAACCATTTCTCCTGGCGCGTGGCATCCACCGTGGCTATTCTTCGGCCGTTATTGCAATCTTGGCATCATGGCCGAAACTGATGGAATGGTGCTGGTGATGGGCGTGACGGGCTCTGGCAAGAGCACCTTCATCAACACGCTCAAGCCCAATTCAGTACCTGTGGGCTATGGACTCGAATCGAGCAAGTCCCCTTCTTGCGCCTGCATGGCTGCGGTTACTAACGTTGACCAATCTCCAGCACCGTCTCCGCCCCAGGCTGTCCAGCTTTTCCTTGACGACGACGAAGAGTACTCGGTCACGATTGTCGACACACCAGGTTTTGACGACACATATCGGTCGGATGCCGAAGTCCTCGAAGAAATCACCAAGTTCCTCGCGGCTCAGTATGCGTTGAAGATACCGCTGAAGGGAATCATTTACCTCCACCAAATCCACGAGAACAAAATGAAGGGGTCGGCGAGGCAGTATCTCGAGGTTTTCCGGTCACTTTGTGGTGATCATGCTCTCGGGAACGTCATGCTTGTCACGACGCGATGGGATCGCATCGGACCACACGAGCTCGGGGACGCGCTGCGACGCGAGCAAGAGCTCATGGACAAGTGGTGGGGTCCTATGCAGAAGATGGGCTCGCAAGTGACGCAGTTCCGCGGATCTCGAGGAGAAGCTGAGGCTATGATCCTCGAGCTGGTGCGTGACCGGCCTAGCATAGTCCTGGACATACAGAGAGAACTGGTCGACGGGAACAAGGAGGTCGGCGAGACAAAGGCAGGCCGGCAGCTGGGACAGCAGATAAAAGCCCAAATTGAGGACCACGAGCAGCTCCTTGCTCGGCTCGACGCTGAAATTGCCGAGGCCCAGCGCCAGACCAATCCTGCGGCCGTGGCGCGGCTCAAGGAGCGGAGGGATGGGGTTGAGAGCGACACTTGGAAGTTGTTGATGAAGAAGGGGGGCGGAATGAATGCCAAAGTTGGCGCAAAAATGAAGGAGAAAGTTGAAGCTGTGCGGGCTAGCCGCCGCGAGGTGCTCAGCACCAGCATCTCTATCTTTGCCGCCGTCCTCAGCGTGACCCTTACCGTAGTCAAGTTCGTGGCTTTGGGTGGATAGCGCGGAATTCTGAGCACATTGACTTCTTGGGGTTTAGAGATGGATGACTTGTCTTTCCATTTGCGTTGGGTGCGCCTGCGTTGCACTATCTCGGGCAGCTTGGGGCTGTGGATGCTGCGGACGCCTCCGGATCGGGGGAGGGGGAGGGCCGCCCTGCAAGAACTGGTGGCCAGGAGGCTCCGTGGGCGCCCTTGTCAGCATTTCATGGCCACCCTTGCTAGCAGCAGAGAAGTACCTGGTATTTTCGACCTGCAAGCCTCCTCGTAAGCCACCGAGCTTTTCTGGGTTTTCTCCCCCCTCTCCCCTCCCCTCTCCCCTCTTCCCCTTTCACTCTCTTCCCCTCTGCACTCCAAGCCCTTTGCGGTGAACGCTCGCAGGCGAACTACAAACAGAGGGACGAGACCGCACCATCACGCTGTGCGGCCTAGCCTGTCGGAGTTTACTCGGTTCGATCTCGGCCGCTAGTAGAGCCTTTCGCACCTCTTATGACTTCTCCGTCACTCCCCACGAGATCGCATGCGCGAAGAGGTCGCCCTGCAAGCCCCGATGTCGACTCGACGCTATTGGACCCCAACAAGGGCTCGACATCAGAATCGCTGGACGAGAAGCTTTCGAGGGTTTCAGAACTAAAACTGACCGACAAACGAGAGGCGCCTAGAAAGACATCCATGCACCCCAGTGACCGAAGTAGCCAGCATCGAGTCCATCCTCATCCTGAAGACGACGGTCGCCGGCGCTCAGGCCGTCAGCCAGGGCATCGCCGTGACCGATCGGCTCCACCATCCTACGGTCCGGCTCGTTCGCAGAGAGGTTCGACTGCTGGTCTAGGCGACGAACGGCCAGGAAGTCAATACGTCTCGTTTGCTACACGTAGAGGGCTACCCCCAGAACCTTCGATAAGATTGGGGATGGCTGACCCGAACGCTTGGCCTGTCTCGAGCCACCAGGACGACTCGCTTTCTAGACTTCAGCAGCCACTTACCATGGCCTCCAATTCAACTCCGACGGATGAAGCATTGCAAACTTCCTTCGCATTCCACCCGATGGCACCGTCATCCGAACCAGCTCAAGTGAGAAGCACGAATGTCACAGTCACAGCGAGGCAATATGCCGTTGCCGACGGCATGGTAGCGGTTTCGCACGCGGAACGTCAACCCCCTGGCTCCACTGGTGCTTATACATCGAGGAATACATCTTCTTCGACCCACCCGGTGTGTTTTGACACATGCCCCAAGCCTAAGGAACTGAACAAAATATGCCAGGACTTTCAGGCCATTGTGGAGACACAAACTCAGAAGATCGCCGGGTTGGATGACAGGTACAAACGTGCGCAGCAGAAGAACACCGACCTCGAGAACGACTTGAGGCGTGTGCAGCAGAAAAGTACCGACCTCGAGAACGACTTGAGGCGTGTGCAGCAGAAGAGCATCGATCTCGAGAACGACTTGAGACGCGTGCAGCAGAAGAACACCGACCTAGAGATCGACTTGGAACGTCGGCAGCAGGAGAACGATTTTCTCGCCACCAGGGTTGCAGATCTTCAGGACATGCTGGCCTCCAAGGTCACACGGACGGGAAATCCTGGCGCCAGTCTGATAGGGGATGCGGAGGTCCAGGGGCGGTGGACCACGCTGTGCTTCAGCATCAGGCAGTTCGCGACTCAACACGTCGACGATTCACGCAAACGTGCAGGCTTTATTTCGGCGCCCCGGGGCTTGACACAAGGTGAAGACGTGGTCTTGAGGGAGAGGGATGGGTGCTGTCTGCTCGCTCAGGCCGCCCTCTGGAGCGTCCTTGTCGAGCACGTGTTTGGAAACGGCCTCAGGATGAGTCGCATGTTCTGGGCGGGAAAGTATTCCGAAGGCTTGCGCTATCTCTGTAGGTGTCTCGTCCGATCAGGCCGTTGAACAAGGTCCTTTGCTCGTTGCTAACACTGCTATCAGCCGACGACATTCTTCAAAGCTGTCATGGGCAGCCGGAGAAGGTTTTCCACGGCTGGCGACGCCAAACATCCACCTTCATTGCAACACTGGCACATCCCGAGGACGTCAAAATACACGTCGACGGCCTCCTCGCTCTTATCGAAAGCAAACTAAAGCATTTTGTTTCGAGCTGGTCAGGGAGCTTGCGGGAGAAGATGCAAGAAATCGTCTGGTCCGCCATCACTCTTGACTGCGATCTTTCTCAGCAGTCTGCCTATTGGTACGTTTGCTACCTAAACACAGACCAGATAAATCGCCCCGGTGGGGCTCAGTTTGACGACATCTGGATGAAGGTGCCCGCAACTCACCCACCTGGGCAGTGGGTGGCTTTGATGGTTTCCCCAGCGCTTTACAAGGCAGGCGACTCCCACGGCGAACATTATGAGCAGTGGCAAGTTGTGTCGAAGAGCGAGGTCATCTGTTTCCCGCCACCGCTGCCGCCAAAGCTCCATAAACCGCCACCTGCCGTGCCACCCGTGGTCGATCCGAAAACCGCGAGGGTTAGGGAGCAGCACGCACAGGCCCTGCAGCAGGGAAACGAAACTTCTAAGGCCTGGAAGTTCTTGGGTGTAATAGGAATCAAGGCTTTGGAATATGGCACACATGGGTAGATTGGAATAGTCATGATGTATTGTGTAAATGTTGTCGTGTCTACGTGTGCGGTTGAGGTGTGTTGCTGGGGGTTTGACGGCCATGGTATTAAGATAGAGGTATCAGCTGAAAGTTCCTTTAGGGCTGATGGGTCTTAAGCTGACCATGATGGGCGTCAGCGGCGCGTGGACCACTGTGGGTTGTATTCGAAAGGCTGCGTTTGCCGTGTATTGCAGTTCACTTCCAGGAATTGGGTCGGTTAATCACTGAGCAATCCACCTATCCACGCCTGCGTAGGCAGTTAGATAGTCCGTCAGCTAGTTTATGCTTTTGGGCTTGATGTGATATGTAACTGCGATTCAGCTGTTGCGAGTTCCAAGAAAAGGGGCTACTAGGGTTAGGGTTTATGTATGCGCCCCTGAAAACACAATGCAATGCCAGAAAAAAAGTGCGACTCGGGCGCCGAAAAACATCGAGCCCACCGAAGTTCAAAATTGCAACATGGACCACGGTTCATTCCCACCACTCCTGCCTCAAATTTCTCAACCATTCCCTTCGCACCATCACACCATTCTCAAACGACGCCGCAGCAACGTGCTTCGCTTCCTCGGGCACCGGCCAAGCGCGATAGAACGGGTGACGCGGGTTGCACCTGAATTCCAACATGGTCATCCTTTGCTCCTCGTCTTGGAGGAGCGGCAGGCACTCGTCGCACCAGTTGGTTGTGCTGCTGCAGACTTCGCAGGCGTACATCTCGGCGACCTCGCCAACGTGTCGGTAGCAGTTGTCGCAGTTGTACGACCTGGCGCTCTGGCCTTGCATGTTTAGGTTTAGGTGGGTCTCTTGTTCGTCGCGAACTTGGTCCGGTTTGATGCTTGGTTCGTTGATGGCTTCCTCTGGAGGTGGTTGCTCTGGAGTGTTCTCTTTCGACGGTTCGTCCGAAATGTTTCCAGTTGTTCCCGGGGGCTCATCTTCCGTCTCGTCCGACTGCTCGCCGTTGTCGTCGCGGTCATCCTCATCTTCATCTTGCATCTCATCTGGCTGGTCGCCGTCGTCGTCACCGTCATCCTCATCTTCATCCTCCTTTGACATCTCCCGAAAGAGAATGGCCATGATCGCTGCAGCATTTTCCCTGTCACCAGCGTGAAAAAGCGACACGGCGAGACTTCTCAGCCCGACTTTGTCATTCGTCGGGTCGTCGTCGTCGATCGTGTTCAGCTCCTCCAGCAACCGGGCCCGGAAGCACTTTCGCCATTTTGGCTCCTCGACAGCCTTGAATTCTCTCAGCCAGCGACCCCAGAGCATGGCCGGATAGTCGGTGCGGAACAGGTCGAAACCCTCATAATCGTCGCTAAAACCTGTCGACACCTCCACCGCCAGCTGCTTCAGCTTGTCTGCAGATGTTGGACGTGTTGTTGGGTTTTTCGTCCACAAATCGACGGCTGCGTCAAAATGCAGCTGGGCCAGCAGATTCCGAGCATACTTGCGATGTGACGCGTAGGTGTCCTGAAAACTCTCGCGTTGTGACAGCCGTTTGAGGAAAACCTCCAGCAGCACCACACAATCCTCCCTCAAGCCATAGTACGTGTACTTGACCCGCGCGATGATGTATGGCAGGTAGACTTTGATCCACTCGCGATCGTCATTGTCGACAATTGAGAGTGCCTTGTCGAATGCGTCCAGAACAAATTGCGGCCTCTCTTCCTTGGCGCAAGCCCAACCAATGACGAAGAAAACGGCTTGGCCATGCAGAAAGAGCCGGACTAAGAGGCTGAAAGGGAGGTTATCGGGGGAGCCCTGAGAATCCAGAAGTTTTAGCATGGCCATGACTTCCGCTGACTCCCCACGCTTCCCCAGCTCTTGCAGCAGGGTGACAGCCGCCAGAATGCTTGTAGGCTCGGCCTCGAACCCCTTTTCGGCTGCCTCAAACGCTTCCTTGCTGTCCCCGAGTTCGTTTTGCCACTGGGCAATTCGGGGCCAAAGGTAGCTGGAGACAAAACTCATTGGTTGCGGGAGCGCATCAATGGCCTTTTTCTGCCAAGTAATGGCATCACGATACTGTCCTTGCTCACCCGCACAGCGAGCTAGACCCTCCAACGCCACCCAGGCCTCAGGATCTAGAGCTATTGCTTCATGGTAGTGAGCGACAGCGGGCTCGTAGTGATCGCCCATCATCAGGGCCCATCCAAGCAGAGTGTGCCAGCTGTATTGGATAAATGTTAGCATATCTCTGCTCAAATCCCTTGACTTGACACTGCGTTTGGACGAGGAGAAAACAGGGAGGCCACCTACTGCGTGTCGCGCTCAAGTCCTGCGTAGCTTGCTATGTGTTCGAGGCGATTCGGCGTCACAGATGAGAAATCGTGGAAAACTGGTGTTGT
>FTIZ01000071.1_pt2 | contig 12587 bp, 10 predicted proteins | sample 1658381 | NCBI WGS metagenome assembly FTIZ01 (sample SAMEA3914822, study PRJEB12502) | metagenome | biome: forest; material: soil | place: USA | collected 2012-03-12 | depth 0.1 m
CCGCAAAACCTGCCCGACGGCCTGGTCAAGACGAAGTGGATGGGCAAGGATTACGGCACCTTCGGCGGCGGCGATTTCAGCGCGGCGTTTGCCGAGCGCGCCGAAATCTACGACCTGATCCGCGATCAGAAGATCTCCGGCTTCGTCACCGTATCGGGCGACCGCCACAGCTTTTGGGCGGGCTACGCGGCGCCGAAATTGCCGCCCGTGGGCTTCGATCCCGTGGGCCTGAGCTTCATCACCGGGTCGATCTCGGCGCCCGGCTTTGCCGAAGCGACCGAATATTCCAAGCCCTCGCCCTTCCTGCCGCTGTTCGTGCGCAAAACAGACGGCGCCGCACCCGAAGCGACAATCAACCTGACGCTCAAACGCGGCGTGCGGTCGGCGCTGGAATATGCGAGCAGCGGTGATATCAACAAGGCGCGCGCCCTGACCAATCCGGACGTCTCGCCGCACCTCGAATTCGTCGACATGGCCGGCCACGGCTATGCCGTCGTCACCGCCAGCGCCGACGCGATAGATACCGAATTCGTCTGCATCGTCCGCCCCATCACCCGCGCCACGACGCCCGACGGCGGCCCGTTGCGCTATCGCGTCTCGCACAGCACCAAGCTGTGGCAGCCCGGCGCCCCGCCGAAACTGGAGCAGCGCATGCTGGAAGGCGACGCCAAACTGTCAGTCTAATACGCAAAAAGGCGGCGGAGGATATCTCCTCCGCCGCCCTGTTCACTGACCGCTATTGAGTTAGAAGCGCGCCGAAACGCGCAGGTAACCGAAGGCGCCGTTGAGACCGAACGGACCGCCCGAGCGCGGATAGATTTGCCCGTCCGCGGTGCTGTTGGTCAGCTGGTAAATGGTGTTGGAAGAGCTGTTGGCGATCTTTTCCGGCATGGTGTTGAACAGATTCGACGCGCCGGCCGAGATCGTCACCTTGTCCAGCATGTAGCTGACATCGAGGTCAGTCGTCAGCTTGGCGCCGAAGACCTGGTCGGGATAGTCGACCTCGTCGCGCCAGTTGCTGTAGAAGTTCTCACGACCGGTAACCGCCCAGTTGCCGCCCGTCCACGCCACCGAAATATTGCCGCGATGGGCGGGCGCCAGGCGGGCGACGTCGACGATCTGGGCATGGCTGATAACCGCCGGGTCGTGCTTGGTGACTTCGCTTTGGTTATAGTTATAGGCCAGCGTAAAGTTGAAACGGCCCATGGCGGCGGCGTCATATTTGTAGGTGCCGACGAAATCGATGCCCTTGGTCGTGGTGTCGAAACCGTTGGTGAAGTAGTTGACCACACCGCCGGCGCCGACCGCCGCCAATGCCGGCTGACTGGCGATATCTTCGTCTGTCACGTTGAAGTTCTGCGAAATGCCGATCCGGTCGGTGACGTCGATCTGATAGGCGTCGACGGTAATGGTCAGGCTGGTGACCGGCTTGGCGATGAAGCCCAGGCCGTAGTTCTTGGATTTTTCCGGCTTCAGCGTCGTGGCGCCATAGAAGGCGGAGATCGGGCTGCCGACCGGATAGGTGCCGGTCTGGACCTGGTTGCCGCCGACGAAATTGGTCGTCAGGATTTCGTCGTTCGACTGGCCGGGCGACGGAGCGTGAAAGCCCGAGCCGATCGTGCCGCGGATCGAGAAGGCGTCGGAGATCTTGTAGAGGGCATTGATCTTGCCGACGACGGCATTGCCGAACGTATCGTAATGCTCGTCGCGCACCGCCACGCCCATGCTCAGGGCCTCGGTGATGTCAGCTTCGGCGCCCAGATAGGCGGCGTAGCTGGTCTGGCTCCAGGTCCCGGCGGCATTGGGGCTGGTGCCGCCATAACCGCTGGCGCCCGGTGATTGCGCCGTGGTCGTTCCGGCGGCGGTATAGACGCCAGGCGCGGTCATGACATACAGGTTCTGCGCCACGGCATAGGGACCGACGCCGTAGGAATAGAGGTCACCGGCGGTCTGCTGATAGGTTTCCTTGCGGTATTCCGCCCCGCCCGACAGGGTGATCGGGCTGGCGAAGGCCGCGACCGTGATCGGATAGGTCAGGTCGATATTGGCGTCGGTTTCCTTTTGCACCAGTTCGCCGAAATGGAAGCTGGTCGGCGAATCCGGGCCGTAGGACGCATTGAGCGAATCGTACATCGACAGGGTCAGCGAGTTACGGCTGGTCGATACCGACATGTCGTAATGCAGGCCCGACGTCATCGTCCCCTTATAGCCCAGAGTCCCGAAAGCCTGGTTGCTTTCGCCGACGAAGCGCGGCGTGAAACCGGCCGGATAGATTGAGGTGTAGTTGAAGGTATTGTCGTCCTTGACGAAGCCGCCCGTCGGGCAGGTCGGCGTCTCCGCCGGGCAAGGCGTCAGATAAAAGGTATTCTTGAAGGCGCCATTGGCGCTGAGCGGGTGCGACACGCCGTTGACATCGAGCGCGGTCGAGCTGATCGGCGAGCGGTAATTGAAGCTCTCATTGGCGTAGGTGTGGGCATAGTTGGCGATGAAATAGAGCTTGCTGTCGTCGGTGATGTCCAGGGCGGAATTGAGCAGCAGCTTGTAACCGTGGCTGGGCGACGAGCCCCAGATCTGCGCCGGTCCGGGATAGTTGGGAAGCTGCGAGGCCAGGCTCGGGTTTTGCTGGGCGAAGATCAGCGCCAGCGGGCGCGTCGCCCCGCGGCTGGTGCCCTCGTCATTGTCGACCTCGGCGCTGACATTTGCAAAGCCGCGGCCGAAGAGATCGAAGCCCTGATTGACAGCGACCTCGCGGCTGGCGCCGTCGTGGTACTTCGTATAGGAGCCGTAGCGTGCCTGGATTTCGGTGCCCGACTTGTTGGTGCGCAGACCGTAGTTGAGAACGCCGGCAATGGCGTCTGAGCCGTATTGGGCGGTGGCGCCTTCGCGCAGGATTTGCAGGTTGCCGACCGCGATCGACGGCAGCGCCGACAGGTCCGAGCCCTGCGACCCGAACGACAGGCCGGTGTCGCCGCCGGTGTAGACCTGAACCAGGGCCGAGCGGTTGAAGCGTTTGCCGTCGAGCATGACCAGAACTTCGTCGCCGGGCAGCCCGCGCAGCGACGGCGCGCGCACAAAGCTGGAGGCGTCGGAAATGGTGTTTTGCGGGACGAAGAAGGACGGCACGATATTCTTGAGCGTGTCGAGCATGTTCGAGCTCGGCTGCGCCTTCAACTCGTTCGAACTGATGATATCGACCGGCGACGCCGAATTGGTCAGGGTCCGGTCGGTCCGGCGTGTGCCGAGGACGACGACGACCTGTGCATCGGCGGAAACGGCCGGTTTCGGTGCGTCCTGCGCCTGAGCGGACATGCCGAATGCGCCCATCCATGCGGACGCGGCAAGCGCTGTGGATACAAACAGAGTTTTTCGCAACTGCGTCGCCTGGTTTACGGTCGACACGCCCCGGAAGTTACGCATTCATTTTCTCCAATTTGACAATAATGGACTATCCCCGCAGGCGAATTCGCCCACAGGTTCGCAGCGTCGCAGCACAGGGATGCGCACACGACTTTTCGGCCAGAGATTTATATAAATCAGATGCTTATTGGGGTGACTCGCCCACCGCAATTGATTGCACGCCTTAGCCTGTTACGCGTACCAGGCACTGTCAATTACGGTTTCAAAATTGACCAGATTTCGGATAATGCATCGGCGAGAGGTGATAATTTCGTCACAAATCCTGCAACAAAAGGTCACAAACGGCCAGTTGTCTCGCAATTGCGAAAATGGCCAATTAAGTATCTTTTGCAACCATGCAATCCGAAATGGGGGTACCGGCCGGCGCGTTGAAACCCTTGCGCGCCAAGGATGACATCGATACCCTTGGTTACGGCTTGTCGGCTGACAGGACAAAGTGCAGGTTCCCGCCCTGGATCAGGTCGGCGTGCGGCAGTTTCAGGCCTGTGACCGGACGGCCGTTAAAGGTAACCGAGCGGACATAGTAGGCGCCGTCGGGACCTTCGCTGTCGATGACCAGATCGCGCGCGCCGTATTTAACCGAGGTCAGATGGATCGTCGCCTTGCGGAACAAGGGCGATGTCAGGTCGTAGGCCGGTTTGACCTCGCAGCCGCCCTGCTCTTCGAACAGACCCAGCGCCGTCAGCACATACCACGCCGACAACTGCCCTTCGTCCTCCTCGCCGACCCAGCCCTTGTACGGGCTCACATCGTAATCCTGGGTCAGCACCTGGCGCACATATGTCTGCGTCAGGTCCGGCCGCCCCGACGTATTGAACAGGAACGGCATGCCCAGCGACGGCTCGTTGCTCATATCGACGGCGTCGTGGTCGAACATGTCCTGAAGCCGCGCGTTGAACGCGTCCTTGCCCATCGCTTTGATCAGCCCCGGCACGTCCTGCGGCACGAAATAGGTATAGGTTTCGGCATTGCCTTCCATAAAGCCCGGTCCGTTCCAGCCGCCAATCGTGCCGAACAGCTTGGCGTCGAAGGGCGCAACCCATGTACCGTCAGCATGACGCCGCCGCGCCAGCCCGACCTGAGGATCGAAAGCATTCTTCCAATTGCCCGACCGGGCCTGGAACATGCGGGCGTCGGCGCGCCTGCCCAGGGTCTCAGCCAACTGCCCGGCGCACCAGTCGTCATAGGCGTATTCGAAGGTGTTCGACTGCGGCCCGACCTCATCGGCGACATATCCGCGATCGGCGTAGGAGGCGTAATGGCGGTTACCGGCGAACTGCTTGTCGTCGATCTGCACGCCCGGCATCGTCAGGTCGTGGCGGATGGCGGCATAGGCACGGCCGGCGTCGATCCCGGGCAATGCCTTCTGGATGGCGGCGATGATCAGGCTGTTTTGATGCTGGGCCCCCATGATCGGCGAATAGCGCAGATTGACCGGCGCGGCCGGGATCCAGCCGCCCCTGTCCGCCAGCTCGATCAGGCCATTGCTGACCGACACGGCGGTGGCCGGATCGAGCGTGCTCCACATCGGCCCTTGCGTCCACTGCCAGCCCCAGGCAGCGTCGGACGAATAGACGTGATCGGCCGGCGGCGACAGCTTTACCACCTCGCCTTTGTAATCGCGGTATTGGCCGTTGACGTCGTCGAGCATCGCCTTGGCGGCGTAGACGCGGTAAAAATCGGTATAGTAGGTCGCGGCCTTCTCAGGGGCTTCGCGCGACACGTCGACGATATTGAGCTTTTGGGCCCACGCCTTGACCGCGGCGGTGCGCATGGCGTCGAAATCCCAGCCGATATCTTTGGTTTCCGTCGTCAGGTTGAGGCGCGCATTGTCGAGGCTGACGAACGAAATCCCACTGCGTACCTGGACCTTTTGACCGGCCTGGGTCTTGAAATTCAGCACGGCGCCCGCTCCGCCTTTGGCGTCGAAAGACCCGTTCATCGGCTGGATATCGGCATGCCGCCGCCACGCCGTGCCGTAATTGGTGTCCGTGCCCTGATAGGGTTGATTGACCCAGGTCAGCACGTCGTCGGCCGGCGTGTCGGTCTCGATAACGAAATAGACCGTGAAGTTCGAGGCGTAATTGCCGGTCTGCGCCATCTCGCCTTCGAAGCGCGTCGGCGACACCTGGGTCAGGTGCAGCGCCGTGGTCTGGATCTGCTCTTCGGCCGGCGGGTCGAAGTCGAGAAAGATATGCGCCTGATCGGTTTGCGGGAAGGTAAAGCGCAGCAAGCCGGTGCGTTCGGTTGAGGTCAGCTCAGCCTTGACGCCGCTGTCCATCAGTTGGACGCCGTAATAGCCGGTCTCGGCGACCTCCGTCGCCTTGTCGATGCGCGACCGCCAACCGGCCGTCCACATGCCGCCGAACGGGCCTTCCGGCGCGCCGGGCTGGAAACGCGATGACGAAGGATCGAGGTTCAGCGGCCCGGTTGACGGCATGATGGCGAACGAGCGCATCGCCATATTGTGCAGCAGGGAAAAGCCGGAAATGCTGGCGACCGTGTATTCGTAGCCGCCGTTCCACATCTGGCCCTGATTGTCGGGGCTGAGCTTGACCATGCCCATCGGCAGGGTCGGCCCGGGAAAGACCATCCAGCGCGAATTCGACGTTCCGGCCAGCGGGCGCACCAGGTCGGTCGGTTCCGCCGCCCTCACCTGCCCGCCGATCAGCGCCAGGGCCATCGCCGTCATCGCCAGATGTTTCATGTCCCGCTCCCGAATCCGGCGGCGGTCTCCGCCTGCCCTTTTGTCGATCTATATACACAGACTCGCCGGGATGTCCGAGGGCGGGACGGTCACACGGTAAAGGCCGCCGCCCCGCCTACTTGGCGGGCGCGCTGGGCACACTCGACGTCAGGGCCGGGCAATTGCGGGCAGCGGCCAGGTTCTTCAGCCGTTCATTGCGGTCCAGCAACGCCTTGACCTCGATCTTCTGTGTGTCAGACAGGTCCAAAAACAGCGGCGACACCAGCAACAGGCCGATATTATTACCGACCTTGTCCGCCGACTCACCTGTCAGTTCGACGCGGCGGTGCATATTGTTGTCGTATTCGGCCTGCAGGTGATCGCAATCGAGGCCTGGATCGACGTCGCGCACCAGTTGTACTGGCATGGCCGCGCGCCCGCCGCACCCACCCAGGGCCAAGGGTACAACCAGGCACGCCAAGGCACACAGTCTTCTGATAAACATCATTCCCCCCAATATCTTGTCCAAAGCCGGCGCACGTCATGTCACCGCCCCTGCCGTCACAATAGCGAGGCACACAGGAAATGCAAAAAATTTCAATACGGCAATGCGGGCGATTGACACCCGCCATCCGGAATGAAATTGTCCGCGCTTCCAATAGGGGGAATTTCATGAAAAAACTTATCGTACTCGCCTTGGCGAGCCTGTCGCTCAGCGCCTGTGCCAGCGCATCCCTGCCTGGCGCCATGGCCGTCGACGTCAGCAAGTCGAGCATGATCGACACGCAGTCGCCGCTCAGCCACGCCATCGCGGCGCCGACCGTAACCGGCGGCAAGGACACCAATCCGATGTGGGTGTCGAACGTTTCCAACGCCGATTTCGCCGAAGCCCTGCGCCAGACCCTGGCCGCCAACACCATGCTGTCGACCGACAAGGCGCGCTTCAACCTGGCTGCGCAACTGATTCAGTTGAAACAGCCGATGATGGGCTTCGACATGACCGTCACGGCGCACGTTAAATATACCCTGACCGACGTCACGACGGGCAAGGTTGTGTGGGAAAAGGAAATCACCACGCCGCACACGGCCACCATGAGCGACGCCATGCTGGGCGTAAAGCGGCTGCAACTGGCCAATGAAGGCGCCATCAAAGCCAATATCGAGCAGTTGGTCACCGAACTGATCGCTGAAAGCAAGACGAATGCGGCCATGGCGCCGCTGGCCAGCGTGATCAGCCGCGATCTCCTCGGCTAAGGGCGGTTACCCGTCCGATTTCAGGGCCGTCGGCTGGACCAGCCGGCGGCCTTATTCGTGGCATATACCTGGCAAGGGCTTTATCTCTATGGAGAAGGATGAGCCGGACGAGTACAAGGTCCTGAAGGCCAGGATGCTTTAAAAAGGTGTGGCTCGTGAGGCCATGCCGGAAGCCAATTCACCGGCACTGCAATAGGCGCCGTTCGGGGGGATCATATGCGTTTCGTTGTTCTGCTGCTTGCGACCGTGGGTCTGGCGGCTTGCCAAAAGCCGGCGGCCGGTCCAGCCGAAACCCCGGCTTCGGCGGCGGCATCGTCCGTGACGGCGCCTGTCGTGGCAGCGGACGGCCCTCCCCCGCTGTCGGGCGGCTATTACCTCAACCGCGCCACCATCTGCGGCGACGCCGGTTGCGACCACGTTCCTGGCAAATGGTTCGCGCTCAAGCCTGTACCCCTCTATGCGCAGCCGGGATCGACCGCCGTGGTCGCACAACTGCCGGCGCGTGAATGCGTCTCCGCCACCGAGGAAGCGTCGCAGGTCGCTCCCCTGCGCGGCACGGTGCAGGCGTCAGGCGGCGGCCTTGCAACGGGCGACATCGTCTATCTGATCGACAGCGACGGCAGCACCTCGACCATCTGGGCCAGGGGGGCGGTCAAGAGCGTCGACGTCGGCTACGAAGGCGAACCGATCGGCGCGGGCGCGCCGCAGATCACGTGGGACGTTCCCGCCGCCGATGCCTTGCCCAGCGTCCGCTGGGTGCACCTGAAACGCCTCAAGGGCGGCGATGGCTGGGCGCGCGATTATGACGACCTGCAAGGCATGGGCGAAGCCGACGGCTGCGACCACGGCATGCCGCCGGAAACGAAGGACCAGCCGACGACCGATCAGGACGCGGAATAGCGCCGCGTCATGCCCCTCACATCACGACGGTCGCCACCGACCGGCCGATATAGGCTTCGGGCTGAACCGTGCGAAAGACCGCCTCCGCCCAGGCGCGATCGTCTTCGTGGATCGACCCGACCGTCACCGTCGCGGTCGCGTCCAGCGACTGATAAATGCCCTGCCAGCCCCAGACATGTCCGCCCTCGCGCGCCTCGCTGCCGGAGATGACGATGGCGCGGTAAAGCACGGTGTTGAACCGGTCGTCTTCGTCAAAATCTTCCGGCGGCGTCGGCCACTCCAGCTTCGGTGTTTCATCGATCGGCCAGCCGGTCAGGGTGACGACGCGGTCGCCGTCGGTCAGCGAACAACTCCCCTCGCCCACCTCCTGCCGGTAATTGGCCGGCAAACAGACTGTCCAGCCGCCGGGCCCCTGAAAGCGATAATCCTGCCGCCAGTAGCCGACACCCGTGCTGCCGGGCGCCTCGCCTCTGCGCAGCGCGTCGATGTCGGCGGCGCCCTCGTCGTCGTGAACCTCCGCCCCCATCGCCCTGGCGTGCTCGATCAACTCGGCGCAGATATCCACGTCGCGCGTCTCACCGGCGCTGAGCGGCGTCTGCCACGACACCTCGAGCCACATCTTGCTGAGCGCCATATTGCGGACGGTCTGGCCGGTCACGCCCTCTTCCCACCACGGAAAGAAGGTCGAAGCATCAGGCGTTTCGAAAAACGTCCGGTCGCGGAAGCCCAAACTGGTCGCGGCGAAATCGTCGGCGACTATATCGACCGCCAGCGGGATATCCACGTAGAACAGCCCCTGGTCCTCAGGACTTGCGATCATCTGCCGGCTTACGGCCGCGAAGGCATCGGCAAAATTGACCTGAAGCGCCGCAAAGTCGCGGTCGGCATAATAGCCGCTGTCGTCGCGAAAGGCGTGGATCGCGTCGTCGAAATCCCATACCCAGCCGCGTTCGCTGAGATAGTCGACAAAACCGGCGACAAAGGCATGATAGCCCGGCCCGACCGCGCCGGTCCGGGCGGTCAGGGTCACATAGCCGCCCTCAAGCGCGACGGTAATATCCGATGCGGCCGGGTGAAACGACAGCCGCCACAGGGTTTCAGTCCGCTCGCCGCGAAACACCACCTCGATGCCGTGCGCCTGGGCATAGGCCCTGGCGTGCTGCGCCAGTTCGCGCATCTTGCCGCCGCCACCGCCGACCAGCCCCCAAAAGCCTTGAATCTTAGCTCCGCCCCGTAATTCGATCCCCACCCGATTTTCCCCCTCTCCTTAACGGTCAAATTCTAATCCGTCACAGACGGGCCGACAGCCATATGATCAAGAAAATCATCCGGCAGTCCCGCGTCGTGGAATTCTACGTAGTAGGCGACATCGGACGACCATTCCCATACTCCGTCGCAGAAAACCGTCAGGCCGCCGATCGGCTTCGGCGTCGCGGACAGCAGATCGTAGCGAAGCCCTGGTGAATAGGCGACCACGTCGCCATTTCTCAAATAGGCCAGGACACTTGCCTTGTCCGCCCGCAGTTTTCCCTTCCATGCGTGGATATCATTCAGGCAGCCGTCGTCAGTCTCCGAGAAAAACCCGAATCTTTTTGTTTTCGCCATGCCACCTCCTTTTGCCACTGTTCCGTGGGATTGGCGCTCGGGCAAAGTATTCAACGTAAGAATTTGCACCTTTTGGACGAAGCAGTACAATGCCCTAGCGTGTGGTAGAACACCGGAATATTTTCGTCCTCGATTATCCCGTATAGGGCAAGATGGAATTCAGAAAGCTTGTCCTGTCCCATCTGCTGCCCGAATTCTGCGGCGCGCCGAAACGCAACTACGATCCGGCGGGATTCAGAGAAGCTTCGATCCGTGTAAGTGAAGCCGACGCCGCAAACTTTGCGCGTGCCTGGCAAGCTGGTCTGATTGAACACCTTGGCGAGGGCGTATATCGATCGCCGATGAGCTGTGCCAGTGAGCAGTTTTTCTGGGAAGGGCTGAAAACCGAACAGCCAAGAACGATCACCCTATGGCTGGAACCGATCATAACGGTCGCGACGTTGGCACGGTTACACTTTGATTTTGGATGGCCGAAACATCTTCTCGGCACGCAGTCAGCGGATTGGGCATTCGATGTCACAGCCTTCCTTTCGGCTGGCAACGCCAACGAATATATCGCATGCGAAGTCAAAAAGACGGTCAGCGAGGTTAGTCAGCTTATCGACCTGATGCAGCTCTATGCAACTCGCAACGACATTTCGGAAAGCAGCTTAAAGGCCAAGGAAAAGAACGCTTATCGGAAAGTGTTGGGATTGAGAGCCCGGCGCGCTCCTATATTCTGGGCTGTCGGCCCTGATCTGCTAAGCCGCGTATTCAACATCACCTATGGCGCAGCAGGCGAGGTCCATATGGAAGAGACAACCGAAGCCCGCCTTTCCCTCCCCACCGTTTGACATTCGCGGATAAATCCCGCATCGCCTCCTTTCAAATGAGACGATAATAAGCGGACCCAAAACCGCTTCAGGAGGACCAGCATGCCCATCACCATTTCGTCGGATTTCGACGCCGGCAATATCGAGGTCCTCAATATCGACGGCGCAAAGGCCGAGCTGAACATCCGCAAGGACAATCAGTCCGACTTCTATCAGTGGTTCTATTTTCGCGTCGACGGCGCGGCCAATCTGGCGCTTGAGCTCAGCATCACCAATGCCGGCGGCTCCGCCTATCCTGGCGGCTGGCCGGGCTATCGCGCCTGCGTCAGCGACGACAACGCCACCTGGGTGCGCACCGACACAGGATACGACAACGGCACGCTGACCATCCGTCATACGCCGTCGGGCGACACGGTGTGGTTCGCCTATTTCGCCCCCTATTCCGAACAGCGTCACCAGACGCTGATCGCCGACTATTCCGCCCTGCCCGGCGTGTCGCACACGGTGCTTGGCCTGACGCTCGACGGCCGGCCGATGGACCTGCTGACCCTGGGCGAAGGCCCCTTGCAGGTCTGGCTCTACGCCCGCCAGCACCCGGGTGAAACCATGGCGGAATGGTGGATGGAAGGCGCGCTCGACGTCCTGACGGGGAACGATCCGGCGATCGCTGCCTTGCGCCGCGCCGCGACCATCAACATCGTCCCCAATATGAACCCAGACGGCTCGGCGCGCGGCCATCTGCGCACCAACGCCGTCGGCGTCAATCTCAACCGTGAATGGGTCACGCCGTCGGCCGAACGCAGCCCCGAAGTGCTCTGCGTGCTCGATCGCATGGCGCAGACCGGTGTCGATTTCGCTATCGACGTCCATGGCGACGAAGCCATTCCGCACGTCTTCCTGGCCGGCTTCGACGGCATCCCGTCGTGGAATGAGGGCCTGCAGGCGCTGTACGATCAGTATGCGCAGATCCTGGCCGGCCGCACGCCCGATTTCCAGACCACCGCCGGTTACCCCAAGAATGCGCCGGGGACCGCCAACCTGACCATCTCAGGTAATCAGATGGCGGAACGTTTCGGCGCCGTGTCGATGACCTTGGAGATGCCGTTCAAGGATCACGACGACGCGCCCGATCCGGTCGCCGGCTGGTCGCCCGACCGGTCGCGCGCTCTCGGCCGCCAATCGGTCCTGGCCATCTGCGACATGCTTGATTCGCTGTCCAGAAAATACACAAGCGCAGCGTAAACGTGCGTTTTTGGAACAGCTCGCCGTCAGCGCGACCGGTTTCCGTTGCGTAAGAAACCGGTTTCCGTTGCGGAAACATCGAAAATAAAAGTTATGTGATTACAAAAGTCTAGGCCAACACCTTGCTTTGCAAACGTTTTCGCGGCATTCTTTTCGCATAAAACCAGGGCGAACGGGAAATCTATCCCGTTTCGGACGCGCCTTCCCCCGGGCGCCACACGAGTAGCTTGTAAGTCTTATGAGTACGACCCCATCGAATGACGTGAAGACACCCCACACGGTTGACGTCCACGTTGGCGCCAAGGTGCGCATCCGCCGCCGTTTCCTGGGCTTGAGCCAGACCGATCTGGCCAATGCCGTCGGCGTGACCTTTCAACAGGTGCAAAAGTACGAGCGCGGCCTCAACCGCATCAGCGCGTCGAAGCTGTTCGAAATCGCCATGGCGCTGAAGGTGCCCCTGCCCTATTTTTTCGAAGGCCACGAAGGCCTGTCGTCGGGTGGCCTGGCCGAACCGTCGATCAGCGACTTCCTGCGCACGCCCGAAGGCATCGAGCTGGCCGAAACCTTTCCGCGCATCCGCACCGCCGACCAGCGCCGCCGCGTGCTGGACCTGATCCGGTCGCTGTCGGAAGGCTGAGGGGAACTTTCCTCTCCCCACTTGAGGGGAGAGG
>FTIZ01004449.1_pt1 | contig 12585 bp, 7 predicted proteins | sample 1658381 | NCBI WGS metagenome assembly FTIZ01 (sample SAMEA3914822, study PRJEB12502) | metagenome | biome: forest; material: soil | place: USA | collected 2012-03-12 | depth 0.1 m
CTCCCGCTACACCCGCGCCTCCCGGCGCTCCCACCGGCCCCGCTCCTCGGAGCGGCCCTTCCCAGCTCTGACCGAGGGCAACCTCAAGACGCATTCGGAAGTGTCGGCGACGTCGCCCTCCAAGACGTATAGGTCTCCCTATGCCGAAACAGCGCCGCGGGACATGCAACTTTCCCGGCCAACACTTGCACTAAGGGCCCCACCATCCCAGTCACAATGCGCCTCGTCCGCCACTCCGGGCGCCCTCATCCCCAATGTCGCCCCTGAGCGGTGCCAAATGGTCCACCGCCCACGCTCCGACCCGTCTCTCGTCAAGAAAAAGTCTATTGACTTGAACCTCGCCTACGGCGACATGCCGCCCGACCTCGCCTCCCGCGTGGACCTCGACCGCACACAATCCGACCATGGAGACCCAGAGGAAACACAAGCCCTCACCCTCATGGACCGCATCGAGGACTTCCTCGAGGAAGCGCACTGTGTGCAGCACACAGCGAGCTCCATGATCGAGAACCTGCAACGCAACCCCCAAGCGGCGGCCGCCGTGGCCCTGACCCTCGCGGAGCTGAGCGCGCTTCTCGGAAAGATGAGCCCGGCGTTTCTGGGGTTCCTCAAGGGCGGCAGCCCGGCTGTGTTTGCCCTGCTTGCCAGCCCGCAGTTCCTGATTGGCGCAGGCGTGACAGTCGGCGTTACCGTCGTTATGTTTGGTGGCTGGAAAATTGTGAAGCGCATCAAGGACTCGGCCGGCCCTACCAAGACACTCGAGACCCCGTTGGAGATGCGTCCTATCCCGGCCGTCGCCCCCGAGGCCGCCCTGCCTCCTGCCGGGGCGAGCGCCGCAAGCTATGATGAGGCGCTGGTGTTACGAGACGTCGAGGAGTTGAGCACCATTGAGACGTGGCGACGTGGCATCGTGCCTTACGGGGAGGAGTCGGCCGACGTCGAGTTGATGAGCAGGGAGGCGGAGCGTGCGCTGAAAGAGATTCATGATCGGGATTTTGACGAGGTCGAGCCGTGCGACTCAGTCTCGCAAGTCAGTCGCGCAAGGAGCGACCGCTCGAGGAGGACACACCGAAGCCATCGCAGCAGCAGGCGCCACCGTGAGGCTGATGTGGAGGTTCCCGAGAGGAAGAGCAGCAAGAAGGACAAGGATGGTGGCGAGAGCGAGGCGGCGAGCGAGCGGAGCCACCGTAGTCATCGCAGCAGTCGAAGTCAAGGCCAGAACGAAGGGTCGGCGGTATCGCGATCGTCAAAGCGCTCCTCCAAGACCAGCCTCAAGCCAATTGAGGAGGGGGACGGCGGGGATGGTTTGGGGAGCGTGACGGGCAAGCCGAAAGAGAAAAAGAGGGATATGATTAAGCAGCTGTTTAAGATGAAAAAAGAGAAGGAGGATCGGGAGAGAGCTGTTTCGGTTCTGGTTTGATGCGTTCCGCGTTTGGCTTTGGATGGGACGAGCATGGATGGACACGGCATATTTGGCCTCTTGGCCAGGAGCGCCTGGAGAATGATTAATCATCTGGGATTGACAATAATAGAGTATGATGCATGTGCCGTACCGCAATGGGCATTCAGAAACCCGGCTTCCCGGTGAATGTACACAACTTGAAGTTACCCTCTCACTAGCTCACGGTCCACTCATTCTGGAGAGCATTACACTCAAACGGCAGTGTGGTACCAGGTCAAAAGGCGATGCTTGGTAGCATGCCTTGTCCGGAGTATCAGTTTAGAGAGCCTCCTCGGCTGCGTGTTCGGATAAACTTTGCGTACCCGACGTTTGACGAGGCATGTTATAGATCCCCCGAGGCTCGCAAAAAGCCCTGACCGCCTTCGCACCCCTTTTCCAGATCGTAGACTTTCGATTCAGCATACTTTTGCCCCAATCCTTCACCCCGCTGTGCCGCACTCACACGCCCACCCTCAGCTCATGAAGAGAGGGGCAGACCGTTAGTTTGCCTTCGCACGAACACCGAAACTAATTTGCGTTGAGTAGGTATCCCCTCTTGGCAGTCCCGTGTAGTTAACGGCCCTTCGGCGGATGATCATCCTTCCTGAAACGCGGTCTTCGGGTCTCACTCATCGTCAGCGCCCGTCTACTCCGAATAGCATTTGAGTGGCCAATCGACTGTGGCAACGAAATTGACTCGCCCTGAATCTCAGAAGGTGCATTGCACTGCCAGCAGGCAGTCCTGTGGGCGGTAACCGTACCACCGCTTTCTCAGCCGTTGAGACCTGTGCAACTTGTCTACCCTAGTCTATTGACTGCCAAGTGTTTCGATGAGTCCTCGGTGTTGCGGCATTGTTGGGCCAGGACTCGGGCTTCGTCGCCAGCTTTGCTGCTCTTGATAGCATCCGGCAGACACGGAAGTGAAGCCGGGATGTCATTGGAGCCGGTGGCGTCCTCTGTCCCCTGCCAGAACTTCCATGTCTCCCTGCCGCTTGGAAATCTCGGGTTTTTGCTCGCCGCGTGAGAAGGAGGATCTTGGTCGATTTTCAGCCCCGATTAGTGGCCCCTACTGCACAAAGAGCTCCACTGAGCAGCTCGGCTGGGAAGGCAGACAGGCCACGACCTTCCTGGGTTCGACGACTTGCGAGCATACTTGGGAAGAACCGCCTGCGCCGTTGCACGTCCGGCAACTTCCTCCAACAAGACTGGGGAGTTGTGCAACTTTCGCCCATTGGCAACACTACCAGTCACCCAGCATCAACAACACCCAACACGTCCAACTAGCCGCACGCCATGGGTTCCTACTTCCAACTTGCTGACCCCAACGCGCCTCAGGGAATGCAGGCATATATGGGCCCGTCTCTCTTCCAGCCGCACCACGCTCGTCGCGCCATTCGGGATGCGTACGACAAGAAGATTCCGCCCCTCATCGGATATTACGCCGGCCTCAGCTCAATTCCCATCACACGCTTCGTCGCCCCAATGGGCTACGACGTCGCCTGGATTGACTGGGAGCATACCTCGTGCAGCGTCGAGACCATGACGACGGTTAGTTCTAAACGCTACGCGCTTTTGGGGTGTCGCTAACAATCCTAGATGGTCCACGAGTTCATGTTCATGAGCGGCGGCCGCACCATTCCTTTTGTCAGGTCGGTGCCCAACAAACATCCTCGAAGATCTCGACTTACGAGACGTAGAATTCCCGGCCACGATCACGCAGCCATCGGCTTTGCCCTTGATGCCGGCGCAAGCGTCGTCATCCCCCAACTCGAGACCGTTGAACAGGCCAAGCACGTTGTCTCGGCAGCCAAGTTTGGCACGCGGCAGAATGGGACCCGCTCTGTGCCTCCATTCCGCCTAATCCCAGGTCTCACGGACCAGAGCGCCGACGGGAAGCGTGACGTTTGGCAGAACGTCAACAACCAGGCAGCCATCATGGTCCAAATCGAATCGCTTGAGGGTATCAACAACCTCGACGCCATCTTGACCGAGGTGCCGGACATTGACGTGGTGTGGCTGGGTAGTCTCGACTGCCGCGTCAGCATGAATCTACCAGCAAACTTTGGTCAGGGCAGCGAGCCTGAGTGGCTAGCGGCCGTGGAAAAATTCAACTTGACCCTAAAGAAGCACGAGAAGCCGCGTGCGGGCTTCTGTTTGGCGGGCGGGGAGGAGCTGACCGAAATGGGCCAGGACAACGTGCTGCTGGTCCATGCCGCCGACGTGCTCAAACTTTCCGAGATGGGCTCGCAACTCATGGCTGCGAGGGAGGCGGTGGCTTTCAAGAAGTAGAGGTCAACCGCGCGACACCACATGTACAAGTAGACGGGCTAATAGGCATCGGACTAGATTTTTTACTTGTTTCTTCTACTAATACCGTTGTCGAGGTTTGGACCTTTAAGTCAGGGGTGCCGCAGGGGCCCCTCGCTGTTGTTCTCCTAGTAGAGCCAAGCTTGTCATCTTGACAATCATATCCTGAAGCTCGGTCTCGACGCCTCTCCACCTGGCGAACGGTCTCTCGGGATGTTGTCTCGGTTGTCAAACAGCAGACAAGACCATGTGGGTCCCGTGCGCGGGGCTGAGTTGCTTGGGACCCACCCACGCGCCAAACCGGTCGGGCTCACAGCCCGTTCAGGCGGCCGAGGGGCGCCTTGCACGCAGCCTGCACACACGAATCCCCCACCTGCTAAATGGCTGCGTTGATATGCCGCCTCTTTCCACTCCTCGCAAGTTGCCCCAAGCCGTGACTAGCTCGACGCGGTCGTTCACCAGCTTGATAATATGGAGACTTCCCAAGTCCAAACTCGCCACCGTCCCCTGGCGCGGGACGAGATTCGCATCGTGACGCTGCTGCCCGGCAACCTCACTGACCCAGTCGTCTGCACGCTCGTACACATCAACCTTGGTGACGCTCAAGGTGCCCCTTATGAGGCTGTCTCATATGCCTGGGGTGATGTTGCAGAAACCCGGTCGATTACGCTGGACGACTGTCCTTACCCCGTCACCCTCAACCTGTTTTCGGCCCTGGCGTACATCCGCAACCACACCGACCCCACGCGGCTTTGGGTCGACAGCCTCTGCATCAACCAGCAAGACCTCGCCGAGCGCAGCGCTCAGGTGGCCCGTATGCGCGACATCTTCGCGTCGGCCGCACAAGTCAACGTCTGGCTGGGCGACTACGGCGGTTACCCCAAGAGCGACTGGCACTTGGCGTTCCAGTACATGCTCGCCTGCTCTCACTGGAATACGCAACCACCAAAGAAGGCGACGGAACAACATCGGATGAATACCGTCGAGGAAAGGCATGCTAAGGGGAGGGACCTGATGACTGGGCTACTTGGGCGGGCCTGGTTCACCCGTGCATGGGTGGTACAGGAGGTCGCAGTGCGGCACTGGCAGGACGACGGCGAGAAGGTCAAGTTGCTGGTTGGTCATCTAAGCGCGCCATGGTTTGTCATGTCCACTGCTTTCGGCCATCTCCTTTACATCCGGGCCTCGCGCGAGGATGGGACGCTTTGGGACAGCTACAACCAGCAGAACGGGCTTTGCTCAATCGCCAAGGCGTGGAAGTACAAGAACTTGCTGACGCAACTTGCCCGGGAGAAGAAGTATGTCGGCTTTGCCGAGCAATTGGCCATGTACCTGTCCCGATTCACCCAGTTTGGGACGACCGACCAGCGTGACCGAGTGTATTCGCTGCTGGGGCTGCTTGTTGGTAACGACACGGTTCCCGAGTACCCGGTTCCAGATTACTCAAAGCCCGTGAGCGTCGTGCTTCATGAATACACAGCATGGATGCTCAAGGAAGGCACATGCATCGATATATTGGGTCTTAGCTCAGGGCCGCAACCAGACCGGCCTTCCTGGGTGCCAGACTTTGTCGGGAGACGAGGCGTCTTTTACCGCAATCTCGATGACACTAACCCGGCCAGACTTCTCGACGGCGACAGACTACTGGAGATCGAAGCATTACCAATCACTGTAGTGGTCGCTGCTGGGCCCCGATGCCACATCCGCGACGAATCTAAGAGGAAAACGCACCCCCCTGCGGCCTCGGAAGTGGACGACTGCCGGCGTTATATTCTGGCGTGCGAAGCCCTGCTCACAAAGTTAGTACCAAAAAAGACTCCTGAATCCGCGGCAACGGAAAGCAAGCTGAGGAGGATCAAGGACTGGGCCAAACGAGCGTCCGGGTTACCCGAGACGGTCCCCAAGATGCCCATTGCCGACACCCCACGGAAGCGGCTCTGCAAGTACTTTGACGACACGTTTTCCGCGTCGCTGATGGACTCGCACTGGACTACGCCCTTGCCTCGCGAGCAGCTCCACGACCTCCTAATGACGGAACAAGCGCACGCGAAGGGGCCGGAGTCCCCTGCCGTCCTCGCACAGCCCTATGGAAGGTACATCGCGGATGAGTTCAACGAGTACACGTTTTTCACTTGTGAGAATGGTGAAATGGACTTTTGCAGAAGCACGTCGGCTGCTCCACAACCGGGAGACATGTTGTGCCTTCTCAGGGGCTCTACTAGCCGCTACATCTTGCGCCCCGTCGACCAGATGGAGCAGTGGACGTTAGTAGGTACTGCCTACATGGATGCCAAATTCAGTCGGGCCTGGCACCGTCACGGGGAGAGCGAGGAGTCACGGATGCGCGAGTCGTGGGCAACCATGTGGAAGGAGAACCAGGAAAGGGGGAATGTGATGCGTGTTGTTATACGCTAGATACTTTTCTATAAAGACGGATAGCCCCGGCCCCCGGGTTACTGCTCAACTTGCTTAAGATGCCTCTGTCCTGATATAATGACCGGAGCTGAGTAAACACTCTTGTGACGTGAATTCAAAACTCGCCCTTGCACTTTGCTTCGAGACCACACCACGAGCCGATGAGACGGCTTGACAAACACACAAGCTCGTCACCAATGGCAGACATGGTGACGGAGAAGACGCTCAAGGTAGATGGGTATAAACGCAGAATCTCGCCAGCTTACAAACACTGAGAGTAATAGTCGTTTTGATACCGGCAGCTCGAGCCCGACGCACAGCTCAAGCAACCGTTCCATGTCTTCCCGGCACACTGACCATACTTGGCTGAGGCACATCCCTGGGGCTGACCTTGTTGCCCTACAGCACAAACAAACACACCATCAGCAAAAAGCACCACCAAGGAGTCGCAAAATGTAGAGTATACCCACCTCCTGTCATGAGCACCGGAGTGCCAACCTTGCTTGTCTCGTCGATGCTGCACACATTCTTGCATCCTCCGCTCTTCACTGTTCCCGGATCCGTGCTGTTGTAAACCATCTCGATCCACCGGATCTGCATGTACGCCTGGCTCCCAACTTGCATGTCCCCGGACCAGCTCCCGCCATCGCTCCAAGTGTTGAACATGACCTGTGCCGGGTCCCGTGGGGCCTGAAGGGTGATGCGGCTCGCCAGCTGTCCGTTGACAAACCAGGTGCTGCTCCCGGGAGTCCAGTCCAGCCTGTAGTCGGCCCAGTCGCTCCACCTCCTCCCGCCGGGGAGCGTCACGTTGCGTGTGGCACCGGGAATGTCGCTCGTGCTGTTCCATGCTGGCTGATTCGTGTACTGAATATACGTCGGGGGGTCGCGCGTGCGGATTTCCAGGTCGGCTTCCTGCACGAGTGCTGTGTCATGCACCTGCGGCGGCGGCCGGTACGTGAACATGGCGGCGACAGCCCCCGCGGCGCCCTTGGTGCGCGCGCGCATGCGAACCGAGAGAAACTGGTATCCCTGGCTGGCAGATTCGAACTCGGCTGATGACTGGAAGCCGTCGTGCCGTATTGTCCGCAGGGTTAGGTGGGTAGATTGCTGTTGCTGGTCATCCCGCTCAATGTAGAGGTTATTGGGGCTGTTGACCATTTTGACAGTCGCGTCGCTCACGGTGCTGTCGTTCAGTCCCAGCAGCGCCGTGTTGTTCCAGTTCATTACGACCCAGACGCTGGTGAAGTTGGAGTTTGCGAAGAATGGGCTTGCCGGTGCCGCCAGGGCGTTGGCTTCAAAGTCGTTGATCGGCTGGGGAACGTTTACATACTGCTGGAGTGATTGGAAGTCGAAGAACTGGTGGTGCGAGAAGTAGTTGGTGGTCGTTGCGTTGGTCTTGTAGCACTGGCAGTTTGAATCCGTCGTCAGGGGGTAGGCGCCTCGGGCCACGGCAACCATGGAGGCTGCGGCCACCACCAGGGCCATATGGCGGGTCGATGGGTCTGTTGGCATTGCCACGGTGATGTGTTGAGATAGTTACCCACGGCGTTGGACGAGGCTGATTCTGTCAGTACTTTGGCCCACAACGGACGCCGCCCCCCTTACATACCAGTGGTCCAGAAGTCTTGGCTGCATGTCCCGAGCAGGCCTCTCGTCTGTACCCGTCTCGGTAATCGAAAGACAGGGTGGAAAGCCTGGGCAAAAAGGGTGTGGACAGCGGCAGAGTGTGGAGTGCAGAGGCCATGAAGCTTTGATCGTCGGCCGTGGTTAAATCCCGGGCACCGAGTCCTCGATCCGGCAAATGTACAGTGCAAAGTGTGGGGAGGGTACGCGGCAGCTACATGTCATAAATGAAAAGGGCCGAGTTGGGCAACGGGGACACTGATCCGGCCAGCCACGGTAAAGTGGTATGGATGAGCCAGACGTGGCACTGCCATTCAGGGGTAGCTGTCGTCATCAGGAGAGGCCAGGGAATCGCCGGAAAAAGCGACCAAGGGCCCACGAAAAGCTGGGTCCTGCGTTGACACAATCGGCAATCAGTGGGAGGTGCGTTCTAGATGAGGCCACGTTGGTTACTGTGTAGGTCGGGTTTAACCGAGTGTCCTGCTGGGTGAGCATCGAGAGGTGAATTTAACCGCGTAGAATTATGTCGTAGGCAGTATTGGCTGGGGTATAAAAGCAGAACCATGTGCCAGCGGTTCCAACCATAACGCTGCTCAAAAACACTGGTAGACCACCCCCGGCACCCCGTCATCTAACTTGGTGTTTGACGGCCTCCAGGTCAAGATGCTACCTCCCAATTTCACTCGGCAGTTGCAGCTCACGTCAAGCTGGAAGCGAAGCTGTTGGTGAATCCAATTTCACTCCAAAACAGAGTGCTTTCTCAGGTTCCCCGGCCGGGTTTTCCCCGTGACGCGGCCCACAGGCCACTCACTCCCAGCCCTCGTCATTCGTGGAAAAATTCGCCCCAGAACTGGTGGCGAGAGGCTCTCCATATTGCGTCGGGCGGGTTTTGTTGATGAAGCCCAGCCATGGTGTAAACTATCCCGGTGCTGAGACAAGCACTCGTGAGGGGACCCGCGAGACCGAGGGCGGCCCAAGCTGCCCGGAATCGAACCTAGTCCAGGCGAGGGCCACATCCATGCACCGGCGTCTTGAGAAGCGGGCCTCCTTTCAGCATCAAAAGAGATACTCGTCCCATCGATCCTCGTGATAGGCATAGAAGAGCTCATCTAGGCTATGCCCGTGATCTTCACCGAGGCGTTGCAGGAAGGCATTGAATGTTGGCGGTCGCCGTGCCTCCCTTTCTGGATCGGACTCCTCGTCGCCCGAAAAGTAGTACTCGGACGCCTCGTCTTCCTCTTCTAGCTCGAGGTCATCTTCGACGACGGGAGCCAGATCGAATTCTTCGTCCTCGGACTCGTCTTCTTCCATCTCTTCCTCAAGACCGTCGTCATCCTCGGCAGTCGTGATCTCATCTTCGTCCTGGTATGAAGGTAGCAGATCAAAGGTCCGGAACATGATACCGGCTTTGGCGCAGCGCTGTCTTGCTTGTTCTACTTCCCGATTGAAGCGCTTATGGAACCGGCTTTCTGCCGGCCACGAGTGTATTGCGAGCGAGATGCTCGACAAGTGATGGGCCTTGCTCGCACAGAGACATTCGACGCCGTGTAGTACCATGTCCAGGTTGGCCAGGTAGCTCTGCTTCCAGTCCCCGGCGGTACCCCATTCGCAAACTAACGTGAAGTCGCCGAGAGACGGCGGAAGGAGCTGGCAGAGCCGCTCCCCATCGTCCTCCTCAAGGATTCCCAGCGTACCAAAGACGCCCCGGTAGTCCAATGTTAGCGCCTCGAGTCGTGAAAGGTCCGGTATACACCGAAGCCGGTGGTTTTCCGGTTTCCTCGGCCGCTCTTGCCCGCGGGTTAGATAATGCCCCTCCGAAAGCGATACCAGCTCAAGCGTCCGTAGTGACCCGGCCAACCCAGCCAGCGCGTCATTCAACGTCTTGCCCTCCGGGAGCAGATCCCGGTCTTCTTCTGTCGAGCTCGCCTCGAAGTGCACAGCCAGCGTCTGGAGGTTGGTGCAAGCCAGACACAGCGCTACGAGCCTCGGCTCGTGGATGTGGCTGCCGTAGAAACGGAGGTGCTTGACGTGTGGAAGCGGCGGGAGCACGATGGGCGGCCCAAAAACACTGTCGGCCGAGGCACAGCAGAGCTCCAGCGTCTTCACGTGTGTCAGCATCGGCAGTGCCTCGACGGCGTAATCGGCGAGTATGCGGGACAGCGTCAGCTGGCGATCGCTGTCCTCCCTATGGCAGTAGATGCGCAGCGACGTAAGGTTCCGCATAAGGCCAAAGGGGAAAAAGTCAAAGATCCGCTCCGAGTCGGGAGCGTAGTTCTCGGTACGGTAGCGGATGATGGCATCGCGGAAACTTGGCAGCAGCGGGTCGGCGCCCTCATGGGCGGCGTGACCGAGCTCGTGGTCCGGCGAGGCCAGCAAGAAATCCCGCAGGTTGGGTGCATTCAGGAGGATGGTCTTGAGGAGCTCCAAGGCGATGGCGTTGTCGTAGGGCCGGCCGTGCAGGGTGTCCCAATTCACTGGCATTCGTTAACAGACCCCTTGGCTCATGCGCCAGCAGTGATCCTACCTCCAGTCTGTCTCCTCCACTCATGATGCACCTCGTCGGTTGTGAGTGCGCCGGCAATGTTGACGAGGCAGGTGATGCTGCGGATCCACGGACGCACCATCACGTGGCTGTCCATGCGGCGGAAGAGCGTGACCAGCGCGCGGGGTGTGGGGATGACGAGCGTGTGGTAGAGAAGGGGCTTGGCGATGGCGGCCATACGCCGCGATGTCTGGGCGAACGCCAGCAAGTTGTTGTGGCAAGCGAGCCAGTCGGCCCACTGGTGGCCTGCATCACGGAACTCCCAGGTGCCCGAGGCGCGGAGAGCAAAACGGGTTGTCAAGGGGCGCGCGGGGACCAGGCCCTCGGCGATGGGCTGCAGCAATTCGGTCGGGAGGCGTTCCAGGGACCGGATGAGCCGACTCGGAGACTCCGGCGAAGGGTGTCGTGGCCCGCTCGCTGGCTCCGGTGATGCCATCAGGGGCCGCGGGAAGAATTCGGCTCGCGGGGTCGGGTCGCCGGGTGTGCTGCACCGCTCTCAGCCTGTAAACGCCGTGCAGGCACTGCCACGACGGCCGGCTCCCGATGCTGTGTGCAGGGTATAAGAGCGATGGCGGCGAGTCGTACTGCCGGGTGCGCCGTGAGAGCCGCATCAGGGCTGCCCGCCGAACGCTGTGATTCATTCACACGATGGCGGGGGTTTTCTCCAAAGGGCGTGGGCGCTTACGACCAATCGGGCCAATTTTGGGTCGTTTAAGCAGGGCAGAGACTGTCGGCAACTTCCGATCTCGGCGCCAGGTTCTTCTGCGTTTGTGGACACTCGCAAAGCTGCGACTCACTCGCCGCCATCGTGGACGATTCAGGAAGCTGCTTCATCGCGACGCGTTGGTGGACGGCTGCGAGGTTTGGCCGTCAAAGGGCACACCGTCGGCCACGTTGCAGGGCTGCCCAGGAAGAGCAGCTGGCAGGCCAGGGGGCAGTCAGGGGGCGCATACAGTGCATACGAGCTGTGTCTGAGCCGAATTTGACAGCGGCACTCGGCGCAACTCTTTCTGCAAGGAGGGATGCGCCATGCCAGATCTCCGCCTTGCAGAGAAACAATAATAAGAGATGCCGACATCGCTGCAAACCCGGAAAGTAGTACTTTTTATTACCTGCAGTCTCCGCGAATTTTGCCGCAGCGCAGCATCGGCCACGGCGGCAGCCCGTCTCCAAGATCGCGGCACGGCGGCCGGCCGCCCCCTTTCCAGGCCTCCAGGGGTGGCGCGGAGTGGGCTCGACGAGGGACTGGGCGGCCCCCCGCCGTCGCCGAGCCGGGACGGACCCAGCGGCCGTGCTCCAGATTCAGCAGGTGCTACAGCTTCATTTGGTTCGCTGGACATTGGTGGGGAGCCGCCAACGCCAGGGAGCACCGTCCAATGACGGGCAGCTTCCATGACGATCAATGCACCGCGTCAGGCACTGACCAGAGCTGTCGTCACCGCTTTGCGTCTCTGTGTGGCTTCACCTCGTCATCAAGATGCCCGCGATCTCGATCTCGAACCACGCGGGGCCTCGTCAGCCGGGGACGAGGAGATGATGCAAGGCGTCAACGCCGTGAGTGCCGGTGGTCCGACGAAAGGGGACCACGGGGAGTGGGGGCCCTAGGGGTGAGGGGGTTTGACATAATGCGGATAGGATCGCGGCAGATCGGAATGGTGACTCACCCGGAACAGCCAAGTCCACGGTTGTTGCAGTGCGCCAAACTCCTGTCCCGGGTCGAACGGTAAATAACTATCCACAGGTTGGTTCGGCCCTTTGGTCGCCGCGTTTTGTTAGCGATGGGCGTGTGGCAGTGGTTGGACAGCGGGCACGGTCCACATCTGGCCCACTGGTTCTGTTGAAAGCGCGCAAACTCGGGCCTTGGCAACCTACCCGCACCACCCCAAAAAAAGATGGCTTGCCGATTGCCTAGATGGTACAGCGGTCCAATGAGGTAGGTAAACAAGGATCACATCTCCGAGAGACGCATATGGGAAACCTTGTGACGGGCATCGCCATCTGGACCTTGGGCGCAACATCAGCGCGGTGGCATGCTACTCGGGAAAACAAGGTCGGGGTCGTGCAACGGCCCGGACTCAACTTCAACAGCTGCCTAATCCAGCGTTGCCGAGCCAGATAATGGATGCCGAGCGTCGCCCCATAGGTGTGACTCCAGGTCGTAGGCTCCTTCAGGAAGAGATACCATTCCCGCGTGACGGCGGATGTCCACGCCCGCGAGTTTTCGCTGTGTATGGGATCGAGACCTCGCCAGCATTTG
>FTIZ01751819.1_pt1 | contig 12566 bp, 13 predicted proteins | sample 1658381 | NCBI WGS metagenome assembly FTIZ01 (sample SAMEA3914822, study PRJEB12502) | metagenome | biome: forest; material: soil | place: USA | collected 2012-03-12 | depth 0.1 m
TTGTAAAATGCCTTGCCGATGATAGACCTTGGAAGATCGCCGCGCGTCGCTCGCTTGGCCAGTCGCGCCGTTGTCCAGGCCACATCCTCGCTCGACTTCATCTGGTAGAATGATACATCCGGATTGGTGAGCTCGCCTTCCACCAGGACCAGATCGTCGGCATGATCAAACAGCGCGAGATAAGGCCCTGGCGTCTGGTGGCGCTCTAGGATCTTAGCCATTGATACATGCATCTGAAAATCAAATGCGCGGATCGTATCCGCCCCCGCCGTCTCACGCGGAGCCTTGGTCGCCAGCGCTTCCAGTTTCATTCACATTCCCGCCCCAGTGCGCAGATTATGCCAATAGCGCGCCAGGATCTGCAAGCAAAAATTGTAATCGGTGGGTCCACTGCTCGCTGCGGGTTCCGGAAACCACCTTCGTCGTAGCCGCTTTGTACAGAAGCGATAGCTGTAGCCGCAGCCGCCATCTGTAGGGGCAGAAGCGGTTCGGCACAAAGGCGCGGCCAGACAAAGGCTCTATACGGCCGCTGGGGGCGCTAGCGTTCGTAACAGCCAGAAAGTCTCCTTTGGGCGCAAACCGGTCGTTTCGTAATCGCACGAAACATTAGCTAGGGACTCATAGCGAGAACAACCTTCGATTTTGAGAGATAGCGAAGGCATTTCGAACGCTTCACAACACCTGCCAACTTTGCTAAGTTCGTGCTTCGTTCTGCATAGGGGTAGTATTTGGCAGAGTACTTGGACAAGCTAAATGACCAGCAACGCCAAGCCGTCGTGCATGGCTGTGGAAGTGAAAGTGTGATCAGTGGGCCTCTCCTGATCATTGCTGGCGCCGGCTCCGGCAAGACCAACACTCTGGCGCATCGTGTCGCGCATTTGATCGTCGAAGGCGCCGATCCGCGCCGGATATTGATGATGACCTTCTCACGCCGCGCCGCGGCTGAAATGGCGCAGCGTGTTGAGCGGATTTGCACAAAGGTTTTGGGCGACAGAGGCAGGACGCTAAGCGGCGGCCTCGAATGGGCCGGTACATTTCACGGGATCGGTGCGAGGCTGCTGCGCGAATACGCCGAGCAAATTGGTCTGGGCCCGGACTTCACAATCCACGACCGTGAAGACAGCGCTGACCTGATGAACCTCCAGCGCCATCAGCTAGGTTTCTCGCAGATGGAGAGCCGATTTCCGACCAAGGCGACGTGCCTGGCTATCTGTTCGCGCTGCGTAAATGCCGAGGCGCCGTTGGACGCCGTACTGCGCAAACATTTTCCATGGTGCCTGTCCTGGGAGCGACAGCTGAAAGACCTGTTCGCAGCCTATACCGATGCCAAGCAAGCCCAGAACGTTCTCGATTACGACGACCTGCTGCTTTACGTGGCTCACATCGTGCGGGAGCCGGCCCTTGCTGCGGATATCGCCGCTCGCTTCGACCATGTCATGGTCGATGAATATCAGGACACAAATCGCCTGCAGGCTTCGATCCTGCTAGGACTAAAGCCCAACGGCCGCGGCCTGACCGTGGTTGGCGACGACGCCCAGTCGATCTATGCGTTTCGCGCGGCGACTGTGCGCAACATCCTCGACTTTCCTGATCATTTCGCTCCGTCGGCCACTGTTGTCACTCTTGACCAAAATTACCGATCGTCGAAACCGATCCTTCACGCCGCCAATGGGGTTATCGATGGCGCGGCTGAACGCTTTACCAAAAATCTCTGGACCGACCGCGAGTCGACTGCCTTGCCTTGTCTGGTTGCCGTGCGCGACGAAGCGACGCAAGCTCAGTACATAGTCGAACGGATTTTAGAGAACAGGGAAGGTGGCTCGCCGCTGAAACAGCAAGCGGTGCTGTTCCGGACCTCCAGCCACTCTGGCCCTCTCGAAATCGAGCTGACCCGGCGTAACATCCCCTTCGTCAAGTTCGGCGGCCTGAAATTCCTTGATAGCGCCCACGTCAGGGATCTGCTGGCCATTCTGCGTTTCGCGCAGAATCCGCGCGACCGAGTCGCCGGCTTCCGCTTGATGCACCTGATTCCGGGCGTCGGCCCGGCCTCTGCGGAAAAAGCGCTTAATGGCATGATCGAGCAAGCTGATCCGATAGGCGCCCTGGCCGAGCAAGCTTCGCCTCCACGTGCAGGTGGCGAATGGATCGGGTTTGTCGACATGCTTTTGGATTTTCGCAAAGCAAGTCTGGCTTGGCCGGCGGAGATCGACCTGGCGCGCACGTGGTACGAACCGCTGCTCGATGGCCGGTATGAGGACGCTGAAGTTCGCCGGCAGGATTTGGCCCAGCTTCAACAGATCGCTGCCGGGTATCGGTCGCGCGAGCGCTTTTTGACGGAGCTCACGCTCGATCGGCCCGACGCGACCAGTGACCAGTCAGGCGTGCCGCTCTTAGACGAAGATTATCTGATCTTGCCGACGATACATTCGGCCAAGGGCAACGAATGGAAATCCGTCTTCGTACTCAACGCCGTCGACGGCTGCATCCCTTCCGACCTTGGAACCGGCCAATCAACCGATATCGAAGAGGAGCGGCGCCTGCTTTATGTGGCCATGACGCGCGCCAAGGACGATCTTCATGTCATGGTTCCGCACCGCTTTTTCACGCACGGCCAGGCGAACATGGGCGATCGTCACGTCTATGCCCAGCGCACGCGGTTCATCCATCACAAGCTACTCGATCGCTTTGAGCAGGTGGCATGGCCCTTGGCGAAAGCCGGCGCGGCCAAAGAGACCGATGTACGAGACGTAAGAGTTGACGTCGGCGCACGGATGAAGGCGATGTGGCGTTAAAGCTCGGGGCTTCGGTTCCGGAAAGTGGGCAGTTTGGCCTGAAGGTTTTTTAGCAAAACATATTGCTATCGACGACTGCGTCAGGCGTGGAAGGGGGGATACGCCATCCGTTATGGATTATCGTCCGCTCTATGCACAAAATAAATTTCCCGGACCTATCAGGACTGAGACGAAGGGGGCATATGTCTCTCTCGAACATTGGCGTTCTGGATCAGGAAAAGAATACGATATGTCCACCTCAAAATTGCGCCTTCGCTTAGAAAACGGAGTTGAGCTTTGGCGTACCAGCCTGACTGTAACGGGCCAAGCCATCGACGAGGCTTTCACTGTAAAGGCGCCCGGTCGAACTGCCGAGGTGTGGACTTTCGATCAGCAAATCGAAGCCGAAAGTAAGTTCGACGAACTGGCACTCACCGCTGCGTCGTAGGTACCGCCTTCAAAGTCCCGGTGACCCTGTCTGAAGATTGCTGTCGAACTTAACGGACAGCGAAATTATGCGAGATCAGCCGTTATGATCATTCCGGCCCTTCACGAGGATGCGGCGCTGCGCGTCGAAACCGTTTTTGTCACAAGAGGCCGGTCCTTTCGGCCCGATGACGTTGTCGCCTTCACCAACATTGGGGGCTCCGTTCAGGAAGGCCGAATACTATCGGCGGCCAACGTATTTATGCGGGTCCGCGTTGGCGATATCGTCTTTGAATGCCGGCGCCTCGAAGACACCGTGATGGCCGAATCTGGCCGATACGCCTGGGTTATATACGGCGTCCAGGGATACATTCAGCCATAGGCGTGGGCAGGATTGCCCGCAGACAAAAAAAGCCGCCCGGCTAGGGACGGCTGAGTTTGCAATCAGAGAAACAGAGAAGCCCCGAAGTTGACAGCGATGTCATAAAATCAGGTTAAGCTGAACGGATACCAGAATGATGCCGGTATCATCGACGGTCCAAGCGTCGTTCGTAATTGAGTTCGAGAAAGCTCCGACTCGGCCTTTGATGCAGAGCACATTGCATTTTTGCGGTTCAGATACGTACCGTTTTGTATGAAAATCGGAACAGTCTTTCTCGTCATTAATGCATCCGTTCAACCGGGAACCGATGAACTCGTTATGATCGCCGATGCGAGCTGCGTTGCCGCAAATATAGCGTCGCTCTCAGGTGACTACATGATCCTTGAGGTGGAAGGCGTGCGTCTTGAGGCTCGGGCTTGGCGAGACGGCGATGGCGCATGGCCGATGCATCCGCTCGAATTTCCCGATGCGCGAGCCTGGACTGTCTATGGCGTGATCGGCCACGTGGAACCCGTGACCTCCAATAGGTCGGTTCATTGATCGGCCGGCCGCTCAATGTGAGGGCTACCGTCTCAAATTCTTATGCCGTCGTGCTGATAGTGTTGGACCAACCAGGAGATTTAAACGAGCCAGCCCACGATCCCCGACATCGCCAAACATATGCAGCACAACGATAATGCATGCTTACGGCGAAGACGTGGCGACGGTTTAAACCCGCAATATCCCTTCTGAAATCGCAACTAGTGATGCCGATGGGCGCCGTTGCCAGTCAGTGCACGCATTTCTTTGCGCGCGGCCTCGGTCCGCGTGTCAAGATATACCGCCAGGTCCTGGAGATGGACGCCTTTCGCGCATTTCTGGCTGCTTTCGATGCGTACCAACGGGATAGCGATGTCGCCACATGAGATCTTGGCGATCAGTTTCACTGGCGTGAGATGGCTGAAGTAGTCGCGGCAAACCAGTTCGATCGGAATGACGGCCTTTCCGTCGTACTGCGCCAGAAGCAGGAATGCGGTGTTCATGGGAGCCTCCGTTACGCTGTCGCCCGCCGGGTCGATTTCGTGAAAGCGCGGTCCGACGCCATGAAGCGCTCGACCATGACCGGAATGAGCCGGGCGGGATCGCCAACGGGGTGGCCGGTTTCCTTGCCAAGTGCCTCGGCATAGGCGAGCAGGTCGCGGTGAACCTCTGCCGGCAAGTCGGCTGTGACCTTGACGGGCTTGTCGTCGAGAAGGGGGCCCAGTTTGAGTTTGGCCATGATCAATCTCCGTAGGGTTCGAGAATGAGATCGCGCGAGAGTATAACCCGGACGGGCATGCCGGCACGGATGGTTAGGGTGGGTTGCACCGCCAGCTGGCGTTCGACGATGCGCTGGCCGGCGCGATTGATGCTGTCGGCCGCGCCGTCGCGCAATACCCTTACCAGGTCGGAATCGGACTGGGTGTCGCCGGTCTGGGCGCCCACGCCGAGAAGGGTAGATATGGCAGCGCCGTTGACGATCGCGGCCCAATGGTTGTCGACAGTGTCCGTCAGGCCGGCGTAACCGCGCGCATCGGCCGCCGAGGCTTTCTCCAAGAGGAGCGATTTGCCGTTTGGGAGGATCAGGCGCGACCAGACGAGCAGAATACGCGACTGGCCAAAGCTGATGGTGTTGTCATACTGTCCGATCAGGCGTGCGCCTTTCGGGACGAGAACGTATCGCCCCGTCAGGGAGTCGCGAACATCCTCGGTCACCTGTGCCAGAACCTGTCCGGGTATGTCGGACCGCAGCCCGGTGATCAGAGCGGCCGGGACGACGCTTCCGGTCAATAGCGTGTAGGGCGAGACAGGATCGATCAGACGCGCATTGCTGGTGATCTGGCCGTCTGGGGCCTGTTCCAGAAAGGCCGCCTTTCGTTCGGCCTCCGACTTTGTATCGCTGGCCGGAGCCGGCACGGGCCATGTACCTAGAGGCAGTGCCGAGGGGAGCGCCGCAGCCGACGCGACGTCCTCGCCTCGCGTCGCGGATTGTCCGAAAAACAGCTGGCTCGTTCGGGCGGCTACCCGCGCTTGTTCCGCCTGCTCGACCGGCTGCGAAACCGGCTGTGAAGGCCCTGACGGTGGCTGGGTCAGGGACGCGTCTCCGTTCCCCGCGACGACAGCCGGCGCAGTTTGTGTGGCGGCCAGCATAGGGCGACCCAGGTCTCCCGGCAGTGGCGGGCCAAGTTTGGGGACGCCAGTATAGTCCTTGGGTAAGCCGTTCAGCGCTTGGGTGGCGGCGGGCGTGTGCGTTGGGGCTGTATCCGTGGGTTGGTCCGGTGGCGCCCTGGGTTTAGGCGGCGACATCGCGAAGGCCAGGGCGGCGGCGATGGCGAGACCTGCAACCGTGCCGCCGCCGATGAGGACCTTGCGGGAGAGACGCAGGACCGGTTTGGGCTGAGTCCGCAGCCGCATTTGCGCCACAGCCGGATCGTTTTGATCGGGTTGGGTGGTCACGAGGCCTGACCTCCGAACCGGCGAATGCGGACGACCTTCTGGTGGCCTTTGTCTCCGAGACGAAGTTCCGCTCGGTCCAGCAGCCGGTCGACGATCAGGAAATTATTTTGAACCCGATAATTGACCAGTTCCGCCTTGCCATCAACGCCGATGGAAAAGAGAGGAGGCAGTTCCGCTCCGGCGGGTGGAGGCGGCATTTCAATATAGACCTTGGCGCCGTCATCGAAAGCGCGCAGCGGTTTCCACGCGACACTGTCGCCATCGAGGCGATAGTTGAAGTTGAGATGCGCCGGGTCGATACCCTCCGCAACCGGTGCCTGCGCTCGAACCTTTTCGGCCGCTTGGGCTACCGCCACCAGTTCGTCCTGCGGATAGCGCCAGGAAACGGATGCCATATAGGTCGCGGGCAGGGCCTGAAGCTCGATATGATAGGTGCGCCGGTCGGAGTTGATGACGAGGTTGGTCGCCAGGGTCGGCAGGGTCGGCTTGACGAGAATATGGACTTGCCGGCCATCACCCGTGCCGCTGTCGGTGGTGCCGATGACCCAGCGGGCCGTGTCGCCGGCGGCGACCGGGCCGGTGCCGACCAGGTGTTCCCCGGGCTGCAAGGCGATATCGGTCACTTTGCCAACGCATGTATACACCTGATACAGCGAGCCCGGCATGAAGGCGTAGACCTGCTCGGCATTGGCGAAGGTGGCGGACGACGGCATGACGCGGGCTGCGGCGTTGGCCCTCTGCACGTCATCCGCGGCGGACGGCGCCGGCGGCGCGTGGTGCAGGGACTTGTAGGGTCGGGGCGCTGCATTGGCGGCGGGGGTTGTCGTGAGTGCGGCCAGGATCAGGCCTGCGACGGTTAGCGATTTGCCGGTCATTGTTGGTTGAACTCCTGGGACCAGTTGATGGCGTTGACGTAGATGCCGAGCGGATTTTTGCGTAAGCGCTCGGGATCGTGCGGCGGATCGATGACGAGGGAGACGATGGCGGACCAGCGTTGGGTAGTGACCAACTGGCCATTGGTGTAGGCGCGTTCCAGCCACGTGATGCGGAAGCTGTCGGGCGAAGCGCGGATGACGCTTTGAACGTCTACCGCCACCTGCATCTGACCAACCTTCGCGAACGGATCGTTTGCCTGTGCATATCCGTTCAAAGCAAGGCCGCCCTTGTCGGTGGCGAAGTCATAGGCCTTGAGCCAGTTTTGCCGTACGACGATCGGATCATTGGGAATGGCACGAACGTCCGAGATGAACTCGGCGAGTTGGTAGGCGATCTGGGCATCGTTGGGTCTGTATCCGGCCGACGCAGGCGCCACGGCCTGTGTCTGGCCGAGCTTGTCGACCTCTACCACCCAGGGCACGATGGTGCCGCGCGTCGACTGCCAGGTCAGGGCGGTGGCGAAGCCACCGGCCAGGATGAGGCAGCCAAAGGCCATCAGGCGCCAGTTGCGGGCTTGTACGCGGGCGGATCCGATGCGTTCGTCCCAGGCCTTTGCGGCACGTTGGTAAGGGGTTTCCGGCTCCGGGGTCTTTCCGTAGGCGGTAGAGGCACGTTTGAGCATGACTACTGGCTTTCCTTGAGATCGACGGCGTGGCCGCCGCCTGCCGCATCGCCTTGACCCACGGCGTGGATCGCGGTTCCGACAGCGTTATGAAGAGACTGATTGCGTTTGAGATCGCTGGCCCAGGCGGGGGCACCTTGGCCCGGCGATGCCGACGAACCCGATGGGTTCGTGTTGACGGTGCCCTTGGTCGAGTTTCCGCCCGTGCCGGCGAAGGCACCTCGCGCACCGGATTGGTAGCTATCCTTGAAAGCGCTGGCGGTGGCCTGGGCGGCGCGGTTCATAGGCGCCGTGGCAGCCTTGGCGACATTCGACATGCCGCCGGCTACCGCAGAAGCGCCTTGCTTGCCCATGGCGCCTAGGGAATAGGCTGTTGAAGCGGCGCCGGCCATCGAGGCGCCGGAACGCGCCGCGGTCATGGCGCCGCCGGCCATTGCCGACATGCCGCGGGCGGCCATGCCTGCGCCCATTACTCCGCTCGCGACGGCGCCGCCGGCCGCCAGGGCGGTACCGACCGCCGAACCCGCGCCCAATTGTGGTCCGCCGGACACGAGTCCATTCGCAACCGATGGACCGAAAATACCGAGACCCAGCAGGGTCAGGGCGGCGAGGACGATCGACATGGCGTCCTCGATAGTCGGTTGGGCAGCGCTGAAATCCTGCACGAACGTACTGAAAAGCGTTGAGCCGATGCCGGTGATTACCGCCAGGACCAGGACCTTGATGCCCGACGAAACGACATTGCCCAGAACCTTCTCGGCCATGAATGCCGTCTTGCCGAACAGGCCGAACGGGATGAGGACGAAACCGGCCAGGGTCGTCAGTTTGAACTCGATGAGCACGACGAACATCTGAATGGCCAGGATGAAGAAGGCCAGCACTAGGAGAATCCAGGCCAGACCGAGGCAGCCGATCTGTAGGAGATTGTGAAAAAAGTCGGTGACGTTCATCAGGTCGGAGGCTGCCTGGAGCAAGGGCGAACCGGCATCTAGGCCTGTCTGCGCCAACTTGCCCGGCCGCATCATGTCCGAAACCGTGAACCCGGTGCCCGACGCCTTGAGGCCAAGGCCGGCGAAACTGTTGAACACGATGGCGGCGAGGCTGTTCCAGTTGCCGATGAGGTAGGCGAAGGCGCCGACGAAAAGGGTCTTCTTGATAAGCCGATTGATGATCTCGGAATCGCCGCCGCCCTCGAAAGTCCAGAAAAGCGCAGCGAGAGTTACGTCGATGACGATGAGGGTCGTGGCGACGAAGGCAACGTCGCCGTGGAGCAGGCCGAACCCACTGTCGATATAGCGAGTGAAGACTTCCAGGAAATGGTCGATGACGCCGGTATTGTTCATGATCAGTGCCCGTAGAACATCTGGGCGTCGCCCTGTTGGTAGCCGGTCTTGCTTTGCAGGAAGCGACGCCGCTGCTCGGCGGCCTGGGCAGCGGCGGTCGCATCTTCCGCCGCCTTCAGATCCTGGGCGCGTGCCTGTGAGGCCAGGAGAGTGGTCAGGTCGCTGAGTTGTTGGGCTTGCAGGGCGAGCAATTGATTGCCGGCCTGTGTGGCGGCAAGGGCGCCGTCGGCGCTCTGGCTGGCCGTGACCAGGGTCGAGACCTGCGCCTGGTAGCTCGTGGCGTTGCCGAGAACGGTGGCCTGAGTGCGCATGGCGTCCTGCAGGCCGGCGACCGTGTTGTGCCAGCGGCTCTGGGCATTCGTCACCAGATTCGCGTCGCTCGCGGTCATCGACACGCCGCCATAAAGCGACTGAAACGCGTGGTCGATCTGGCCGACATCGTAGGCAATGTTCTGGGCTTGCTGGATCAGCGCGCGCGTCTGGTTGACCGTCTGTTGAATCTGATTGAGAACCGAGACGGGCAAGCGGGTCAGGTTGCGCGCCTGATTGATCAGTGACTGAGCTTCATGCTGAAGAGAGGTGATCTGATTGTTGATCTGCTGGAGGGCACGGGCGGCCTGAAGCACGTTCTGCGCGTAGTTGGTTGGGTCGAAGACCGCGACCTGTGCGCGGGCCATCACAGGGGAAAAGGCCCCAACAGCGGCTGCACCAAGCAGCAGGCGAAGAGTCGAACGGCGGTTAGACCAGGTCATGAGGTTGTCCTTCTTCATGTGTGGAAATGAGACTGGCCGCCCACGCAATCCCTTTGTGGCCAAGCCATGCAGGCAGAAAGAGTTCCGGGTTTCCGGAATCGAATAGCTGGTCGATGGCCGCCTGATCCTGGGGCGACGACGTGGCGCACAGGGCGAAAGCGACCTGTCCCAACCCGAGTTCGAACAGCCGGTTGCCACGCGGAGACTGAAGGTAATAGTCGCGCTTCGGCATGGCCCGGGCTATCAACTGGATTTGCCGGCTGTTCAGGCCGAAGCGTTGATAAATGTCCGATATCTGGGGTTCGAGGGCGTTGGCGTTCGGAAGGAAGAGGCGCGACGGGCAACTTTCAATGAGGGCCGTGGCGATATCGCTGTTGCCGATATCGGCAAGGCTTTGGGTCGCGAAAATGACACTGGCATTTCGTTTGCGCAGGGTCTTCAGCCAGCGCTTCAATTGTTGCGCAAATCCCTGGTCGTCCAGGGCTAGCCATCCTTCATCGATCAGGATCAGTGTTGGCCGCCCGTCGAGCTCGCCTTCGATACGATGGAAAAGATAGGACAGGACGGCCGGGGCGGCGGACGTGCCGATCAGGCCTTGTGTTTCGAACACACTGACATCGGACAAGGCGACGGTTTCGCTCTCGGCGTCCAACAAAGCACTATGTGCGCCACCCGCGCAGTAGGGCTGCAAGGCCTGTTTGAGGGCGAGCGATTGCAGCATCACGCACAGGCCTGTCAGAGTGCGTTCATTGGGCAGAGCCGAGGCGAGGGCATTGAGCGCCGACCAGACGTGGTCCCGGACGGCGGGCGTCGCCACGACGCCCTCGTGCACCAACAAGGTTTCGATCCACTCCGCCGCCCAGGTCCGTTCGGTGGGTTCGTCGATATTCCGCAGGGGTTGCAGGTGGATAAGGTTACTGTCGCCATCGCCCAGATCGTGCCAATCGCCGGACATGGCCAGGCACGCGGCGCGCAGCGAACGGCCGAAGTCGAAGGCGAGAACGCGGGCGCCGGCATAACGGCGAAACTGAAGCGCGAGGAGAGCGAGCAGCACAGACTTGCCTGCGCCCGTTGGTCCGACGATCAGGGTATGGCCGACGTCGCCGACATGCAGCGATAGGCGGAATGGGGTGGTGCCTTCGGTTTTCGCCAGCAAAAGAGGCGGCCCTGACAGATGGGTATTCTGATCGGGACCTGCCCAGATGGCGGAGGCCGGCATCATGTGCGCGAGGTTCAAGGTCGAGATCGGTGGTCGGCGGACATTGGCGTAAAGCTGGCCAGGTATGGTACCCAGCCAGGCATCGACCGCGTTGAGACGCTCAGTGACGCAGGTGAAGTCACGCGACTGGATGACCTTCTCGCACAGGCGCAGCTTGTCATCGGCGATGAATGCATCTTCATCCCAGACAACGATCGTGGCGGTTACCCAGGCGTAGCCGGCGTAGTCAGCGCCCAGTTCCTGGAGCGCGGCATCCGCATCCGCGGCCTTGTTGGCGGCGTCGTTATCGACCAGGACCGATTGTTCGTTGGTCATCACCTCCTTGAGGATGGCGCCCAGGGACTTGCGCTTGGCGAACCATTGACGGCGTATCTTGCCCAGCACGCTTTGCGCGCGGGTCTTGTCCATCAGCAGGGCGCGTGTCGACCAACGGTACGCAAAACCCAGACGGTTCAGATCATCCAGAATTCCGGGAATCGTTGCGGCGGGAAAGCCGCTGATCGACAGCACCCGCAGATGCGCGTTGCCAAGCATCGGGGCCAGCCCGCCGGTCAGCGGTTCATCGGCGAGGAGCGCATCCAGATGCATGGGAACGTGCGGGACAGCCACGGTGTGGCGCCGTGTCGAGACGGTCGAATGCAGGTAGGTTAAGGTTTCGTTGTCGTCGAGCCAGCGACAATCGGACATAAAGCCTTCGAACTGATTGAGGATGCGGTCGGATTGATCGCGGAAGGTATCGACCAGATCCCAGGCCTGGCGGGCGTTAGTGCCCGTACCTTCGAAGAGCCAGTTTTCGGAAGCGGTGGTGGTATCTTCAGGCGGCAGGTAGGCAAAGGTCAGGTAGTAGGCGGACTCGTAATGCGACCCCTCGGCTTCGAAATCGGCCCGGCGCTCGGCGTCGACCAGCGCGGATGCGGGATCGATAAAGGTCGAGACGGGGTAGGATTGCGCGGGTAGACGCTGGGCTTCGATAAAGAGGGTCCAGCGTTCGCCCAGGCGACGGAATGCGCTTGAGAGGCGCTGGCTGATGGCGGACAGTTCAGCGGGCACGGAACTGTCGAGGTCCGGGCCGCGGAACTTCGCGGTTCTTTGAAATGCACCATCCTTGTTGAGGACGATGCCGGGTCCGATCAAAGCTGCCCAAGGCAGGTAGTCCGGGAGATAGGCCGCGCGCTGGCGGTATTCGGCAAGGTTCAGCATGACCGGCTTTCAAGCGTCGAAATGGGAGGGATGGCGAAGATGGCGGCGCGCTACGTCGATGAAGTCGGGATCGTGACGCGCCGCCCAGACGGCGAGGGCATGGCCAATGAGCCCGATCACCAGGCCCGCCACCCACAACCGCAGTCCCAGCCCAAGAGCCGCCGCCAGGGTTCCATTCACGATGGCAACGGCTCGGGGAGCGCCGGCCATCAGAATGGGTTCGGTGAGGGAGCGGTGGACGGGAGCGGCGTAGTCGGGCGGCAGGTCGGCGCCGGGCTCAAGATCGAAGGCCATTTAGAGGAGCGCCCCGCCGCCAAACGAAAAGAAGGTGAGGAAGAAGGAGGAGGCGGCAAAGGCGATCGACAGGCCGAAGACGATCTGGATCAGGCGTTTGAAGCCACCGGAGGTGTCGCCGAAGGCCAGGGTCAGGCCGGTGACGA
>FTIZ01001505.1_pt1 | contig 12561 bp, 7 predicted proteins | sample 1658381 | NCBI WGS metagenome assembly FTIZ01 (sample SAMEA3914822, study PRJEB12502) | metagenome | biome: forest; material: soil | place: USA | collected 2012-03-12 | depth 0.1 m
GCGGATATCTATCATCGGGCCGCAGCTCCGACAGCCTTGTGCCTTTGAATGGCTTGATTGAAACGCCGGTGATTTCCACGCCGGCCAGGCGGCCGACGCTGATCGGTCCGCCCATGTCGCCGGTCAGGATGCCGATCCGGCGGTGGCCCAGATCGTACAGATGGTTGGCGCCGTCGGCGCCGGCGGCTTCCTGGTCGATATGGACGCTGCACACAGGCATGTCTGGCGTGTATTCGCAGCCATTGACGACGGGAGCGGCGGCGCCCCGGCTGTTGATCATCTCAGCCAGCGAGGTCGGCAAGTGCCGGCCGAGAAAGATTATGCCGTCGGCTTCGCGGCGCTCGATCATCGCCGAATACATGTCCTCGTATTCGCCGTTGGCGCCGACCTCGCCCAGCAGAAGGGCATAGTCGGCAGCCCGTGCGGCTTCCTGCGCGGCGCGAATGATCGAGGAGAAGAAGATGTTGGTGATGTTGGGCACCGTCATGATCAGCCGCGACGCCTTGGAGGTGCGCAGCACCTTGGCGGCCTGATTGGGATGGAACCCCAGCTCGGCGACAGCCTTCCTGACCTTGTCCGCCGTGCTTTTCGACACGTGCGTGTGGCCATTCAAAACACGCGACACCGTGGCAGCCGACACCCCTGCCAGAGTCGCTACGTCCTGAATGTTCGACATGGTAGTTTTCCAGTCCGTTTTGATCACGATTTCAGCTGCGTTTCGCGAAGATGGCGTGCGCAATCACAGGAATAGATAGCTGCATATGCGCATGCAACTCTTTATTTTTACTGGCTCTGTTCGTGGATAGCGCCGTCGGCGAGGCGAATACGAATTGACCGGGAGGCAGGGTTTAGCCCGGTAAGGATGTAATCGATTACTTGCGGCGTCACGACTGACGTCGCAGCGGGTGAAAAAGGATCGCTCCGCGTGGAGCCAACAGGTTCACGAAGCTTGCTCCCAAGGGCTTCGTCACTGGCCCCGGATACTTACACCCCAGTATCCGGGGCGCCTTTTCAGACGTCGTCGCGGCAAAAAAGCGAGTTGAGGGAAGGGCGCAACAGCCTGTATAGATATTTGTCATGTTAGGTTTCGGCAAATCTCCGGCTCAGAAGGAACGCGATCGGCTGTTGGCCGATTTGTCGGCGCGTTACCGCGAAGCCTTGCGCCGCTATTTCTATCGGCGCGTCCAGAATCACGCCGAAGCTGAAGACCTGACCCAGGAGCTGTTTGTCCGCATCGTTCGCAAGGCCGATATCGGCCAGGTCGAAAATCCTGAAGCCTTTTTGTTTCAGGCGGCGGTCAACCTGCTGCGCGATCGCAGCCGGCGTTACAAGACGTCCAACGCCTTCCTGGCCGAAATCAACGCGTCGGCCGATGAAATGTTTGAGGACCTGTCGCCCGAGCGCGTCTTGGATAGCAAGCAGAGCTTGCAACAGGCCTTGCGCGTCCTGAACAGTCTCGACGCCCGGACGCGCGACGTCTTCATTCTTCACCGCCTCGAAGGCATGAAGCATGCAGAGATCGCCCAGCTGTACGGCATCTCGGTCAGTTCGGTCGAGAAATACATTATGAAGTGCCTGGTTCTCCTCGCCAAGCATGCACCCGGTAAAGACCTGTGACCGATACGCGCGAAGATCAGATACTGGAGACGGCAGCCGAGTGGTGGCAGCGCGTCCGCGCGGGCGAAGGGCAGGGCGTCCAGGCTTGGCTCGATGCCGATCCGATCCACGCAGACGCGTTTGCGCGCGTCGAAGCCGGATGGGCGCAGTTCGACGCGTTGGCGACCGAGCCGGAGCTTCTGGCCATGCGCAGCGACGCCCTGGCCCGCGCGCGCCGCGTCGGGGCTCAGCGCTGGTCCACCCCCGTCGACCGTCGCGTCTTTGCCGGTGGTCTGGCGGCCGGTGTCGCCGCTGCCGGTGTCGGCGTCTGGTGGTGGCTGGCCGGGCGCGGCAGGACCCTGCAAACCGAAACGGGTGAGCAGAGGACGGTTGCCCTGGACGATCAGTCGCGCGTCTTCCTCGACGCCAACACCCATGTCGTCGTCGCCTACACGCCCGAGACCCGGCACATAAGCCTGCTGGCCGGCCGGGCGCATTTCGAAGTCGCAAAGGATCCGTCGCGCCCGTTCAAGGTGACGGCCGGCGGTCACGACGTCATTGCGCTTGGCACGGCCTTCAGCGTCGAAAAACGCGACGAGGTGGTGCGCGTCACCTTGGTCGAAGGCCGTGTCTCGGTCGTCGGCAAGGGAGAGGCCGCGCGCGAACTCAGCCCGCAACAGGAATTGCTGTTCAGTCAGGGGCAGCCGACGCGTTTCAGCGACAGGGTCGACACGGTACGTGCGCTCGACTGGCGCGAAGGCAAGCTGGTCTTCGACAATGACAGTCTGGGAGATGCCGTCAGCCGGATGAACGACTATTCGCGTCTGAAGGTGCGTATCGCCGACGACCGGGCGCGTGGACTGCGTATCAGCGGCACCTTCACCGCCGGCCAGACCGCGGCCTTTATCGACGCAGTCAAATCCTATTATCCGGTCGAGGTCGACCAGGCCGGCGATACGGCGCTCATTCGTTCGAAGCTCTGAATTCTCTTTTGAGGCCAATTTTCTTTTGAGGATTAGGCCGGCTGCCGCGTCGATACAGATAAGCCTGTCCGTTTCACACGTGCGAGACAGGCACACATAAGGACGAAGGTCCGGGGAACGTCATGAAGGCCGCGCGTCGCAATCTGTCGCGTCAGAAGGCCGGCGCTGTTGCGGCGCTGGTGGCGTCTGTGTGCCTGATCGCCATGACCGCCAGGGCCGACGGCCTGCATCGCTTTGACATCCCGGCGGGGGCCTTGCCGGCCGGGCTCAAACGGTTCAGCGCGGCCGCCGATATCCAGATCCTGTTCGACCCGGCGATTGCCCAGGGCCATGTGGGCGCCGAAGTCCATGGCAATCTCGGCGACGAAGCCGCCTTGAAACGCCTGCTGACCGGCAGCGGTCTGACCTATCGCATAACCGATGCCGGGATATTCGTCATCGTTCCGGCCGAGGCTCCCAAGCCCCAGACTCTTAGGCCTCAGGCGCCAGCCGCCATCGTGTCCGAGATCGAACCGGTCGAAACGCCGAGTGTCGTCACGATCGTCGGCGTCCGGCAAAGCATCGTGACAGCGCAGGATCGCAAGCGCAATGCCCGGCAGACCATGGACTCGGTCATCGCCGAAGATATCGGCAAGCTGCCCGACAACAACGCCGCCGAGGCCCTGGCGCGCCTTACCGGCGTGCAGGTCGAACGCTCGGGCGGCGAAGCCAATGCCGTACTGGTGCGCGGCCTGCCCGACGTCGTCACCCTGGTCAATGGCCGTGAGGTCTTCACCGCCTCGTCACGGCGCGTCGCCATCCAGGATTTCCCGGCGGATTCGCTGGCGGACATCTCGGTCTATAAGTCGGTGACGGCCAACCAGCTCGAAGGTGGCATCGCCGGCCTGATCGATGTTCGCCTGCACCGGCCATTCGACTTCAAAGGCGCGGCAGTCGCCGGGGGCTTGCGTGGCACCTATGCCGACCAGGCGCGCAAGGGCGACACCATCGGCAGTGTCCTGGTCAGTAATAGGTGGCAAACGGGTGTGGGCGAGGTCGGCGCCTTGCTGAACATATCCGACACTCACGCCCATTATTTCGACTCGGTCCGTTTCAACGGCACCCTGGTTCAGCCCGATGCGGACCAGACGGTGTCACCCGATGTCGGCCACGACTTCGTTTTTCCCTATCTGGTCGGTATCTATTACAATCGCGGCGAACGCGAGCGGCCGTCGGCCAATGCATCGCTGCAATGGCGCCCGGACGATAGTAATGACGTCTATGTCGATCTGCTGTACCAGGGCTTCCGCAATCGCGGCGACGCCGACTTCTTCGGCAATGTCCTGTCCGATGCCTCCGGCTACAGCCATGTCGTCCTGTCACCGGACGGTCAGCGCGCCCAGAGCCTGACGGCGACCCTGACCAGCCGCAGCGGCCCGGCCAAGATCACGCAACTGGCGGCGACCGACACCACCCAGGTCGCCGTCGGCGACGCCTGGCGGTCCGGGGCGTGGAAGGTCACCTCCGAACTGGCCATGACCGCGTCGAGTCACGATGAAACCAATATCAATGTCGACACGGCGCTGGCGGCCGGGCCGACGGTTCATATCGACAATTTCAACGCCGCCGGCAGCGTCGAATACCGCTATTCCGGCCTCGACCTGTCCAGTCCCTCCGCCTACGTCTTCAGCAATATGTATGACGGCCGCACCGGCGCCCGGGGCCGCTCGACCCAAGGCAAGATCGACGCCGTGTGGACGCTCGACAGCCCCTTGATCCGGCGCGTGGAATTCGGCGCGCGCCTGTCCAGCCGCAAGTCATCCTTCTACCTGGGGGAGCGCCGGGGCGTGCGGCTCGACGAAAACATTCCGCTCAGCCTGGTGCCGGGCGTCGATGAGGGCGGGCTGGTCAAGTCCGGCTTCAACGGCAGCGACGTTCAGCAGATGCGCACCTGGTTCACCCTGTCGTGGGATTCGATCCGCGACAATCTGCCGGCGCTGCGCGATTTTGCCTTCGGGGCGGACGCGCCTGAGGAACCGGTCCTCAGCCCCGTCTCAGCCTTTGCTTCGATCGAGCGCGTCGGGGCGGTCTATGCCCAGATGGAATATCGCGGGTCCGTCAGGACCTTGCCGGTCGATGGGCTGATCGGCGTTCGCCTGGTCGGAACCGATAATCGCCTCTACGGCACCTCGGCGGTCTTCGATGCAACCGGCGCCGCCATCTATCAGCCGACCAACAGCCGGCGGCAATATCTCGAACCTTTGCCTAGTCTATCGGCGCGCCTGCATATTTCCGACACGCTGCAACTGCGGCTGTCGGCCGGCAAGGCGATCACCTGGCCGGATTTCAACGCGCTAAATCCGGCCGTCGCGCTCAACAGCGCCGGCGTCGGTTTCGAGCTGACCGGCTCGGGCGGAAACCCGAATCTGGAACCGACGCACTCCGTCAATTACGACGCCTCTCTGGAATACAATGCGCCGGGGCATGGCTCGGCCAGCATCGCGGCCTTCTACCGCGACATCCGCGGCTTCGTGACCTATTTCGCCACGCACGAAACCTATAACGGGCAGTCGGCGGCGATCACGCGGCCTTACGGCGCCGGTACCGGCTATTTGCGCGGCGCCGAGGCGAGCTACACTACTTTCTTCGATTTCTTGCCCGACCGGTGGCGCGGTTTCGGCGTCCAGGCCAATGCCACCTTTATCGAAGGCTACGAGGCGCTGCCCGACATCCCCGGCGTCGGCGGCTCACGCGGCGTCCTGCCCGGCGTGTCGAAATACAGCTGCAACCTGATCGCCATCTACGAACGCGACCGGCTCTCGGCCCGGCTGGCTTACAATTATCGCAGCCGCTGGATAACCAACTACACGGCCAGCGGCCTGGTGGCGCGCGAATATACCGACGCCGTGTCGCGGCTCGACATGTCGGTCGCCTATCGGCTCGATGCCAATATCCGGCTGACGCTGGACGGCACCAATCTTTTGGGCCGGCCCTACCACAGCTATTTCGGCACGCCTCTGACGCCGCGCGATATCCGCTTTGAAGACCGGTTGATTTCGGTCGGTTTGCGCTTTCGTTACTGATTGAATTATCTCGCATTTTTATTTTTCTGCGAAATTGTAGTATTTTTTATTGAGGGGGAACTCCCGGCCCGCGTCTTCACCTGCAGCAGACGATTGACTGTCTGCAGCACAAAACAGAAGACGAGGGAACAGGAATGAACACCTATAATCGCGGTGCGGTTCGCACCGTGCTCCTGACGAGCGTGGCGCTGGGCGCCTGCCTGGCGGCGGCAAGCGCCGACGCCCAGGATACCGCTGCACCGGCGGCTGCCGACCCAAATGTCGTGGTCGTCACCGGCGTGCGCAATTCGGTCAAGTCGGCCATGGCGATCAAGCGCGCGGCGCCGCAGATCGTCGATTCGATCGTCGCCGAAGACATTGGCAAACTCCCCGACAACAATGCGTCCGAAGCCGTGGCGCGCATCCCCGGCATCCAGGTCGAACGCTCGGGCGGCGAAGCCAACAACGTGCTGATCCGTGGCCTGTCGACCATCGTGACGACGGTCAATGATCGCGAAATCTTCACCACCACCGGCCGCAAGGTCGCCATCCAGGACTTCCCGGCCGACTCGGTTTCGGGCCTCGACGTCTACAAGACCAGCTCTGCCAACCAGCTCGACGGCGGTATTGCCGGTCTGATCAATGTCCGCCTGCGTCGTCCGCTCGATTTCAAGGGCTTTACGATGTCGGGCGGCGTGCGCGCCACCTATTCGACGCAGTCGCGTGAAACCGATCCGATCGCCAACTTCCTGGTCAGCGACCGCTGGAGCACGGCGCACGGCGATATGGGCGTGTTGCTCAACCTGTCCTATCAGCGCCGTCACTTCTTCGATTCCGTCCGCTTCGACGGCAACGAAGTCGCCCTGCAAAGCCAGCAGGTCGTGACCCCTGCATCGGTCGGCCGCAACTACACCTTCCCGAACCAGGTCGGCTTCTACTACAATCGCGGCGACCGCGAACGGCCGTCGGCCAACGCCTCCTTCCAGTGGCGCCCCAGCGATACGCTCGAAGTCTATGCCGACTTCCTCTACGAAGGCTATCGCAACAAGGGTGACGCCGACTTCCTGGGCGCTTACATCGCCGACAACGCCCTGTTTGAAAACGTGACGCTGAACGACACCGGTCAGGTGATGAAGAGCTTCACGACGACTAATGCCTACAAGAACGGCCCGTCGAAGATCACCGACGTATCGAGCTCCGACACCTCGCAATTCGCCGTCGGCACCAACTGGACGCACGACCGCCTGAAGGTCACCGCCGAAATCGCCTATACTGACTCCAAGGCGGCGGCGTCCGACGTCAATATCGACACCAACTTCCTGACGCCCGGCCGTATCGAGGTGTTCAACACCAATGCCAAGGGCAGCGTCGATTTCCGCTTCCTCAACGACCTCAATGATCCGACGAAATACACCCTGGCCAACATGTATGACGGCCGCTCGGAATCGCAGGGCAATTCGACCCAGGCACGTCTCGACGCCAAGTATGACCTGGGCGGCAAGATCTTCCAGCGCCTCGATTTCGGCCTGCGCTATTCGGACCGTTCGGCCGATTATCAGCAGGGCGACCGCCGCGACGGCGTCCATGACAGCAACGGCAACTTCGTCGACTATCCGTTCCAGAGCCTGCCGGGCGCCGATCAGGCCGCCATGGTGCAGGGCGGCTTCGTCGGTTCCAGCATCCAGCAGCAGCGCACATGGTATACGATGTCGTACGCCGGCATCCGCGACAATCTCGATGCCCTGCGCACGCTGATCTACGGCAGCAGCGCCCCGCCAGCCTATAACAAACTGGCTGAATACCACGCCAAGGAAAAGACCTATACCGCCTATGGTCAGGCCGCTTACGGCTTCGACATCGGCTCGGTGGCGGTCGACGGCCTGGCCGGCGTGCGTGTCGTCAAGACGCAAGGCCAGCTCGACGGCTTCGGCATGGTCAACAACGTCCTGACGCCGATCGAGGGCAAGCAGGAATATACCGACACCCTGCCCAGTATCAGCGCCCGCGTTCACTTTACGGACAAGCTGCAACTGCGCCTGGCGGTCGGCAAGACGGTGACGCGTCCGGACTTCTCGTCGCTGAACCCGTCGGTCGTGCTCAACAGCGCCGGCGCCAATTACGACCTGACCGGCTATGGCGGCAATCCGAACCTGAAGCCGACCCGCGCCACCAATTACGACGCCTCGCTGGAATACTATTTCTCCAAGACCAGCTCGGCCAGCCTGGCGGCCTTCCAGCGCGACGTCACCGGTTTCGTCACCTACTTCTCGACGCAGGAAACCTTCAACAACCAGTCGGCCCTGATCAACCGTCCGTACAGCGCCGGTTCGGGCAAGCTGAAGGGCCTGGAGGGCAGCTACACGACCTTCTTCGACAGCCTGCCTGCGCCGTTCGATGGCCTGGGCGTCCAGGTCAACGGCACCTATGTCGAAGGGACGGAAGAATTCTCCGTGCCGGGCGTCGCAGCGACCGAGGGTACTTTCCCGGGCGTGTCGCGTTATGCCTACAACCTAGTGGCCATGTACGAAAAGGGCATCTGGTCGGCGCGTCTGGCGTACAACTGGCGTGACAAGTGGATCACCAACTACACCGCCGCCGGCACGGAATCGCGCGAATACACCGCCGCTGTTTCGCGCCTCGACTTCTCGGGTTCGGTCAAGCTGTCGGACCACCTGACCATGACGGTCGACGGCACCAACCTCCTGAAAAAGCCGTTCCAGGACTATTTCGGTTCGCCCATCTACCCGCGCGACGTGCGCTGGGAAGACAGCGTCTACTCGATCGGCCTGCGCTACCGCTACTGAGTTTAGTGCCCGCGTACCAGTGCCCTGAGTAAAACCCAGTACCGCGTAAACAGTGACAAATCCGGCGGAGGCGACGCGTACCTGTCGTCTCCGTACGGGTTTGCAGGAGGAAAACACATGATCCCCATGCCAACCACCCGCCGCGCCGTGCTGTGCGGCTGTTCCATGCTGACGACGGCGGCGTTCTTCGCCTCGGCGCGGCGCACGGCGGCGCAAAGCGTTCTGCCGGCATCGCCCGCCCCGAAAGCGGCGGCTCCCGTCGCACCGCTGAAGAACTGCGCGCCCCTGGCCCGCCAGCCTTATCGGCTTTTGCCCGCCGGTTCGATCAAGCCGTCGGGCTGGTTGCGCCGTCAGATGGAGATTCAGGCCAAGGGCCTGACCGGCCATATCGGCGAGTTCTGGCCCGACCTCGGCCCCAATTCCGGCTGGCTGGGCGGTTCGGGCGAGTCGTGGGAGCGGGGGCCTTACTATCTCGACGGGCTGTTGCCGCTGGCGTGGCAACTCGACGACGGGGCGCTGAAAAGCCGAGCCCAGGCCTTTATCGAGTGGACGCTCGATCACCCGTGGGACAACGGCAATATCGGCCCGAAGACGAATGACGACTGGTGGCCGCGCATGGTCATCCTCAAGGTGCTGATCCAGTACCACGACCTGACTGGGGATCCGCGCGTCGTGCCGTTCATGACCAACTATTTCCGCTATCAACTGGCCAATCTGCCGGGACGGCCGCTGCGCGACTGGGGTCATATGCGCTGGCAAGACAACCTGGTCAGCGTGATCTGGCTTTATAATGTCACCGGCGACGCCTGGTTGCTCGACCTGGCCAAGCTGCTCAAGGCGCAGGGCTTCGATTGGCAGGGCATGTTCGCCGATTTCCGCTTCAAGGAAAAGGTGACGCCGGCATCGATCGGCATCGATGAAAAACTGCGCACCGAAGATCCGGCGACGCAGAAGGACACGGCGCTGCGCGTTCATGGGGTCAACAACGCCCAGGCGCTCAAGGCCGCGCCGGTATGGTCGCTGATTTCGGACTCGGACGCCGACCGCGACTTCATCCACCATCAACTCGACATGCTCGACACCTATCATGGCCTGCCGATCGGTATCTTCTCCGCCGATGAACACCTGGCCGGACGCAGCCCGTCGCAAGGCGTCGAACTGTGCGCCATCGTGGAGAGTATGTATTCGCTGGAATACGCCATGGCCGTCACCGGCGATGCCGCGTTGGGCGACCGCATCGAAAAGCTGGCCTACAACGCCTTGCCCGGCACGTTCGACGATGCCATGTGGGCGCACCAGTACGACCAGCAGCCCAATCAGGTCCAGGTCTCGGTCGCCAAGGGGCCGTGGACGACCAACAGCGCCGAATCCAACCTGTTCGGTCTGGAGCCACACTTCGGCTGTTGTACGGCCAACTATCATCAGGGCTGGCCGAAACTGACTTCCAGTCTGTGGATGGCATCGGACGACGACGGTCTGGCGGCCGCCGTCTATGCGCCGTGCACAGTGACGACGCAGGTGCGGGGCGTGGCTGTCATCCTGGACGAGCAGACCGACTATCCGTTCCGACATAGTCTCAAGATCCGCGTCACGCCGGCCGCACCGCTGGTCTTTCCCATGAGCTTCCGCATCCCGGCTTGGGCAACGCACGCCGACATCCGCGTCAACGGCAAACCCGTGGCGGCCGCGGCTGCCGGCAGTTTCGCGCGGGTCGAACGCCAATGGACAGCGGGTGACGAGGTGCGGATTGCTTTTGAATCAACACCGCACGCCGTCGCAGGCTTCAACCACTCGGTCAGTTTCGAGGACGGGCCGCTGGTCTTCTCGCTGCCGATCGACGAGCAGTGGAAAAAGCTGCGTCAGCACGGCCCGACGGCGGACTGGGAAATCTTCCCGCAGTCGCCGTGGGCCTATGCGGCGAAGTCGGACATCAAGATAAAGCGTGTCGAACGCGCGATCGGCGATGTGCCTTTCTCGCGACGGTCGCCGCCGGTCCTTCTGGTCGTCGAAGGGCAGGGGGTCAAGGACTGGGGGCTGGTCGACGGCTCGGCCGACATCCTGCCTGCCGATCTCAGCGGCCGCCTGAGCGGCAAGCGCGAAGCCCTGGTTCTCATGCCCTATGCGGCGCCCAAGCTGCGGCTGACATCCTTTCCGTCCTTCACATCCTGATATCTTCCCAACTGGCGTCGCACGGGGCTCTGCGACGCCGCTTTTTTTGGAGATCCTATGCGCCATGTCCTGATTGCCACGGCTTGTCTTCTCGCCGTCGCCCAACCTGTTCACGCCGAAATCAAGCGCGTGGACTTCGGTAAATTGCCCGACGGCCAGCCCGTCGAAGCCCTGACCCTCAGCAACCATCACGGCATGTCGGTCACTGTCCTGACCCTGGGCGCCTCGATACAGGCGTTGAGCGCGCCGGATCGCGCCGGCAAATCGGCCGATATCGCGCTCGGTTACGCCAGCCTCGACGGCTATGTCGCCAATCCACAATATTTCGGCGCAACGGTTGGACGTTTCGCCAACCGCATTGCCAAGGGTACCTTTGCGCTCGACGGCCAGACCTTCCACGTCCCGGTCAATAACGGCGTCAATTCGCTGCATGGCGGCACCAAGGGGTTCGACAAGGTGTTGTGGGAGGTTGTCGCCACCAGCGACCATTCGGTCACCCTGCGCTATGTCAGTCCGGACGGCGACATGGGCTATCCCGGCACGCTGACGGCGACCGCCGTTTACCGGCTCGACGAAGACAACCGTTTGACGATCGACTATTCAGCGACGACCGACAAGCCGACCGTCGTCAACCTGTCGAACCACACTTATTTCAATGTGGCGGGCGAGGGCGCGCCGCAGGGCGCCATGGGGCTGGTCGTGACCATCCCTGCCGACCGCTACCTGCCGACCGATGCAGGGGCTATTCCGACCGGCGAGATGCGCCCGGTTGCCGGTACGGTTTTCGATTTCCGCAAACCGACGGCGATCGCCGCGCGCGTCCGCGACGCCGATCAGCAGATCGTCCGGGGCAAGGGTTACGACCACAACTGGATCGTCAGCCTGAAGCCGGTCGCCAAACCGCGCCTGATGGCGCGTGTCGCCGATCCCGTGTCCGGCCGTGTGCTCGAAGTCCTGTCCGACCAGCCCGGTATCCAGTTCTATTCCGGCAACTTCCTCGATGCGACGACGGTCGGCAAGTCAGGCAAGCTCTATCGCCAAGGCGACGCCATCGCGCTCGAACCGCAGCTTTTCCCCGACGCGCCTAACCATCCGGACTTTGCTTCGGCGCGCCTCGATCCCGGCCAGACCTACCACAACACGATCGTCTATCACCTGACCACGGACACAAAGTGATGCTCAGCCGCCGTTCAGTCTTTTCGAGCTCTGCCCTGATCCTCGGCGGGGCGGCCGGTCAGGTCTCTGCAAAGCCCACCGCCGGCGACGATACCATTGCTCCGTCGAAGGCCGGGCGTGACTGGACGATCCCGCGTCCCATGTACTGGAGCTTCGACAATCGCGATCCGCTGTTGGAAGCGGCCGGTTTGCATTTCACCGTCCAGGTCTCGACCGTGGGTGATATTGAAAACAGCTTCGGTATCGACCCGTCGTCCCTGACGGTCAGCCATGAAGGAGGCCGTACCGTTTTCACGGCGACGCAGCTGGCCCTGCCGGGGCAACAAGGCACGGCCGAAGGTTCGGTGCGCATCGAGGTTGGCGAAGAGGGCGGGGCGGTCCTGATCCGGGCAACCGCGACGGCGATGGAGGATGTGCGCAGCGTCAAGATCACCCTGCGTCGACTGCCGCAGGGCGGCTTCTACCATACCGGTTGGCAGGTGACGGCCAACGGCCAGCCGGTGGCGAAGGACGGCGTTTCGTCCTTTTATCCGTCCTATACCGGCGGCATGCCGGTCTGGTTCCTGGGGCGGCAAGGCAAGGGCATGGCAATGTCGTCGCTGGACGTGACAACAAAGCCGCGCCGCGTGGTCGCCCAACTGCGCAATGACGGTGTCGCCGTCGAGTTGGTCGTCGAGCAGGACGCCCGGCAGCTCAGTTCGCGCTTTGAAGCCCCGGCGTGGGAAATCCGCCGCAATACGACTTTGCGCGCGGCCATCGCCTCGCGGCTCGGCCTGCTCGAGACCAAGACCC
>FTIZ01004610.1_pt2 | contig 12561 bp, 14 predicted proteins | sample 1658381 | NCBI WGS metagenome assembly FTIZ01 (sample SAMEA3914822, study PRJEB12502) | metagenome | biome: forest; material: soil | place: USA | collected 2012-03-12 | depth 0.1 m
CCTTACGAGAGACGGTAGCTGCTCGGTGAGCTTTTTGCCTCGAGAAGTCAGAGGGAGGTATATGGTCAGACAGTGAGCTTTTTTTGTCGAGGTCGAGTTTTCTTAATTGGACCAAATCGAGGGAATCGTTTTCAGATGTCGCTCTTGTCGTCGGCACTAGTGAGATGTGTCAACGATAAACGCGATGAACACGAGTCAACTTGATGGAAATTACCGTTCAACTACTAACGGAGATCACATTCTCTCCTGCGGCCATTTCTCGAGTGAGCACTTGATGTTGAGGCGAGCTGGAACAAAATCTCTTCTCTCATGCTCGACAAAGCTGTCTACTTGTTCCTCCTCCCAGCATGGCAACCACCCTCCGAGGCGTCAATATCACCACATTTCTGTTTGGTGTTGTGGGTTGAAGAATTGAGGACCCACTCCTTGCGTGGGCTGAAGATGCGGGGGACCTGGCCACTCCGGTGAGGCTAGCCCGCTTCAGCCCGGCCCCACACTCCGCCTCCACGGGCAGGGTCCGCACGGGTTACGTAAAGGCCTCCGTGGTTTTGGGGTCGACTCGGGATGGGCGGCTGGGGGCAATTCTCGGCTAATATGGCCACCCTGCAGCGAGCCACGCCTGGCCAAGAGCTGCGAGACCGGATCCAGAATTGAATGTGGCGGCGTGGGAAAAAAATAGGGATCAGTCAATTCGGTGCGATGTTTTTCAGGGTCCTCGCCTCACTTCCACACCAGTCCCCATCCGCTCTCTTCTCCAGATTGCTGCCGTTGTCCGTTTGGCGACCCAGGTCCTCGTTGGCGCATTGAGGGGCAGTTGTTGGCTTTTCTCTCTCTTGCCAAGCACGCGTGAATTCGGGATTTTTTTTTCCCTCACCGCGTTCTTTTTCGCCGAGACCCCCCTCCCCCTGCCACCACCCATTGACTCACTGGGTGCGCATCCATTCACTTGCGACGACCTGCAATCCCCGGCGCCACCATGTCCAAAGTCGCTACCGTCAAGGAGACTGTCAAGGAGACGCTCGTTGGCTCCAAAGAGCCCGAGCAGCTCTCTGCGCAGACCAAGGCGCGCTTCAACCGTCACGCCTCCAAGGATGCCGAGACCGGCGAGTTGTACCTCGGTCCGGACCAGTTTATCGATGCGATTGCCCCGCCCCAGGAAGACTACGTGAGTCCCTCGCAAGGCCCGGCGTGCGCGCATGGGACAAACAGCTAACGGACGAATGCGCCGCAGCACAAAATCAAGCGCGAGCAGTACTCGATCCTGTTCCACGTCGCCGACCGCACAAACAAGGGCAGGCTGTCCCTGGCCGACTATGGCTACTTCGAGAACATCCTCAACAAGCCCGATGCCGAGTATGAGATCGCCTTCCGCCTCTTCGACGTCGAGCGCCTCGGCACCGTAAAATATGACGACTTCCGCCGGCTCTACGAGCTCAACAAGGGCCCCGACAGCATTCCGTTTGACTGGAACTGCGAGTGGGCCAGCCTGTACATCGGCAGCCAGACCAAGAGGCACAGCATGAACTACCACCAGTTCTCGCAGATGCTGCGCGGCCTGCAGGGCGAGCGCGTCCGTCAGGCCTTCCATCGGTTCGACGCCGACGCCGACGGCTTCATCGAGCCCGAGGAGTTCGCCACCATCATTCAGCAGACTGCGAGGCACAAGCTCTCGGACCACCTGCTCGAGAACCTCCACACGCTGTGCAACATCTCCCAGGGTAGCAAGGTGTCGTATGCCAACGTGCGCGCATTCCTGAACATGATCCACGAGATGGACGTGGTCGAGGTCATCGTCCGCCGGGCCTGCTCCAAGAGCAAGGACGGCCGCATCACCCGGGCTGAGTTTCTGAACCAGGCTGCCAAGGTCACCCGGTTCGCGCTCTTTACCCCCATGGAGGCCGACATCCTGTTCCACTTTGCCAGTCTCGACGAGCCCTCCGGCCGCCTGAGCCTGAGAGACTTCACCAAGGTGCTCGATGCGACGTGGCGGCGGCGCGACGAGGGTGAGGACGCCCGTGCCCTCGAGGCCAAGCCCAAGGGCCAGAGCTTCCTCTCGGGCGCCGTCGAGTCGGCGTACAACTTTGGCCTCGGCAGCATCGCCGGCGCCTTCGGTGCCTTCATGGTGTACCCGATCGATCTCGTCAAGACGCGCATGCAGAACCAGCGCGGCGCCGATCCCGGCCAGCGGTTGTATAACAATTCGATCGACTGCTTCAGGAAGGTGATCCGCAACGAGGGTTTCCGCGGCCTCTACTCGGGTGTCCTGCCGCAGCTCGTCGGTGTCGCCCCCGAGAAGGCCATCAAGTTGACCGTCAACGATATCGTCCGCCGCCACTTCACCGACAAGCAGGGCAACATCTGGTTTGGCCATGAGATTCTTGCTGGTGGTGCTGCCGGTGGTTGCCAAGTCGTAAGTTTGCCTTTTTGGAGCGAGGGAGAGGATGGCATTGATGCTGACTGTGTGTTCTCAGGTCTTCACCAACCCTCTCGAAATCGTCAAGATCCGTCTTCAGGTCCAGGGCGAGGTGGCCAAGAGCGTCGAGGGTGCGCCGAAGCGGTCGGCCATCTGGATCGTCCGCAACCTCGGTCTGGTCGGTCTGTACAAGGGCGCGTCGGCGTGCCTGCTCCGTGATGTGCCCTTCTCGGCCATCTACTTCCCGACCTACTCTCACTTGAAGAAGGACCTCTTCGGCGAGTCGCAGACCAAGAAGCTCGGCGTCCTCCAGCTCCTCACGGCGGGCGCCATCGCCGGCATGCCCGCCGCGTACCTGACCACGCCGTGCGACGTCATCAAGACGCGCCTGCAGGTCGAGGCGCGCAAGGGTGACACGGCGTACACGGGCCTGCGGCACGCAGCCAAGACCATCTGGAAGGAGGAGGGCTTCAAGGCCTTCTTCAAGGGCGGCCCCGCGCGCATCTTCCGGTCGTCGCCGCAGTTCGGCTTCACGCTCGCCGCGTACGAGCTGCTGCAGAACGTTGTGCCGTTCCCGGGCAAGAAGTCCGAGGCCAAGATCGCGGCCGGCGTCGCCGAGGCCGTGTCGACCCTCAAGGAGAAGGCCGTCGACAGCCCCTTCTACCGCTCGCGCAACGCGCTCAAGATCCTGCTCGACCTCGACGAGAACTTTGGGCGCACGCCGCTCGGGCCCAACGCCCAGGGCTGGAAGGCGTTGCCCGGCTGGATGGGAACCAAGACGGCGTAGAGGGAGGGTTTTAATACCGGATTGTGTTGAAGAGCGGGTGCCAGGATTGCGCGCAGCTCGGCCGGATGAACGGGTTTCGGCAGTGGGGAGCGGCAAGGACGGGCGGGCGGACCCCGTACCCACCCACACTGACACCCACCACCCGTCTATGCACGCGTCACTCGGCTTGAGCTGACGCACTGCTATCCGATCTTTTGGTTTGGATGCAACCTGCATCGCGCCGACGACCAACCCGGGGTTTTCCAGACAAGACCATTTGCATGGCATGCGCATTGTGGCAGCAGGCGTTACGGACATTACAGGGGTGGCGATTTCGTGAATTTCTCTTCTTTTCTTTCTTTCTTCTTTCGAATCTTTTTTGTCTTTTTTTTTGTCTCTTTTGTTTTGTTTTTGGCTTTTTTCTAATCTCGGCATGAAGCGATTTGGCGGCGATGAAGAGACGATTTTCAGGCAAATCGTTGGCTGGTCGTTTTGTATTCCTGTTCCTATCTCTCTTCGCGTTTGCTTCCACAGTTCTTTGGCTTTGGTCAAGACTCTCAAAAAAGGGGGATACAGGTCAGAGGCGCGTGCCATAGACACACCGTACGTACACACAGACGGGCAGATACACACCCAGAGACATAAGGACGGCTAGAGGTAGACAGACAGACGGCAGGGCAAATAGAAGCATTCACCACGTCCCGTTCCCCCTTTCCATCCATCTCTCTGTGCCCCATCCATCTCTGTGCCCCTTAGATGTTCAAACCCACCCCCTCAACCTCCTCGCCTCCGCCTCATCCCCGGGCACATACTCCTCCCTCATATCACCATCTCCCCTCCTCATCTGAGTGACCAACCACCTCACATACCCCTCCCACCCCCCAACCACTCCCTTCACCCTGACCTTCCTAACCCCACACACAGCCTCAAAACCCCTCAGCTGCTCAGCACCAACCCCGCCAAAGAGATACCCGCTGGGGCTGCGCCATAGGTCGAGGGTTAGACTGTGGGAATTGCTGAAGGAGCTGGCGAGGAGGGGAGTTGGATAAGGTGGAAGCGGGGAGTCGAGTTTTAGGCGGAGGTGCCAGTTTTTTATTAGATGGGCGCGGGGGTGTGTGATTACAGGTGGTGGTGAGGGTTGGGAGGGGTCTTGTTGTTGTTGCTGGTCTTGGTGGTGGTTTTGCTGGTGGTCTTGGTCTTGGCCTGGGCGGTGGTGATGTTTTGGGGGTTCGGCGAGGAGGGGACGGAAGGTGTGGTAGGGGTGGTAGAGTGTCGGGTGGGCGGTTAGGTGGATTGGGTGGGCGGAGAAGGTGTTGTGGGCGTAGAGGATGGGGGTGGCTTCGGTGTTGGTTTGGCTGTTGACGCGGAGGATGGCCGGGTGGAGGGTTGGCTTTGTTGGTGATTTCTTTTGGGGAGCTGAGTTTGGAGATGCTGGTGAGGGCGGGGAGGAGGAGTAGGCGCAGCGGTAGGTTGTTTGTTGGGTTTCGACTGGAGGTGGTGGAGGGAGGACGAGAAGGTGGGTGTAGATCTCGAGGCGGAGTTCGAGGGGAAGGGTGAGGAAGGTTGGTGGTTGACGGGGCATTTTGATTTGGGGGTCAGGGTCAAACAGTACGCAGTCCTGATGGTCAAGTTCAAGCACTCAGTAGATGCTGATCTGGACGAGCAATTGGCTGGACGCGAGAAGACGACAGGAGATTGAGAAATCACTCGCGGCCCGATCATCGAGCAACATCTACTTTTATGTGTCCATCTTCCCACCCACCGATCACTCATCAAGGCTAACGCTGACCAGTCAACTCACCCTCAAGCGGTGAAGGGGGTCCAGGGGTGGCTCCCAAATAGTTCTGTTTGGCCCAACCCGATCCAGCTCGTTTGGCATCGACATGACGTAGCTCGAATCAGAGCAGCTCATGATCCCAGCCCACGACACCATCCCAGCGCTTTTTGACAGGTGGGCTGCAGACGGGCTCGACGCTGGCCCTGCTCTTATCAGGAACCTTCAGGTGCTGACTGGCCAAGGGTCCGGCGGATCACGATTGGTCGTCCGCACGAGCCCAAGGCAGGGAATGTCGAGAGTGGATTAGTCGGGCCCGGCAGATGGACGGTCCTGGCGCACGGATCCATGCATGGCGACTCGTGAACCAGGTCCTGGGGCCACATCCTGCATCAGGCCTACCAGCCATGTAACGGTGAAGCTAATCGTGAGACAGCAACACCAAGCGGCGATACCATCTCATGACTGCCTTTCTCAGGTCTCAGCTTCATGAGAGGGACTTCATACGCGATGATTATTCTTGGATGTTTCTGCAGACTTATCCGAGGAGGATAGGGGTTTTGCCATCGATGTGATGGCTCTGGCGGGTTTCGGGCCTCGAGAAGTCTAGATCTCGCTGTAGGATCTCGAGGCTGAATGCTTCGTTTGACAACAGCTCCGCTGTCTCATCGAGAGGCGGGGTTCCTGTGGGGCGGGCTGGACTCGATTCGCTTCTCTGGCACCTGACACGGCGCATGCCAGTTTGCCAAACGACTGCGACATAGGGTTGCTGTGTAGGGGCGACCAACACGAGAGTTGTCCTCCTTTGGCCTCACGTCGACCAGTGAATCGGATGCGCCGTGGACTCAGAGAGTGTCTGCCGATAGAGCAGCGGCCGCACTGGCATACAATGTGTCTGACGCTCGCAGTGTGGAGACGAGAGCTGCCGTGCAATGAGGGGATCTCCCAAGCCCAAGTATCTTGAAAGGAAAGGAAATAGTTAACCGTAGTCTGACCTCAATCTCGTAGCACACGATGAGTGTTGGTGAAATGCGACATGCACTTCAGTTCGCACTGTCTTCAGGGTCCCTCAGGGTTGTGGTGTCAAAGTGTCAAAGTGAACCCTGCCAAGGGAAGCAGTCCGATTGGCTTAGGCTTCCATCATCCAGCCCAGGCAGCGGTCCACCCCGCCCTGCTTCCAGCCTCCAACGTCGCCCTTTCACAACACTCCACACTCACTGAACCGGAATCACCGGACCTCACCATCTCTGACTTACAGCACAGCGCGGCTCCACTCGTTTGACCTTTGCCGTTTCCTGACATTCCCTGTCGTTCTCGCTTGCAATGGGTTTCCTCGAGCCCCTCTCGACGCTGTTTGGCGTGGCATACACTGCGGCGTGGTCCGTCAGCTTTTACCCGCAGCCGTTGCTCAACTATGGACACAAGTCAACGGCGGGGACCACGGTCGACTTTCCCCTGCTCAACTGTCTGGGTGTGTTGCCATCTCACTGTTGTCTCCATCGTACAACGTACAGTAGAAATTCTAACGGCGTTAAGGCTTCGCCGCGTACCTGGCATACAATACAGCCTTTTACTACTCGCCCCTGATTCGCGCCCAGTATGCCGCCCGATACAAGGGGCTGACCCCGACCGTGCAGTTCAACGACCTTGCTTTTGCTGCCCACGCCCTCGTGCTGTCACTCATCACCGCAAGCCAGTACTTCTTCCCGCGCGCATGGGGCTTCACTCCCAGCGTGGGTAACAAGCCCAGCCGCCTAGCCCAGGGCATCTTCTCGGGCTGCGTGCTTGGTGTTGGCGTCGTCTTCTTTGTTGTGGCCAGTTCACCAGAGCGTGACAGCACGCACGACGCCGTCACGTCGTGGGTCTGGCTGGACGCCGTCTACGCCGTCTCGTACGTCAAGCTGGTCGTGACCCTCATCAAGTACACGCCCCAGGTTGTGGTTAATTACCGAAACCGTTCCACAAAGGGCTGGAGCATCCTGCAGATCCTGCTCGACTTCTCTGGCGGCATCTTGAGCATCGCTCAGCAGTCCATCGACAGCTACATCCAGCGTGACTGGTCTGGTATCACAGGAAACCCCGTCAAGTTTGCCCTGGGCAACGTGTCTATGGTCTACGACCTGGTCTTTATGACGCAGCACTATGTGCTGTACCGCGGTGCCGAGATGAAAGCGGGGGAAGGCGGCTCGCTCCTTGGAGCCGATGAGGAACGCCGGATCGACTGACCTGTTGGTTCCGGGACTGTCTAATGTGCCTTCCTCCCCCACGGCCGGAGCTCGAGCATGGCGGCGCCGGAGGCCGGCTGCCGGGTCTTGTGAGGCAGCCGCAACCCTTTCCCACCGTGGCCAACTCATGCTTCCTCCCTCTGACAAAGAGCGGCGGACTCGATTTCTGGTCCACCGACCTGGCCTTTTAATCCTCGACACCCTCATCCTACTCGCGTCCTCGCCGACCTACCAGCGCTTGCATTGTTTTATCCCCTTTCCCCTTTATCACTCTCACCTGCGCCATGTCGCATTGGCCCAGTTCGATTAATCGCCCCGAGGCCGTGGCGCTGCTGCACTGGCTCGACAGTCACACCCAGCAGAGTTCCTTCATCATACACGAATGGACTTGGCCGAATCTCGAGATCACCTCCGACCTGCCGCTGCACATTATCAAAGTCTGCGCCGTCGCTGTCAATCGCGGCGAGCTCGGCGATCTCTGCTGGACGCCCGAAGAGAGATCCCGGGTGGGTTATACGTGTAAGATACCCGGCTTCGAGTTCTCTGGCATCGTGGTGTCCACCTCGCCTCATTCGCCCCTGTGCCCAGGAACGGAGGTCTAGTATGTTGGCTTGCTCTATGGTGTTCTGTTTCCTAAAGGGCTGGCTAACCCTGGCAAAAGTGGGAGGACACCCTTTACAAACATTCAGCGCGGCGGCAATGCTCGTACATTCACGGTCGCAAAGTTCCACGAACCGGCTGTCAAGCCGAAGACTCTGAATTGGGAAGAGGCCGCGACCATACCCATCGGCGGTCTTGCGGCCTACCAGGCGCTCTTCCGCTCTAGCCCCCGTCTTCTCCTCGAACCGCGCCCGCGCGACTGGGGCTCGCCCACTTTCTGGGAGTGGGATCACAACCAGAAAGAGACCATCCTCATCACGGGAGCGGCCACCCCGGCCGGCGTGTGGGCCGTCCAGCTTGCTAAACTTGCGGGCGTCGGCACCATTACCGCCACTTGCGATGCCGACAGCATGGACCTAGTTCGCCGACTCGGCGCCGACCAGGTGTACGACTGGACCGAAAAGGGCAGTCTGAGGGGCTGGGACAGGGAAACGTTCTCGGTTGTCCTCGACTTCATGGGCGGCAGGACCCTGACTCGAGCCTGGGGTCTCGTCGCTGAGAACGGAAAGATTTCCAGTGTCGTCGAGGACGCGCAGGCGGCGAGACCCGCGAATGCGGATCCGACCATCCGCCCCGTCGCATTCGCTCCGGACAACTGCCCCAAGCCTCTCAATATCATTGCGACTCTGGCGGACCGCGCCCGCGACCCGGTGCAGGCCGTGTGCGATCCCGAGGACGTCTTTTTTCTCGAGGATCATAAGAAAGCATTCGCGAGGCTCGCCACCCATCCCCGCGGCCAGGTGGTGCTGAAGCTGGACTCGGAGAACCCCCGCGAGTTGATCGCTACACTCGAGAAGCACGGACGTGTCTGGGAGACCAGGGAGTTTACCAACTCCAGGATCCAGGAGGGCTTCTACGAGGACGAGCCCGAACCCTTCAGGTTTGCCAACTGGCTGGAGAGGCAGGGTTCGAACCATCCAGACCTGGCCTCGGAAGCGGAGCTTAATCCTCCGGCGAAACGCATGCTGTCGCTCAAGATTGTCGCTTCCTCCTCCAAGTCGGCCACCACGAATGGGAATAGCGATTAGAAGAGTCTCCCGTGAGGTCGGGCGGGCTGTCAACGGGCCGCAACGGGGCACGCGTCATTTGGCTTGGGCAACAACGTCAGGGTTCGACACATCATGTCAGAGTATTTCGGGAACCAGCGATATGAGAGGGGGATAATAGCGGTTTGGGGTCGGTTGGGTCGGTTGGATGGTTGGCAAACAGCACAGCGCTTCCAGGATCCAAGGCACAATTATTCCGTGTAAATAGCCGATGAACCCCTCAAGAATTGATTCTCTCAACATGGAAGGCCGGGACGACAATGACTTTCAACTCGGTCTGAGTATTTTTCTAACTCGTCCCGTGAACGTTTTGTTTCGTATCGTGTCCGAGTTCAACGAAACCTCGGACAAGACCTCTCGCACTGTATCGCCTGCACGAGGAGTCGAGGACACTACCTTGATCCGTCATGCAGTTGGCTGCTGCCTACCCGCGAGTCTAACCAACCCCGCCCAAGTCCCCAATATTAAACACCCTCCATTCACTCGGCTTTCACTCACAATTTGACCTCGCTGTCTCGCATCTAGGTAGCATTTTACCTCACCAACCTCCACAAGAGACCCCAACACTGATCCCCTTTCACAAAACCACACCATGTCAACCCCTCAAGGTCCGCCATCCCTCCCCCCTTTCAACCCTCCTTAGCATCCCTCCCTGACCTCCCTCCCAGTCTCTAACCCCCCCAGCGACCATCCCAGCGGCGTCCCCAGCGGTGTCCCCACAAAGACAATAGGCACCCGCAACCCCTCCGTTCAATACACCCCCCGCACCGCAGTCCGCGCGATCATCACCTCCCCGGACGGCAGTCGTGTACTAGTCGTCAAAGCCAGCAAAGAGAATTATTACAAACTCCCTGGTGGCGGTGTCGAGGAAGGGGAAGATCACCTCAAGGCTGCGGAACGGGAGGTGAAAGAGGAGACTGGGCATGGGGTTGAGATAAAAGGGGGGGTGGTTGGTGTGACGGAGGAGTGGAGGGGTGGACTTCATCAGGTCTCGTACTGTTATAGAGGGTGGGCGGTTGAAGGTGAGATGGAAGGGGGGGTGGAGTTGACGGAGGAGGAGGTGGAAGATGGGTTGGGGCATGAGTGGATTGCTGTTGGGGAGGTGTTGACGGTTATGGGGGGGGTGGTGCCGACGAGTGAGTTGGGGAGGTTTATACAAGAGAGGGATTTGTTTTTGATGGGGTTGGGGCTTGGGCTTGGGTCTAAGTGATGGCAGTTGGGAGGGTGGAGGAATGTTTGAGAGCAGGTTGGTTTGGGGTGGGATGGATGGCTCGACCCGGGGTCAATATGTGGTCTCGGGCCGTGGACCTGTCTGCCCTGCGTATATCAGAGGGGACTCGGGATTGGTTGAATGCGTCTTATGCACGATGGACATGTAGGGAGCGAGGCCTCGAGACGGCGAAGGCTGTGCCATTCGTTCGTCCGACTCAACAAGGTGGGTAGTACAATGGCTCAAATGGATATCTCGACATTGTTCGGCCCGGACAATTTCAGGCTCGCCACAGGGCACCCCGCACTTGCAGTCGTCTCTCCTGAGATACAGAATGCTGACTCGTCCAACTATCAGGCAGTTCGTCTGCTTGCCTTGGTGGCTCGTCTTCTCCTGTTCAACCTCAAGTACGCAGGCCTTATCCTCACTCCAGCTGATTATCGTCCCATTCTCAAGTACCGCGGTGCTGACAGCCCCTCATGGCAACTTACGGTGATGTATGTTCGCCAACCGTTGCACATGCTTAGCTGGGGCTCAGCTTGCTAACGATTGCTATTCTGTGTTAGTTTGCACCAGGCGTGCCCTATCGAGATTCCGACCTAGAGACCTGCTCACACCGACACGATATACTCGCACTGGCTGTTGAAGCTGGTGAAGAGCACCATCTCCCCATGATGCTTTACCACTGGTGTCCGCCAGCTATCCACATCATGGCCGCCCCTATCGTGTCTCAACATCTTCTATCCATAATCAAGGGGTTCAAACGCCTGGGAACATTCTTTGTAGCAAACGACCTCGACACGACCGAAACACTTTCCAAACTCCTTACAGAAAGAGGTGGCAATCCAGAGCTGACGGCTCAGGTGTTGACGGATCTGATAGCTGAGCTTGCTGTGCCAGCCGAAGGGACGTTTTTCGAGTTCTTCTCCTTTCCTGTACTCAGCAACAACCCATCTCGTGTCTTCGACGATGGCCTTTTTCCGGTTTGGAAGTGGGCTAAGCCTAAAAGCGTGTACCAGAAAAAAGGCCTTTGGGAGGCAGACATAGCTAAAGTTCTTGATCACGGGGAATGGAATGGAGGTAAGGAGCTCGTGTTGTTGGCAGCAGGGATCGCAGAAGAAACATTACAGACCATTGTGGGTGGGAACAGGAGGTTTACCCGCCTTGAACAGCTCTTGACCAAATAGTGTATCAACTAGTCATCGGTTGAGATATCCATGACTTTCTTTTTTCTTTGGGCCATGCGTTTGAGGGGTTGTTTGAAGGCCAAGTTTTCTAGATTGCTGCCCGCCTTTGCGCGCCATTATTTCCTGACTTATTTCACGGAATTGGCACACACAATAGCCAGATTTACACTCACGACTTGAAACAGAAGGCTCTTTCATCATCTCGTAAGAAGATCTAGGCTGTGGTAGAGAAGCAAATGAGGCTAAAAGGGGGTTCTCCCTTTCACATCTTTCTCTGTCGCATATGAGAAGGAAGGGCAAGTGTGTGTGACTATCGGCGTTAGGCAGTTTGAGCATACTTGTTCAAATTTATTCATGTTGATTGCCCCTATCTCTCCATGACCCGCTATTACAAACTCACAAGACACAGATGAACATGAATATGATGCCCAGTCTCGGATCTTTATCTTGACGACGCGAAAGGGAGAAAGTTAGATATCCACGGCACTTGTTAAGATACAGAGAGCTTAAATTTAACGCTGAAACGAGTTACTAGTGTTATGTGGCACCCAGTGGTAAGGAGGCAGTCATTCTCAATAGAAGGAAACCACATAAGGTAATGAGTGCGTTCACGACACGAGAAAAGAACTGGGCAGTCACCCAAGCCCGCCGCTGACTCCTCACGCCTCCTGTATGGAGGCTGCCTTGGTCGCCCCTTCACGAAGAAGGGAATTGCCGCGGGAGAGAGCGTTCTAACCGTTGGGGTCTTCTAGGCACGGCTGCGCCGGCATGAGTGTAAACTGCAGCACGGCGATGGCGATCAGGACGAGCAGGTAGAACAGGGAGAGGCGACTGCTGGTGGTACCATCGGTGGCTTGGTAGAGCAGACGGTAGAGGAGGAATAGCACGCTCGACGCGATTCCCATCATGAATACCAATGCAGCAGACGTGGCTGTTCGCTCCTTCGCATCGCCGGGCATTCCGTAGCCGGACCCGCGTGTCGACCGGCCGCCCACCCTTGGCCCTCTTTGGACTTCCTCGGCGGCGTGAGCGATCTTCATCCACGAGTTCTCTTCCGTCGCCGCCGCCTCTTGATTTTTTCAAACAAACAAACAAACCATCTTCCTCGGCTTGTGCGTGCGTGTGCTGCTCGCCTGCTCTCTCCCGTCTGTTCTCTGCCTGTGCTCCCAGAGCACCACTCCTTTTTTTTCTCTCGTCTTCTCGACTTCGCGCCCGCCGACCTTCCTCTCCCGAAGGGCATCTCTCCCTCTCCCTTTCTCTCTCTTTCTTTTTTTTTTTTT
>FTIZ01744954.1_pt1 | contig 12556 bp, 9 predicted proteins | sample 1658381 | NCBI WGS metagenome assembly FTIZ01 (sample SAMEA3914822, study PRJEB12502) | metagenome | biome: forest; material: soil | place: USA | collected 2012-03-12 | depth 0.1 m
ACTGCCTGTCTGCGTTGTCGTAAGTTCGAGACGCAGCAATTGAAGCCAAGGCGGAAACTGCGCGTCTCCAATGCCGCATGCCGGCTGTGTGGGGCTTGGAGTTTGAGATGACAGGCTGACAGGCACTGACAGGCCAGCTGCAAAGGCCTCCAAGTGACGTCGTACCGCATGACATCACCCTCCCCAAACAAATGTGGCGAGAGATGTGGCGTATGATGCCGCCCAGCTCAAAAATAGAACCGGCCAAGAGATAAGATGGAAATCATGCATAAGGGATATCAGGAAACAGGAACATGCACAATTGTATTCCTGCTCAACGCTGCCGCATAGCCGCCGACTCGGTTGGTGGCCGGCAACTCTCTCCGAGTATCGTGGCATCCGGCAGGCTCCACCGAGTAGGCAAGCCGGCCGAGCCGGCTTGCTGCTTGCGACATGCCGAGTACTTCTTGGTTCCATTGGCTCGAGGCAGAAATCTGCTGTGTCCCGCTTCCCAAGAGTAAGCCTTCACCAGTTCCACCGTAAACCCTAACCCTCATGTTGTGAGACGACCCGGAGCACAGCACGGAGCATTGGCACGGCGCCGGCCCGGGAGGACCCACCTGACCTACCCCACCACTGTCAAGCCCTAAAGTTTTGGGGCACAATTTTGCGCAAAACTGTCAATTCGACTCTCACCGCCCGCACCCAAGATTTCTCGGTCGTTATTTGAACAACCCAACACCTCACAACCAGGCGCAGGATATCACCTCTTTGCGTCCTAGACATCCACGGTTAATCTCCGCCGATCCCGACAGAAACAATGGCTCCCATCGCAGTACGTCCCAACACCTGACGCCAGCTTTGCTGTTGGCCCAGTCCCTCGGAGCCTCCGAGACGGACCATGGCGTGAAACAGTAGGCTAAGTCAATGGAAAACAGAAGAAGGCCGGCGCCAAGAAGGGCCCCAAGGTCACCAAGAAGTTCATCATCAACGCCTCGCAGCCCGCGAGCGACAAGATCTTCGATGTCTCGGCCTTTGAGAAGTTCCTGAACGAGAAGATCAAGGTTGAGGGCCGCGTCGGCAACCTCGGCGAGACCATCAAGATCTCGCAGCAGGGCGAGGGCAAGATCGAGATCATTGCCCACAACGAGCTCTCTGGCCGCTACCTCAAGTACCTGTATGCGCCCCCCGCCCGCTCCGACCGCTCGCAACGCGACAGAAAGCTGACAGCCACCCGCAGGACCAAGAAGTTCCTCAAGAAGATGCAGCTCCGTGACTGGCTCCGCGTCGTCTCGACTTCGCGCGGCGTCTACGAGCTCAAGTTCTTCAACGTCGTCAACGACGAGGCTGAGGACGATGAGGAGTAAACTGGCTCGCCATCTGGTTAGGAGTTTGTCGGGATCAAGCCGGCAGGGATACCCAAAAGGATACTAGACGGTTGTGCATGGCGGGGATGGGTCAATAAAAGACACAAGCCGCTGCTGCGGCCGGCAGGCCTTCTGGCCAAACCACTGTTTTGATCCGTTCCACTATCCTGGGTATCATTGCGTGTGTGACAAGATCTCGCCTCTTTACCTTCCATCCCACAGCCTGAAACAGTTCTACATCACTCCGGCATCGACCGCATGGCCGCCTCAAACGCCACCAGCGCCATCGCGTTGGCAGGAAACGCCCTAAGAAAGCAAGGCAAGAACCCGCGCCAGTACCCCATCGCGCCGCTCTCCCTGTAAACCGCCCTCGCAGCATCCTTCCACCGCGGAAACCGCCTCACCCCATCACCCAAACCCCCACCCAACGGATCCGTCATAATCCTCTGCTTAACCACATCACTCGGATAGCTCATCACCCAAAACACCTGCGCACTCAACCCGCCCGCCCAGAAGTTAATCATGGGCGCGCTCAGGCTCGTCCGCTCCCTCATCCACCGCGAGAACAAATCATAGCTCCCCCACCAAAAGAAAAAGAAACTCCGAAACAACAACGTCGCCTGCAGCCCGTGGTACACCCCGCGCAGCCCATGCCACCGCCACACCTTCCTCAAACAATCCACCGGCCCGCTGTACAGCCTCTCACTCTTGTTCGCCGCGTACTGGATCTGCAGCCGTGCTTTCACATGCTCCACGGGCGCCGCGACAAAGCTAACCGTCGCGCCGGCCATGATCCCCGCGACGCCGTGGCCGTGCGAGGGGAGGGGCAGGGTCGGGTCGTGTGCCGGGTGCCAGGGCGGGTTGAAGAGGTTGTCTTGGACTAGGCGGCGGTAGACGGAGAGCGAGCCGAGGGTCACGCTGTCCATGATCATCCAGCCGACTAGGGGCGGGGTGGCGCCTTTGTAGAGGCCGACGAGGCCTTCGTTGCGGATGGTTTGGGCGAGGCATTGGAGGGGCCCGCTGAAGCGGTCGGAGGAGGTGGTTTGGAGGCGGACTTTGATTGTGTCGAAGGGGTGGCCGACTGGATACCCAGGTGGGAGGGGTTGGTTAGTGGAGGGGTGGGAAAGGAGGGAGGTAGAAGGGGGGGTTACCGGCGAGCTTGGCTACCCCTGAGAAGACGCCTGCTACGAAGCCTTTGTAGTTATTGGTGGGCTTTGTTTGGGGAGTGGTCGGTTGGGCTGGGGCCGAGGCCGGCTGCGGCACCGGCACCTTTGCGTCGGTTGCCATTGAGCCGGTATCTCGCGGAATTTTGGGAGGTGGCGGGTTGTGGGAGGGGAGGCTCGAAGCTGCGGCAGCTCGAGGAGGGTTGGTTAGGGGGCGCGAGGGTGGGTTGTGCGAGTCATCGTGGGATGCTGGGTTGAGTGTTGAGGAAGAAGAATGTCGGGGTCTTGCTTCGACCCCACTGATGCGGTATCGGCCAGGGGCGTCGAGAAGCTCGGGATTGGTGGGGCCGAACTGGGGTGGTTGATGGTTCTCCGGCCGAGCTTGACCGAAGTGGCGTGTGAGTAAGCCGAGGGGATCGGACGCGTCAATGATAGAATTGTCACTTGAGTACTTCTCAAGAGTATATTAGTTGTCCAGTCGCAGTTATATATATCACCGCACCTCCAATCTCCTGCCGACACGATCTCTAAGGGTATCTTTTCTTTTTTCTTCCCATCTCCTACATCCCATCCTCAAACACCTCCCTCCCACTCAAAACCTCTTCCCCCAAACCAGCGTACCCCCAACTACCCGCCCCAGCACATACCCCCCATACAAACCACACAAAATCGTCACAGGCCACCTCTGCCACTCGCGATCCCAATCCAGCGGAATCGGCACGGCCCCGAGCCAAGCACCAACCACGCCCCCGACCAGCCCGCCAAACGTCTCGTCCAGCGGCGCACCGAACCCGCCCACGGCCGCCCACGCGGCTCCGTCCACCCCGTGGACATAAAACAGCGGGAACAGGGCCAGCACGGCGAGGTGCGCGGCACACAGCACGGTGTGCGCGCTGTGCGTCAGGAAGGGCGCGCCGAAGAGGATCATGGCTGCGTAGAGGACGGGCGTGACGAGGAGGGCGAGGACGAGCGAGAGGATCGCGGTCTGTGGGTTGTTGGGTTAGCAAAAGACAAAAAAAAGCGACAACCAGCTAGGTAGCACAAGCAGCAGAACGAACGAAGGAAACAAATAGACCTACAACAACGGCATTCCTCTCCACCACCCCTCCCTCCCCACCTGCGCCACTAGCACCACCTCTCTTCTTCCCCGCCCCCTCGCCCGGCCGGGTTCCAGCCTTCGGCTTGCGCGCGGCCTTGGCGTGGTTGCCGTCGGCGCCGGCGACGGGCAGGCAGAGGACGGCGTACGCGACCTGGAGGGCGGCGGTCAGGGGAAGCGTGGCGGCCATGGCGGAGACGGGGTCGGCGACTAGGGCGCGGAAGCGCAGCGCGAACAGCGCCGCGAGTAGGGCGGGGAGGGCGTGGCGCGCTGTTTGGGAGATGGGGGTTTGTTTGGTTTGGACGGGGTGTAGGGTGTAGCTTGGCTGGGCGGGGTTGGAGGAGGGGGGTGGTGGAGGCTGTGCCGCCGCGGCGGGTTTAGTGAGGGTTGGCGACATTGTTTCGGGGGTGGGTTGTGGTGTGGTTGGTGTTGGGAGGATGATGGGTTGGGAAGGGAGAGAGCTATGTGCGAGGGCAATTAAAGTTTGGAGATGACGGAGAGCTCCCGTCGCTTTGGCTCGGCTCGCTCGGCATTGGACCCTAACCCTGACATCACCTCGCTGCTGTCCGTCGTCCTGAGCGATCAACACATCAAGCCCAAGCAGTGAACCTTCGAATGCCTAAAATCATGTTTCGGTATTTTGCACCCTACTGTGTCTCCTGGGCCGGGATCAGGTTCCGCAGCGACAGGTCATACACGACATCCTCGACCTTCTTGACCGCATACTTGATCGAATCCACCCGCTTCCGGAGGATGTCGTTCTTGAGGTTCAGCATCTGGAACCCGGCATGCAAGTCCTTGATAAACCCGCTGATCTGCACAGCCATGGCCGTGTCGCCCAGCGTCACCGAGTTCATCGCCAGGCGGCTGAGGTCGTCAATAACGTTGATCAGGGCCAGCAGGTACTCCTCGATGGTGATGTGGAAAGCGTCGCGGTCTTTGAGGTTGACGGGCACTGCTGGGTGTCAGCCACCAAGGCTAGAGTACGGATCAGACATGGGAGAGGGCTGCAAACCGTGGAAAGTCTCTCCGATTTCCTCGAGCGTCAGTAGACGGCCAATCTCACCGGGCCTGGAGTCGGTCGACATGCCGCCCAGCCAGGCACATAGTAGAACGGTGGAGATGGCATCCTGAACCATACGCGACCATTTGTGGTTATACCTGCAAAAAATGATCAGTTTTACGAACTCGGCTGGGCGACGAGTCTGCATGAGGCACGGCGTACTTGTAATACGGATGCTGGGACGCGAACGCAGACAGCCTGCCGACTGTCTCAATCTCCTTGGCGATGCCGCCCTCAAGCTGGCTGAGCAGAGCCGCGTCTGTTTCAACGTCAGTTTCATGGTCCAAGTCGAGAGGTGATGAGAGTAAGAGACCGACATTTGGAGCGCGGCGTCGAGTGAATGCGTGTCTGCAGGCCCTGTGTCGAGGACACATGCTGGTTCAGGTCATCGAGAATCTGGTCCAGACCCTTGCGGACGTCGGTATCCTCCTCAATCTTGGCCTTGAGTTGGTCAAACAGCGAGGGGTCAATCAAGGGCGCCATCTTGAATTGTTGTGCTTGGTGGTGTTTGTATCAGAACCCAATGTTTGCAAAGTGGAGCTGTGCAGCTTGTCTCTGGCAGCTTTCTGATGTTGGAGGTGCTGGGGCTGCTCTGCACGTCAAGTCAAGACCGATTATTTCGGCAAAAACATGAATGGAAATTGAGATAAATTTTTTAAACAGAGATGCCTAGATCCATTGAATATGGGAAACCATTCAGTCAGAAAGCTGCGACTTCCAGAGCTCAGTTCTTCACCAGAGATGGTGGGTGCCTGAACCCTAACCCTTCTTCTTTATGCTCGCTGCTCAACTACCTCTCCCCATCCATCTCCTCTGCAAGCGGCCAGAGAAAAAAAAGAAGGGAAAGAAAACTCCGCGTCGAAGAGTTAGGCATGCGGGGAAAAAAAAAAAGACTCAGACAACAATGGCTGGCCTCTGTCACGATGTTCAAGTCACCATCAGTCCAGGTTGCAGTCCAAGCAGGCAAAGAGAGAAGATCATCATATTGCTCATCAGATTCATCAACGACACACAAGAAAAGAAAAGAAAACACATAACTCATCGCCGAACCAAAACCGACTTGCCAACCCCGTTTTCATCCTCTCCTCCCCTCATACAAATCCGAAAGCTCATCATATCATATCATAAAATCTCGTGCCAATCATCAACCCATCAAACAAACGAAACCATTCTCCATCATCCCTCCTCCCCATCATCCACCCATCCAACTCATTTATCCCCCCCACCACCAAAAATCTTCTTCAACGCCGCCCTAAACCCTCCCCTTCCCTTCCCCTCCTCCTTCTCCCTCGCCTTCTCCCTCTTCTCCATCCTCTTGGCACGATGCGCATGCGACTCCGCATCACCTCCACTCCCAGACGACGACTCCCCACCAGCACCATTCCGCTCCCCAACACCGCTGCTCCGCGGCCTCTCCCGCTCCCCAACACCACTGCTACGCGGCCTCTCCCGCTCCCGCTCCCGCTCGCCGCCGACCGACGCCACCGACGGCTTGGTCCGGTGTTCCCTGTGCTCTCTGCCCTCTCTGCTGCTTGACTTGGGCTGTTGTTCGTCCCGCGCGATGGTGGTGCTTGTGCGGGCACGGTCCTCGGACCGGCGCGTGTTGCGGCTGCTGCGCGTGCGCTTGAGCTCGGGCGGGGCGTTGGCGCTGCTGGAGGGGGGTTTGGAGGTGGAGGTTGGGGCGGGTGCTGCTGCTGCTGCGGTGACGGCGGCGGCGGCAAAGTTGGGCTCGACTACGCTCTGGCCGTGCTTGATGTCAAAGAACTTCTTGTTGGGGGTCGCGGGCGACGGGGCCGCCGCGACGTCTGCCTTGGACGGCTCGGTGCTGGCGCTGGTGTTGGTGCGGCTTTGGCTGTGCCGGCGCGAGGAGTGGTGGCCGTGCGAGTGGCGGTGGTCGGAGGAGCGCTCTGAGCGCTCCGAGCGTTCGGAGCGGTCGCGGGGGGCGGAGCGGTCCTTGGTTGGCGAGCTTGGAGCTGGGGCGGCGGCGCCTTCTTGGGCTTTCTCGAGCTCGCGGGCGCGGCGGCGCTCTTCCTTGCGCCGCTCGTGCGCGGCTTGCTCCTCGGGTGTGCGCTCCTCCTTGCGCCGCTCGTGCGCGGCTTGTTCCTCTGGGGTGCGGCGCCGACGGGAGTGCGAGTGCGGGCTGCTCTTATGCTGGTCCAAGAAGCCCGGGTCCTCTCCTGTGGTAGGGGTGCGCGGCGGCTGCTCGTCATCCGGGCGAGACCGGGCAGATGCGTAGCTGTCGGACCGGGTGCGGTGGGAGGATCGCCTGGAGCCGCCGTCCTTGCTGCCTTCGCGGCCGTCGCGGCCGTCGCGGTGGGACCGGTGGCGCGAGGAGGAGTGGTGGCCACTGCTGTGGCGTCTGGAGCTGTGGGCGGCCTTGGCATCTTCGGACTTGAGAGGTTCTCTGGTCTTTTCTTTGTCGTCTACTGAGAGGTCAGCAACAGGTTCAGGTAGGTCTCTCGACCTGGCTCTGCCCCTATCCTGCTCATCCTCGGCGGGCGCCGCGGGATCCTGGAGAGACAGGACGGGCACCTCCGCTTCCTTCCCCTTGCCCTTGACATCAGAATGCATTTCGGTCGAACCAAGGTCGGCGTCGGCTCCTGGACTGGCGAGTTTCGGGCTTCCTGGGGGGCTGAGGACCTCGGCCGTGGCGTAGATGACAACGGCGGCTGCCACCATCTCCTCGGCTTGCTTGATCGTGTTCCTCCGTTGGCGGCGCAGGCTGCGGATCCGGCCTAGCTGCCTAGCCACAGGATCGTCGAGGTCAGGAAGAATGACAGCAGGTGTGGGTACGCGGAAGTCCAGAGCGAACTCTTCTCCGGAGGGTCCTGTTCCTTGGGTTGTAGGCCTGGGGGCAACCAAGAATCCATCGTCAGTCACGGTCCGCTCGGCTCCGGCCACGGCAACAACAGCAGGCCGCGCGGCAGATTCCTCACCATCCTCGGAAGAAGCTTCCTTTTTCTTTTCAGTCTGACCCGCTTCTCCCTGGGCTGGTGTGTCTTGATCCACGACGTGGAAGGACTCGGAGAGCGGGACCGTCTTGTCCACAACCACCTGAGAAGACTCCACCGAGACTGGCTTCACTTCGTGGACCAGTTCGCGCGGTGATAGCTTCTCAGCGTTGGCTCCCTCTCCGGGAATCTCCTTGGTCGAGATGGCCCTCGAGACCTCGGGCGCAGACTTCTCAAGCAGTGCGATTGTTGGCGCTTCGGGTTCGTCCGAGAAGCTGTGTGCGACTAGGGCAGCGGCCACTCCCACGACGCCCGCAACGCCTGCACCGATGGCAAGCGCCTTTGCGTGAGAGCCATCGGTAGCTGGGGGCTCTGTCTCGACGACCGATGCCTCCTTTGTGGCATCGGGTAGAGAAAGCGATGTGTCGGTGGGCAGTGTCAGGGTTGTCTCCGTCGGTAGCGGGTACGTTGAGTCGGTCTGCAAAGAGAGGCTCGTCTCTCTGGGATCGTATTCCGAGATAGCTTGGTGAACGGTGTGGCCGAGGACGGGGCTCGACTCGCCGGTCTTGTTCGGAACGTCATCTTCGACAGACCTCGTGTCCTGGGCGGTGGCCTCCTCGACAACGGCCGGCGGGAGAGAGGTGACAGCCTCCTTCGCTGGTTGAGCGATGACTTGAGGTTCTGGCTCCGGTGCATTGGGTTCGGCTTCGGGCTCAGCTTCGAGCTCCGTGCTCTGTTGGGCAACGGCCTCGACCTCCGGCTCGACGGCTTGGGTCGCAAGGGGCAAGGGCTCAAGATCCGCCTTCGCCTCAACCGGTGCTGAGATTCCAGCATCGCTCTCTTGAACAAGCTCTCTGCTTGACACACTGTCCTGCTTTACCTCTGGCGAATCCACGTCAGGAATAGGGGTTTCCGTTGCCGCGGGCTCCAGGACATTCTCTGCAACGGGCTCTTCCTCGGTCGAAACATTGGCATGGACAGTCGGCGAGTCTGATGCTTTGGTTGGCTCGACTTCGGCCGACTGTGCCGCCGCACTTGCGAGATTGTCCAGAGCAGGCGGAGCGACTGGCGTTGGCACGCTTGCGTCTTCCACCTCCCGGTCCGCCGTCTCCTCAATTTTCTCGGTCTCAAGCTCGTCTTTGCTCACTAGAACTGCAGACTCCTCGACGTGGCTGGGAATTTCCTCGCTGGGGGCGGCGGTGTCACTCTCGGTGATCGGCACTGTTGAGGCAATGACAGTGGCATCTGTCTCCACAGAGTTCTCCGAGATGACGGGGGTGGTATCTGCAGCTGCGTCGATTTGTGGCTCTTCAACCTCTGCGATTTGTACCTCGGGCGCCTTCTCAACGACGGCCGCGGGAACCTCAGACTCCGTGGCAACGTGTTCGACTACCACGGGCTCTTCAGCCAGCCGGGTGCTCTCCCTGCTCAACAAGACCAGAGACTCGTCAATGGCGGCCTCAGCGTTCTGTGTGTCGTCCTGGTCCGGTAGTTGTTCGGAGGCAGAAACCTCCTCGAGGGACTCGGTAGACCGATCAAGGAGAACGGGTTCATCGACCAACTGGAAGCTCTCGGCGCTTACGAGAGCAACCGGTTCCTCAGTCGCGGCGTCCACTTCGGGTGTGTCTTGGAGGGTGGGTTGCTCGGGTTCAACAACCTCCTGAAGCGACGATGCGGACTGCTCCACGACGACGGGGTCCTCAACGAGCGCCGCCTCGACTGGCTCGGTATCTTCGGGGACGGCTGTGGACTCAACCAAGACATACTCCTCCGAGGATGTCTCTGGTGTGGGCTCCGGCTCGTTGACCTGGGTCTGAGCTTCTGCGGTGTCCTGGACAGGCTCAGGTTGGACGACTTCCTCCTCATCGGCTTCGGCCTGAGAAACCGGATCATTGACGTTGGTGCTCGGCTGTTCCTCACTTTGGACAGCCTCCGCAATCTTCTCGCTTTCCTGGGCATCCCTGATCTCGACTTGTTCCTCAGGCTCGGGAGTCTCGACGGCTTTGGCAGTTTCCGCAGCCCGGATAATTTCAACAAACTTAGCAGGCTCCTGAGCTTCGGTTATCTCCCGAGTTTCGGCAGGCTCCTGGGCTTTGGCGGGCTCCTGGGCTTCGGCGGGCTCCTGGACTTCGACGGGCTCCTGGGCTTTGGCGGTCTCCTGGGCTTCGGCGGTCTCCTGAGCTTCGGCGGGTTCCTGAGTGTCGGCAGATTCCTGGGGTTCGGCAGACCGTTCAACAACAGTAGAGTCCTTGTCAGCGGCAGACTCGACCGGCTCCTCGACAAAAGCAGGCTGCTCAGCAGTGACAGGCTCGTCAGCCACGGCAGGCTCGTCGGCTACCACAGACTCATCGGCAATGGCAGGCTGCTCGTTGCTGGCAGGTTCATCGGCTTCAGCCAGTGCAGGCTCATTGACCGTGGCAGGCTTCTCCTCGGCTTCAACAGTTTCTTCAGCCTTGGGAGTCTCGGCAGTGTCTTGAACCTCCCTGCTGACCGGCTCCTCGGCGGTGACAAGCTGTTCAGCCTCGAGAGGTTCTTCCGCCGCGGCAAGTTCATCAGCAGTGGCAGGTTGCTCAGCGCCGACTGGTTCATCAGCTGCGACAGCCGGTTGAGCCTCGGGAGACTCCTTGACTGCAACAAGCTCCTCGGCTACGGGATTCTCTTCAGCCGCAGCACTCTCCTTGGCCTTGATAGACTCATCCGCCTCAGTGGGTTGTTCAAGAGCGATGGCCTCAGTGCTGGACTGCTCAATAGGCTGCTCAACCTGAATGTGTTCTTCGGTTGTAACAGGTTCCTGAACCTCGACCGTCTCTTGAGCTTCGACAGCTTCGACAGCTTCGACAGCTTCGACAGCCTCGACAGCTTCGACAGCCTCGACAGCCTCGACAGCTTCAACAGCTTCTGCAGCTTCGGCAGCTTCGGCAGTCTGTTCAGGGGCAACGGTCTCCTCAGTGCCGACTGGCTCGAGAATAACGCCAGCCTCTGTAACACCAGTTTGTGTTTCAGGCTGCTCCTCAGGCTCTTGCTCCTCGGCTTGGACAGGCTCAGGAACAGAAGTCTCATCAACAGAGATCGGCTCTTCCGCAGTAGCCGCAACCTCGGCGGCGGCTTGGACTTCGACTGAGGCGGGTCCGACTGCAGGCTCTTCGGTGGGCTCCTCGGCGGACTCCGCGACGGGCTCGGCCACTTGCTCAACTGGGGCTTCCGCAGGTTCTTCCACGGACTCCGCAGCACGCTCCACGAGAGGCTCAACCACGGGCTCCTCTACAGCTTCTTCCACGGGCTCGGCAGCGAGCTCGGACACCGGCTCCGCCTCCTCGACAGTGTCGATGACGGGCTCCGTGATAGCCTCGACTGTGGCCTCGGTCACAGGTTCGGCGGCGGCAGACAAGGGCTCCTCAACAGTGTCGGCGATGGGCTCCGCGATAGCTTCGACCGCGGGCTCAGTCACAGGCTCGGCAGCAGACAGGGGCTCCTCGACGGGAAGAGACTCCTGGGACTCCTCCACGGGGATGGATTCTTCTTGGGGTGCTGCTGGCTCAGCGACTTCAACAGCTGCGTGCACAGTCTCAACTGGGACCTCCTCGGCGAGTTCGACGGTTTCGACCTCGGCTGAGACCTCCTCAGTGGGCTCTTCGACCGTCTTGGATTCAGAAGTCTGCTCAGCGGGTTCAGGGGCATCCCGCTCCACGGTGACGTCCTCGGTCGTCTTCTCAGGTTCGCTGGGGACTTCTTGTTGCTCCACGGCCGGCACAGGCTCCTCAACAGTGGGCTCGTCGGAGATGACATCTCCCACGGCGTTGATGGGTTCGATGGGCTGAGGCGCTGGCTCCTCCGCGACCTCTTCCGCGGTGGCGGTAACATCTTCAGCGATTGCTTCGCGCTCCACTGTATCAGCCGAAGAAATCTCGGGCGCTGGTTTCTCCTCGGTTCCCTCAGAGCTGCCTAGTTCGGTGGGTTGTGTGGGTTGTTCGACAGCCTCCTCTGCGACGGGTTCGGGAGTGTCTTCAACGATAGCTGGCTCCACAGATCGAGGGGAGAGCTCGATAGCTTCAACCGCAGCGACCTCGGGGAGATCTTGGATGGGCGCTGTGGGTTCCTCTGCCTCAGGAACCGGGTCTTCGGCGATAGCGGGCTCGGGTTGTTCAGCTGGCAGAGAATCCTCTGCAGTATCCTCAACAGCCGGCACAGACTCCTGCACAATCTCCTGCGGGTCGGTCGCTGGTGTCGGGTCCTCGTCGTTGTTGGCTGCAGGGGTTTGCTCGGAAGTCGAAATAACCTCTTTGTCATCGGACTCAGGGAGAGTTTTCTCAGGCGCCTGGACAGTCTCCTCGAGTGCTTGGACAGCTTCTTCGGGGGCGGTATTGAGAGATGCAGGAAGCCCCTTGTCTTCGGGTTCAGAGGCAGTCTCCTGAACAGGCTCTGACTCGACAATCGGCTCAGTCTCGACTGCCGGTTCGGGCTCGGTGATGGGCTCAGCAACTGGTTCAGACTCAGCAGCTGGTTCAGACTCAGCAGCTGGTTCAGACTGGTGGATTGGCTCAGGTTCGGTAACCAGCGCAGTTTCGACAACTGGTTCAGCCTCATCAACCAGCTCGGGTTCGGCGACTGGTTCGGTGACTTGCTCATTCTCGACAGAACCTGCCTTCCACAGACCTACACCAGTCTCAGCAACTGGCTCAGCCTCTGCAGAACCTCTCTTCCACAACCCGATATCAGCTTCAGCAACCGGCTCAGTCTCAGCGGCCGGCTCAGATTCAGTAACCGCCTGGGGTTCAGCGGCCTGCTCAGATTCAGCGACTGGCTCGGTGGCCGGTTCAGGTTCAGCAATCGCCTCGGTTTCAGCGACTGGCTCGGCGGCCGCGCGAAGTGGCTGGCCGACCAGGGCGGCGTCCTGACGACAGGCGCGAAGGTCACCGGCCAGTACCAGCAGGCGTTCC
>FTIZ01751862.1_pt1 | contig 12541 bp, 6 predicted proteins | sample 1658381 | NCBI WGS metagenome assembly FTIZ01 (sample SAMEA3914822, study PRJEB12502) | metagenome | biome: forest; material: soil | place: USA | collected 2012-03-12 | depth 0.1 m
GCGTCCGAGACATGAGGTTTTCAACATGACTGGCGAAGTCGTCCCGGGTGATTGGCTTTGGCCCGAATGGTTGATCCGGCGTCGTTTCCTCCGTAATGTTTCGGTAATGACCGAAGTTGACAAGGTCGGATGCAAACGACTGGTTCAGGTTCTGCACGACAGCCCTGAATCGTTGTTGATAGCCCGTCTGCGACAGGGCATCTTCAAAGAACTTGCCGACATAACTGCCTCCTATAGAGGCTTTGGCCAGAGCCTGGAATGATTGACTCAGGTGGAAGAGGTAAACACGTTGCTCGTCGAGGCTGGCTCGAGAATCCCCCAGCTTGCCCAGTTGAGTCTGGCAGGACTTGAACTTCTGGTCGATCTCACTCATAAGGCTGGGGAGTTCAGAAGCAATCTGAGCCAGGAGAACCTTGCTGAGACGGCCACGGAGCTTGTCGATGCCAAGGTGAGCAAGCGGCAGTTCTGTCCACGCGCCTTTGCTCAGAAATTCGGTCTCCTCGGTGTCCCGTTCGGCAAGACTCCATGAGCCTTTCTCCGAGTCCATGTTCTTCAAGACATGCCAACCAAGGCGAAACTCGACCTCTTGATTTCTGGCAAGAGAGAGGAAGAGAGTCTCGCGCTCCGAGCCAGGGGTCAGGTCGTCAGGTTTCGTGATGACGCCCAAGGTGCGCGTGCCATTGGTGTCCACAGCTCGAGCCAATTTCAGCACAACTTGGTTGGCGAAGTCGTTTTTGGCCGAGACAACCGCCAGAATGATGCATCTCGGTTGGTTCATATAGCCTTGGACGACCTCTCGGATGAGCTCTACATCAGAGCTCGACTGATACTTCGTCGCGGAGTGGATGAGGCCAGGAAGGTCGACGATGGTGAGATGTGGGCGGTCAGGGCCTGTAATCTCGATGCGCAGGATATCCTTAGCGAAGGCTTTGCCATGAGTCGTGATGCCCATTGCAAGTTTTGCGCTTTCAACTAGCCTAGGAAGGCCAGCGAACCCGTCCAGCCGCTCCCGGAAGCCGCGGAGAGAAAGTTGCTCAGACTCACTCCGAGAGTCATGAGGGACGATGGAGACGCTGGCGCTGATGGTTGGGGTCCGGCGCAAGATTAACTCGGTGGGGAAGCGAGTACATAGGTTGCTGCTGACTGGAAAAGAGACGCCAGAGATGGCTTCCAGGACCGAGCTCTTCCCCGATGACTGGTCACCGCAGACGATGATCTGCGGAAGAGAAACATAGTTGTTGATGCCTTGCAGACGGAGCTGATCGACTGAATCCAGCAGTTCAAGCTGGTCCTTGGAGCAGAGCCTGCTCAGCGTATTGCTCTCGAAGGTCACCATCTCGACGTAGAAAGATGGGCGTTTCGCACCGGCGGGTCAAAAGTCAGTTGGGGTAGTTGATCGGGGCAGAAGGATGGTGGAGCAAACGGATGGTGGAGTAGAAACTCTTGGATGCGTCGGGTCATAATTGAGTCAATTCAATTACCTGCCTGGTTCAACCTCCCCCTCCCCCTGCCCCCGGCAACACCCAAAGCGGCTGTAGGCCTCTATGCAGAACTGAGATAGGCGGTGACAAGGAAGCCCAGCCAACCAAGCAACCGGGTTTGGAGAGGCAGGCTGGTATTGGCCGATGAAAAGGTGGCTGGCTTGCCACATGTATCCGAGCCACTGAGCTTGGAGGTCTTTATCAGGCAAACCGGTGCTTTTCAACAACGCGCCGCATGTCGGGCTCCAGGAAATATTGTTTGGTGACGATGATTGGGTTTTGGCCTCTCCGAAATGCACTGATTCTTGGCCATTGTGACGTGCTGGCACACTAAAAGGATGCGCTTCTGGACGACATGGACGAGCACACAGCGCCATCACACTTCGCGCTCCTGGCAAGTACATGTAAAGGGCAGACAGATCATTGCCCTGCAGTGCTGCCGAGATTGTGTCGGCCAAACGCAGAGCCATTGGGGCAGGTGGGCCAATGCGCAGTCGCCAGAGAACCCTGACTGCATAAGCACCGGCGTGGTGGCTGTGAAGCCATGGGCAATACGAAAAAGGCGCCGATAGCCCGATGCTTCTCGTCGGGCCCGGGGCTAAGGAAAGGCTCCCGACCATCCTCTACGGCGGGTTTTCTCTCCTCGCCGAATGCATCCCTCCGGGGCAAGGCCAGAGTCGCTCTACTTCGGCCAGGCCGAATCGTTTCGTCATTTCATGTTCCCTCCGGTACCAAGTTTTGACCCCGGCTGCTCTGCTGGGCGGGGGTCATTGTCAGTGCAACTTTGGTCGGATCGCCAACAACAAACCAACATGTACGTAGGGTTAGGGTTGTGGCCCGCCGCAGGGACACATCTCCTGCAACTGCGGCTCGATTGGAGGCGGATATGGAGGAGGATCCGTTGGGGTCTCAACAGGCACCCGAATTCGAACAGAGAAGGAACGGCAGTAGCGTCTCAACGTGAACTCTACCCGAGACAAGCTTATTAGTAATACGGTTGTCAATTCCACCAACTGCTTTGGCTGAAGCCAGAAATAGCCCCCAAGATTTCCACCCTCCTCTTCAACTTTGGTGCGGTAGGTCTTCTGACTCGCGAGCGCTGGCCGACTTTACATTGCCGAGCCATTGTGGAAAGAATTTGGCCGTTGCTGAGTGAATATCACAAGGACAGACGGAGAGCGGGAATGGTCGTTTTTTCCCCATGAGGAACAGCGGGGATGGGGCGCCGCCGGTTGTGGCCAGATCATGTGCAAAACTTGAACAGCCGTGTGTCGCCACCAGGGCCTTGGGTCTCCGATCTCAGATGGGGTTTGACCTGGCCAGACAGAAACAACGCCTGCCGGATCTAAAACTGGCACGCGCAGGCTCTCAACTAACTTCCAGTGCGTCGATCCCCTGAGAGTGCAAATACAGCATGTATTGACGGGCGAGGGTGGTCAAGGCATTGACCAAGCAGTGTGTACCTCTTTTCTCTTAGCAACTGCTTGTTTGGATGTGCTGGAAATGGTATGTAGGTATAACGAACGGCGACTCATTAGTTTCTTGTCCCGCACTTATTCCCCCGTTGGCTGAAGACTTCCGTTGGATTGGCCATTGGCTAAGTGTCTCAACGTAGGGGGCTCTGGACATTTGAAATCTGGGACGAAGCTCGCAAGCAAGGTTTGCTGAGGTCTTCAAACCATGACCCCCAAGCCGCTTTTTCGTCGTTCTTCAGCGCCGGGGCTGAAGATGAGAAGAGCGGTACGGGGGCGGGGGGGCGGCCTTGGACTTGGAGTCAGATAGTTTTGAGGAAAGGAAGATCGAGGCGGATAATGATGACTCTTATGTCGTATTCAGATCTGCCACGGCGAAGGGAGTGGAATAGGCCGCCGTGTGGGCTGCAACGGATGTATACTGCTGTCTTGGGCTGTCACACTCAACACCAAAAGGCCGAGGTCGAGCGTAATATCCATACACAAGGCTAGAAAAGCGCCAGGCCTCCGAAAGCACAAGCCGCAGGCAGGGAAGTCTGCACTGTGCGGGCAGCTCCTCCTCCTCCACTGCTCGTCGACGTGCGGAACTTGGTGGTGGCCGTGATTGAAGTGGGCGCGAACTGCTTCGAGGCCAAGCTCGCTAGGCGGCTCGAGAGGCTGCTCGCAACGGGGCTGTCAATCTTGACCGCGCAAGGGGTGCCTTGAGCACCAGTGTCGGTCTGGAGACTGAGCGGGCAAGTTGTTGTTGCTGTGGCCGTCGTCGTCGCCGTCGCCGCTGCGGCATCGTAAGTGAACTGGGCGACTCGGCCAAATCGCGGGCATGCGGTGGCCTGCAGAATATCGACATCCGCCGCGCCGGTAAATTCCGGACCCTTGGGGCCGTCACCACCCTGATCGAATACGATGTTGAACATATATACCCCTTTGTTCTCCACACGGCCGGTGGAATTGCAGGCATCGTCGGCGTAAGACCAGTACCCGATCCAATGTAGCAGGTATCTACCATCATACATCTTCGCGGATCTGCCATCAGAATGCCACGTAGTGTAATTGCTGACAGCGATGAGAAAGGTGGGGTCCGCACCTGACGCGCCGTGGAGCGTCTCGAAGCTTCCGGCGGCGAGCCTGATTCCATCTTCGCTGAGAGTTCCGTCCGGTTGCAGCATGCACATCTCCATGTTCCAGCGCCACACCCAACTAAAGTTGCCAACCGTCGAGGTCGGGAAGTTCTGCACGGCCAGAACAAAGGGGAAAATCCAGTTTTGCATGCGCATGTATTTGTCGTTGTGCGGGAAGACGACGTCGACTTCGAATGTTTACATGGTCATGTTGGGCAGGACCGACTGGAGCGAGCTGGCAGTCCCTACCAGGGCCAGGGCAGTGATGGATTTCCAGTGTGAATATCCCATTTCTTGTCTTGTTACGTCTTAAAGCGGCCCTCCAAAATCTGGACAAGAGGGGCGACAGGCTCTCATGATTCAAGTCCGGGAAGAAAAGGGGTTGGGCAATGGGAGAGCACCTTGTGAAAGTGCCTTGCGACTCGGTTCAGGGAGGCCGCTCTGTTCGGGACAGGCAGTGCGAGGCTCCAGGCAGAATTGGCTCATGTTTTATTAGCCCACGTGCTAGACCAGCAACGGTTGGGCAATTCAGGCTGCAACCATACCTCTTGAGGGCAAAACTAGCGGGTTGCACAGCAGAACCAACAGATCCAACAGCGTCAACAGAGCCAATACAACCATGTTCTGGGGCAGCAGCCCTGTGGTTTCACCGGGTCCGTTTGCCAGACCAAACGCCCCAACACCCCCACCCTCTTTCTTCCCTTCTTGGTGTGTGGGCAGGGCTTCTACCCCCCACAACACCCTTCTTCAACACCACGCAATACGACAGGCAGTATCGCCATCTCTCTGTGTTGTTCCAGTAATGAATATCTACCTAAGTACCTTATCTAAGGGGCCTCGGTAGGTACCGGGAACCACGCCATGCCTTAGCATCTCGACCTTTTCATGCCCTGCCTCACAGCATATGTCGTCGCTCCCTGTTAGACCACGCGCCGCCCCATCCAGAAGTGGACACACTCGCCGACCATTGAATGCCAAAATATAATTAAGGACCAGACAGCAGCCACAGTGGGACCAAAGCATTCAGCTCCACGACATCGATGTCTGGCTGGGGGGACACGGGCGCTTGGCCAAGCATTTGAGACGCCATCCTCCCTCCGTGGCTGGCAGAGGCGTTGCATGCTGAGTTCTGATTAGCGACACAATGCCAGTATGCCACCGACCTAAACGTAGACGTGCATACGCGCTGGCAGCTGAGGCTCTTGCCAACAGGACCGACCAATCACTGTGTTAAAACACCGCCGCGAAGAACACCCAAGCTTGCATTCGGGCACGCTGCCTGGCGAAGAGGCTGTCTGTAGGTGCTATGCCGAGAAGGGGCAGTTCTCCAAAGCCTCGCGCACACCCCGTCCAAATGTAAGGACGTAGGCGGATGGGAAAGACACGGTTTAAGACCGGGGGGTCTCCTACTTCGTTCGGCATCTGTCCTTCATGTGCTTGACATTGCCCATCGCAATCGCTGAGAGTTGCCCAACAGCGACGACGACGACAACAATGGCACACGGCTATTCACAACCAGCCGGCTATTACGACGTGGCCGACGTGCCTCGGTGGCGTGTCAATTACTGGAGGCAGTTCCCATTCCGCAGCACCTTCTTTCTCGTTGGCGCCATCATCGCCGCATTTACCTCTCTGCTCGTTCTGTACCTGGCCAACCATCAACTGACCGACGATTTCCCGTGGAAGATCGCCCCACCATCCGTCTGCCTCTCCATCCTGGCCGTGGTTTCCAGGTCCCTCGCCCAAGCAGCCTTCCAATCCGGCGCCGACACCTTCTGGTGGGACCAGCTGCTCTCGCGCCGCGCAGCTAAGCTAAGCGACCTGCACCATACGTGGATGTTCAGCCGTGAGGTGCTTCCGCTATTTAGGTGGCACCGGCCATGGAACCTCGTGCGGTCAGCTGGCCTGTCCGTGCTTGTCTTGGGCGTCGTTGGGCCGCTCCTCCAGCAGTCTGTATCTACCGAGCTCGTCACTAAGATGTCCCAGCATCCGGCAACGTTGCCGATACGCATAGAGCCCATGTGGAACCTCACTGTCCTCAACACTAACTTTGGCAACGGCTGGGGCTGGTCCATACCTATGTACCAGCCTGAGTTCGCCAGCATCGTCCTCGACCACACCCAACGCCAGGCGCCCATTTTGACCGGTAGCGGATTCTGCAGAGGCAACTGCACGGCCAATATCACCATCGCCGGTTTTGCTCGCAATTGCACTGAGCGGCTGACCTCGGCCGACGGCTTGCCGTATCTCAAGCCAGCTCAGCTTGTGGTGCTTCAGGACCGCGACCTTGACTCCGCCATTTCGACGCATGTGTGCAAAACCTTGGTGACGTACAACGCATCAAGCGTGCCCACTGGAAAGCCCTCGTCGGATTCATCCTACTGCGGCCTATTCCAGACATACTACCAGCTATCGGTAGAAACTGTCAGGGCGAGGAACCCCACTGACCTACCAGCCCTGTTGTACACATCCTACGTCCGACCGGTCGCAGTCAACAACTCGCTTCTCGTACAGCAGTGCAACTTCTTCACGGCTTTCCTCACCATGACCATCGATCTATCCAACGACTCGTCCATCGCCCTCTCGAGCAAGTACGGTCTGCCGCAAGACCGCGTCGTCGAGCCCATCGGCTCACCGACCAACAAAACGGCTCAAGGTGTCCTCGCAGGCTTCTTGCAGGCCATGCGCGACTCGTATGAGGGCTACGTTCTCTGGGACCTGAACGAGGCGTCCAACATCCTGCTCGGGAATGGGCCACGCCTATACGGCAACACGACCAACCTCAACCAGACCATCGTCACCCAACCCCGCACCAACGCCAGCTTGCTCGCCGTTCCCTTCCGTAGCCCTCTGGAGGATTTTACAAAGACCCTCAACGAATTGGCGCTGCGCTATGCTCTCATCACAATGCCAAACAATGACATCGCCCGCGTGAAGGCCAACGAAGACTACTTCAGTCCGGTCAGCCCGGGGGATCGCCGCCACAAAGCGATCCCAAATACGAGACTGTCCAAGACCCAAAGCGTCGTTCTGGAGGAATCCCGAATCGTGGCCGTCTTCCGCGTCAACTACGCCTACGCCTTGGGCGCGTCATGCGTGGTCCTGCTGTCCGCGCTGGCTACCGCCCCGCTGCTGAGCGGGTGGCGCCGCGCCGGCCGCGACCTCTCGGTGAGCCCGCTCGAGGTGGTCAACGCCTTTGACGCGCCGCTGCTCGCGGGCGTCCCGAGCGGCGCCCCGGTGGGGACAGTGCTGCGTGCCGTGGACGGCGTCGAGGTGCGGTATGGCGAGCCGCGGGCTGATGGGCATGGCGAGGTTAGACTTGACGAGTACATGACTCAGGAGAGTACGGAGAGGGATGCGGAGGGCGGTGTGCGTAGGAGGCTTGTGATTGGGCGGGCGGATGAGGTGGTGTCCCCGCAGGCTGGTGTCCAATACACCGGGTAGGATGTACATATCGTTACCCATTTATTGGGATAGATCCGAAACAGGGCTGGCTGCGGCCCGTTGAGCTGGGGGTGGGATGGTAAAAAGGGGGGAATAAGCATTGACCCTAACCCTACCTCCTGGTTGCTTCTTTGAGTCGGGGGTTGGTATGGGAATATTGTTGAATCTAACACAGTTCCCGCCATGCCACCGCTATCCGCAAAGGAGTGGCCAAGAAGTGGGAGATTGCAAAGGAGACTTTCCTTCAAATTCCTGAACAACCTTGTTGGTTCACATCGTCAGTCGAGTGCATCCGCCAGAAAGAGCGCCCAGGCAGCACTGCAAATCTCCTCTACGCAACACTGTGTCAGATCCACTGGCATCAGAAAGACGAAACCAAGAAGTGGAGGAAGCGCTCCAAGACGACAATGTGTTGAGTCAGTCGGGCGGTGTGGAACGCGTAATACACCAAACAACAGGGCGCGTGCAATGGAAAGACTGCAAAATGAGGGCACTAGCGATAGCTTCATTTGAACTGTCGTACTAGATTGAACTAGGTAAGGAGGGAGGCCTTGGTCTTGTAGGCCAAATTGGCCCAGGTGGTTGGGCGCCAACGCGGGCCCAAATCTTGGCCCAAATCTTGGACGAGCGGTCCGTGGAACCACGGGTCTGACACTATGTTCTTGGTGATCGGTCAGCATCGCCGAGGACCTCCGGGACCCTAATCAGAAGTAAGACCGGGCTGAGATGAACATCAAAATTGCCGCCCTGGCTGTGGACAAACACAGGGACAACGCTGTTGATGAGGAGCAAGTAGATTATAGGTCCGATGGTATTACTTTCGTATGCTTTGAGGGAAATGGTGGATCTCAGCTTGCCTGCACACACGATGGGAAGGATTCAAGAGGCAATTGTGAGTGTCGTTGAGCGGAGGTGTGGAAAAGCCGGTTCTGTTAGGATGCCTGCGTGAAGTTGAACCGTCACTCTTCCCTAGATGTGATCCCATTTCACAAGAATGCCCGGCGCCAGAGATTACACAGGTCGGGGGAAGGAGGCTGCGGAGAGAGCTCAGGGACCAGGAGATTTGCCCGGATTGATAGGAAGTAAACTAGTTACAAATGATCACACCTATAGAGATGCAGCTACGCTGACTTGCAGCCCTGGTCCACGATATGTTGAAGATCATCACGCCAGAAGCCCTTGGGAAGATTGGAATTCAGGAACCTCCGACGGGGCTAGCTCGCGGGCGGCGGCCAAGGCTTTCCAACAAGCGCAATGCTCTCTCATCCGACTCTGCATGCGTGTCGTCATTCAGCCAGAACTCCGAGGGCGGCATGAACCTGGGGTCGTCCCGGTATGTTTCCACCAGCCATTCAGCCGCTGAGGTCGGGTCTTCAATCCACCGCTCAGGTATCCAGTGTATCCATGGGTAGCAGCTTTTATATCCTCTCGGGGAGGGCCAGAACCGTTCGATGAGGGAGGGTGGCAAGGGCCTCGGGTTTTTCTCTCTCGTCCGTGGGTGCGTATCGTACATTGCGGTGAAGTCGTACATGTAGACGTTGTTAAAATCGATGATAACGGCGTTGCCGTCAGGCTTAACAATGACGTTACGGGCTTCGAGGTCTTCGTGTCGCACAGCGGCAAGCCACCAAATAAAAAGGTTCGCCTCGTGGATGCTCTTCAGGACACGGATCCGGAAGTCGTCGGGCGGGAGCCGGGCGTAGTCGACAGCTCGGCCGTTGTCCTTCTCGGCACGCGTAATTATATCCAGCATGCATTCGCCTTGGATGAGTTCGATGAGGATCATACGAACCCACCGCTCGCCGACGGGGAAAGTCCAGGACCCGTAGTAGGTTGGCACAAAACCCATCCCGCCGATGGCAGGCTGCATCGTTCTATAGGCCCAGCCTTCGACGCTGTAGTCCAAGTCGGCATGAGTCATGCAGTCGATATCGTCCGTGGGCTCGCTTTGGGGGTAGTCGACTCCGTCGTAGATCTTGGCGATATACTCCGTGGACGGATCCTCGTCGAGAAAGCAGGTAACCACGTGGGCTCCGCCTCGGTCCCGAATGGTCTTGACACCCGTCACAGTTAGGGTGCGCTCCGTAAAGGGGCCGTCGAGTGAGCCCGGGGGGGTCGTGTCCAGAGGTGGGTTGGCGAGCGCGAACTCGACGCGGTCAACCTCCCACGGGTTTTGGCCTTCCCAGCGGCTCCAGTCGGCGGGTGGGCGGGGACTTGGCCCGTAGGCGCCGGTGAAGGGCTCGGGGGGTATGTGTTTGCGGATGCGGAGGGTTGTATTAACCCCGTATCTCGCGCTGCCACGGTGGGTCTCCATTGCGGTGAAACGGTGAAGCAGTGAGATGGAATTTGAACCAAGGCCTAACGATTGAGGAGCCGGGCGGTTGAATGTTGTTTTCGCGGAGGCAGGGCAGAAATGCCAGCAATGGGGCAAAGTACATAAAAGACGAGGCACCGTTTGAAGTAATGATCGAGCCCCAGCTGTTCACAGCTTCATGTCGTGTTGGGGAGTCGAGACAACAACGAGCGGTCAAGCGTGGGTTTGTTGGCTGGGGCCTGGCGGGCCGGCTGGCGGGTGGCTGAGAGCCTGAGTGGTTGTTTGTTCGCCAGAATTTGGAACAAGCCAAAAACAGGGCTGAAAAGCTCCATGCCATCGGCGCGCCCAGTCACTTAAAAAATGCCCCGCATTTCATCAGATGTCCAACAACACATACACTGCAGCGCGGCACGAATGATCGGACGCTTCGCCGCCACTCCCCTCTCCCTAGTATTAGGCGGGTGACACCCATGACCCGTGCCCTGGCCGCAGAGTGGGAGACCCCGGGCCAGTTTCCGGATCGGACGACGACGCAGCCAAGACAGCGAAGCGGCGGCGAATTTCCCGGCAGTCGACGCCGTTAGACCGGAGGTTAAGGCCAGTAAGACGCGTAGTGGAACCAAGCGAATCTTGACCGGCCCCCCCCCGGCCAAGCTGAACTGGCACCATGCCTGCCGAAGAAACCGCTCTGCATCACTTGCTCGCCGCTGCCCCTAGAGAGGCACGGGCAGCTGCCACACACCTACCTGTTAGCTTCGCATCCCGCCAGCCCGCCGGCCGCCGCCATCCACTGCCGCTCGCTTGGACAGAGTGTGTCTGGCAGTTGGCTGGTGTGAAAGACCAACCTATTTTGAGACACGTTTGTCGTGAGCTTAGAACTTGGTAAGGACAGAAACAGCATGTGCCTGACTAGAATCGAGGGAATGAATGGCGCAAGTGTTTGGTAGACATGGTACCTGGAGCTGAGGTATCTACTTAGGTACCTAGGCATGGACGTTACGTTTAGGACTAAGACGAACGGCCACCTCTCCGCCCGAGATGGTTTCACAACGAGAGGGTTCCCGCTCTCGACCCTTTTCTCACGAAGAACTGAATAGGCGTATAAGTACAAGGAGTTATGGCACCTGGATTTGTGATTCTCTCTGGTCTATAGATCAACCCAACTTCCATTCTCCAAACCGGCCAAGCACGTGTCAATTAACCCCCAAATTTATTCCAACCCTATCCATCTGAGCTCTTACAGCCCCGACCAACATGCCCCCTATGGACAAGAAGCACCCCCCGGCTCGGGGGACTCCCTCGACCCCATTGCCGATGCCAAAGAATATCGTGCAGCCGTCACCGCCCGGAGCGTCTCAAAAACCAACTTCCTCGCCACCGAAGGCTGTCTCGCTGCCCGTCCGGCAGCCACAGCCACAGGCAAAATCCTCAATTCAACCGGGACGACCAGCCACGCCAGCTACACAGGTGTCTCAAACCAAGGGCGGCAGCCCATCCACGCCGACGCCAACCGGGACTCCTCCCAGGGCAGCTGCGACGTCGGCAACACGAAAGCCAGTGCCAGCGAGGGCTCAACGAACATCCCCCTCCGCCACTGAGCAGTCGCCCTCTCAACGGCCTCAACAACTTCCATCCAAGGCACTGTTCCCGCCGCCGCATCTTCAGCAGACGTTGCCCAACTCCACCGCGTTGACCATTTTTCAAGCGTTGAGTGCGCCACTTCCTGCGTTCAAAAAGTCCGGCGACTTTAGCGATACGGTAGCAAACCACGCATCTAGCGCGCTCGTGAGCGCTACCATCCCACCGCGGTTTTGGAGTGATGTACCCGTCAACCGCTACCTCTCAGTGGCCAACTAGTACCTGGAAAAACCTGATGTGAGGGCAAAGCTGGGCTTACACTACGCACCTTTCCTTGACCCGACATTCCGCGTGAGAAGGGAGGCCGATGTGGTGACCTACGCCGCGATACACCTCACCCACACTGTCAATATGGCACTCGGCAGTTTCTTCAAGGATGCCGTTGAATCCGTATCTGAGGTCAACGCCGAGGGGTGCCGCCCTGACTTCATCTGGAGGGTCGCCGGATCCGAAGAAGCGAAGCAGGCATTTGCGATACTCGAGATGAAAGCTACAGGCGGAGTCGACCCCGCTGTCTTTGAAGACGCTACCGAGGCCAACGCAGATGCGGCCGGCCAGGAAGGGGATGATGGGGTCACCCTTTTCAAATACAAAGGCAAAGAGTACAAACCCATCAAACAAATCACGGCTTACGCACAAAGCAATGGGTTCAACACACGATACCTCGCACTGTTTGACGGTCACTACCTTTTTCTCGGCGTCTTCTCTGAGGGGAAGAGCAGCCTCGGCATCCCGTTGCTAAGTGGAACGCTGATTCCTTGCCATGGGAAGGAGGTGTGCCATGCCCGAAAGGCCCTGCTCGGTTGGTTGATCGAAGCCAAGTTGGAAAAGGAAAAGGGCCGCAACAACTCTCTCGGCCGCTTTCCGAAGCAAATGCCAGCCCGTGGCTATGCTCATCGCACTGAATGATAGAGCGTGATCACTGCTCTGCGCTACTCCGTAGCACCGACCTGATGCCACGAACTTCTTGCCCTTTTTCTTCTGTCTTCCTGTCTCTCTCTCTCTCTCTCTCTCTCTCTCTCTCTCTCTCTCTCTCTCTCTCTCTCTCTGTCTCTCTCTCTCTGTCTCTCTCTC
>FTIZ01003845.1_pt2 | contig 12513 bp, 21 predicted proteins | sample 1658381 | NCBI WGS metagenome assembly FTIZ01 (sample SAMEA3914822, study PRJEB12502) | metagenome | biome: forest; material: soil | place: USA | collected 2012-03-12 | depth 0.1 m
CCGGTGCTCAAAGAGGGCGTCCAGAAGCAAGAACTGACCGTCATCCCTTTCGAGCTCCAGCTCGAGTACGACTACTGGAATTACCGTATGAGCACGCCCACGTTATCCTCTCTTCTTTTCTCTCGATCTGACCTCCGCATAGGCGACATCATGGTCTCTGTTCTCCCTGAGGAACTCCATGATGGGATTCCCACCGGCTTCAACATTGCCGGCCACGTAGGTACGTCTGATCCTGGCTCCAGTCCTGTCCTCTATCCTTGCCGCAACGACCCTGACGGAAAGGACCCCAGCACATCTCAACCTCCGAGAAAACTATATCCCCTACAAGCACCTCGTCGCAGAGATCATCCTCGACAAGAACCCCCAAATCAGGACCGTGATTAATAAGGTCGATGATGTCGGCTCCGAGTCCGAGTTCCGGACCTTCCAGTACGAGGTGCTGGCCGGCCCAAACGACCTCAACGTCCAGGTCGCCGAGGGCAACTGCATCTTCGAGTTCGACTACTCCAAGGTCTATTGGAACAGCAAGCTCGAGACAGAGCACCGCCGGCTCATCAACCTCTTCCAGCCGGGCGAGGTCGTGTGCGATGTCATGGCCGGCATCGGGCCCTTCGCCGTACCCGCCGGTAAGAAGCGTGTCTTCGTCTGGGCCAACGACAAGAACCCAGAAAGCTTCAAGTGCATGGAGGCTGCCATCAAGAAGAACAAGGTTAGTCCGTTCCCAACTGCCTCCCACCGGGAAAGGCCCGACTTCAGGCCTCCTGCTTCTAACAACTCCCGCAGGTAACTTCCTTCGTCCGCCCCTTTTGCGAAGACGGCCTTGCCTTTATTCACCAGGCCGCCGACTCGGTTCTCGCGGCCTCTCGGAATGGCGAGCACGCCACCATCACCCACAAGGAAAAGGCCAAGCCCCAATCCTTCCCTAATCAACAACAAAAGCAACAACAAAACAAACCCCGCGGCAGCACAACAATCACACGAACCGAAACCATCCCCCTCCCCCCGACCATCTCCCACTTCGTCATGAACCTCCCCGCCTCGGCCATCGAGTTCCTCTCAAGCTACCGCGGCGTCTACGCCGGCCAGGAAGCCCTCTTCGCCCCGCACACGGCCACCCAGCTGCCCCTGGTGCACGTTCACTGCTTCTCGCACAAGTGCCCCGACGACGAGACGCCCGCGCACGTGGATATCTGCGAGCGCATCTCCAAGGAGCTGGGTTTCGCTGTCAGGCCTGCTGCGGCGCCTGGGAGCGAGGGTGCGGAGGTGGAGGAGAAGGGGGTGGTGAGGATTCATAATGTGAGGGATGTCGCGCCGGCGAAGAGTATGTATTGCGCGAGCTTTCGGTTGATGCCAGAGGTGGCTTTTGCGGAGAGGAGTTAGATGCATACACATGGGCAGGGAAAACGCGGGATGGCTGTGAAAGCCCTCGGCTGGTTTTCTGCTCCGAGATAGATCGCGAGCGCGTTGTTTACGACTTTGCCAGGGAGTTGTGATGGGATGCATGACACGGGCTCTTGTCAAGCAGTCAGCGTGATGCGAAACCCGGTTGCCCATGTCGGCGATGAAGGAATAAAAGGGTCACGGAAAAGAGTCGACAACTCTGGGCCAGTCATAACATGCATATTGAGCAGGTGTCCCGCCTCCAAGTGCCTGCTGCCATGGCTACACAACGCACGCCATGCATACGAGCATATGTATGTGTCAACAGTTTATCTCGGCCCCCCCCTCTCTTTAAGGCAGTGCCCACACCAGGGGTTGGCATAGCATGCAGGTTGTTGCAGGAGCCCACTCGCTCGCGATACAACCATGTAGGTTTTATATGTACGCAAGACATGGAACTCCATCTCACACAAGGGCCGATGTGACGCCAACTTCGCGCATTCCCACCTTGGCAGTTCTGGATCTGGTATCGTCTTGAGTAGGGCATGCACTGGCACAGATTTAGCAGGCTCTCCCCTCGATCCGGGACGACGTCGGCTGTCGGATGCGGTCACGGCTGGTAATCCTCGATCCGATCCTTGTCACAGCCGCAACGGTCGGTGGACATACCGGCTGTCAACGACGATATCGGCGATAGCCCTGAGGGGAAGATAATGGGTGCCGTATGTACTAGGCTTGTTATCGAATGGTCCAACGGGGAGCGAGTAGCCCCTGGCAGGGTGGTTACGGTCGACTGGAGCCGAGACAACGCAGACATCATGCCATATGGCGTTCTCTCCAGCCTATCGCGCCCCTCACCGGTAAGTGTGCTTCGGTCCGAGGGAGGGCGAATGCACACTCGGTCAACGCACGATGCCAACAACCCCTCCGAGCCTCCTCGCTGGGTTGCCGCCTCACGTCGCATTTTGTTTGTCCGCTCCTCGCGCCTTGTGGTCGTTCAACAAAACCCATGTGACCTTGGGAATGCTGTAACAACTCCTTCTCGGCCACTCCAGCGACATGATTGTCACATGTTTCCCCGCACTACTCCGCAGCACGTCGGCCGACTTCAACAACAGCATCACATCAAACAACAATCAGCGTAACATCCGCCAGCAGGTCGCAGGATGGATGGGAAGATGAGGGGTCCAATGGCACGGGCGGACGGGCGGACGAGCAGTGGGAGGCCAATTGGGGCCATGTCCAAACTTTATCAAGCTTGGAATCAGTCTTGCGGCTCGTCGAACTTCCCAGATCTGTTTGATGCTGTCATTGCTGTGCGAGATAACGTTAAGGCGCGTGTGTCGTGCGCTGCAGCAACCGCAGGACAAGGGACGGTCCTTGACTGAGCTTGATTTGCTGCCGTACTATTCGACCACTGAGAGAGAGGCGTTTGGCGATGTCATTGTCGCGTTCGATGACCTCTGACGGTCCATACCGTTCCTGCCCTTCGGCATGTGGTGGCGGAATGATGTCGGCACCTGTTCGTCTTCCAACAACAAGTCACAAGTATACTTACTCCTGAAGGGAACCTGTTTCCTCATCGAGCGGCCGGCATCACGCGTTCTGCCCACGGGCTCTTTGGGCTCAACTCAATGCTGCTGATGGGGACAAGGACCGAGGTCCAAGGCCAGGCGAGAACTCAGCTTCCCTGCTGAGCGGTGGTGCGGAAAAGCGCGAAGGTTGCGGTGGCGGCACCAGGATTACATTCTGGAACATCTCCGGGTCCGTCGCCCCAGATCCTGAGGCCCGCTTTTGCTGCCGAGATTCCGGGGCCGGGCGATGTTGGAGATGATCTGCTAGACTCGTCAGCTTCGCGAGAAGAAGCTTTCTCGCTCGCCCCTGCACAGGCGAGACAGGCTAGGACCGGTGAGAAGCTCGGCCATCGTCAACCATGGTACGTCGTCTCCCCGAAGGACTTCAAATGCCGCATCGACATCCGGGAAATGAGTGCCTGCTATGTAAAATAAGAGGATGAAGCGCACGGCCATCCCGGGGCCGCCGAGGCCAAACCAGGCCAGGCCGTCGGGATGTCCAGGGCCGGTGCAACTCTCGCTGGTCCTGCTGCGAAGTCACGACACCGACCCATGAGTGATGCGCTCAGCTGCTGCTGGCTGCCATGCTGCTTCACCACGCCGGGAAGAGCCGGAGGCACAGGCCGGGCGAGAACACCGGGTTCAGTGGGACATCGGATCAGAATACATGCGGAGTCCTGTATTCCGCTGCAGAGACCGAGCAGCAAGGCTCCCCCCTATTCTCGCCACCGTGCTGTGGTATTTTTAGTGTAGAGGAGGGCTGTCCCGCATCTCAATGATATACTATGTAGTGATTGTCAACGACATGGTGACTGTCAACGGCATCGACACTGTCGGCGGCATCACACAGCAAGCCATGGCACGGTGGATTGAAGAAAGCGCAAAAAAAGTTCAACGCCGTATTCTGTATTCTGTATTCTGTATTCGGCGGAATAATACCACGCTTCCTCAGACGAGATGGATGAGGAGCAGAGATGGGAATGGGACTCGAGGCCTGGGCGGCTCGAGTACCCTGCTGGCCTGCACCGAGAAAGGGGAGAGGTGGAGAAGGCCACGCCAGGCAGGGATGTTGCGTCTTCGGGACGAAACATCTGGCAAATCGCTGTGCGCAGATGAGAAACCTGCCGGCGTTGTGGGCCCGCAAGAAACATGGCCGGCATAATACCTGGTTTACACCACCGTAACGCTGACTTTTGGCTCAGGATCCGTCCGGAGTGAGAGGCGTTGCGTCACTCGCGAGGTCGGATTCCCAAGAGATAGGGCGGTCTAGCCAGTCTTCGCCAGGCCCGTGTCGTGTCCCGGTTTGCTGCCCTCACTGCCAACGGGAGCAAATGGAGAGGGAGCGCGAGAGAGAGCATTGAGCAATGAGGGCAATTTGCAGCGAATACTTCCTGGCAGCCATGGATGCTGGGGTGAGAGGTGGGGCTGCATGACTAACTCCAAACAGCGATGGCGAACAGGGTCACGGGGACCTGGCCAAGCGTGCATCCGTTCCAGGCTTTCCATCTGCGCGCCCGCCTCTCTCCCCACGGGCACCCCGGCCGCCTGAAGACCTTGTGACCTGCCCTGTACTCTCGGCACCGGGCGTCGCACAGAGCCCGTTTCCATCTGCCAGCACCAGAGTTCCCGGTTTCTCCTTCCACGCAACCGAGCTGCCGCGTTGACCAACATCGGATCGCCATATCTCTGAGGACTGCGTGCGGATACACCGTACAGAATACAAAGACAAGGCATCTCTGGCTTTGGTTGCTGCCACTGCCAGAGTGGAAGATGGCCGTGGCTTCTTGACGACACGACGATAACCCTGGTCTCTCAAAATTCTCAAACCGCAAAATTCCCTAACTACTCCGTATCCCAGCACGACAAAACCCCCCAGCAAACACGCAACCTGCTGCTGTGCCGACCAGCCTGCAAACCTTGAATTCCTGGAAACACTCCGAGCGGCGCGGATTCGAGACAAACCTGGACCGTTGGAGCAGTTTCTCGACCTGTGCCTTCGGAACACCAACGAGGCGCTGCAGAGTAAGTCGATTTACAACTTTCCGCTTCCTCCTCCTCCTGCTCTTCATCGTCGTCCTCACCCTTGCCCCTCTTTAACGACCTTTGATTTCGCCCTTCTCCCTCTTTTTGTCTTCCTTTTTTGTAAGTCACATTGCCCTCGCTCCCTGTCAGCCTTGCGCTCCCCCCATTCCATCCACGGCCCAATCGAAAGGTGCTCGCCGGGGACAAGTGACTACCGGTCGAGCTCGGTGGGCGAAGGATGGAATGTATCCGCGTCGCCTATCGCTTCGCTGCACTCCACAAGGTTGGCGAATTCTAGGCGTGGCGGATCAATGCCAATCCCTCTTTGCCATACACATGCACAAGTACTCCATATGTCGTCAAGGAATATCACACCTCCATTCTCCTGGCCGATAAGGTATCGGCACCTGCACATCCCCGAGGCGCCCCCCCCGCCCATCTGCCATCTGGAACCCCCAAATCCACGCCCCCCCGTTGGACCATCGACGCCCCCTCCTCGGTCACGCATCCCACGTTTTGGCGTCAGCAGCCAACGAGAGCCGAGGGCGTGGGAGCTGCCCGTGGGCATTGGCAATTGGCAATTGGCAAACCCGCTTCCGCGTCGAGCTGCAGTGCTGCACGAGGACTTACCCGCACACCGATTAACCGCACACACCGGTCCTCTGGCGCAATCCCGGTCTCCATCACCACTACTGACTACTGCCGGGCTGGGATATATCCTACTCACCCCTTCCTTGCAACCTTTCTTCTGCCATTTCGCCGCTCTCTCTAGCGTCTGCCTCGTCGTTCCGTTCTCATCTTTGTTTCACACGCTCTGCTTACCCCAGCTCTAATTGTAATCCTCTGCAGTCCGCACAGCTCGACCTCAACAAAAACCTGACGTGACGTTGAGCACCAGAAACGGAATCCCACGCCATCCCGTCCCCGGGAACCGCCTTTGTCTGCTCTGGACACACACACACACCCCTATTCTATCAACCGCCGCACCGTTCTCCGTTTCGAGGTCGGCAACCGAGAGAAAGAACCAGATCTGCCCTTGTCCTCATATCCTCAATCACGTCAACCGCCAGCGCCGATTTGAGACCCACTTCTTGCACCTTCACTTATGACGGACCCTGCCAGTTCCTTGTTGGAGAAGGATTGAAGGTGATCTGGACGGCTGTCCATTGATCTCCGGGGGGTTCCCATTTTTCTTCAAAATGGCCGTGGTCCTCACCTCCGAGGACGATAGCTATTTTTCGTCGACATTGCGCCGCTCCCACTCGCAGCCAAAGTTTGGGATGCAGCGTTCAAACCTGCACTCTTCAGCGTCAACCTCTCGGCTTAGCGATCTTATCTATTCGCAACCACCAGGGTCGCCGGGCTCCTCGTCTCCGTCTTCGCCGCTGACGACAAGCGCCGAATCCGCGGATCTGTCGGACTCGTCGACACCAGCGACAAACTTCTCGTTAGCGTCGGACTGCGATGATGCATCAGCCACCCCGGAAGACGTTGGCCTGAGGCTGTACGATGACGGGGGTTACTTTGGTCGCCTAGGGAATCAGGAGCCTCCGCCGAGTCCGCAAGTGGGCATCTCGGACGACCAGGACAACTCGGCCGCCACATCAAGACCCGGTAGTCCGGAAGTGCACGAAAGAGCCGAAGACGATATCGCCGTGCGGACGCACCCCTCCCGACATGTTGACTACTTGTCGCACGACTGGCGCGAGGAGGACATTTGGTCGTCCTGGAAGTTGATTGTGTCGCGGAGAGGCGACTACAACAACTCTGCCCGGCTGGAAAATGCGTCATGGAGGACGTGGATGAAGGCCAAGAATAACCTGGACACAGTCTCGGCCGAGACACTGAATTGGTAGGCTAGCCCAGTGCTCTTTTTTGTCTTCCTCTCTAGGAGGGCGCATCTAACGTGCTGCAGGCTCAAGGATTACGACGTCACATGGCTCTATGGGCCGTTGCAAACCGGCACATCGAGTCTACACCACACGTCAGACAACTCCAACAGTGCCAGGCTGTCCAAGTCAAGTTCGTTCATTCAGAAGAAGCCCATCTTGAAAAAGAGAAGCATGTCGGAAATCATGCTCCAGCGGTCCCTCTCTACGTCGTCCCTTGTGAAGCAAGCAGCCGCATCGGTGCAGGCCCAGCAGAAGAAGGGAGGCTTGAAGAGGATAGGTAGGCGGCCGGGTCTCGACAGATCCAACACCGACTACATCACCTTCCCATTCGCGTCGCGCGGAGTGAGCCACGATGGAACCAGCCTGTTCCCCTCGACGAGGTCGTCCGGTGTTGTATCCCCGAATACTGGTCGGAAGCATATCCACTTCAACGAGCAGGTGTCCCAGTGCATCGCCGTCGATGTGAAGGGCGAGGACGACGAGGACGAGGAAGCCGACGTGGTTCGCTATCCGGTTGACAGCGATTCGGACGACGGCGCCATCATGATGAAGCGGACGCAGTCCAAAAAGCGGCGACCGGTGCTGAAGAAGGCCAAGAGCCACGGCGCTACCGTGGGAGAGAGCAAGACGATCGCCATGCTTCCTTCCACGACGCTGAAATACCGGGAAGACACTCCCGAGCCGACAGAGACGGCCATGAAGCACAGCACCAGTAGCGGGTTCAGGAGTCCCGTGCTGTCGCCTTCCTCGTCTCAGGAGACGTTGCGCCCGTCCAAGAAGTCGGGGAAGCTCTTCTTCGCCGGGGATGAGGACGACGAGGACGACGACGAGGACGTGGACAAAATCGACATCCGGCCCGGCGCGTTTTCGTCTCTGCAACACAGCGAGAGCGGGTCCGGAATGCGTCGGTCGCTCTCTTCGACGAGCCTGTCGTCGGCACCAGTGGGCATGCGCAGGACCGCGTCGGGTATGTTCATGCCCTTCGACGAAGGCGAGGACGAACCTCTGGATGATGGCCTGATCGGCCGCATCATGAATACGGTAAATACGGCCCGGGATATCGCCCACGTCATCATGAACGTGGGATGGAGGAGTTGACTCTCTATGTGGCGAGGGTTCGTGTTGTTAACCAACCTTGTTTTTTTCCAGAAGGAGGCAGCGCACAGAACCAATCCACCTCGCCACGATTCGAAGAGTTTTCAGGGGCTGTACGATGACTAAAGACGAAAAAAAAAACATTGGGCCGACAGCGCTCTCTAGCCCCCGGGGTTGCGACATGGGCGGACGCCCTTTTTCACCCCAGGCTCGACGGGAGCCGTTTTGTATCGCTATTGCGGGCATTGGGTGGGAGGACTCGGGGAGTCGCGGTTTATTACGACAGGAAACATGCATTGGTCGGGGTGTTTTGCACAGGTCTGCTTTTACAGGTACCGGTTTTTTTGCTATTCTCAATTCTGGTTGTCATTCTTGAGCCACGGGGGGAGGGAGGGAGGGAGGAGTGGGGGTTTCTCCGGATGGTCGAGTTCTTCATTTGGGTTCTATGCTATGGCCAAGCAATACCCACCGGTACCTTGATTTTGGAGGTTGGCTATTTCCTTAGGGTGGTGGTTCCGGCACAAGGCAAAGGTCGGACGGCTTCTCGGCGCTTGTATTGGTAGTCCAGACGGCGGGACGGCTGTGGTTCAGCCGTTGGAGTCATGGCAAGATAAAAAGGAATCAAGGCAGAATACACTGCAAATGCTCTGGCTCGCGGGGCTCGTTGGTGTTTGTGTGTGTGTGATTTGCCCCCTCGGCACTTACACGCAGAATAACGTGACAGCAGCAAGAGGACCGCATCAGCAAGAGGACCGCAGCAGCAAGAGGACCGCAGCAGCAAGAGGACCGCAGCAGCAAGAGGAGAGAGGGGCAGAGCCGCCACCCGTCGAGCGCCAAGACAATTGTGGGTCCAACCAAGGAAGCTCAGGCCCCAGCAAGGCTGCCGGAACGCGTTGCACTGGGAGCTGCCTTGAGCTGCAGCAAGCACTCCAGCCTGACAGCAGCCAACGAACCGACCTCCGACCTCCGACCTCCAACCTCAGCCAAACCATCCCGTCCATCCCCCGCCCTCCACATCGACGCCCGCATCCCGAAAACACATTGAAGCTCGCCGTTGCTCTCCGAGATACCCACCTAAGCAACCGACTAACCGACCGCAAACAAAAGCCCAGAATGGATACCCTCGTGGCGCGGTACAGCCGCCCATCGTACCAGGACAATGAGGTCTTCACGGAGCAGGAACAGCAGGACCTCACCACTACCATGCCCCCCCTCTCTCTCAGGTTTGCCATGCCGCCGGTAGCGCACGTAGGTGTTTCCGCTCCTTCTCGACCCCCCACCCGCTGACCGAGTGCCCTGTCCAGCCGTCGGCCTGGCTCCGCGCAGCAACAGACGACCGCTCGAACCCGTCCTGCCCGATCAAGATTGCGCACGGCACAACGACGCTCGCCTTCCGCTTCAAGGAGGGCATCATTGTGGCGACCGACTCGCGCGCCACGGCGGGCAACTGGATTGCCTCGCAGACGGTGAAGAAGGTCATCGAGATCAACTCGGACCTGCTCGGTACCATGGCCGGCGGCGCCGCCGACTGCCAGTACTGGCTCGCCTGGCTGGGTATGCAGTGCCGCCTGCACGAGCTGCGCCACAAGCGCCGCATCAGTGTCGCCGCCGCCAGCAAGATCCTCGCCAACCTCGTCTACCAGTACAAGGGCATGGGCCTGTCCATGGGCACCATGTGCGCCGGCGTCACCAAGGAGGAGGGGCCCGCGCTCTACTACATCGACTCGGACGGCACCCGCCTTGCGGGCGACCTGTTCTGCGTCGGCTCCGGTCAGACCTTTGCCTACGGCGTGCTGGACGCCGAGTACCGCTGGGACCTGTCGACCGAGGAGGCCCTTGAGCTGGGCAGCCGCAGCATCCTGGCCGCCACGCACCGCGACGCCTACTCGGGCGGCTTCATCAACCTATACCACGTCAAGGAGGCGGGCTGGGTGAAGCACGGCTTCACGGATACCAACCCGGTGTTCTGGAAGACCAAGCTGGAAAAGGGCGAGTTCAGCAACGTCACGAGCAACTTTGCCGAGTGAAGCGGCTGAGGGGAGGAGCTGGAGAGAAAGTGGCATTGTGGCTCGCATCGGGGCTTGGTATTTCACGGGGGCACGGCGTCAGCTATTGGGATTGGAGCAGGACGGATATGAGAGAGAGAGAGAGCACGCACGGCTTGTAAATGTACAACAGAGCATTTGAGCACTCTTGCGAGATAACCAATCCCGGTGACAAAGTGAGATGGGATGGATATGCTAGAATATCTGGGGTATCCAAGGTGAAGAAGATATGCAGTTGAAAACAGTATAGGACACTCAGCAGCCAGCACCTCGCCTGGCTATCTCCCACTCCTCAAATCCCCTACCTGTCCTCCCCACCAACCGGCAACCACCCATCCACCCCCATAATCCCACCACCACCATCCCCGCCCTCCTCACCATCCATCGACCACTTCCGAATCGGCCTTACGCGCAGCGAGCTCCGCCACCCCGCCTCGTACATCTCGGCGCCGGCCCACCCGATCATGGCCGCGTTGTCGGTGCACAGCGCCGCGGGCGGGCAGCTCACGGCCAGGCCCGCGTGGCCGCGCGCGTCGAGCACCGCGCGCAGCACGTGCCGCAGGAAGCGGTTGCTCGCGACGCCGCCCGCGACGACGAGCGTCGTTGGCGTTGTTGCCCCCTCTTCTTTCGCCGTGCTGCTGCTGATGCTGTCCAGGGCGAAGAGGACTCTACTCGCGAGGTGCTCAAAGGCGAGGCGCATCGCCTGGCGCGCGAGCTCGCGGCGCTCGGGGTAGCCCATAGCTGGGTTTTTTTGGGTTAGGGCGCGGACTTGGCCGCTGAGGCCTGAGAAGTCGAAGGTCATGTCGCGGCGCTCTGAGAGTGGCGGGGTGAGGCTCCAGCCATGGGTTGGTGAGACGTAGGGGCGGATCTCGTCAGCCCGCCGGGCGGGGGGGGTGTACCAGTATCCGTAGTCGTAGGGAGTGGTGGTGGTCTGGTCTTGGGTGCCGGGGAAGGCGAAGGCTTCGAGCTGTGCGCCGTACATGATGTCTTGGGCCTGGTCGAGGAGCGAGGGGGGTAGGATGGCACGGGCGCACTTGTCGAGCATGTCGCCGATGGCGGCATTATGGGACTCAGCGAGGATGCTGTGGGAGGTGATGGAGCGGGAGAGGAGCAGCTGAGTGTGGCCGCCCGAGACGAGGAGGCTCAGAAAGGGGAAGGCTGGCTGGAGCGGGGTGTCCAAGGCATTCCGTGCTGGGGCCGCCGCCTGGGGGAGGAGCGTCGACTCCTTTGTCGTTCCCCCCTCGGTGGCTTCGGAGGGCCACGGCTGGTTGATGGCGGAGACCAGACGCGGCGTCAAGGCGTGGGCTTGCATGTGGTGCACGGCAACCAACGGCACCTGCCATGCCACGGAGAGCCCCTTGGCCATGGTCAGGCCGATACCCAGGTTGGCCATCATGCCCGGGCCGCGGGTAACGCAGATGATGTCGGGTTGGCGGCGGGTTACGGGATGCGGCTCGCGGAAGGAGAGGACTTCCGTACGGTCCGCACCGGGGTCGGCCTCGGGCAAAGATCGCAGGGCGGACTCGACGAGATGGCCGATCTCGGCCGTGTGAGACTCGATGGTGGTGATGGGCTCGACGCCGCCGAACTTCCGGTTGTCGGACGTGATCTTGGTGTTGAGCAGGATTCTGGCACTACCGCCGTACTTTTCGATGACGGCAACGCATGTGTCGTCGCACGACGTCTCGATGGCCAGGGCCAGCAGCCGCTTGGGTCTCGCGGTGGTGTCCTTTGGGTTGCTGTTGGTGCTGAGACTGCGGTGGCTGCGGTGTCTACTGTGTCCAGATACAGATGGGAGCAGCGCTTTCTGGAGCAACCCGGAGGCAGCCGGCCGCCGCATTATCCCCATCGCCGTCATCATCCTCATCGTCGTCGTTGTCGGATCTGCGTGCGCCGAGTTCGTCTCATCTCTCAGTGCTCACCCACGCATTGTCGAATGGTCAATCAACCGGTGATGTGGCGGCCAAGCTCAAGGCATTTCCGGTGCCCTCTTTTTTGGTTGATTTTCAAATGGATCTATTCCGTAATTACTCTGTACTCCGTACAGTTCTATTCAGGTTTCTTCTTGATTTGGTCACGAAACCATCAAGGTTCTTGCCGAGTGTGGTGGAAATTTCTAGGCCAGGCTGCTGTGATTCCGGCCTGCAGCTGGCAACAGCCGGCACCGACTGAGTCTCCCTCACTTCCACCCCTGATCTCACGCACTCGCACAACAACAAGAACGTCAAGTCGCAACGGAACCCAAAAACAATCAATATATAAAAGCTCAACGCCTGTTTGATGCCTTGCAATGTATGTACCGCTTCCAATGCACCGTATCGTGCAGCCTCTGCTGCTCTACCCCTTCTAACCACTTCTGCCTTCAACCGCGACATGAGTGTGGTCTCTCCTCTCCGACTTGGACCTCCAAGTCTCCCTCTTCCTTCCCTTCCCCTTGCTTATCCGCGCTCACTTCCCGCCATTAACCCCCACCCAATTCCGCCACTCACACCTGCACCCGCCCGT
>FTIZ01002589.1_pt4 | contig 12485 bp, 12 predicted proteins | sample 1658381 | NCBI WGS metagenome assembly FTIZ01 (sample SAMEA3914822, study PRJEB12502) | metagenome | biome: forest; material: soil | place: USA | collected 2012-03-12 | depth 0.1 m
GCCCCGGCGTCTTGCTGATGAGGTTGATGACGTCCATTCTGAAACCGTCAACGCCCTTGTCCAGCCAAAAGATCATGATGTCGTGGACGGCTCGCACGACATCTGGATTCTCCCAGTTGAGGTCCGGCTGTTCTTTGCAAAACAGATGCAGATAGTACTCGTCCGTCGTCTTGTCAAACGACCAGGCACTGCCTGCGGGATGGTGAGAAAATGTACTTAGATCGAGACATGGGCGATTACCTCCAAAAACGGAAGCCCAGTTGTTCGGTGGCTGTCGGTTACCAGCGGCATCCCACCTGGGCTTCTTCCAGATGTACCAGTCTCGCTTGGGGTTGTTGAGCGATGCCCTCGACTCCTTGAACCACGCATGCTGGTCCGACGTGTGATTCACCACCAAGTCCATGATCAGCTTCATTCCTCGCTGGTGTAGTGCCGCGATGAGCTTGTCGACGTCCTCGACGGTCCCGTATGGGGGATAGATGGCTCGATAGTCGGCAATGTCATATCCCATATCGACCTGAGGAGACTCGTATACTAAGCCCAATCAGTACGTGTAGTAGATGAGAGAGTAGGAGATCAGACCTGGACACAGCCAGACCACATCAACCTGCAGTGATTCGAGATAGTCGAGTTTCTCGAGAATCCCCGGGATGTCGCCCACGCCATCTCCATTGCTATCCTTGAATGAAGAGGGGTAGATCTGATAGACCGAGGCTTCTTTCCACCAGGCTTTCTGGGGACCCTTTGTGTGTGCCGAGGTGCTTCGGACGTCAGAAATCGTAACAGTCGACATATTGCTTTGCTGCGGCTGCCAGTCGGAAAATAGCAAAGAAGGAGATAAGATGCTGAGGCGTCAGGACAGCCCGTAAATGCACGAGGAATATATGTGATGCCACCGGAGAACACCCGTTATTCCCGTGGCGGAGTTGACTCCGACGTCTCGTTGCACGGAATCAGTCCACGGGCAATTACCCGATGCAGTTTAGCTCTCGGCCGGCTGCGCTGGCCGCATCCCGTGGACGCCGAAGATTGGCTATAGGAGACGCTCTTTGCTGCTGTGAAACACAAGGTGCCTCAAACATAGATACGAGATACATGTTACTCGGATACGCTGGAAACGCCGGCAGCCCCGTGCCGCCCTGCCACCAATACAAATACACTAGCCTCTCTCACAAGCTGCTCCCATCAGTCGCCATCCCGTCCATGTCGAGAAAAGCGGCCGTCTGGGCATCACCTTCATCCTCTTCCATGCCGCCCAGAGGAGGATGCAACTGTACCCCTCCTACGGACAACACGGCCGCCGAGTCCCTCAGCAGTGGCTGCAAGTAGCGCGAGGTCTGGTTACGGAATGAAGCCAGGATCGACAGGAAGTTGTGTAGGAGATCTTGCCCGGAGAAGAACTCCGTGGGCGTCAAGGCAGCTGCCTCTTTCTGCAAGGCATCGGACACGCTGGTTGCGAGATCAAATACTTTTTGTTCCTAGACAGTCGTGAGCGTGGATTCCACTAGCATGATTTGCCACGGGGCTTACCATGCCGATTCCGTGCGCCTCCAACGATCCCCGGTGTGTCGCTGAGATGATTTCCAAAACGCTCCTGGAGATACGGAACGGGTGGTGGGCGTCAGCCTCTTGCTGATGGAAGAGAGGTTGGTTCTCGTTGCCACTCCTCGAGCGTGGCCCAACGCCGTGTCGGAGCCGCAGCCGCCAGATCAGGGCGCGAAGCCACTCTCGGGTCACCAAGATATCCAGGCGCTGCGTCTCGTCCACTTCGGTCATGGATAGTGCTCCGGGGCCATCTTGGCTGTAGTTCAGCAGCTGTGTCATCATGGACGCCGAAGTTGATTCGTCTAGGTAATCGCGGGCGCCGGGTTGCTCGGCCCTCCAGGCAGAGAGAAACCCCTCGTTGACGGCTCTGAAGACCTTGACTAGCGTGACAAATCCGTATATCAACCTCGGCTCGCTGGACTCGAAAACTCTTGGTAAGTCGAGGAATGGCCTCAAAATGACTGTGCTTCTGTGTTGAAGCGCGTATGCCCTATAAACAAGGATCGATCAGCACTCTTCTCACGCGGGACTCGTGTTTCGACTAGTACCTCTCTGTCACAAACAACAGCCAAAACAGCCTCTGTCGACGTTGCTTCGTCGCTGTGTCCAACCCAAGATAGGTTTCGGGGTCGTCGAAGCCCATAGACAGGGCAAACCCGATGGCCTCCCTCAAATAATACCACGCCGTCCGGCTCCGTTCCATATTCCCGTAGTACGCAAACAGAAAGAAGGACGACAGGATGGTGTATTCGTCGGCGCACTCGATGAAGTCACTATCTTGGCGGGTCCGAAGGGTCTCCGTGATGAAAAGCTCTGCCGAGCACGCGATCGCACCGGATGCGCGGTAGCCGTTGAAGTCCGACAGCGGCCCCGTGACATTGAGTTGGACAATGGTGGCTGCCGACAAGGCAGCCAGGAAGCAATAGAAGCTCGGAAGCAGAGGATCCAAGAGGGAATCCTGTAAAGCTGCCAGAATGGCGTGCCGCTCCAGCACTGGGAAAACGGGGTAGAGGCGGTCTAGGAAGAGCTCGACGTAGGGGAGAAAGACGGAGCGAGGTAGCTGGGCGGCTGCGGCAGAGGCCTCCACCCAGGCGGGGATTCTCGCCTCGCTCAGATCGTCGTGCTGGAATATGGGGGTGTTCGCGGTTGGCACTCTGATTGTGTCGTTCATCACGGACGCCTGGCCTCCAGCCGGAGGTGAACCGCCCGTCTCGACACGGCAGGCCTTCTCGGACAACGGATCTGCTATGGTGCCCATGATTCCGGCAACGTGGGATGTCTCCGGCGCCCCATTGGATTGGGAGCTGCTCGAGTGCGGGCTCGACGTGGACACGGTGGGCGACCGGCTTCCCATCCCGGACTGGGCCTCGTCTCCTCGGAACAGTTCTTGAGCTCCATAATACGGATCGGGCGCATAGCCTGGCTGCCCCGGCGGGTCCAGCAGCGTTGGGAACGCGGGGGATTCTCCGTCCGCTTCAGCTTGTGGAGTGGCCGTTGCCCCACGGTCGGCACTGCCGTCTGTCCGGTTGTGTGCGGACATTCTGCGGGGGCGTGGGCCTCGGCGCCGGGGGGTTGCGTCGTACGAGCAAGCCGCGCCCGATTTCCGGCAGCTCGTGCAGACGGGCAATCGATCGCATCTCGTCTTGTTGCGACGGCACCGGTCGCACGCCTGGCTGGGAAGCCGGGACAACGGCGCACCGGCCGCCAATTGACACAACGTGAGGGTCGGCATTTTGCTTCCAAGTTTTTGTGATGACCAGAGAGAAGATTGTCGTCCTTCCCATGAACCAAGAAGCTCCAGTTCTCCAGCTTCGAGCACGGTCATCCTTGAGCGCCATGTGGCGAGACCCCTGCGTTCACGCTGGGACAGTCCGGGGACACCCAGCAGTATTTTGTACCTCTGCCCAAATGTGGTAATTGGCCGAGAATCTCCACCGCCCGGGCTGTGTGCCCCCTCTCCAAATGCGGTAATAGGCCGACACATCTCCACCACCCGTCCCATCACTCGAAGGCGCATTTGCCCGGCAATCCAACTTCCCCATGGGGTCACATCTCTCTGGGGTTCACGCTACATGCGCAAAAAGACAAGGGCGGCAGTCCAGAACGCCGGTCACATGCACTAATCCCAAAAGAACACAATGCTTACAGGGGTGGAATGGAGGCTCCGTCCTCGAGTGCTCTCTCACCTAAGCGGTAATGGACCGTTGGCAACCGCGGACAGGCCAAACCGATATATTACAAGTATCAAGTGAACCCCTTGACTCACCGAACAATGCGAACATCCAGCGTTCATCAGCCCCAGCCACATCCGACCCAACCCTGATTCACGACCCCCACATTCCAGATGGAAGACAAGCCCGCCATCGCCAACGTGGAGGCGGCGTTCCGCGACGACGCCGACGCTGTCACCACGATCAACGATGCGCAGACGGCAACGGCCAAGGAGCACTCCATGTCGCTTTGGCAGGGCCTCAAACTGTATCCCAAGGCCATCGGGTGGTCCATCCTCCTTTCCACCGCCATCATCATGGAGGGCTACGACGTGGTCCTGATGGGCTCCTTCTACGCCATGGACTCGTTCAACAACGCGTACGGCAACCTCCAGCCTGACGGCACCTACCAGATGAGCGCCTCCTGGCAGGCCGGCCTCTCCAACGCCATGAACTGCGGCCAGATCCTCGGCCTGTTCGCCAACGGTATCGTCTCGGAGCGCTTCGGCTACCGCAAGACCATGCTCAGCTCCCTGTCTCTCGTCGTCGCCTTCATCTTCATCCTCTTCTTTGCCCCAAACAAGGAGACCCTCCTGGTCGGCGAGCTTCTGTTGGGTATCCCTCTCGGCGTCTTCCAGACCCTGACCGTCACCTACGCCTCCGAGGTCTGCCCCGTGGTGCTGCGTTGCTACCTCACTACCTACGTCAACCTCTGCTGGGTTATTGGCCAGCTGCTCGCCTCGGGCGTCCTCTACGGGCTCCAGGGCCGTACAGACCAGTGGGCGTACCGGATTCCCTTCGCCATCCAGTGGGTGTGGCCCATTCCTATCATAATTGGTGTCTTCTTCGCCCCCGAGAGCCCGTGGTGGCTCGTCCGCCGGGGCCGCAAGGCCGAAGCCATCGTTTCCTTGGAGCGTCTGACGGGTACTCGGGATCCCGACTTCAACGCCGAGGAGACGGTCGCTATGATGGTCCACACCAACGAGCTCGAGAAGGAGATCGAGTCCGGCACTTCGTACCTTGATTGCTTCCGCGGCGTCGACCTTCGCCGTACCGAGGTTGTTTGCTTCACCTGGGCCGTTCAGAACCTGTGCGGCGCCGGCCTGATGGGATACTCGACCTACTTCTACCTCAATGCCGGCCTCCCGACCTCGCAGGCCTTCGCCATGTCTCTGGGCCAGTACGCGCTCGGCATGTGCGGCACCATCTTCTCGTGGGTTCTCATGACGCACTTCGGCCGTCGCACTCTCTACGTCGGTGGCCTCATGTGCCTGTTCATCTTCCTCATGATTGTCGGCTTCATCTCCCTGGCCGGGACCCACAACATCGGCGCGTCCTGGGGCATGGGATCGATGCTCCTCGTCTACACCCTCGTCTACGACTCGACTGTCGGCCCGGTCTGCTACTCGCTCGTCTCGGAGCTGTCGTCGACTCGTCTGCGCATCAAGACGGTTGTGCTCGCTCGCAACCTGTACAACTGCTTCAGCATCATCAACGGCGTCATCATCCCCTACATGCTGAACCCCACGGCCTGGGCTTGGGGCGGCAAAGCTGGCTTTTTCTGGGCCGGTTTCTGCGCCTTGTGCGTTGTCTGGGCCTTTTTCCGTCTCCCCGAGCCCAAGGATCGCACCTTCGCCGAGCTTGACGTGCTTTTCCGCCGGGGCGTCAGCGCGAGGAAGTTCAAGAGCACCGAGGTCGATGTCTTCCAGGAGGACGAGATCCTGGAGAAGGCGCCCCTCGGCAACTGATTCAGAAAAGCATCGAGGTCGAGTGGTAGGACGGGCGCACTCCTTGAGTTGTTGTAATTGGCTACTTCGCCGCTCGCCTGTCTAATACAAAGGTCTCCAATGTTCTGTTGGAGTCTCGAGCTGGAAGCCTGCAAACCTTGGAATCGCAGTATTTTTTCTGGTTTTTTTTTGTACATCTACCTTCAGTTCTCGCCTACCTACCTAGGTAGTAGGACGCTACCTGCGCACCTAAGTAAGTAGGTACCTAGTCTCTAGTTTATTTAGGTGCCTGAATATACTCCATACTGGATCAAAAAACATCACGGTTCCCTGACTCTTCTCTGCATGACGCCAGACAATCCGCCGCCTGCACCATCTTATCAATTTGGAAGCCCCGACATATCTGTCACAATCGAGCCTTCCTTCATGTGTCCTTTTTCCCCCCCGACCTTTGCTCTCGCTTGGTTCATGCTGTTGACCCTTTGCTCGTGGGTGCGTGCTCATGCGATTCGACGCGGCGGGACAATGCCTTCACACACCTCAGTTGGAGGGGCGTGTTTCCGCCCCGACGATCTAAGGTGCCTGGTCCCTCCACCACCATCACCATCACGGACTTTCATCACACACGCATCACCCATCCGCCTGTTTCCCCTCATGGGGGCGAGTTTTCCAACCCGCGCGCACGGGCCTTGTCAGAGTGGCTTGCTGGTAAGCGAGTCTTAGCCCCCGATTTACAGCACTTGCACGAGTGGCGTTTTCCTTAGCTTCGATCTACTCCGTCTCTGCGCGTCGCTTCGGGGTAACCCCGGTGGAATTTTGAGGGGAAGCGAGGTGGCTGCTTATGCCTGGCCCTAGCGTCCAGTACTTTAGAAGATCACCGGCCCCGAATGGTCTCGAGGGGCCTAGTGTCTTCGTGATACCATGGCCACGCCGATGCCCCGTGCTCTTCGAGCCGTGCCAGGCGTGTGATCCAGTCCCCGATGAAGATGAGCATTACGCATCTCATCGACGTTGGCGTGGATGGTGGCGCCCGGCGATGACTTCAGCTTCAATGCCTGCCCGCACGCGAGGTTCTGCCCAATCCAACCGCTTTGGGTAATTCCCCGGACTCGTGTTGGCGCGCGCTGCGAGCTAGACTGGCTGAAGGTTGACACGCTCCTCTCGGCGCCGAGGGCCGTCCTCATGTCAAGTGCCCGAAGAATTGAGATGCACCTACGTCAGGAGGCATGCAATTACCAGACCGACGGGACGATGGCTAGGCTACATGTACCAGATAGATGAACACGGCGATGCCCGGCATTGAATGCAACTTTGGAAGCGAGTCGAGACATGAACCAGCTGCGCCCGACACCGGCAAACCAGATGATCAACAATGGCTCTTCCTTTCCTGCCAGTCATCGATGCGCGGCAGCAAGACACACTTGCGGTGGTGCTCAATGAGAGAGTACGACAAGTGGACCAGGCGCGGGCGCCGCGCCCGGTCAAGTCATCATCCCCGTCGTCGTCACAGGCACGCATCTTGAAGAAGAAGAGAGAGCCACCCCCTGACAAGCTGGGCTACCTGGGACTCTCGCTCGACGAGAAACCCAAACATGGAAGGGAATGGTTCTCTCGGATCCGGCCGAAAACCGGAACCACGACTGGAATGCTGCCGTTATCCGAAGTGCCTTCTCATCACTCAGCTCCAGGGGCGGCATGTGACTGCGGGTTGCTTGATGGCGGCGAGAAGGATGCCAACATCTCATCCTTCTCAGCTCTTCACGTCGAAATACCAAACATCCCGCAGGACCAAGAGTCGTCCTTTTCGCCAAAACCCCCCCGCGCCAGATCTTCCGAGTCCAACCTGAGTGATTGGCGTCCCAAAAGCTCACGGCGGATTGTTACTACCAGCCATGATCTGCCATCGTTTGGCCCGCCGAGTCCTGCCTGGTCGTACAACGGCGCGGGTCGTCTGCCACCTGCGCTGCCTTCGCCTGTCGATTTCGGTTTCCCGCAAAGAGGAGATCTCAAAAGAGGCGGCAGTGTCGACAGTTTCAGGACGGATCTTGGACAAGCAGCGTCCTGGTCAGGCAACTGGACATTTCCAGCGACCGAGATATTTCGAGCATGCGCCAGGATGCTTGTGACGCCGTTTGGAGACGAGTTCGCCCTTGACCCTCTCCGGGTCAACTCTCCCGGTCTCTTCTTCCTGCCCGGAGCTGTGTCCTCCCGGCACGGACCGGCGGACCACGCCAGCGTGCTGGATCTTGGCGGAAGCGCAGAAGGTGGGTGGAGAACATGTCGGAACCCTTTTCACGGCTGATCGCAGACCAACCGCGTACACAACTGCAGACGAGTATACGCTTCGTTTAGCTGCCCTCCCGGGCGTCTTCCTCAACAAAGTCCTCTTTCACCAACCTCCCCTCTCCGGTGCCGCTCCTCCTCTAGCATCGCCGGCAGCATACAACACATACGGGTTCAGGGTGGATTCCGTCTTGAGCACGAGCCGCCTATCGCGGATCCCGTTGCCAAACTCGAGTGTCGACGTGATCTCGGCACGGTCACTGCACAAGACCATCCAGGCCGGCGGAGGCTTGGCGGCCGACCCAGCAGAGGATCTCAGGAGGTGCCTAGAGGAGTGCCATCGCATCTTGGTTCCGGGGGGGCGGCTCGAGTACATCTACTTTGGGGACAAGCTGCTCGCCTGCGGGCCGCTGACGGGGGAGCTGGAGCCCATTCTGGGGGAGGTGTGGACGGAAAACAGCACCCGTGCACATGGGCAGATCTTCCCGGACACAAACGACTTCCTCGACCTCCTGGAACAGGTGGGATTCAAGGACAGGAGTCATCGGAGCATGAAGTTTGGACTGTTTACGCTGCGCAGTCTCTACGACCGCAGGGGTGTGCCAAGGAGCAGCGGGGGGGCGGGGACATCTCCCACGGCTTTGACCGCGCAGCAGCAGCAGCAGCAGCAGCAGCTCGGCGCTCATCATCGCCCTGCTCCTCTATGTACTCCTGGTCCAGGAAGCTACATCGACGAAAAGGCGTGCGAGCTGCTGTTCCGGGTGCATGAGGAGTGCACTTTGCGAGAGACCGGGTGGAAATGCGTCATGGGCTACGCGACGAAACGCGTTGAACGGGCTAGGTAGGGAGGTAGGAAGGTAGGCTAGGTAGCTACATGTAGGTAAGTAGGTAGGTATTATAGGTATTACGTACTCGGCGGGTAATTCATCTAAGATTGTGTCCTCTGCTCGACAGAGAAACCTAGTTGGCAGGTTTCTCCCTATTTTAGTGTCCCCCTATTTTAGTGCAATCCGAATCGCGGAGATTGAAACACTAAAACATTGATAAGTCTATGTCTTTATCGTCCTCCAGTCCGTAATGATTTTCACCACAAAACCCCCCTCCCCGTCTTAAGAAGGCATCTAGCAAGCAGAGTGAGCTTATTCCAGGAGCTCCTGCTCGCAACTAACCAAACTCCTAGCCACCATACAAGGGAAAGCCTGGATGAACGCTGTTGGGTATAAGCCCCACATCTCTCCTCACCCGTGTCCTGAGAATTCGGAAGATTGGGAGGAGACTCGAATAGTCCCTGACCAGAATGTCTTTATCAAAAGCAACCTCATCAATAACAGCACGGGAAGAGACGTTTGTATAACGTTATATAATATCAAATGAATTTGCTAATTGTCTCCAGTAACGACCGTAAGAATAGAAGCCAAGGCTTGCGTCTGGCCTGCTGCCAGGCCCTGAAGTATGTGCACTCGCCAAAACCGGAACACTACCTAGTATGCACATGTACCTGAGTCCATGATGCGCATCGTAATCACGTCCATCCAACTAACCCATCTCAGTTCAATCTTCCACCCTCCAGGGGCTTCCTCTCATCCCTCCACACCTCCAACCCAAAGTCAACATCCTCCCACGGCAGTAGGAGGAGCCGAGCGGGCAGACTTGATATCTGCCATCTAGCCGCGCCAAACCGCCGGGCCGGGAATGGTGTAGGATGTCGGCTACAAAAGGTCAGCGCTGAGTTTCTCCAAGAATTTCCCAACAAAACGCTTCACTCACGGGGGGATAGTAGGTGTTGAAGAAGATACCGGGGTCGGTCGCGCTGTAGGCACCGGGGAAGGACACCAAGGGGCCGGGTGTGCCGGATCCGCCTCCCTTGACGTTGACCTGGGCGCACGAGACGAAGAACTGGGCGCCGTTGAAGTTAGCCGCGTTGTGCACTCCGAGGTGCTCAATACGCAGCAGGTAGGTCCCGGAGGGAACGGCACTAGGAATGGTGAACTCATATTGCGAAGCGCCTAGCAAAAGGGGGTAAGTGTCAGTGCAACTGCCACGCAGGCCGGGCGGAGGCAAGCAAGGGACTCGGAAATGATAGGGGCTGTACCTAGCTGGGGCCAGCTGATGGAACCGTAGTTGAAGTTGGGGCCCCATTTGTCGATCTTAAACCACACGTTGCCCGAGCCGTCCCAGTCAGACGGGTTTCCGGGCGCCTTGGCCATGTACACCATGACCGGGCCGACGTGGGAGATCACGTTGCTGAGAGTGAACCCGAGCTGGAGAGGCGAGTCAGAGACAAAACCATGGCGAACGGATGGAATTTGTACCTACCTTGGCGCCAGCGTTGACGTCCGCAGTTTGTGTGGCACCGCCTGAGGCAAGGCCGCCCTCGTTACAACGCAGGTCAATGGAGTTGATGTCCATAAGAGGGTTGATGTTGTTGGTATTCTGCCGCACATACTGATAGTCACCGGTAACGGCGCCGTTGATGATCAGGGCGGGCCACTTGTAGTGAGCGAGGGCACTGCCGGAGAGGCTGGCCAGGAGGAAGCCACAGGAGATGGAGGTCTTCATTGTGGCTTGCTGCTTTCTGCTGTTTGTTTCTCTGAAGTTCTGAACGATAAGAGTCAGGTACAGGTTCCGGAGATGGCAGTCGAAGGTGGCTAGTGATGTGATCATCAACCTGAGCAGCAGGCGTATGGATTATATACACCTTAGCCCATCCAGGGATTCTCTGACTCCATCCCGTGAGTTCCGTCCCAACTCCCAACGGCGTCACACCCGTCCCGTGTGGTGACTCGTGACAGCCCGCGGTCTTCCAGTGCCCTTGGAGTTGCGTTCGGCGACTTGCTTCTTCCAGCAAAACACCCGAGACACGAGCACTCCTGAATCACACGTAGCTCGCTATGGACCCATCTCGATCATGCGAATCCGACAATCGCGTGAGGGCGTCGGCGGTTGCGTCCCAGGGGTTGGCGTTGATGCTGAGCCTTTCTGGCGTTCTTTCCCTGTTTCAGTCCCCTGTGGCCTGCGCCTCCCCACCCTTTCGGCTCAAGAACGGCCGCCGTTTCCTTATTCTTATTCCGGCATACTACTGGCAATTACACCTCTGTCGTCTGTTTGGCAGTCGTCAGCCAAGGCACCTGGGCAGAGGGAGGCGTCGGGGAAACCTCCCATACCTTGTGCACGTCCGTGCTGTGGGCTGCCCGGATAGAGCGAGCGGCGGCAGACGACAAGGTCCGAGGGTTCCATGGCTGAGCAAGGCGGTATCTGGGAAAACCTCGGCCCCTTCAATTGATATCAATAAAGCTGGAGGAGCCGAGGAAGGGCCGTGTGGACGTTGGGTACCTGCTGGGCACCGGGCACTGGGCAGTGGGTACAACCCCGAGAGACTGGCCCCGGGTCCCGGAGGCTGAGAAGGGAAACCGTTGGCATCGGGGTACATCTTTACCCCATACTCCATCCCCCGGACCCCGCAATTTCGATCGTATTAGTGCCGGCCAATTACTGCTTTGGGTCAACAGCAACCTGGGGTTTTGGGGTTTTGGGGCTTGGCGCGATGGAGATTCTCCATGCCGCGGTTAGGATGACAGCGTCAATCGACGACGATGGCTCCAAGCTGAAGGAGAAACGCCGTGAGTGCCTACCGACGGGTGCCTTACCTAAGGTATATATCTGGTCTGGCCCGCTGCCCTCAACGTCCTTCATGACTCTCTCATCAGCCTCATCTTCCTCTCTCTCTCTGGAGTCACCCATGACACCAAGAATCACATTCATTTTCTAGTTTTTGTCCTCATTTGTCAGACAACATGCTCCCCGTCATCCTGGGCTTGCTGCCCGCGTTGTTCCAGCCTGTCGCTGGACATGCGATCCGCCCGCGGGCCGGCAACTCGACCATCTGCAACAGCCAGCTCTGCACGTGGTGGCACAACACCGGCGAGATCAACACGGGCAGCATGGTCGGCCTGGGCAACGTGCGTCAGTCGCGCAAGTACAACGTCCAGGTGAGCATCGCCGGCGCCAACGACTACCACGACTCGTTCCCGTACGAGTCGATCCCCCGCAACGGCCGCGGTCGCATCTACTCGCCCTGGGACCCCGCTAGCACCGACACGCTCGGCGCCAACGTCGATGACGGCATCTCCATTGAGCTCGGCGCTGGCATTAACATGGCCTGGTCCCAGTTCGAGTACGCCACCGATGTCGACGTCAAGATCGTCTCGCGCGACGGCTCCACCCTCTCTGCGTCTGGGGTCAAGATCCGCCCGACGACCATCACCTACGACATCCGCGCCTCTTGCGATGGCGGCATCATCATCCGCGTCCCGCGCGATGCCAACGGCCGGAAATTCTCGGTCGAGTTTGATAACGACCTGTTCACCTACCGCTCCGACGGCTCCAACTACGTCACCTCAGGTGGCGAGGTTGTGGGCATCGAGCCAAGGAACGCGCTGGTCATCTTCGCGAGCGCCTTCCTGCCCCACGACATGGTGCCGCGCATCGACGCTGCCGACACCAAGGTCATGACTCCGGGGCCGATCAACCAGGGCGACTGGGGCTCGTCTGGTGTCTTGTACTTCCCGCCGGGAGTGTACTGGATGAACTCGAACCCGCAGGGCGTGGCCCCCAAGCTCGGCGAGAACCACATCAAGCTGGCCTCCAACACCCGCTGGGTGTACCTGGCGCCTGGTGCCTACGTCAAGGGAGCGATCGAGTACACCACCAAGTCCAACTT
>FTIZ01749639.1_pt1 | contig 12470 bp, 11 predicted proteins | sample 1658381 | NCBI WGS metagenome assembly FTIZ01 (sample SAMEA3914822, study PRJEB12502) | metagenome | biome: forest; material: soil | place: USA | collected 2012-03-12 | depth 0.1 m
GCTGGCGGAGGGGAAGAAGATTGCTATGCGGGAGGTGGGGGAGTTGGCGGGGGCGAGTTTCTGCGAGAGTGTCGAGGCGGGCCACTCGAACCAGTCTGAGTCGGCGCAGATCGCGCAGAAGCTGGGGATTACAAAGGCGAGTGTGCGCATGGACTCGCAGGCCAAGTATGGCTCCATCGCCCGCGGCGCGGGGGATATCTACCTGCGCCTGCCGACGTCCAAGACGTACCAGGAGAAGATCTGGGACCACGCGGCCGGCGACTTGATCGTCCGGGAGGCCGGCGGCCAGGTCACGGACACTAAGGGGAACAGGCTGGATTTTGGCGTCGGAAGAACGCTGGCCACCAACAGCGGTGTGGTTGCCGCTCCGGCAGGAATCCACGCCCAGGTGCTCGACGTCGTTCAGGAGGTTCTCAAGCTGAAATGAGCGGCAGAGGTGCGGGATTCGGGGTCCAACCAAAACAATGTACATGTATATTTTATGGCACAGATACAGCCGCGCAAGATCCCGGGCGGTGGCGGAAGAGAAAAAGAGATTGCTATGAGTACAAACAAGACTGGCCTGGCGTCCCGAGTCCTCTATTTGATCTTCTTCTGCTTCAGCTTGATGGTCTCGGTGTTGACAAAGATGCCCTTGCCCTTGTACGGCTCGGGCACGCGCCACTTGCGGATGTCGGCGGCGAACTGCATGATCTGCTCCTTGTCGATGCCCTCGAGCAGCACTCTTGTCGGCTGCGGCGCGCTGCCGCGCATGCCCTGGGGCAGGCCCATCTCGACCGGGTGCGAGAAGCCCAGCTTGAGGCAGACGAACTGCTGGCCGGGGTACTCCTCCTTGGCGGGCCGCGGCTCAACCGTCGCTCTGTAGCCGATGCCGACGAGGCGTAGCACGGCCGTGTGCCCCTCCGACACGCCCATGATGTAGTTGTTGAGGTACGACCATGTAGTCCCCCACATCTCGCGCTGGTTCCGCTGGGCCCGGTCCGCCACGCTCATCTCTAGCTTCCTCGCGGCAGTGTCATGCTCGATCTTGACGTAGTCGGGGATCTCGAGCTCGAGTTTCCCTGCAAAAATCATGAGTATTCTGGCGCCAATTGCTCATACCAGACACAAAACCAACAGGGTCTGCTTACCCAGGGGCCCGGTAACGGCGATCTTGCGCTTGTACGTCTTCAGATACGACGTCACGTCCTTCTTGATAAACAAGTCGCCAATTTCAAGCTCGACGCCGGGCGGGATCGAGAGCGGCGTCCTCCCGAGCTTGGAGGGCCGGTTTGTCGTCGCCGAGAAGGGTCGTCGAGTAGTGGTTTTTTGCTGCGCTTGGAACGCCGGGACGAGGAAGCTGGGGAGCGTGAGGGTCGAAGGCGAGGGAGAGGAGGCTACGGCCCTTTGCAGGGCCTGCCGCCCTGTCCTTGGTGCGAGCATTGCGGCGGCGACGGCGAATTGGCGCTGCAAAAAATGACCACGGTGACCACGGTTGACCATGGCGACCCATGGCGACCATGGCGACCCATGGTGACCACGGTCGAGCACGGGCCCACCTGGATTTTTTAGCTGCTGAGTCAGCAGCCCAGGTCTTCTCAACCCCTGGTTTCCATCAACAACACAGTCAACAACCCAACTCTCCAGCTTCAACGACATAAACATAAACTTTGACACTGGCATAAAGGAACGGAACTGGCCAGTTCTGTCATGGACACACACTTGGGGCTGTTTTACCACATGCACATCTTTTTTTTGTTCTCAATGAGCATTGCGAGATTCAGCTGCAAACAACCAGATCCATCACTAAAATCCGATGCTAGTCCAATACCTGGGTAAGGTGGTGATGCATTATGCCTGCTCATCACCGAGGACCGTATGGAGTCGCAGTCATGTCTTCCATTGGTACCTAGGTAGGTAGCCTTCACCTCCGCCACATCCTCGACAAGCGCCGACTCCACGACGGACCATTCTTGTTTCCAGTCCGACCTTCACCCTCCATGTCCCTCGTCCACCGTTCCCACTCCTCATACGGCAGCGGCCCGTCGAGGGCAACCCGCAGCGCGAGCAGGTCCGCATGCACCTCCTTCCTCCTCTCCTCGCCCCTCAGGATCCGCTGCATGCGCTCGTTCAGCCGCACGCTCAACCAAGGACTCGTGACGGCGGCCCCCCCAACCGCCGCTGCAGCCTCGCCATGCTCAGGCACGCGACACGCGAAGCTTGTGGCATTCTCCCAGGGATATGACGACCACCACACCTCGGCGAGTATGTTCTGGGGCAGCGGCGGCGGGTAGCCCGAGTGCACGCGCAGCTCCCGCAAGGTCGGACAGGCGCGGCGGAGACTGGCAAACAGCTCGGCAGCAGCCGACGCAGTGAGAGCCGGCTGCGGCGGGCCGAGCGAGCTCCAGTCGCCGAAACCGAACCACAGCTCGAGCGCGCGGAGCCGCGGGAAGCGCCCCAGTACCTCGAGCTCCTCCCGCGGCCAGTCGCCGCCGGGCCGCAGCAGGTCGATGCCCAACTCCTCGAGGTGCGGACACGTCGAGAGTAGCTCCTCCAGGACCGCCGTCGAGGGGATGTGCTCCGCCCATGCGTCTGGATCGGAGCGTGGCTCGGGCTGGCGCACGGTGAGCTTGCGCAGGGTCGACGCATGCCGCGCCAGGGCCGCGACGCCGCCGACGCCGGAGCCCAGGCTAGGCAAACCAACAGCCTCCAACGACGACGGCACCAGCGCAAGGAATGCACCAAGCGAGCCGTCGCGCAGGTCCCAACCCGCCGTGAAGCGCACCTCTCGCAGCGCCGTCAGCCTCGGCGCCAACGTGTTGGCGAGCAGGGCCTGGCTGTCCACAGAGGTGGCCTCAAGCCGCCGCAGCGCGGACCAGTCGAAAGTGTCGGCCCAGTAGTCCATCTCGGCGCCGGCGCCGGGGTAGCCCTCGGACTGCTGTGCGAAGCGGCCGAGCGGGTCCCGCTCGCCCCAGGGATACCCGTGGATCAACAGCGACTCGAGCGGGCGCAGCGGGCGCTCGCCGTTGGCGAAGCCAAGGCCGTGGTACGTCGGCGTGGGGAAGAGGGCGGAGCCGTCGCGGGGTATGTCCATGTCGAGGGAAAGGTTGGCCAGGTTGGGGCAGGTGAGCAGGAGCTGCTTGAGCGGCTTGGAGAGCTGGAGGCAGGCGTCGGCCGTGACGTAGATTGTGTCTAGCGTGAGGGAGACCAGGGCTGCGCAGCCGGAGAGCGCGGCCAGCAGCTGTCTGGCTTCTGGATCGCGGCCGATATTGTCTCTGATGATGACGTGGAGCTGCACGGGGAGCGGTAGCCGAGGCAGGGCCGCGAGAACCGCGGTCGGGATGGAGTTGTACTCCCAGTGTAACGAGCGGAGGGCCGTCATGTTGGGAACCATGCTTGTCAGCCGCCCAAGACAGTCCAGGTCCGGAATGCGGCTGCTGCGGAGCACCCGAAGCTTTCGGATAGAGGGCAGCAGGTTTTCTTTGGCGATGAGATCGAGCTGCTTTGCTGCCGCGCCGTGCTGGTTGACTAGGTCGATGGTCACGCTGCGGTGTTGTACGTCCCGCGCCGGTCGGTAGAAACGCGGATGCACCAGGGCGAGCGAGGCTACATCGTGTGGGCCGCCTGCTTGCACCAGGGCGAAGATGTGGAGGATGACCTCCTCCGGCACCTTTGCTATCGGGCAAGGAACTGTTGGATCTCGCTGTCGTATTGTGCGCGGCGCTTTTCCCCGTTTCCGGCGACTGATGATAGTCATCATACTGAGACTCTGACAGCTACCTTGCTCTAGTGAGGCCCTGGCCCTTGCAGATGCTGCTGTCAGATATGGGACCGGTCTGTCTTGCTGCTGCCGAGAGCCCCGCACGCCATGTGGTGTCTCTTGCGTTGAAGTTCTAGCTCCTCAGGTGCCTAGCAACAACCTTGAGTTTGACCCGGAAATGTCGTTTGTTCGTGGACGGAATAGGTTGCCAGCGAGAAAGTGAGGTATTGCTAAGGTTTGTCGAGTGTGTGTCGAGAAAACTTATCGACAGGCCGCCTGCAAGATCAGACGCTTGAATGGATTTCAGTCTTAGCACGCTAGCTGCATCCGATTCGCTGAAAAGCAGCGAGCGCAGCCGGGACAAGACAAGGGATGTTGGGTTGGGCGCAGAAGCGCGTCAAAATTCGATGCCTTTGATCCTGTTCCCACGATAATAAAGAATTGCTGAGGTACCTTACTTGCTTGATTTGTTCGAAACTAAGGGTTTGCAGTGTTAGTCAACTGCCATAACACTTTCAATCTTCTTAGTTTTGTCCGTCTTTCTAAGATCGCCATGCCTCTAAATGCAAGAAACTCAAGACATCCATCCCATTATTGACATCCATCCCTGGAGCGGACATCTTCAGAGTCAATAATGGCATTAAGTCCCGAAGAGAATGGCTTCTTGACGATCAATATACAGTAAAACGCAGCTGATGAGAGTATCAGAGCATGCGCCACATCTTCTCTTCATCTGAGACACGTATCAATCCGAATGAAATCAAATTATGACAACGTCGTCCCCAGACACATGACTTACGACGACGCCTGCCCATGGAAGCGCGGTCAGTGCGGCTTGCGGCTTGCGGCGAGCTCTAGGGCATCAGTTTAATCATCCCCTTGTTGGCCGACAAAATTAAACCGGCAACAGTGCCAGCTCCGGTTGTTAAGCTAGAGAATCTCGGTATCTTCTCTTGCCCCTTTTGAACCGCTTCCTTCATGTACTTTTGTCGGCTGGCAGGAGTCTTCAACTCGGCCCAAGAATCGGTGGGCTTACGAGTCTCGTTTTCAACCAGAACTCTCTCCATAGTTTACGTGTACGAACTGACAAGCTGTGTTTCTTCCGTCTCAAGGTTGTAGTACGCGGCATTACACAGTGTCTCGGATGCGGAAAGGGCAGTGACCAGCTACTCTGTGGACTTGGGCGCCGCTGGTTGGGGTAGGACTTCAACGGGCGGGGCTGGAAGTAAGGCTTGCGATGCCGCGACTGGTTGACGATAGTTTGCTCCTTTCGCGCCTGTGTTGAGCTAGGGCGCTCGAGGGTTAGCGGTGGCTGACGAGGAAAGAGAAGCATATGGCTCTGTTGCGAGAGCGGCATTCTGCTCGCGCCCTTTCGCTCCCTGCTCTGAGGGCTATATTTTTGCTGGAGAATGTCAGTTACAGGAAAATTCTGGTTACGACTCGGAGCCTCAACGTACTTGTGCACTGGAGTCAAATACCCAAACCTCCTGTCAGCAACTGGAGAAGACAACACCCGCATAACTAGGTAAAGATATATTCGCTAGCAGGGACCACGCCCTTGGTTGGGAAGTTATCCTAAGGCTTACCTACCTATTATAAGAAATTATCCCTTCTTAGGGCAATTTCTATTTCTTCTCCAGTACTCCTGGTGCCCGTTCACAGTCGTCCCCCCGGCTCCATTGCAGGAGGCCGTACATAATACTTGTCGCACCAAATGTCTGGCTGCTGTAAGCGGTCTAGAATATGAACGTAGTAACAAACTTCATGATACATCTGGCCTATGTTCTGTATCTCGTTGTTCGTCCTCCCCTTTTCCCCAAGGAGGGCAGTACGTTCCCTCGTAGTCCACATTCTCTACATATTCTTCTGCAGATCCTCTATCGTGTTTGGAGACCAAGGTAGGTAGCTTGACTACAGCTAGATGTTAGACTAACGACTCAAGATATAAATCGTCAACGAGAAAGGCAAAAATCATACCGTAAGCATAAATCATAATCTGTCCCATATCCGACCGCCTGAATTTTTAGCGATCTCCTCATTCGGCATAGGCGATTCTCGTCAATTAAGGTAGCCTGAAGATTCCGAATCAAATGTCGCCTCTAAACTTGAACTCGCCCCCCCCAGACCGCTCCAGGCTTGCTGTTTTAGCACAATCCTGCCATCACACAGACCATAGACACGAGGAATGCCAGCCACGTTAGCCCGGTAGCATGAGCTGCTGTCGCTGGTCCCGGTCCTGCTGCTGCTGCGTTGGTGGTGGGGGTGCTTGTGGCCGTCGGCGTGACCGAGTCGCACCAGAATTCCGGGGCTTCCTTGGTCATTGTCGCAGCCACCGCGGGGCCTATCGCGATGGCGCAGACGTTGGCCGCCGGAGGGGGACCCGAGGCGAGCACGTTACACGTGGCCCGCCCTTCGTTGAGGGGCGCGTAGACGGGCACCGTATCGGTTACGTTGAAAGTGATGCCTGGCGAGCGGGCGCACGCCGCCGTCCCCTGTAGCACGTCGGGCTCCTGCGCGCCCTTCTTCGTCGTGAAGGTCACCTGCTGGAGCTGGGTAAGGTGGCTGACTCGCGAGTCCTTCTGCGACCCGGTGCAGTTCTGCGACTGCACGTTCCAGAGGAGCACCCAGGTGGCCTCGTAGTCGGTCGTCACCGCCGGGTTGACACTCTCGGCTGAGAAGAAGGGGTCGGACTGGCCGAGTTCGTCGCAGAGGAGGTGGCGGGTTCCGTCCGCCATCTTAGTCCGGTTGCCGCTGTCCTCCCACAGGGTCCAGCTGATGCGCATGGTTAGGGGCACCGCCAGGGCTGAGTTTTGGATGGCGAAGAGGATCGGGACGGCGCCAGGGCGGTATGTCTCGTTGCGCGGAAACACTAGGTCCACCTCGACGATGCCGCCGGCGGCCTGGACACCGACGCCACCGACAGTGAAGCCGCAGGACTGGAGCGCCAAGGACCCTAGGAAGGCCTGGCCGAAGAGGCGTAGCGGAGAGGACCCGGACGTGGGCATCATGGATGCATGCTGGTTCGTTGGAGGCCGAGAGCAGTGGATCGGATGAAGTGAATGTTGGTTGTGCGGCGTGTGGCATTGCCGGAGAGGAGGAGAGGAGGTTGCTCGGCAGGGGGGAGACCTGTTGGTTCAAGTTATACTGCTCTCTCGGCGCAGCTAAGAATCGCCTGCTGCGCGTGCTAGACCGCGTTTAGAGAGGGCAGACTTGAACCAACGGACGCCACGGGACGGCCCAGCTGGCCAAGGCTGTCCAAGGCTGGCCAATCGGCAGCGTCATTAGTGAATTAGCTGGCAATCACTGTCCTGTGGAAGAAGCGGCGTCCTTGAAACACGGTCTTTTCGCGACTCCACGGGAAGAGATTGTGGGCGTAGCGTCCCGAATAAAAGAACACGAAGACGACGTTGGCTTTGGATGCTTGAAAAGAGGTGCGATTGAGTGGATAGCGCGATACAACATTGTGAAGCGCAGGCTGGCTTGCAATTTTTCCAAAGAAAATTAGAAGAAAGGGTTTGGAGGGATGAGTGAATGGATTTTCTTTACCTGGAGCCAATTTTTTCGTTTTTCTTTTCCATATTTACATAACTAGCGCTCTTCCCTATAAAGGGAAGAGCTCTGGTTGCCGTTGTTTGTGTAGGTGCTGACGGAGCTGGTGGGTGTCGTTGTCAACAACTTGGAGAGAGGTACACAGTAGGGTGAGAAGGGGTCGAAAGGGGCCAGGGTGCCATCGCCGATATCTGAGTCGACCACGGACAGAAAGACGCCCGACGCGGCCCGAGAAAGTCTAGGCAGCGAGAATGGCCATGAAACAGATACATACATACATAAGAATGCCTATTTCCATGTGCGGCCCGGCCGGAACCGCGCCGAAGCCGGGCCATACTACCTAACTTGGGACTCTTAGTGCTTGGCGCGCAGACAGACATGGATCGGGCCCAGGGTTTCTCGCATCCTGACGAGCCAACCGCACAAGCACAAGGCCTGGACAGGTGAGCTGAGAAACACCAGGTAGATCACATACATACAATACACGGTATTGAGAAAAACAAGCCCCCGGCAGGCAAACAACCAGCCAACCAGATCCCAAGATTAGAACATGTGCGCCTTCCCTCGCTCCAACTCCTGCCTCCCCTGCCGGCGTGGTTTGATAGCAATCACCAGACCGCATGAGCCCCAGCCCCAACCTTAGTCCCCACAATCGTCATACCATCACATTGATCACGGACAAAAACCCTAATGTCAACCACGGCCGGGCAGCATCCACCAGCGCTGCTGCATTGTGTGTGGGGGTGCTTTTCGCCGTTGAGGTGGCAGATTCGCAGGAGTAATCCGGGGTTAATTTGGTTGCGGCCGCCGCCACCGCCGGGCCCATCGCAATAGCGCAAACGTTCGCGGCGGGAGGTGGGCTCGGGGCTAGGACGTTACACGAGCTGCGACCATAGTTGAGGTTCGCCGCGATAGGCAGCGTATCGGTCACGTTGAAGGTGACGCCCGGCGAGCTGGCGCAGGCACTGGTGTTCTGGAGTACGTCGGGTTGCTGCGCGCCTTTTTTGGTTGTGAAGAAGAGGTACTGGGGGTGATAGAGGTAGCTGATCTGCGTCACGTTCTCCGTCACGCTGCAGTTGTGCGAATGTACGCTCCAAAGGATGACCCATTCGCCGTCTCTGTCGGTCGTAAATCCTGTGAATGCACTCGCGGTCGTGAAAAAGGGGTCGCTTTGGCCGACCTGGTCGCAGAGGAGGTTGTGCGACCCGGACGCCACTAGGGTGAGGTTGCCGCCGTCCTCAAATGGGACGACTGGGACGGCATCCCAGACCTGCCAGGTGACGTCCAAGGTAAGTGGCACGGCGAGGGCCGAGTTCTGGATGGCGAAGAGAATGGGGACAGGGCCGGGGCGGTACGTGTCGTTGCGCGGAAAAACCAGGTCGACCTCGACGATCGCGGCCTGCACGCTAGCGGAGCGGCAGAAGTGCATTACCAAAAGCGCCACGAGGGCCTGGCCGAGGAGGCGCAGGCGCAGCGGAGATGGGAGCGTGTGCATGTCGTTGGTGGCCGCGCGCGGGGAACCGGGATGAGAAAGTTGTGGAAGGAGGGAAAAGTCAAATGCTGCAGCGCCGGGGGCTGTTGGTTCAAGTTATAGACTGTTGGTTGAAGACATCTGCACAAAAACGGCCAAGAGCCGCAGGGGCTTGTTGTCTCTGTAGATGTATGTACTAGTCCTCTTTTGTCAACGCAATGGCTGACTACCTCCCAGGCTCCCAGCTTTGTGTTGTGGACTGAATCTTAGTCCTGCTGTCATCCCGGTGTTGGACACCAATGCTCCCTAAACCAATAGAAACTGATAGCTAGATGCGTCGTTATGGTGCTTGATTCTGCCCTGGTATGATCACGCCGCGGCTCGGGGACCCTGGGACCTGCAAATTCAATAATACAGCGCTCCATCCACAGTGCTGGAGAACGCGAGGGGAGCGGAATGTGATGATATCACGAGAAACTGTATAAGCACGGGCAATTTGGGAAATCCTGCTCCATGCCTTCGAGATGGCTCACCGAGATAGTCGCTCCGTCTGCTCTTTGGTTCTGGCTTGAGACCGCCAGCATGAGCCCATCGTGGACTTGACCACCTGGAAGCACTCCAACCACGGAGAGAGGGGCGGGGCAAGAGATTACCGGGAACAAGCGCTGGGAAGGGGAGTTGAGCAGCATACCTAGCAACTGCCGCCAAGATGCCGCAGATAAATCAACGGCTCTTGACACCGCCTGAAACGATAAAGCCGTCCCTGTGCACCTCCATCCCCAAGACTTTGGAACCTGCCACTCTCGTGTCCAGCCATGACGGTGCCTAGGTAAGGTAGGTGATCAGGTGCTGCGTCGTTGGCAGCGTTTCCGCGCCCCCCACCACGCCCACGACAAAGCTGGGGCAGCTCTTGTGGCTGAGACCCAATGTATATCCTAATGCACTTCCTAAGCCACAGCGAGCCTCGAATTTGTTGCCCAACCTCCCAAACATCAATTCAGGTGGTGTGGGCGACTTTTCTTGTGATTGGTGGTCCAGTAGACCGCCAAGTATGCCTTGGGCCATGGTCGGGCAAAACACGGCCCTTTGGCAGACTCCAAGGCTCCCGAGACGGAGTCCTCATGATGATACGTGCCACAAATTCTTTCAGTGATACAAGTAGGTATTCAACGGGAGATATACGGGCTGGAAGCTTCCAAACTCTCACCGGAGCACTCATATCCACACTACCATGCCGTTTTTGTCCTCGAGATCTGAATCATCCCTATTGAGCATTTTCACTGATCTTGTGCCCAATGGCTCCCACTACGTACCCTTATCCGCAACTTGACCTTGCTGGGAACTCGATCCGGCTCTTGCGTATCCAAAAAGGGTGGCCCATGGAAGATGTCATTTGCCAGCTCTCCGAATCGTACCCAGGCCAGGAACTGGGCCCCGCATACAAAGCTCTCATACACCTGGGGCGGACTTGAGCACAATTCTGATGGGCATATGCCTCGTGTCCTCATCGACGGCCACCATTTCGAGATGACTGAGAATCTGTATGCAGCCCTACGACAAATACGGCGCCACGACTGCGACGTGATGCTGTGGGTTGATGCCATTTGCATCAACCAACAAAACAAAGCGGAGAAAGGTCATCAGATCAGCTTGATGAGCGACGTGTACAAGGGTGCTGAGGAGGTGCTCATCTGGCTGGGCTCGAGTGACGAAGACATCGACTCTCTGCTAGAGTCAATCAGTTGGATCGACGCCAAAGCCATCGAGGCCCAGGCCCTGGGCAGCACAGAGAGTTGGAACAGTCTCTGCGGTCGGTTTCTGATTCAGCGGGCATTGAGGTTGTGGCCAGGAACCCAGCTAAGAGAGAAACGGGCTCTTGCACAGCTTCTAGCACGACCGTGGTTCGCAAGAATCTGGATTCTCCAGGAGGTCGCCAACGCGAGGACGGCTAAGATTCTGTGTGGGTCAAAATCCTGCCCGGCGCGGACCTTTGCCTCAATGCCCTCCCTGATGGGGCTGGACGTTGACGAGCACACTCGAGCAGTCCTCGACATTATGCCTCGAGTCCGCAGGAACACGTGGTGGTCTTCAAAACGCTATCTTCACTGCCTCCTCAACAAATTTGCGAAAAGTCAGGCCTCCGTTCGACGGGACAAGATCTATGCGTTGCTCGGTATGTCAGAAGATGCATGGGATTCTGCAAGATTCTATCCCTGCTACATGAAAAGTGACGGCCAAGTCTTCCGAGATACGGCATCCTTCTTGTTGTTTGGAGAGATACTTGATGCAACATACTCACTTCCCAATTTCACGTTTCCCGACCTGCCACTTCCAATCATATATCTGGCCAAAGAGACCCTCAACTGGACCCTTGGACAGCGTGGCCCGGAACGAGACTTGGCACGAAAAACGACGGAACTTCTCGTTCGCCGTATAAACGAGGGCCAACTCAAGACAGCCGATATGCTCTTGTCTCTTGCAGAAGAGCATGTCTCTGGTCAAGTTGACAAAGTACGGGACATCTTGTCACATGGAGAGGTTGAACTTGGCGTCACCTTTGAAGACACAAGTGACACACTGACAATCATCTCGAAACAAAGTGCTTCAGTCGAGCCGGTTAAACTAGCTTTTGCGCTGAAGGAGCATTCTTCGTTGACGGAGCATTCTTCGTTGACGCATTCGTTACCCTCGGCCCCTTTCAAGGACGATGAAAACATGCTAGAGACGGTAGCCCAATTGCACCAAGCCGGGGCATCAAAGGAGGAGCTGATGCGGGCCCACGTCTGGGCAGGCGATACGGACGCTGTGCGCAGATACCTGGAGATGGGTGCTGATGTGGATGGATCAGACAGCAATGGCTTTACAGCCCTCCATTTTGCTGTACGGCGAGGATTTGGAGAGATTATGAGATTGCTGGTCGAAAAAGGGGCCAGCCCAAACCAGCGGGATAGCCAGGGCTGGACGGCCCTTCACTATGCAGTCGCAAGGAGAGCACCGAACCCCCCCAGGCATAGTTGATACGTACCTGTGTATAGAATTAGGATTTCAAGCTCAGCCGCGTGCAGTCCAAGTCCTCTAGTTCACTGGTTGTATTCGGCTGCCTACCTGCGCGAGCTGTACCAGTAGATGCGGGCACCCATTTTTACTCAAGCAGACTCGTCTCCGTTGGAGACGGGAGGGCCAGTAGCCACGCCACGTGATGAAGTAGGGAGTACGGACAACCACGCTGTGTAGGTACTAGGTACCTAGGCATTCGTCTCATGAGTTTCACCTTCTAACAAAGCGTTCCAAAACCTATCTCAATCAAGACACGAGACTACTACTCAAGAAGTAGTATGCCCACAGAAATATAAATAAAGATAAAAAGCCGAGTCGTTGTTGTCCAAATGGTGTTCGGGCATCACCTCAGTACTTCAGACGATTCACACCCCTCGAAACATCCCTTCCTCACCATCAATTCTCACCAGGGCCCCCAATCTTAAGCGGCCCACTGGCCACCAACGACACCGACAGCGCAAGCGGCACACACTGACTAGCCTTCCCACCCGTCAAGATAAACTTGACATCCTCACCATCCTCACCCTCTCCCAACGCCGCCTTTAGCGCGCTCTCACTCTTCCACACCTCCTCAGTAACAAGGAACAACTTATTCAGCTGCCCCTCAATCGCACACATGACAGGGAACAGATACGACCCGTCAGCAGCCGAGAT
>FTIZ01005333.1_pt1 | contig 12468 bp, 19 predicted proteins | sample 1658381 | NCBI WGS metagenome assembly FTIZ01 (sample SAMEA3914822, study PRJEB12502) | metagenome | biome: forest; material: soil | place: USA | collected 2012-03-12 | depth 0.1 m
GTTCGGGTGGTTTGGTTCGGTTGGGTACAGGCTCATTGGAAGATGTTTTTGTCACTGGGTTGTGTAATTGGTTATTGGTGGGAGTGAGTTGCCCGCGTTGGAGTCTCCACGCACAGGATTAAGGATCCCCAGGCAGGAAGGTATCTGTGGCGTTGGGGGCGTTGGGTTTGCACATTTGGGTCGTTAGACAGGGCGTTTTCATAGTGGTTCTGTGACTTCCAAGTTGGTGCGGTTGGTAATAGGCAGACTGAAGGACCTTGATGGTTGATAGTGTAAGCCGCGATCGACGCGTTCATGCATGCTGTCGAGGAGGTTGTCCATGTGGCGGTCTCTTGACCAAGGGGTGTGTGCTAAAAGACTCGGCTCGTGAGGATCGACCGCAGATCTCGCTGTGATCGCCAGCTGGGATCCGTTGTTCGGGGTCGAAGAGAAGCGGGGATGGAGAGCACCAATCTGACAGGGGGTAGTGATGATCATCGACGAAGTCCGTTGTCAAGGCTCCTGGCACTGATGGGCATGGCTTTTCAACTGATATCAACTGAGGACACTAACGACATCTTATGGATATGACTCTGATGCTACACCTCAACATAAGCGAGTAGTTTTGACGCCTGTCTGTAGTTGCCGTCCTCGCTAGACAGAGATAGATGGTTATCCCACCCACGTTTGAACCGAGCGTGTACCGATTGGCAGGTAGGTGTGGCCCTTCAAGACCAATGAGACGAACACTCTCTACTTCTTTGTTAAACTTTTCCATAACTTCCTTCCTCGCAACAAGTAGAAGCCACAGTATGCGCAGTGACCGCCAACTCCAACATCACATGTCCCTCCCTGGATCCGGCCCCTGTTGTGGCCAAGTCGATCGGCCGGTTGACGTGCCTTGACTGTCGTTAAAACGGGCCAGCTCGCCGCGGCCTTGCTTATCTAGTGGTGCCAAACGAGCTCGCTCATAACCCCTAGGGTTGCCCTCGGGGTGGTATATGGCGCCGACCACCTGGCCATCCGCGTTCACGACGGCGCGTATGGGCCCTGGGTCGTTGGGTGGGTTTTCCCAACGGCGATGCAAGAGTTGCGGATCGTTCGCTCGCGGGGGACGAATTTCCTTCAAGCCGACCGGATCTTTGCCAAAGTTGAAGTCGTGACAAAGCGGCGGGGGTTGCTGGCCCGGGCGCCTTCCCGGAAGCCTGGTATCCGCCTGCGGTGGTTTGACGGGGTATTCGAAGAGTCTCCCATCGGCGTCCGTGCCATGTCGTTGAATTTCCCAGGGGTCGAAGTTGTGTGTTGGATTTTCTCGCGGTCCTTCGTTGTTTCCGTACCGCTTGGGAAATCTCCCGTTTCCTGTGTGTGCAGGCGGGGGGGCACTTTCGACGATCTTGTTCACTCGTTGGAGCGGAAGGTTCCCACGTGGAGACACATATTGCTGGTCAACGCCATGTCAGCCACTATACGAAAGAAGTGATGAACTTGGGTACCATGGCAGTGGATATCTGGTGCGGTATCAATCGTGATGGGGTGGACTAACCAGATCTTTTGGCCGTTTATCAGAGTTCACTCGATCATCCGCTCTCCTGAGCCGTGGATCGGGGACGGTGATGGTCGCGGCCGGAGAAGACGAAACAGGAGCAATCCCGCCTGTGGCAACTTTAATGGGAGGCTGAACCGGAGGTTTGGAGCGGGATTGAAGAGGTTTTGGGCGTGGTTCCTCTGTGGCATCCTCGCCCACGATTACTTCCGGCCGCGACCCGCCACAGCCCATTGGAACTTGACACAGGCGAGAATGGGGATGGAGGCTTGGGAGCTTTTTTGACGGACGGTCTGTGGGTCCAAATTCAAGATTCAACAGAGTGAGAAAAGAGACAACGAGATTTGCTAGGCAAAGTCTGGAAGGAAAAACTAAGTTGAGGAACCCTGCTCTTTTGAGAGCAGCCCAACTGCAACCAAGCCGGAGCGTTTCCGCTCCGCAGCCCTTAAAGATATTACGGGTTGCATTGGCCATTCCCGTGTTGGAGTGTAAGTACCTTGGTAAATAACAATAGGTCAGTCCGGTGGTCGCGGTGGCGATTCTGTCGGACGCAGGGATCATCAAGGAGTGAGCATGCAAGATCAATGCAGCCTGGTTGGTTGATATTGACCATGCTTATTTTTGTTGAAACAAAGGACGAGACATATGCAGGCGGTGAAGATGCGGCCAGGTGAAGCTGTGATGGTTGCGCTCGCGCCTTCGGCTGCGCTGCGCGGAGAACCGATGAGGAGGCCTCAACGAAGGTCGCCAGCCAGGCATTGGGGGCCCTCAACGTGTTTCGGCTGCAATACCAACATGCCCGCATGCAGGAGGACCGCGGCGACTTTGGTATGCATGTCGAGTTTCAACCCAGAACCAACAGCAGGATGTATGTATTTTAAGAAGCCCTTTTCCCGGGGCGGCGGCTATTCCAGCCAATAAGGATCCACCAATGCAGCAGAAGAAGGCCCCTTTCCCCTCTCGAGCCATGAGGTCCGTCACTGCATGAAAATCGTCCTCCGTTTTCTTGCTTTTCAGTTCTTCTAGTTCAGAATTGCACCTTACTTTTCTTACCTTCAAGAAATGTCCTCTGCAGAGTCGGGCACATCCCCCCACGTCGAGATGGCGACCAACGGAACGGCCAAACCCCTGTGGGCGCAAGTCCTTGACGAGCAACTGGAACGGTTCCCCGATTCAATCCCCTTAAACCTGGACTTCGGCCACATCTTAAACTCCATGATTCGGGACTATTTGTTCTGCGACGAGTTTGATGCCGCTGCGACGTTTGCTCGGCGGTTTGATGACCTTTACGCGACAGTGTATGAGCCCAGATTCAACGGCTACAATGGCAAACACAAGGGCTGGACGGGCTATCTGATTGCATTCTACGAGAGCTGGTTCCGCCTGACCAAAACAATGCGATATGACGACCCCACGCAGAACAAGGTCATCCAGCTTTTCGTTGAGCTCGGAAAGGTGCCTCCACACCATGCCAGAATTTTTATTGTATGTTTACGTTGTTTCGAGCGCCGGTTGAGTTCTTGCGGCCGAAGTTTTCTCAGAGCTGATCCGAGGTCGATAGCAAAGCAAATTTGAATGGGTCGATGCGGAGATTTGGGTTCGTAATCCGTTGCTTGCACACGAGCACAAGGATGTCGAGCTTTCAGGTTAGCTACGAGGAACAAAGACTCCGCAAATGCGCTCAGCTGTTACCTTGCAGCCTGGTTTCTAACGATGGTTCCAGCGCCTTGGGCCGGTGGATACAACTTCGACGACCCATATCATGTCGAAGAGTTTGAGAGCCACATGAAAGGCTGGGTGGACGTGTCTGCGTTCCGGGCCCGCTGTACCGCGGCGCGGGTGGACGAAGGAGATAAAGACCGATTCACGACCGCCGCAGATGTTATCGCCACTGGGCTGGAAGCGGCCTACTTAGGGGAGGAGATACTGGACTGCCACATCATGGCTGCTGCACAATACATACTGCTCGCGGGGGGCGTCATTGATGCAGAGTGTGTGAAACGGCAGCTGATGATAGTACCAGAGCGCATTCCGCACTCCTGGACGGACTGGGCCGATGGAAAGGGGCCCGAGGTCTGGAAGAGATGGGGCAACAGGTTGGCCGAGATTGCAGACGCTTTGGAAAGCGGAGGAGAGCTTGGCTTCAAGCTCTACGAGCACAACCGGGAAGCATTGACCGACATGGTTGTCAGGGCTCGGGACAAGATGCGGGCGCTGGAGCCGGAGTTGTTTGCAGAGTCTGGTCCGCAAGCCAGCAATAGCGGCGGGAACTAGATCGCGCGTGGATTCTGTCGGCTCAATTCCATTTGCAGTTCCCTCCTGATCACCTCTGTAGACACGACCAATGCTACTCCCAGCCCTCATCAAGCTCCACCAGCGCCGCATACCCCTTCTCCGACTTGAGCACCGCCGTATCCACCACCAGCACCGCAATCGCTTTCATGGTCTCGGTCATGCTGTTGTTGTCGGAAACAGTGTGGTGGCAGCCGGGCAGCTCGACAAACGTGTCGCCTACTTTGTACACTTTAGGCGGGTTGCCGTTCATGCCGCTCAGGAACTCGCCCTCGAGCACGTAGACGATGACCTGGGCGCCCGCGTGCCGGTGCGGCGGCGTCCACCCGCCGGGCGCGTAGTTGACCTCGAGCCCGACGGCCGACTTGCCCGGCGCGTTGCGGAGCTCGTAGTCGTAGAGGATCCTGAGGGTCTCGCGCGGCCGGCCCGCATACTTGCTGCAAGGGGTTCAGTTGTGTTTGAGATGCGAGTGGTCAAAAGTGATGTTCTGCTTACGCTTTGGCGGCTGCGATGTCGGATGCCATGGTGTTGTGAGACTGGAGGTGAAGGTTCAGGCGGCTGGGTTTGGAGGAGAGATTTTGTGATACTTGATCATGAGTTTGGTAAGACTACGAATGGTTTATTCAGCATACATTCTATTCTGGCTCTTTATACGAATTCCGGCCGTTCTTCCCCGCGTCGCCGATCTGCGGCGATGTCATGAACACGACACACAAATAGCACGCGAAGTACGTCGCTGAGTCACCAAGTTGGAAACGAGAGCAAAGCGAACTCCAATCCGGAACCGTGCGTAATGCCGTGCCTCGAGTCCCATGGGCCCGTCAAAAAGCTGAGTAACACTCGCAAGGGAAGCTCGCGCTTTCCCAAAACGGAATGCGACTCACTAGGTGAGGTCTGTGGGACCCGTCGTCAGAGGTGAGAGACCAATCCCAAACCTGATGATGCCTTTGCATCCTACCACGACAAATCAAGGCCCAAGAAGAGCTTCAATGTTACCTAAGAAAACTGAATGTATTTGAGCCTGGGTATATAACAGCAGAGTGTGCCTGCTTATTAGGGGCAATTACAACTTTAGAAGCTGCCACACACAAACTCCTGGGACTCCAAAACAGCCAGATGATCCCTTGCAAGATGGTTGAAACTCTGAGTCTTTCTCAGCGCGTCCAAGCAGCACTGGATATCGCCTTCGAGAAGCGAACCGGGACCCCCATCAAAACCTTGATCAAAAAACCCGAGCTGCCCATCCACTCCTCTCTTGCGACCCGCCACCAACTGCACTGCGCCGAGGGAAATGGCGAACGGCAGGAATATGTGGGCCTTTGCCGCGTGGGCTGTGCATTAGCTTCGCGTGCATGGCACGGACAGTGTGGGTTCAGGGTCTGAAATGTCTCACCTTGAAATATCCGATGTGTTCGTGTGCTTTGGCTAGGCTCACAATCCCATGTGCAGCTCGTGTGGCGCGTTGTTGATAATCTCCAACCGGCGGGCGGCAGTGACTGTCCACCGCTGATGTTTCAGCAATCTGGCACATGAATATCGTGGTTGCGTGCGCCATCATCAGGGTGAAGAAGACCATCGGATCCGCCACCGCGGAGACGACCGGTACGTTCATGGACAAGGACTCCAGTGTTCTGGCCAACATGCCGTCCAACCATTCGTGTCGGAGCCAGAAGTCCAGTGATGCGCCACCAAACGCTCGTTCCACGCTTGAGACTTGAGCATGTGATAGCGCACGTCCGCAAATAGTGACTACTACCACTGATTCCACAAGCGGAGAGAGGAAAGTGTGGTCACCCGAGGCGATGGCTTCTGGTAGGAAACACCCCGGTATGGGATGGCCGCTTTGGAAAGCCAAGTCCGGAGATGGGAGCCGGGTGCATATCTGTCATGACACAGGGTTAATTAGCAATTTATCGGTGGGCTGACAAAATGATGAGGATCATCGGGCCTCGGATGGAAGATGCGGTGTGACGGAACAACAAAAAGAAAGACAAGCGACTCACCACTTCCTCTGTCAGCGTCAAGGGGCCGCGGCTCCTCATACATATCAACCGATCGAGGCAGTAAGCCACCCAAAAGGTTCTCCTTCGCTCCTCTGTGGCCACGGCGTCTCCCTCGCCGAATGATCCTCCAGGACTGTCGATTTCATGCAGATGTGCAAGCTGAACGAGGCGAAACGCCCTCCCAGCGCTGATCGAAGCGCGTCTGTAGCTTGCGCGAGCCAGCTCGTAAAAGGAAACCAGAAGCCATGCTTGGACTTGCTCAATCCGGACGGGCTGCAGGCCGTCATCAGCCAGATCTAGCGCCTCCAGCATCTGCCTCGTCTCCAAATACAGCAGCTCCCGAGAGCTCTCAAACTGCGACGAGAGAGCCATCGCGAGAGTCCACATGGCGTACTGGAGACAAAGGGTGTAACTAGGCCCGTCGATGCATGGAGTCTGTCGGGATCTCGCAAAGTACCGCGAGTGGTTGAAGATGGGAATATTGGGGTGTGCTCGTTCAAAATACAACTGATCTCTTCGCGGAGAATGTTAGTGTTAGTAGAAGGGCCAAAGTTTCTCGGTGACAAGAACTCTAAACACTAGCAACATACAGGTCTGCTCGCATCAATCCATCGACAAACGTGCTTCTTGGAGGCGATGGGGGTGTAGGTGAGAACTGGAACGCCGAGAGACTAAGCGGTGCGGATGGCGGAGTGACGGGAGACACTTGGACGTGGATTTCGCCGTCCCAGACTGGCTGGTTCTGGCATGGCGATGCAAGCGTGGGGGATCTTCCTTCCGACGAGGCTGATGGGCTGGTGAGCGTCTCGGTTGTTGTTGACACGGCAGAGTCACCAGTGAGAATCGCCAGGACCTCGTCGCCATGGTCGATGCTAAGGCGGCGCTCCAATGCGACTTTTCAAATCAGCATAATACTTGATCACCGAATTGCGTGTCCATTACACCATGAGAACTGGACTCGGTTGGACTCACCGATCCGGCTGCGCAGTGCCTTGAGATCCCCCTTCTTTGGCCCTCTAGCCAAGCGGTTGTTGTTGACTTCGCAGAAGATGCCGGCCTCGACGCAGGTGCCACAATGTGGGCGCTGTCTGTCGCCTGTGTTCGTGGGATTTTCTCCGTCAGCATCGATGGCCCGCCGAGCCGTGGCTCTCGGACTTACATCGCAGCTTGCGCTTCCGGCACTCCTCGCATGCAGAGCCAGGCAGCTGCCTTGACTGGCCAGACGACGCAACCCCATGGCTACTGCCTGTGCGCTTAGAGGCAGCCATGTGAGCCGGGAAATGACGATGGGCTAGGGTGAGCTGGGATGAGCTGGGATGGGTTGGGCTGGGTTGGGATGTGCTGGGATGTGGGTTAGTCAACCTGGAAGAACGGGAGGGACGGACCGGGACTGGACGGCGCGACCTTGCAGGGTTTGCCAGGTTATAAACCTGGGGCGAGAGGCTCGGGGAATGGCTCCGGTCCTTCCTTCTTCAACGGCAGTGGCGGGACGTCAAGACGCCCCCTCCGCCCCCCCATCCCCCGGCCCATCTCTGACTGAGTGCGGCCGGGTGTTTCCGCTCCTTCCTGCCTCGCTGATTTACCTGGTACCTACCTATCATGTCGGTCTTGGGTCGGCCCTGGCTGCCTAGCAGCGCTGGCATGCCTCAACTCGTCAAGCCATTGGGGGCCATCCTCCATCACTCCATTCTTTGCCCCAACATCACAGGGTGGGACTGGTTCAGGCAGCACCCCTTCACTTCCCCCCCCCCGACAGCCACCGATCATCAAGACCTCCCGGCCCATCGGACCCATCGGAGCCATCCCGTTGTCCACATCGATCTCCTCGGACTCCACATTCCCGCCGCGGGGGTCTTGTGGGACACTTGGAAATTGCACACGCGGCACTCGCCAGCTCTGCCCCATGCGAGAGGGAGGGAGAACGCTATTTCAACGAACAATTTGGAACTTGATGTGGTGTGGGTTTCGGGGAAGTACCGGCGTAGCAAGCAACACCATTCCCGCAACCCTTGGTCACAATTCCGACGGAATACCACACGCGCGGGCCGTCGCAGGATGACCAGGCTCGAGCCAAGCCAGCGTCAAGGTTGACGCTATCTGACGAGTCGGTGATCGGCAGCCGGCATTGCTTGGCCTGGCCCGTCGCTTGACACCCTGCCGTCCCAAAGCGGGAGCTCGATGTGGTGTCCTGTGTGCGCTCCCCACCAAGTGCCCACCAAAAACGGATATCCTTTCCTGGTCAGGTTCCCCAATTCAGCTTGTGTCAGAGCATTTCCCAGACAGGCACAAACCACACGAGCCACACAAACCACACGAACCACACGAACCACACCGACACCCTCCCCAAAATGCCGAACCCGTTCGTCTGGTCCTGTTTCGCCATAAATGCCCAGACGGGCCGCACAAAGAAACATGGTGATCTCGGTTGGTCGCCCTCGATTGAATCAAGATTGCGCGGGCGCCAGTCCGCTACCTTCACGCCGTGATCCATCCTCGCTCCAGTAACCCGATGCTGCTCAAGCCTCCTCTCCGCTTTCAGTCCAGGAGTGCCGATCTTCTCTTGTCATTCACCGCTTTGCACAGCCTTGGGCCGTCCTGCCGTGTATTGTGTGCTGGCTATCGTCCACCTGCATCGAACGGCTGGCGGGATTCTCGGTGTTGGAGACTCGGAAGCCTCGGGCTCGTGGGAACACGCCTGGGCGTGTCACTCGGTAGTGATACAGAGGGTTCAAAGTTGAGAACCGGCATGAGAGGCACAAGCCACACACGCGCCCACGATCTCGGCGTGCATTTGGGCTTGTTCCCAAGCTCGTGGATCTCGCTGCAAGATGGCCACCGATCTTCGCTGCCGAGTGGCGCGTGCCATTTCTGATCTTCTCGACTCATATCTTGGTCACCGGTGCGTTGGTCCTCTGCTGTGTGTAATCGCAGACACCACAGCGACTACACACCCATATGTTCCCGCGACCGTTCTTAGAGGTGTTCTCGCGCCGTCGGGACAAATTTTGTTCCGGCCGGGGCTGCCAGCCTGATCGCCATACCGCCTCTCGCCCAACAGAAGCCTGCGATGTTGAGGCAGGACATTGCAATGGTTGCAGCGTGCGAGCTGGACTTTGGGCTTAGCCTTGCTCGCCCGCTGTCACATTTGGGAAGACTGAGACATTAGCCCACCCAAAAAACGAAGGGGAACCTCGACGGCCTGTCTCCGGACAGCATGCAAAACCAGTGGCGCTTGTGACAACTTAGCAATGTCCAAGAGATGCCCCGAAAAATGCCGGTTTATAGGCCGGGCCCAGACCTAAGGGTTCGTGGCTTGTGGCAGGACATTGCTCCGCTCATTTTTGGCCATGTCGAGCGTCGCGCGCCATGGGAACACCGCACTCTGGCGTGAGCCGAGACTCCCTCTTCGGGCTGCCGCTGTAACTCACGCAACCGTAGGGGACCGGTATGTAAAAAACAGTGGCGCAAAGTTGACCTCTCGTTGCACCAACTCTGTAATTTACCGTCACCGCGCGAGGCAGCTGGCTCAAATGGTTAACCAAGGGCGAGAAAACATGAGGTTAGCTCAAAAGAACGTCGTTGTCTTCAGCGTCTCACACGTCACTGCGGGAGTCTTTTGTGGTCCAAGTAAGCCCTAGGTAGGCAAACCCAAGTATAGAATATATAGCCCGTGCTCAGAAACCTGCTCCGAACACAACTGCTTTTTATTGAGGCATTTTGTAAATAACGCAAGGTAGAGAGAGCCCAGCCAACCATCCTCTCATCAGGGCTAAACTCCCAACTCGGCCCGAAACAAACGCAAGAAAACTTGAGGGGTGGGAGAAGGGGGATGGAAAAGGAAGAAACCAAAAAGAAACATAAATAAATAAAAACCAAGCTTCAGCACCCAACTCCGAAGTCGACCGAAAATAAACTAGAAGGCATAGCAAACAACCAGATATAAGAGGAGGGAAGAGAGACAAGCAGGAATCCAAAAAGGCCAGGCTTGAACGCCTGGGTACCTCGGTATCCACGAAACGTAACGGCCGCCTCGCGTGGGTCTAGCCTACGCAAGCTGCACGCTCTTGTGCATCCGGCTAGGCTAATGATCTTGGAGCAATCTTCGAGGTCGTCAATTATATGCCCGTTTTACTCACCAAGTATGTGCCGTCAATTCAGGTTCCGAGCCAGGATGGGAGCCAGGGTTGGGGTTTGTTTTTCACCACGAGATCGCGCCCCACTTTGCAGACAGCAATTGTCCCGCCCGAATAACGGTAATTTGGAAGGTACAGAATAGCAAACTTTCTCCCAAGCAGCTGACTTCAAGACAAGATCGTGTCAAGAATCAAATGACACTGGATAACTTCGATACCCTACAATGGGCCGCAACGCGTCGACAGTGATGGCTGCCAATCGTAGCTTCGGCGATTTTCCCGTTCCCGGCATACTGCGCCTCGCGCCCGACACTCGACGTCGGATCTACCGGCACGCGGGTCTGGCCTACAAACAACACTACGACTTGACAGCGCCCGCAGTTTACAATCTCAACAAGCCGTCTAGCTTCGCGCCATTCTCCGGCTTGCTACTATCATGCCGAACTATTTACGCCGAAGCATCTGCACTCCTCTACTCGGCAAACTGGACAGCTCCAGCTCACGTTGGTCTGCGACGTTCGCCAGGGCGACGCTGAAACAGCCAAACGTGTGCTCGATGGGCTCCGTTTGCTGCCATTGTTAAAAGAGTGCCACGTCCGGCTGTGCGGAAAATCCGAGCCTCGACTTCAGCAACTCGCCCAGGAGGCTGCTTTACAGGCGCGCGGCATCACAAGCAGCGGGCAAGCCGTCAGTCCGCATCTACTCAAGCTTCCAAATGAGCTGCAGCTCCGCATTCTTGAGTACACCGACCTTGTCACCCCTTACAAGGAAGTTGTATGTAAGATAAATTCCCGTAGGTATCGTATAGAAAGAGCTCCATGCGCTGAACTCCTTCGGGGGCATCCCTGCCCACCGGAATTTCACCATGCTTGCCAGTTCAACCAATGCTAGGAAAAGCGCTGGCCGGAACCGTCCATTGGATGTTTTTGCCGTCGCCGACACGCGGCCTTTTCATCCCACTGCCGATGCTGGGCCCCGCCAACGCCGTTGTTCCTCGTCTGCCAGGCCCTTTACTTGGCCGCAAAGCGGGTGTTGTACAGCGAGAACCGTTTCATCGTCATCGATGGCCCAAGCAACTACCCAGTTGGACCGTGGCCGCCAGGCGATTATCCGCACAAGTCGTTCGCGGCCAGTCAATTCTTGCGGGACGTTGTCCCTCGCCATTGCCTTGGACACCTCCGCTTCCTTGAAATCGTCTTTGCCCCTTTCAATCACCTCAACAAACCCCGAGATGGGCATCCTGCACTGGTGGACTGGCTCGAGACCTGGGAATTGGCCAAGCATAACCTCAACTTACCGGTCCTGACCCTGCGTTTGATCGTGGCAACTTGTGCGCATTCTGGGCATCAAGGGTTTGGGGAGATGACGCGAGCCCAAGGGAAAGAAGTCTTGGCGGTATATAATTCCATTGTGCATCCTCTGCGGCGTTTAGGTCCGACGAGTGATGGCGGCCTGGCACGGTTCTATGCTGAGTTGGCGTGGCCCTGGAGGTGGACAACATGGGTCAGTGTCAAGTTGGAGGCGATGAGCAATCAAGAGGTATATGACTGGTTAGCATCTAAAGACCGAGAGCTCAAAAGGCGGACTGAGCAGTTTGTTATGGAAGAGCGGTACGAGCGTGTCTGTGTGGCGGCCAGGGAGCCGCAGGCTAGTGCTTGGACGTGGACTTGTCGTAATCTAGAGGCTTGGGGGAGTTACTCGATGTTTCAGGAACGTTATTTACCAACTGAGCCAGAAATGCAACGCGGAAGTCCTGAAATATGTACCTATCTACTCTACTTCTGTACATTCCCTGGGTATTGACCGAGGAACTTCTCTTGCTGTTCGCCGGGTGCTCTCTAACATATAATGCTCGGCATCCACCTGACGTCTTGGGACTTTTCCTCATGTCACCACCATCAAGTTCCAAGCCACGAGAAGTCAACAAAAGCTCAACACAACCGCACCCTCTCGGCCGTTCTGCTGATTGGCCACAACTGTGCGCAGGGTTCATGCAAGATCAAGGCCTTTTTTTTCGCCTCCGCGATCAACCAAGACAGACCGACAGAGGAGATTGCCACTGGCCAACCAATTCACTCCCTGCTCAACTTATTAATTTGAGCTCATTTTCGTGTGCTCTTGCGCGTCGTCCACCCTTGATTCCAGCGAAGGCAACTCACACGGGCCCGGCCTGGTTCGAGACCAATGTCGCAGAGTGAGCCACATTAACCCGCCAACCCTAAAAGGGGCCGCGGGAGCCGGCCGTGTGAGAGCACCTTATGTTGACGGGAGTAATTCTAACGTCGCTGGACTTGGCGCAGCCTCTGGCTGGCCCGGCCAAGGGGCTTAACGGAATCGGCCCGGCTTCAGCTGTCTTGTTGCGCCCGATTGCTGGGGTTAGAACCCTGGGCTTCCACCAGCTGAGCATGGAATCGAGGTGTCTCAGGAAAATTGATCATAGCACTATGTCCACCACCGGGCATCCTATCCTGGCGGAGGAGCACAAAAACACACTGACCACACCCACCGACCCGAGCCC
>FTIZ01053017.1_pt1 | contig 12458 bp, 10 predicted proteins | sample 1658381 | NCBI WGS metagenome assembly FTIZ01 (sample SAMEA3914822, study PRJEB12502) | metagenome | biome: forest; material: soil | place: USA | collected 2012-03-12 | depth 0.1 m
CCCACCGCCTCTCACAACACCACATCCAAGTGAACAAACACAGCAAGCATCGTTGGCCACGGGCTCATTCCGCCCACCGCAGCCATGCGTAGCCTCACCTCCACACTCATCCTAGCCCTCTCCGCTGCTGTGGCCACGGCCGCCGACCCCCCTCAACTCGAACCGCGACAAGGCACCACCTCCCTCTCCACCGTGTCGTGCGCATCGACCATCTACACCAAGCTGCAAGTCGATGCCGCCGTCGCCGAAGCGTGCCGCCTTTACGCCGCCGGCAAGCAGATCGGGAGCAGGCTGTACCCGCACACATTCAACAACGGCGAGCGCCTCACCTTTGCCGTCGCGGGCCCCTACCAGGAATTCCCCATCCTCAGCTCCGGCGCCATCTATGCGGGCAGTACGTCGTCTCTCGCCTCCTTTGAATCCGAAAGCAATGGAACTAAATGCTTGCGCAGATGCTCCCGGCGCAGACCGCGTCGTCATCAACCCAAGCTACAAAGGCGCCTGCGTCTATGTCGGCGCCATGACCCACACCGGCGCGTCTTCAAGTAACGGCTTTGTCTCGTGCTCGGAGAGGAAGGCAGTGGGTGGGACGACGACGACGACTTCTGTTACTACTACGAGTAGTAACAGTGCCACGGTGCGTGCTACAAGTGCGTCGTCGTCGTCCAAGACAGGGACGGCGACTACCACGGGGACGGCGTCGACCAATGCGGCTGCTGCGCAGAGAGTGGTGGAGTTGGGTGGGCAGGTGGCTGGGTTGGTGGTTGGGTTGTTGGTGCTGTGAGGGATGTCGGTGATACTATGTAGAGGTGACTAATCATTCGTGGCATTCAAGTAGTTGGGCGAGTTGTCAGGAGTAACTTGTGGTGTTAATGAGGCGACTTCCTAAGAACTGGGCTTTCGAATGTTCTAGGTGGCTTTGACTGTTTGAATCACGGGCTCCTGCCGTGGGCGGATGAGAGAAGAACTCTAAATCAGCGTATATGATATCGAGTACTACAGGAATCTCGCTGCTTGAAGTGAAAGAAACTGAAGCTAGGTAATCATGAACTCATGAAACCTAATATCAGCCAAATGGCTACTTACCGGGTACCTAGATACTGTCTCGAGACTCTGAGTTCGGAAATTGATGCTTGTGGGTTTTAATCATGTATTTTTGCCCGCCTGAAACTTCATGCTTAGATTCTAATTCATCTATCTCAGTTTTTCTGGACAGACATGTTGTTTCTGCCCGGCCACACTCAAAGGACCCCTGTGCGTTTCCGCACAATTGCTTTGTTTTGGTTCGTTCATGAACAATCCCTTCACTGACTGAGTGAAACACAACGCCCTTGTCACTTGTATACAGCTGGCCTTACTAATTAAGCCTCTCAATGGGCATATTAATACAAACACGATCCCAATGTTTTCTCTTCATTCTTCGCTCCAATTCTCCAACTCTTTTCACACCTTCACCTTACTAAGAACTCGACTGACCACTTGCCTAGTAACAGTTTCACTCAGCAGAAACGACACGCCAACATGGAAAACTCGCCGCGGGACTACCGCAAGCTAACTACGCTAGGGGTCAACGTTGTCCGGTGGGACACCAACCAACAGTGGCGTCGAGCCCTGGTTGACTTCGTCCCAGAGGAGATCCAAGACGAGTACTCGGAGTTCGAGCCTGAAGAGTACGTTTGGTCCGCTTTTGAGGAGTGGATTGAGCACCGTCTGAAATACAGCTGGGTAGACCACGTCGTCGTGCTCGCTCAGTACGGCGTCAGAGACTCGAGGGCGAGAGAGGTTCTGGATGCTCACACCTGGCAAGACATGCTTCGTACTGTGGCCGAGAATGAGGTGGTTGTGCCGGAGAGCACCGACCTCTTCTTCTTGATTGCCCCTCGGAAGTGCCCCAAACCGCCGGCTCCGAACACGCTTTTGAGCACCTTGAATTTTGAGTGCTACAGCAAGCTTATGGAGGAAAAGTGTCTTGCCGCGGAAACCCAGGGGAGAACCATTCCTTGGATTGTCAAGCCTCTGGATGAAGCTTCCAAGGACGAAAACATGAACAGCCGGCTCGACATCCCGTATACGCTTTCAACTCGCAACGCCCAAGACGACAGTGTTCAAGCCTCCGAGTTCGAGTTTCCATCGCCGTTCACCGGAGTTTGGCGGACCGATAGCGAGGCTGAGGAGTACTCGGGTGATGAGAACACAACTTATAAAGCAACCGTCGCCCATTCCGTCAGGATCGTCCATGGAGAGGAGGAGGTCGGCCGCGAAGAGGATCACAACTCCGAGTCCACGCCTGCGTCTGTCGTCACTCAGCCTCTCCCTTGCAAAACAGGGCGAAAGCTGACGACCGTCTCAAAGCCCAGCAGGCTTGGGCCTACCAGCTCGCCGCTGGCAGCTGGGTCATCCACGACAGCGAAACCGAAGCCATCGACTCGGGGAGACACAGCTGCTAGGGGTGTTCTCACCACTCAGAAAACTCGCCCCAGTCCCAGTTTGTCCCGATCCGCAGCTGGACCTCAGCCCCACATCCGGACTGGTCCCGTCAGGCCTACGGCTGCCAGACCCACGGGCCCGGGCCTTTCGAAGCCGGCCCCTCGTCCCTCACCCAAGCTCGAACGCATCTCCCCCCTGACCACCCAACCTCCCACCACCACCTCCACCAACCCCGACTACGGCGCTCCCACCGTCCATCTGACCGTTGACACCTACCTCGGAAGCTACAATGCCTCCGCCTCCCCCACTGCCTGGCACGCCTGCCTCGACTTTTTCAACCTCCCCCTCCCAGCAACCCCGCCCACACCAGCTCCTCCCCCGAGCGGCAAACGCGTCCCCCTGAAAAAGCTTCCCGGCATGTCCATCGGCCTGTACGACTACCAGCTCATGGGCGTCTTCAACCTGCTGCGCTTCCTCTTGCAGGACGTGTCCGGCGGGCTGTTGTGCGACGAGCAAGGGCTGGGCAAGACACAGGAGATGTTTGGCGTGGTAGCTCTCGCGTGGGGGTTGAGGCGGTGTAAGGCCGAGGTAAAGGCTGCGTGGCGGCGGGAGAAGGAGGGGCGCCCCGCCGGAGTGGGTAGGCATAACCGCCCCGGGGATACAGGAACGGCCAGGGTGTGTCCGTTTGATGCGCGGTATGGGTTCCGGTGTTATTGCTACTGTGAGGCTACGAGACAGTTGGCGGACCGGTTGCCTGAGGGAGGGAACGTGCTGGTTGCGCCGGCGAGGGGGTGTGCGGCGTTGGTGAAGGAAGCGAAGGTGAAGTTGGATGGGAAGGTGTTTAAGGTGAGGGGCGTTCATGAGGGCGGGGAGAGGGAGGATCAGCTGACCGCTGCGGATGTTGAGGCTCTGCGCGCGACTGTGACGGGAACGCAGGACAGGGATGGGGCGGTGTATGAGTACCAGGCTGGTCCTGGGCAGAGCGACTACATCATTGTTGTGTCGCCCGAGTTTGTCCCTCGGTTGAACGGCCAGTTTGGAGTCGAGGTCAGAGTCGGGACGGAAAAGGCCAAGAAGAGCGCCCTGCTACCCGGTATAATCTTGCTGGATGAGTTCCATGAGTATGCCGTCGAGGGACAAGACAGCCGGGTCGTTGCCTGGCTGCAACGTCTGAAAAGTATCTGCCTTTCCTCGCAGCAACCGACTCCGCTCGTCTACTTTGTGTCGGGCACTCCATTTGGCGAGACACCGGCCGACATCCGGCCGGCTATCGAGCTCTTGGAGAGGGTTGTCTGGCAGGGAGAGTCCCATCCCCTGAAGGGAGCTACTCTCACCGCCTTTGACAGCCTCGTCGCCACCTTTGACACCCTCAGCGCAGCGCAAGTAGGCGGGGATGTGGTGTCTCAGCCAGCGATTGCCAGCTACCGCCGTCAACTGGACCTTGTTCTCAACCATACCATGTTGCGCCGGTTGGGCACTGACCAGTTCCAGGGACGCAACCTGACTGACATCGGGCCTCTCAAGGTCAACATCACAGACCACCAGCTCCCCCTCTCCATGGTCGACAGCCTCCGGTCTCTGGCTAACCATACGCGCGACCTCGCCATGCAAGCCGCCGCGGCCCAAGATATCCCCTTGCCCCGCCTCCTGCGCACCAAGACCGGCGAAGCCCTGCTCCTCAAACTCCGTCTAGCCTCAGCTTTCCCAGCCCTCGCTGCCTGCCCCTCCGCGGTTTCCTTCACCTTCACCATTTCCGAACTCCACGCCCACCTAACCACCGCCAAAAACGACGTCACCAAAACCCCTTACTTCTCTCACGTCCCCGCCTGGTCCGCCTCTAGCCCCAAGCTCGCGACCCTCACCCAAACCGTTATCACAATGCTCACCGACAAAACCCCCATCCCGGGCTCCGCCTCCTCCGCCAAAAAAGCCTGCCTCTTCTCCCCCATCGAAGCCGAATCTCTCTTGCTATACAGCTACCTCCTCCTCCTCAAATCCCAATCATCACCCACAAGCCCCCTGCGAGCCCTCAAACCCGTCCTGCTGCACAGCAACCTTCCGGCATCCACTAGACACCAGCTCATCACGCAGTTCCTTACCGAGGGCAACGCGGCGCCCAACGTGCTTGTCGCGCCGCTCGCTCTGGCAGGGACGGGACTGAACCTGCAGAGAGCGCGGTATAGTGTGGTGACGGGCCCGGCGTGGACGAGAAGGGAGAATCAGCAGGCATACTACCGGATTCATCGGGTCGGGCAGAGAATGGAGACAAGGTTGGGGTTGTTGACGGGGAGGTGGAATCCTGGAGAGAGGATGGTATTGGAGGGGTATGAGGGGAGAGGTGTGGAGGAGGAGGATGGGCTGTGGGAGGTGGGGAATCGGTTTTGTGAGGAGAAAGAGGGGGGAGGGTTGGTGGAGAAGCATCAGCGGGGAGTTGTTAAGGGGGAGGTTTGAGGCTTGTGGGAGAGGGTTTTGTTAGGTGTGGTAGTTCAACACTACTGGCAGGTTTGGTTGGATAAGTACTGCTCGGGGATTTCCATTTGTTCTCTCTCCTCCACGTGTTATTTAGAAATGGGTTTACTGATTTGTTATCAATCCGTTATTTGTTGTTCTATCACCAGCCACGGCTTCAACCACAGTGACACGCCGAATATCTCCAAATCCCGCCACCCCTCTGTATTCTGCTTCTGTTCTTGTGTAATTGAAATTCTGCATGTCAAAAAGAACATTCCACTCAAACTCTAGGTTACTGGCGCCTCGTACAACCAAAAGGAATACTGGTTGAAGGTTACGTACAAGCCAAGCCGAGCTTTGAAGGATCCTGACTTCTGGTAAAAAAACAATTGCGTAATGAAGATGCTGTTTGACATAGTTATCCAGGTTCTCCGCTGATTCCAAACAAAGAGGGCTGTCGGTGATTGTCGGGGGCCTTCTCAGAACTCAGATAAGAAACACCGTTGGCAATCAATAAACCTTTCATCAAGTTCGCTTCTTCTATAAGTACGACTGATACCCATCTCTGCTCATTGTTTCGGCAAAGCTCTTCACGCATATGATACTACCACGAGTAGTTCAACTTTGTCCACGAGTCTCTCCGTCACCGCCAACCGGCCAAAACAGGACCATTATTACATGGTCTCCATCCCTGGCATCAACCCCGGAATCGAATCAAGCCCTGTGCCCTGTCAGCTCACTCTCTAGGTAGTGAGACACAGCATAAGTCGAGAAGAAGAACACTTACAGCCATCCACCTCCTCCCGCACCGCTGCCTGCCTCGCGCACCGATTCCCCTTATCAATCCCTTGCGACTTCAACTGCGGACACCGATCACAGTTACTATCCATCGCCACCTGCAGCGCGTCACCCTTCCACCCAAAAACATAATCCCCATGGTTCCCAAACCCCGTCCGGTCCCCCTGGCTCCACACAAACGGTTGTCCGCCGTCCGTCGGCCACAGCTCCTTGGCGTTAAACGCCGTCGTGTCCCACACCACTTCGTAGAATAGCTGCGGGATCCGCACGGGGTGCGTGGCGGGGCACGGCCCGCCGCTCTCGAAGGTGCCGGAGGCTGGGTAGGCAACATGCGAGGCGTGGTCGGGCGAGTCGAGGTTCACGCCATCCCAGCAGGTCGGGAAGCGCACGTTGGACATGATGCCTGCCGGGCAGGGCCGCGTCGGCATGTCGAGCGTCTCGCCGGTGCGGGTCATGGAATTCTGGAGACAGGTGTAGGTCAGCTGGCGGAAGCGGGTGGCCTCGGCGCGCGTGCGGGCGGATTGTTGGCCGATGAGCATGCGGAAACCCGGTTTGAAGGCGGTGACTGCGGAGGAGCCACCCGGGGAGGTGGTGCTGGTGCCGGCGTTGCGGGTGAGGAAGGGGGTATAGTAGATTGTCATGCCGCCCTTGGCTTGCTCGAAGCCGACGTTGGGCTTTTGCGGGACGCGGTGGTAGCTGCCGTTGCGTGCACGGAAGTAGAGGACAGCCGTCCAGTAGTTGGAGAAGTCGTCAGCAAATGTGCAGGTCGTGCAGGTCGCCAAGTTGGGAGGCGGGGTGAGCGGGTCCATGGTGATGTTGAAGGCGTTCTGGCAGTCTTGATGTCAGGGGCCGATCCGGATACGCAGGGAAAACGAGGGAGGACGTACACCGCCGACAATTTGGTGGAGATGGGGCGATGGAGCAAGCCCCGGGTTGACCAGACTAGTGGTGGACGTAATTAGAGAGGATTCGGTTCAGTTTTCAGGGCCGGTACGAATCACTTGCGGATCGAGACGCTCGACGACCAGCTGCGAGCATGAAAAGCGCAGGAGTGCGTGTGCTCCCGGCAGTGTGACCGCCAGCGGTATCAGGGAAATCCAACGCATCGTCGTTCTTCTTGAGATCAAGGCAAGTTGCGAATGTATTCTCTCAATGGAAGAGATCGAGGTGTTGGAACTCTGTCAATCTGTCAAGCTGCTAGTGGAGATGGCGGGTAGGAAGAGAAGAACAAAATCCAATACAAGAGCTTGGCAGGAGATAAATTCCCATTCAGATCGTTCTCAAGGCAAATGGGATACGAAGGCACCCCATCCTCATGGAAGGGATGGCTCATTGTCGCTGTCCTGGCTATTATTATGCTGGCGCTTAACTGCCGGGCTATCTGGTTAATATCGGCGGGCCTGATTTGTGGGTAAACATGGCTTGGGTCAATCAGTTTTACAAAAGAGGAAAAGGAGGGTTTATCGGCGAGTGGGCTTGCGGAGAGCATAGATTGACCGGTATAGGGTGGAGTCCTATATTCAGGAGTGGTGGTAGAACGGGCATACTTCCGCAACACGCCTACAAGACCAGACATCGGGAAGTATTGAATTAACCCCCGAACTGCTTCTTGGGCGCAGACTGCTGCTTCTTAGACGTAGAGTTCTTATTAGACGTATCTTGTCTAATGCTCCTTAGGTAAAACGGCAGAAGATAAGTATATTCAGACCGAAAACTTCCCCTTCAAGAATAACTTGCACAGAACAGACAAGACAAAAGTTGAATAGAAAACCGCGTCATAACTCATCATCTGCAGCTCCAGGCCCGACATCTTCGCTAAACCCTGATCCTTTTCGTCACTCATCAACTTGTCGCCTCGCCCATCCACTCCCCCAGCAGCGAGTGCGAGCTCCTTAGCCAACAACCACGGCCCTAATCCCCTAAGCCCCAATCTTGGTGGCCAACCACGCGGGCGCCGAAGTCAGCGCATCAGGGCCATAGCTAAGATGCGCGGGCAGAATGGTGAGCGTGCCTGTGCAGACGGCGTCGCCGAGGGCGCAGTAGACTTTCGTCTTGTCGGAGGGGAAGTTGACGATCTTGCCGCCGTTCTGCAGGTTCTTGGTGTAGCCGAACAGCACGACGCCCTTGACCTTGCTCTGCACCGACGACGATACCTGACCCACCGCGTTGCCCACCACCGCCGTGCCCTGGCTGTACCCGCCCAGCGCAATGGCCGCGTTCGGGCATTTGGTCGCCGCCAGGTTGATCAACCGCTTGGCTTCCGCGATGGCCGAGTCCGACGTGCCCAGGGGAAGGAAGTTCTCGGCCAACCCGGCCGTGTACGGACCGCCAACGCCCTGCACCCAGAGGGAGCTTCCGTACCTGGCGGCGAGGCCGGTCGCCAGGTTGGGGCCGACCAGGGTGCCCTGTGTGGGAGAGTGGGTTAGAATTTGGGTTGGGAAAGACGGCAAAGAGTGGGAAGGAAGGGGGGGGGAGGGGGCATACGATGTTGCCGCTCTCGGTGGAACCGCGGGCAAAAATGAGGATAACGCGCGGGCAGCTGGAGGAGCTGCCGGTTTCGAGGTCGTTACGGGTCGAGGAGAGCTGGCGAGCTTCGATAGCGGCGGAGTCCTCAACAAGAATGGTGGGGAGGCCGGCAGCGAGGCTGGCGGCGGCGAGGATGTTGAGAAACTTCATGTTCACGATGGGATTGGGGTTGGTCTAGGGACGAGATGAGTTGCTGGCTGCGATGAATGGCTGAAGGCTGGATGAGAATAGGAGGGGATTCGAGATCTGGACAGCAACTCATCGTCTACTTATACCTCGAAACTCGAGTTGAATCGTACACCTTGCGAGGTTGCCTGCCATCCTCAAATCGTCTGGCTCAGGCTGGCTGTAGAAGCTGCCCCTGGCTCGCCCCTGATGTCTGATAGCCATACCGTCTACAAAGTTGGTGGTGTAGCGACCGCAAGCCCTCCTACTTTGGGCTTAGTCGCTTGGCGGTCAGGGTCCGGATTACTGAAAGCGACTGAGGACGCGAACCCCCATTCTCGACTGATACAGGCACGGATCCAGAACTCCCATACCAAGAATACTATCCCAGTACGTGCGTCAGATGATCGTGGCAACCCCGGTCGGGAATCCATCCCAATGCTACATCGTAACCTTGATTAAAGTTTTCCCCGGATTCTTGGGGGTGCGGGGAAAGGGGGAACCCCCCGAGATCTGGAGGCGCCAAGTCTCCAAGTGCCGAGGCTCAACGACGTCCAAGCTGGGTGGAAGCGTTTCGCATGACCCAAATCGGGATTTCTTGCGAGTACAGTCCTGAAATGGGCGTTCGAAGCGGCGATGGCTTTGAGACTCTCAAGAAAACCGCAGTTGCCGAGGACCGAGGAATGGTTGTTCGAGGAGGTCTACCGTCCGCGCAAAGCGGCACATCCATGTTATTGTTGCGGTGATTCGTATCAAGACCAATCAGACTCGCCAGTTCTCCGTTGAAGCTTCCGTGTTTCTTTTGGGAAAAGGAGGTAGAGATGTTTGACGAGAAAGGTTGGACTCTTCCAGGGCTCAAGGAGGCGGAGAGGTCTCGCTGGTTCGCTTCGCATGCGGGTCTCGAGCAGCCGCTGGGGTGCCTCCTTTCTACAAGACCGCCTCTTCCAGCTGGTTTATTACCGTTCAGCCTCACCATCACTACAGGGGAGGAACGCGCCGCCTACACTGTCGGCTAGTACTATATCGACGCCATTATATCTAGGAGCGGAAGATAAATTCTTACCCCAAAAAAAAATGAAATGAAAAAAAAAAACACTTCCTGCGCTCTATCTACATGTCCTCCCCGCCATCAACTCCCTCGCGTCAGTGTTTGACCTTTATCAACGAGGCCCGACATCCGTTGTCTTCAGCGATGCTTCGAAGAGCGTAACCCACGGCCGCGCGATCTCGCTACTCGCCTTTGACACTCACAACTGTATCTATCGAGACAAAATTCAGCTCGGGAGGTTGCTTCAAGGGCTGTATTCTAGGCCCCTGCAAGATCAAGTGACATTCCGGAACCTTCAATCAAACGTTGGACGTCAGATCTAGGATACACAGGATCGTTGGCTGGCTTGCAATGGTCCACCTCCGCGTGAGTTTGAAAAGAATTGACACACAAAAGTTTGCCGATGAGGTGGCGGTGATAAGAAGATACCTATGTGGATGTTGTTTCTCTTTTGGTGTTGTTCACTTGGAGAGAGCTGCCGAGCAGGGGCGGGGACGCGACGGGTGAGGAAGACCACCCCTGCAAATCGAACCTGAAGCAAGATGTATTGAGCCTATCCAACCAAACCAAGATGACCTCTCACCTTTTCCTGAAAACGCCAGCCATGTCTATTCTATGCTGTGCATGCAGATGCGCCATTTCCCCAACACTCCGAAACCCCGAGGACTCTCGGGCGCCCTGGATATAATACTCGTGCAGCGGGGAGGATTTGTGACCCTATCTCTGCTGCTCTGCTGTACAAGGTCGTCTCGCCTATCCTAGCGCGGACATGAAACCGAGTGTGATGTGTGCCTCCTAAACAAAGCCTGTCGGCCCGAAACAAGTTTCCATTACAACGAGCTCTCCGCGAACCCCCATCGATTGATCAGTTGGCAGTGCCGTTCGGGACAGCGGGAACCTTGAACGCTTGAACAGGCCGCTGCGTAAGCACCTCGTCCAGGCAGCCCGCGCTGGCGGCAATAAAGCCGAGGTAGGGTCTCTGATCCAACGTCAGCTTTCTCTTGACGGTTAATGAGGAATGGGAGGACTCACGCTCGGGTTGAGTACTTGGGACTGGTACTCGGCGTGGAATTGTGTGCCTGTTGGCAAATTAGCATCCCTGACAGCTCCACATGCAGGCTGGAGAAACATACCAACAAAGAACGGATGATCCTTGAGCTCGAAGATCTCCATCCTCTCGCCCGTCTCGTCCTTGCCCACAAAACGGAGACCAGCACTCTCAAGCTGCCCGACGAGCTCGGGGTTGATCTCGTACCGGTGACGATGCCTCTCCTCAATGACCTCGACACCACCGTACAGAGACCGCGCCCTCGACCACTCAGAGTCCTGCTGGAAGATGGTCTTACGCAGACCCAAGCGCATCGTGCCGCCCAGGTTTTGGCGATCGAGCTCGGGCATGTAGACGACCACACGGTCCTTTGCCTGGGCGTCGAATTCCTCCGAGGTTGCTTCGGGCATTTCGCACAGGTCCCGGGCGAATTGGATCGCGGCGACCTGGAAGCCGAGGCACACGCCGAGAAACGGAATCTCGTTCTCCCTCGCCCACTTGGAAACACGCATCATGCCCTCGGTTCCGCGGTGGCCGAACCCGCCGGGCACAATGATGCCCGATGCTGTCGAGACATCATGCCACGCCTTGTGGTATTTGGCTTGCGCAGCCCCGCCCTTGGTCGTCGGCTCTAGATCCTCCGAGTCGATCCACATCAGGTTGAGCTTCCGGCGTATCCTCATTGCCGAGTGCTCGAGCGCCTTGACGACCGAAATATAGGCGTCCTGGCACGTGATGTACTTGCCGACGAGGGCAATTTTGAGCTCTTCCTGGTATGTGGGGCTGACAACCGACTTCCACAGTTCCCACAGTTCTGTTCCTTGAACCGACATGGCGGGCGGGACGGTGATCTGGTCTAGGGCCAGCTTAGTCCGGAGCTGAGGGATTAGCTTCTGCTCGCTCAGGAGCAGAGGAACCTGGTAGATGGTCGGCATGTCGCGCACGACAATGACCTGCTCCGTCTCGACCTGGCAGTGGAGCGCAAGCTTGGCGAGGGTCGGCTCAGCGAGGGGGGTTTCGCAGCGGCAGGCAACCACGTCCGGAATCAGACCGTAGCTGCGAATCGACTTGACGGCGTGCTGGGTCGGCTTCGTCTTTTGCTCGCCGTGCACGGTGGGCACATACGATACGTGGATGTTCATGAAGTTTCCAGTGCCGGCCTCGTGACGGACTATTCGGAAAGTCAGCCTTAGCGCTCGCAACGATGCTGGCACCTGGAGATTGGAAACATACGTTGTGTAAGAGCCTCGATAAACGGCATCTGTCATGCTGTCAGCGACGTTGCAGCAACGGCTTCAAACTTGGGATGAAACCCCAAGTGCAGAAATTGACGGATCGACATACGCTCTCGATGTCACCAATAGTGCCACTATTTGGATGGGGTCAGGTTCTTATCCTTCAGAAACGGCAGACAAGGGGTGCAAAGCCAAACCCACCCAAGCTCAATAATACAGACATCAGGCTCCTCGCCCGAACCGTCGACGGGGATCGTGGAGACGCGCTTGATCCAGTCTTTGATAGAGTCGGTCACGTGGGGCACAATTTGCACCGTCTTGCCGAGATAGTCGCCGCGGCGCTCCTTCTGAATAACGTTCAGGTACACCTTGCCGGTGGTGATGTTGTGCTCGCTGGTGAGGCGGACTGAGAGGTACCGCTCGTAGTTGCCGAGATCGAGGTCGACTTCGCCGCCTGTAGAGGGGGTCAGGTCAGGTCCGGTCTCGTAACGGGGGAGATGCCATGTCGGCCGTCGACGAACCAGAGCAGAGAACGAAGCACTCGCCGTGCTCGGCCGGGGCCATGAGCCCCGCATCGACCGACACATAGGGGTCGATTTTGATGCAGCTGACGCGAAGACCGAGGGTTTTCAGGAGCTGTAGTCGATGTACGGGTTAATGACACCGAGCCTTTGGACGCGGGGTACAATATTGAATCCCGGGGTACGGACCAGGCCCGTCGACGAGGCAATGATGCCCTTCCCAACCCCTGCCATGCATC
>FTIZ01751818.1_pt1 | contig 12456 bp, 9 predicted proteins | sample 1658381 | NCBI WGS metagenome assembly FTIZ01 (sample SAMEA3914822, study PRJEB12502) | metagenome | biome: forest; material: soil | place: USA | collected 2012-03-12 | depth 0.1 m
GCGGTGGTGGAGGCGGTTGCGCTGGCTGCGGCTTCAGTGGCAGTTTCGGTCGCTGCCGCGGTGGCGGTGGAGGCGGAGGCAGTTTCGGTTGCCGCGGCCGCGGTGGTGGTCTTGGTCTTGGTCTTGGTATCGGCAGCTCCGGCGCCCAGGTTGAGATTGCCGGCCAGCAGGCTCTGAATCAGGTCCTGGATCTGGGTGAGGGAGTCGGCGTTTGAGCCCTGGATCAGCGCCTGCAGCTGGGCGAGGGCGGCGTTGTTTTGGGCCTGGTTCGAGACCCTGACTGGGATGAGGATCTGTGCGTGGGCGGTGGTAAAGCAAAGGGCGGCCACGACGGCCTGCCGCCAGGAGAGTGTGAATGCCATCATGGTGTTGGGTTGGAGTACTAAGAGTAGGAAACTACACAATAGGTTTGAAGAGGACCAGCCCAGGTCTACACAGTAGACGGAAGAACAGAAAGGAATGGACGGGAAAGGGCCTAGAAGCCCGCCGAACGTAGGATCAGGACGAGAGGCTAGATATAAACCTCACAAGCTTCAAAACTGGACTTGGCTGTCGATGCCGATCCTTGCCCCGCCTTCGGGAAACCAGGATGCAGAAACACAGTCGAGACGCCAAATGCTCGCGCCATCAACCCAGCTCGGTGAGCGACGCCATGCGAACGTGGAGAGAAGCAAACCAGCGTCGCGAACGCCAACTGCTCTCCGGGTGCGCCCTGCGGCGATCAGTCGGTTCTGAGACCCGGTCGCAGGGATTGTGGGTTCAGTTCCTGGAACGCATTGATCTCCCGCGTGATCAGACGATCCCAAGCGATCCAAGTCTTGGATGTGGTTGTCGCGGGTGTGCTTGCCAAGACCCTGACCGTTTCAGGGGGCATTCGTCAGTTCGGACGGGGGCGTTTCAGCAGAGTCTGGACTGTTGAGGACGAAAAAAAAGCTTCATTCGGCAACACGTGCACTCGGTTATAATTACTGCTGGCATCTGGCCTCCCCGGAACGTCTTTGCACGAAGGCGCGATGAGGAACTTGGCATCGAGGTGGTTTCTTTGAGTTGTTTGACCCCCTAACCCCTATTCGCCAACCCTGGCCCCTCTTCCCCAACCCTGCCTACCCCCACCAGATCTTCACACTTCAAAATCCTGTTGTACAACAATCGAGAAAATCTCTTACAGGCACTGCGAGTACCAATCGTTCGAGTACTTGCAGGTATAGGGAGAGGCGCACTTGGTGCAGCCCGTGTAGCCGTTGCCGCCGCACTGAGCCCACTGCGCAGCCGTGCAGCCCGAACCACCCGAGGCCGCCGTGGTCGTCGCCGCAGCGCTCGTCGTGGTGGCTTTGGTGGTCACAGCCGTCGTCGTGGTAGCCGCCGAGCCCCCAGAGGCGCCCCAGGCGTTGAGGATAGCGTTGTAGGCCGCCTTCTTCTGCAGGCTCGTGTCCCAGACGAGGGGAGCCGAGTTGCTGATCCACGTGTACTTGTCGGTGAAGCCCCAGATGGTGATGCCGACGCAGGCGGTGACTTGCTTGCAGGCCGACACGATGGTGGCGTAATCGGTGGCCTGCTGGGCAAAGTTGGGGCTGCTGGACGGCGTCGCGATGTCCAGCTCGGTGTAGGCGACCTCGACGCCGAGGTTAGCAAAAGCCTGCATGTTCGTGACGTACTGCGAGGCGGCGCCAACGGAGCCTGTCGTCATATGGCCCTGCATGCCAAAGCCGTGGATCGGGGCACCGTACGACTTGACCATCTTGATCAAGTTTTGAGCGCCCGTCGCCTTAGACCCAGGTTTGTCACAATTGTAATCATTATAATAACTTTTTTAAAAAGTTAGAAAGCGGTGCAAATACAGGCTGGATGCTGGGAGTGAAGGAGGATGAGGTGAGGGTCCAGCTTACAGCTTGGCGGCCGGATCGGCAGCGGCAGCGGCGGCAAAGGCAATGGGAATGAATGCCGGGCCGATTGTTGAACCCCAGACCGAGCCGGAGGAGCGGTACGAACCGTCCTCGTTCAGGGCTTCGTTGACCACGTCCCAGGCGTAGCATTTGCCCTTGTAGTGGCCGACCACGTTGGCAATGTGGTTCTTCATGATGCTGATGAGCGTCGCGTTGTCGAACTTGCCGTTGGTCACCCACGACGGCACCTGCGAGTGCCACACGAGCGCGTGGCAGCGCATGAGCTGCCCGTTGGCCTGCGCCTGCGCCACGATCTTGTCGGCGTTGGTGTAGCTGAAGGTGCCGCGCGAGGGCTCGGTAGCGTCGAACTTCATCTCGTTCTCACACGTGTACTGGCCAAAGTCTTGCGAGTTCTTGGCGATTGCGTTGGCGCTGGCGTCGTTCAGCACCGTCGTGCTGACCTCGGTGCCGAAGTACTTCTTTCCGGCGGCCTGGGCCCGGGCATTGAGACCATCGGCGGCGACGAGGCCGGTCGAGGCCAGCGCAGCCAGCAAAACTGCTCTGAGGGGTGCCATGGTGTATGAGATGAGCTGGCAGAACAGCGGACACTAGACACTTGGGACAGGCAGTGACGGGCACGAATGCCCCTTTAGTTATGGAGCCCGAGCGGTGCTCCTGGACCTGCTATTACTAGTTCTCTACTCGTATAGCTCCGGCCAAGGCTCGCTTCCATCGACGTTTGCCTCCGTCCTCCGTCTCTCAAGGATTACCGCCTTGGTTCCGAAAACCAAGCCCGTCCAAGGTCACACCTATTCGGGGGTGGGGTGTGTTGCTGCCTTCTGTGTGCTGTGCTGGCGCGCGGGTCAAGCCGCAGCGTGCCATCGCAAAGTTGCCCTGACCCGGTGGGTAATATAGTAGTCAGCCAGCTTCCCCGGATTTCTTTGCCAAGCGGAGGCTGAGCGCCGAAAATGCAACTGAAACGTGCTCCTCAGGCTCCGCCAACCCGGTTTAGGCCAGTTCGTAGATTAGCCTCAATGCGCACGCCAGACCCAAAAGAACCGCAAGGTCCGCTCGCCGCTCTCCAGAGTTCCAGACCGCAGCCGTTCGTACGTCACTTCTGCTTCGCACCGGTACGATCTCCGGATCCGAGTTTCGCCAGATCCCGCGCCCGGAGGATGCCCGGGCTTGGCTCGGCCGGCGTCGTCAGCAGTGCGTGTTCCGGGCCGTCATGACGTGACTTTCGAGCGCGGTGGACTGCCGGGCTTGACGGCTCCGGTTGTGGGTTGAACCCCACACCCTCCCTGCAATCTCGGCGAAACAAGACTCGCCGAGGTTGTAATGCCAGCTCAGGGGCGGAGACGCAGAGCTTGTTTTTGAGCCCCAGCCCGGGAATCCGGGAACGGTTGCCAAGCGCCTCTCCCAGATCTTCGCTCCGAGCTGCCAAGATGTGGTTAGTCGGCAACCCCAGAAGGTGACATTCCAGGGCGGACGGCCCGCGCGCTAGGAGCTGCTGGATTCGAAACGGAGCCGTCGATTGATTGCTATGTTGACGGCAATCTTATCGAGAAGGGATACAGAATACAGACTTGCAGGCTTCGGGTACAAATAGAGCTCCTGTCCGTACGATGCCGTCGTGACTGAGAAGCAGCACCATCGAACTTTCATACTCTCACAATGGGGCAAAGGACTCTCCAGACCCTCGTCGCCGCGGCGCTGGCCGCTCTCGCCAGCGCCCAGCAGCCCGGCACCTCGACCGCCGAGGTGCACCCGCAGTTGACTACCTGGAAGTGCACCACTAGCGGCGGCTGCGTCCAGCAAAGCACATCCGTCGTCCTCGACTGGAACTACCGCTGGATCCACACGGCCGCGGGCACCTCGTGCACCACGTCGAGCGGCATCAACAAGACGCTGTGCCCAGACCAGAAGACCTGCTCCGAGAACTGCCTCATCGAGGGCGCCAACTACGCGAGCGCGGGCGTCACGACGTCGGGGAGCACCCTGACCATGCGCCAGTACGTCAACGGGTCCAACGCATCGCCCCGCATCTACCTCCTCGGTGCCGACGGCAACTACGTCATGTTCAAGCTCAACGGCCAGGAGCTCAGCTTCGATGTCGACCTCTCGACGCTACCGTGCGGCGAGAACGGCGCGTTGTACCTTTCCGAGATGGACGCCACGGGCGGGCGCAGCCAGTACAACACGGGCGGCGCCAACTACGGCGCGGGCTACTGCGACGCCCAGTGTCCCGTCCAGACGTGGACCAACGGCACGCTCAACACCAACGGCTCGGGCTACTGCTGCAACGAGATGGACATTCTCGAGGCCAACTCGAGGGCCAACGGCTTCACGCCGCACCCCTGCGCCAACGGCAACTGCGACAAGTCCGGCTGCGGCTACAACCCCTATGCCTCGGGCTACACCGGCTATTACGGCCTCGGGGGCACCGTCGACACGTCCAAGCCCTTCACCGTCATCACGCGGTTCATCACCAGCGATGGCACCCCGTCCGGCAGCCTCACGCAGATCCAGCGCGTCTACGTGCAAAACGGCAAGACGATCCCGAGCGCCAACCCGGCGGGCGACATCATCTCGGCCAATGCCTGCAGCTCCGGCCAAGCCTTCGGCGGGCTCACCACCATGGGCCAGGCGCTCGCCCGTGGCATGGTGCTGGCATTCAGCATCTGGAACGACAACGGCGGCAACATGAACTGGCTCGACAGCGGCAGCAATGGGCCCTGCAGCGACACCGAAGGCGCCCCGTCCACCATCCTGGCCAACAACCCGGACACCCACGTCGTCTTCTCCAACATCCGCTGGGGCGACATCGGCTCGACCGTGCAGACCTCGGGCGGCCAGCAGTCCTCGTCGTCGACCGTCAAGTCGACCTCGACCAGCACCAGCACCAAGGCGTCGTCGACGTCCACCACCCTTGTGACATCGACCAAGACCACCTCAACCACCTCGACCAAGGCTAGCTCCACCTCGACCTCGACCAAGGCCAGCTCCACGTCCACTGCGTCGGGCCCGAGCCAGACGCACTGGGGCCAGTGCGGCGGGCAGGGCTGGACCGGGCCGACGGCGTGCGCTCCCCCGTGGGCGTGCCAGACGCAGAACCCGTGGTATGCCCAATGCCTGTAAGAGGGCCAGCCAGAGTGATGAGGCTATAGATGGAGGAGAAAATGGTGGGCGTGGCTGGTTTCCTGGTCTTGCGTGATGTGAAGAGTTGGGCGATTCAATGTACATACTTCTATTCGTATATATTACCGAATTCTCTGGCCGCCTTGTGCTGTTTCTCTGCCTGTGCGGCGGGCTGCGATATTTCTCAATGATTAACCCTCTTATACCAAAGTTGGCATTCCGTCGAGTTTCCGTTCCAAATTCTGTCAGATGTTTTATGACGAGCATTCCGTTTGAGCAACAAACAGTTCATGACGGACTTGTACGCCAATTCAGAGTCGTGCAAGCTTACACCGCTGTTGTCCATAATGTCTAGTCTGACCACACTGAGCCTGCGAGGGACAGACCAGAATCTCTTGCCCGTTTCCTCGTAGGACTGTCGTAGGGACGACAGCGTGATTCTCCGTCTCGAACAGCGCCTTGTCGATCTAGACGTTCAGCTCCGGGATGTTTCTCCGTTTGACCCTGGCCTTGTAAGCCTTTCTCTCCGCCCGCGTCATCGGGAATGACACGGGTGTGACCATCTTCCCATACGGCTGGCAAGTCTCGGCCGCATACTCCCACTCCACGCTGTTCGGGAGCTTCAGGTCCAGCTTCGAGGCCGCCTAGGCCAGCGAGGCAAGCGAGCGGATGTCGTTGATGTAATTGAGGGTCAGTGTGGCCGAGAACATGTGCAAGGCCCGGGAATACGGCATCAGCAGCCGAATATAGCGAGAGTGGCCCGAGTCGATATTGCGAAGCCCTTGGGCTTCGTCAACGACAACGCGGTCTCACTGGAAGTCCTTGAGGGAGAGGGAGAGGATAAAAGCCTTAATGTCGACAGCTTCCTCGGAGATGTGCTGCTCTTTTTCCCACTCCTGTTGCACCCTGAGGCGCTTCTCAATCTCGGCCTGGAACCCGGCTTCCATCCCGGGGGGGATGGCACCAAATTCCTCCCACATGTCCTCCGGCCTTCGGCTTTCCAAGGAGGTGGTCCGCTCCTCAATCAAGATGTCTATTTCCTGGAGCGTTTCCATGATAACGCGCATCTCGTCGGAAACTGGCTCCTCCGACTCGGACCCGGACTCGTCGGTGGCGGCCGCATCCATCTGCTGGTAAACGTCGTCGTCAAAGTCGGGAAACCCGGAGAGTTCATCGTCAGACCCCCCTTCAACTGCGACGACCTTGCCCTTGCCTTTGTTGGTTGGGATTGCCCTGACCTCGGTAGCACCGGTCTTTTGCTTCTTGACGGATGGGCTTGCTGCGCGAGACGAGCTATCGGAGCCGGATCCGACCTCGCTCTTATTTCGCTTGGCGGCGGCGACCCTGGTTCTGTGGCGGGCTTTGTTCTCCTGGAGCCTCTTCCTTGTTGCGGCGAGAACTTTGGCGTCCTGGGCCTTCTGCAGCAGCGCCTTTGTCCGGAGACGAGACCGCTTGCGCTTTGCGCTGAGGCATTCCTTGATGGCCCTGATGTCGTGATCGCTCGCCATGAACTTGAGGGCCTGCTTCCCAAAAGAGGGGCTCGTCGCGAGTTGTCCTTTCTTGATTCTGACCTTCAGGAGGTCGAGGTGCCGTTGAGTGCGCAGCTCGACGTCCCGAGGGTCCTGGCTCGTGTTGACGATGTCAACGGCGTGGGGTTCACTGGCTGCGACGGTGTCTGCATGGTACCGTACCGTGGTATGGCTACCGAAGCGGTGTTGGAACGTCGGAAGGCTGGTGATCACAATGTTACGACAGTTCTGCGACGTCAGGTCAGCAACCCATGGCCAAGGTCCTCGCACCCGGACAACTCATTCTAATACACCTACCTCCGGGTCATGCTTGCGCCTCTTCCATTTTTCCATCAACCCCGGCAGGTCTCTACCCAGATCGGACGCCTCGGCCAGGCGTGTATTGCTGCCGTGTGAAACGGCGCAGCCCTGAACAACCACGACCTTGAAGAATTGGCCGAAAAAGCCCGTCACTTCATTGAACACTTGCGCAACCAGGTTGGGAGGCTCAAAGAAAATCGAGGGCCATGCGTCGAGTGGCTCGCCGGCCGCAGCGCGTCGCTTGTAGTCATTGTAGCTGATGACGACGAGCAGCAGGGCGGTGATAGTCTTGCCGAGACCGACGTCGTTGCCCAGTATTGTGGACAGGATCGGCAAGCTGATGGGGCATGACAAAGAAGCCTTTGGCCGTTCCCGGGATGTGCAAGTGTTTCCAGTCGATCTCGGACGGATCTTCAAACTGGATGCCAATCGCTTGGACCGCGGCGACCATGTCCACCGGCGGATTCTCATGGCGGCTTGCCATAGCGTTGATGGCGGCCGTGTTCTCGACCAGCCGGCGGACTTCCACGGTGGATTCCTTGACGTCGAGGCCCGAGTGCCGCACCTCGATCTGCGCCACCTCCGTCATGAACGCGTCCTGTGTCGCAACGAAGTCTTCGATGCGGCCTTTGGCGACGAGGCCGCCAAACTGCTTCACGATGTCGTCTGGGAGCGTGGCAGCCATGGGTGGCGTGAAGTTTGGCGCCACCTTGGTGATCACGGCATCCAGGAGCTTGCTATCCATGGCAGGGAGATGGTGTTGTTGAATCTTGCTCTCCTGCCCCTTGCTGCGAGAGCCGCGGCCTGACCGGGCGCGCTCACGGGTAAGCGACACAGCGGGGTTCTCGTGCAGCAAGAGGTAGGTGCGCATATTGATGCGGTTCGTGAGATTGTCCCGGAGGTCATCGATGACGGAGCCGACGCTCTGAGGTACAGGGCTGAGTCCGCACAAAGTTCAAAACCTCCATGCCTTATAGAGAGAGGGCGTTCTCCGGCACCTTTGAATGGTCGTCCCTCGAAAGTAGAAACTTGGAGTCGGCCAAATTTGCCTACCAATACCCGAGCTCACTATGGAGGGTGAATCTTGGCCGGTTTTGGTCGTTGAGCCCTAAACTTGGCGAATCCAGTTCTGAGCCCTAAACTTGCAGCCATTCCGCCCCAGAACTGCCCATCTACCTTACCTATGCTTCTTGCCTTGCACATTTTCCCACTATGGTACCTTGTGTACGAAGCTTGACACAAAATACCACATAGCCGTTCTTCTTCTTCACTGCGCAACAACGAGAGCTGAGATTCGAGAGTCCGATGAGGTCGCCAAGCGCGTGAAGATCTGGAGTAGTGAGTCCTGAGAACCTCGCGCAGCATCCCATGTGCCAAGATGCCAAGGTGATTGTGTGTTCATAATGATTGTATTGTGGTAGACTTTACATTTCCTCGAGGTAAATACATTTTACGACCTCGCCCCTCTCGTGTCTGTCGTCCGCCCCGTCCTTCCATCCCGCCGATGGCCCAAGCCCTCCCGCCATCCTGCAATGCTGCAGCCTGCCTCCAACTCGCAACCGGTGCGCGCGTCCTCCCCCCCTCTTCCTGCCGGCGACGGTGCCACAACACTCAGTTTACTCGAAGTGTAGGCTTTTGTGGGCCCCGTCTCTTCAGTCGTCGGAATTTTCGATTTTGATGTCGGGATCATCTTTGACTTTGTCGTCGAGCTCGGTGACGCGCGGCGCGCCTATCAGCTCTAAGTCGCCGGCGGGAGTGGTCGCATCTGTGCCCGAGGGCGCCGCATCTTCCTGGCTTGCCTCCTGCCTCTCCCAGCAGTCGATAGCGACATTGTTGCTAGCAGTCCTCGCACCTTCGGCATGTCGCTTTGCTGGTGGATATCTATTCGGCGGCCCGCCTTTCCTCTTTTTTCCACTCCCCCCTCCATGATGAAAATTCGGGGGATACGGGTCCGCCCCTCGTGAGCCTCCCTCCCGTCTGTCAGACTGGCTGGGTTGGGAACGCCGAGAAGGCGAGCCTCTCCTCTGCCTAGGGGGCTGGCTACGATTCTGATCTCGGTCAACGAGACTCGATGCGACGGCCGTATCCATCTCTCTTGCGCGAGCGTTCGGGGGCACGGGTTGTCTCTCACTATCCAGTGACCTCTCGCGCATGGGAAGAACCTGGCCGTGTCCTGGAGGTAAACCTGGAACCGGAGACGGGCGTCGCATCGAGTCTCGTTGTTCGCGCCCTGCTGTCCCTGTTGCGGGGGCACTCGGGGGCACGGGCTGTCCCTCGCTGTTTTGCGTGCTATCGCGCATGCAGTTGTCATGAGCCCTGGACGGCGGGGTCGGTGAGGGCCGCCTGGGTTCGATGGCCAACGAACTGCCTGAGCCAGCAAGCGGCCCGAAACGGCCGGGCATGTTGAAGCTCTTCAGACGAGCTGCCGTGTCGAGCAATAACGCCTCAATTGGGTGAGGTTTATCGGTCTCGGCGGGGACTCGTTCGTCCCTGACCGCGTCCTCCTTGAGCGTCGGGGGAGTGTAAAACAGGTCATACTCGTACCCAGCTGCTCCAAGCAGCCAGTCGGGCGAGGCCAAAGAGGCGCCGGGAGTAATGGTGATGGGCCTGTCGAGACTGTGAACACGGACGAGGTCGGGCTCGTCTGGTGTTTTCCGGAGCCGGACCGCGGCGAAGAGCTTGTAAACGCAAGGCCGGGGCCCGAACTCGAAGGAGTGCAGGTAATCCTTCTCCCGTCCGCGTTTCGTCCTCCAGACAAGCTGGGGAACCGCGGTTTCGAGCAGGTCCTCGCTGTTCGGCCCATCTCTCTCACCTGGGATGTACCGGATACGCAGCACTGCCGGATAAGCCGGCATCACACGAACCGTCCGTCCTCCCCTGTGTCGAGGGAGAAGATGCGCCTGGAGGTACTCTGCGAGGCTCTGGTGCCCGTCTGGCTTCCACGTAATCGGGCTCTGCTGTGCGCCGTCTTCGTCAGACACGTCTGTGTCTGGCTGCGCCCATAAGCCGTCGGCGCGCTGGATGAACGGGACAGGACCGGCGAAAGAGAAGCACCGCTGGTTCCAGATGTCCATGTTGGCCCTCTCCCCGCCCAGGAGCTGTAGAAAGGAGAGGTCACCGATCGGACCCTGCCACGTGCGAAAGAATGTGTCGAGTATCTCGGCGTGGCATTGCCGGACGCGGCTGCCTGTCTCGAAGGCGGGGTCGGCAGCGGCATCTCAAGCCATGCGGCGGCGAGGAGGCTGAACCGTTCTTCGTTCTTTTGGAGCGCATTGAGCGCTCCGCTGCGCCGATTTGCCACCCGGGCGATGTTGTCTCGAAGCTCGAGGTCGTCACCTGGGTCGACCTCCGACGTCTCTCGCAGTTGCTTAAGCAGCACCCAGTAGACGCGGCGCAACACGATGATCGCTGCGTTGAGCCCGCTGGCATCCCCCCCGCTTCGTGCTGCGACATCGGCATCGCGCAAAGGATCCGAAATCCGCAAGAGTTCGTCAATCGCAGACGTGTGCGGGTCAAAGCGAGAGACAGGGTCTGGCATCAATTGCGCCATTGCGGTGTCGTTTGGTTCAATTGTGTTGTGTTGTGTTTCTGGTTGTGTTTTGTTTTGATGCAGGTGAAGTTTTTTCCAGGACTAAATTGGAAAGTCGAGGTAAATTCGAAAAGTCGAGGTAAATTTGAAAAGTCGAGGTCAATTGGAAAGTCGAGGTAAATTCGAAAAGTCGAGGTTAATTCGAAAAGTCAACATTAATTCGAAAAGTCGATATTAATTCAAAAAGTCGAGATTAATTCGAAAAGTCAAAAACAATTCAAAAAGTCACAATTGATTCAGAGAGTCAAGATCAAGTATTAGGTCAATTCCACAAGTTTACAGCAATGGCACTTTGACATGCGTAATCACGAAGACTCTGCGTGTTCACGGCGGTGACTGGTATTGCTACTTGTTTGTCCCCTTCTCCGAGAGTGCGTCCGTCCTCCTCCGAGTCGTCGCTCCTCGACACGCACCATGCCGCGATGTCCCCCATGCCAGGCGCCCAAGTCTGCCTCCTCTGTGACTTCCGTCACGATGCCGTCCATGTCCGCCAACATGGCCGGCGCCCGAGTCTAGTCGTCCGTGTCTGTAGATATATGTTAGAGCACCGGTAAGCACAGCGGAAGCAGTGGGAGAAGCTTACGTGAACACCATTACGACTAGTCCATGGCGCCGTACCCGGCAGTGCCCTGGACGTCGACGTCCAGGTCCGCGTCGTCGTCCATGTCCTGGTCTTGGGGCTCAGGAACTGGGTAATCTTTCATGAAGTCGGCATTCGCGAGCAGCGTTTCTCTGTCCTTGGTCCGCGGGTCGGCCACAAGATTGCAGGGCTCCAACGTGTAGTCGTGAGTCCTGTAGTGGGACGGATTCCGGTCCTGGTGCCTCTTGGCAAACTCCCACGAATGCGGGTAGTAGGCCAGCGGAGCGTCGTTCGGGCTATCGGCCCATTGCCACCTCACAAGGTTGGGCCACATGAGGGTGGGCTCCTTGGTCCGGATCTCGCACTTGCCCTGGCGTTGGATCACGAACAAGTCCCAGACAACAGCTGCGTCGTTGAACCTTTGGGGGCAATGCTCCGGCAGGTGGATGTTGAACGTGTCGCAGAAGGGACACACCTGGAGGTCGCCACGGCCGCTGCTCATGACGCAGCTCTTACCCATGTGGCCGCGGATGCCACAGGCGACGCAGACCTTGCCGGGTTCTGGGCCGGGCGGGGGCGGCGCCGAGGCATTGCCCTGGCGGCGCTTCTCCATGACCTGGCGCTGGTGCCTGCCCATGCTGCTCCTGACCTCGGAGGTGGGCGTGCTGGTCCGGGAGAGCAGCACCGGGTCGGCCTGAAGCGCCATGGTGACGCCGACATTATTGCCCTTCTTAGCAATGAAGCGGTCGACGGCGGAATGCAATTGGCGGCTCGCATTCCCAGGGATTTCACCGCTGGCGTGGACAAAGTTCGTGCCCCTGACCCACCCGTCGTAGTCCGTTTTGGCCGCCTCCGCGAAGCCCATGCCCTCGCGGCCCATGTTGAGCGTGCTTTTGTTGATGTCGCCCTCAAACTTGAGCTCGTCTTGCTGGAGGTGCTCCATGGGCGGCAGCGGGCCGCGCGGGCCGCGATACCTTCCGTTTCTTTTGCCCATTTCGAGCAACACAACAATGATTGAGGGGTGGTGATGGTGGTGTGGTGGTGTGGTGGTGTGGTGGTGTCGTTGTTGTTGTTGCTGTTGGTATTGGGCGAAAAAGAAAGTCGGCGAGGTTACTTTAGGCGAGTAGTTTTGAGTTGATGGCGGCCTGGAAAAAAACAGAAATTTTGTGGTGACTGCCAGGCCAGTTTACAGGGCACAAGGCACAGTATAGAACAGTATGGAACTTCACGGACTGTACCGGCAAACCTGGAGTGTTTTAGCTTTCAGGGCACGGCACCAGGATGATGAGGTGTTTCACGAGCCCGTAGCCTAGGTAGAGATTGTAAACTCATTGTCTGGCCTTGACGTCTCGTGAGTATTCGCACAGCTAAGATCTAACACGCTACCGTAGACTGGCTTGTTCTGACACTTGCGCATTTGGGCTCATTGATGAATCT
>FTIZ01751974.1_pt1 | contig 12451 bp, 9 predicted proteins | sample 1658381 | NCBI WGS metagenome assembly FTIZ01 (sample SAMEA3914822, study PRJEB12502) | metagenome | biome: forest; material: soil | place: USA | collected 2012-03-12 | depth 0.1 m
CACTGTACTAACTGCTGCCCAGAGACTCGGCGCGAACATTATACGCCGAGGATTTTGACTTCGTTGTGGAAAATGGCAGGCAGTATTGCGGCGACTACTTCTTGCCCATCGACCAGACGGAGCAGACACGCCAATATGTCATCCACCAGGTCTACCTCAAGCTCTTCGAGCTCGAGCTGACGACAGTGCCGCTGGAGAACCCGCACTACATCCTCGACATCGGGACCGGGATAGGCGAATGGGCCATCGGCATGGCCGAGAAGTTCCCGCAATGCGAGGTCTTTGGCACCGACATTGCGCCTATCCAACCGACACACCAGGTCCCCTTCAACATCGAGTTCCACATCGAGAACGCCGAAGACGAGTGGATCCGTCCCGCTGACACGGTCGATCTCGTCCACATGCGCAACATGGAAGGCGCCTTCTCAGACTGGGCCTTCATCTACAACCAGTCGTTCGCGTGCCTCAAACCCGGCGGCTGGATCGAGGTGGTCGACTGGGAAGACTTCTACGCTGCCAAGAACTACGTGTCCTTCTTCCCCGAGGGCTCGGCGCCGCGCGTCATGATCAATGCGCTCCTCGAGGCGGCCGAAGTGGCAGGCAAGCCGAGGGACTCGCGGCACCTTGACCCGAGCCTATTAACCGCGGCGGGCTTCGTCGACATCCAGGAGACGGTGTACGACCTGGGCATCGGGTCGCGCGAGAACAGCAGCTACGGCAAGTTCTGGCTCTTCTCCGTCGTCACGGGCGTCGAGGCCACCTGCCTGCGCCTGCTGACAAAATACCTCGGCTGGGAACCCCAGGCGGTGCGCGAGCTGTGCGACAAGGTCGCCCACGAGACCAAGATGGTCGCCGAGGACCCGAACCGGGTCGACTCGTTTGTCGTCAAGCTGCGCGTCGTCGTCGCCAGGAAACCCTTGACGCCAACCGCGTGGACGCCGCAGGCGCTGAATTTGAATGGGGGGTTCAAGGATCTCAGCGGCGACGATAGCACGATTGGGGAAAGGACGATACAGTCGGACGAGACGGCTTAGGCGTGATAACTTTTTCTTGGGAGGAGATGCCGTGCTGGACGCACGATGCAAGGGTCCATTATGACCCCTTTTTTTGGCTACGTTTCGTTTCTATTGGACACTGTAGATACCCGTTTAGCTTTTCTGTGTATACAACTTGCCTTGGGCGTGCATCATGACTGGACATCTGGTTTTGGCCATGGTTGATGACAGAAAGACGTTGACAAACAGTTTCTGTGAAGCATGTGCTGCTTAGGTGGTTTTCAGGGGTAACCTCCCTGCCAAGCTCCAGTGCTGATAGCCTTCTGTGGGGAGCTTCCCCTGCCACTCAGCTGCAGATGACGCACTGACATGCGTGGACCTCGACCGAGCTTCGACGTTCCGCATCCCGCATCCCGCATCCCGCATCCAATCCACCGCCGTCCGAACCCGACCTCGAACTCGACACCAACGCCGCACAGCACCAGCCGGGCTTGCACGCTTGCACGCTCCTTGCCCTCGAATGACCACCATGCGGAGCGCCTGAACCACAACCCAACGATGGCGCTCGATCCGTCCAGCGGCTTCGCGGCAGGCGACGTCGGGACCGACCTCACCGACGCCGCCCTGCCCATCTTCGACGTCCAGCCCGTCCAGCTCCAGTTCGACGTCCACCCGGACGTGTTCGTCGCCGGCCAGGCCGCAAACAACGTCCTAGTCATCGCCCTCTCCAACAACCGCATCCTCCGCATCGACCTCAACAAGCCCGAAGACATTGACGGTCCGTCCACATACCAACACACCCCATCAGACCCCCTCCAACTAACACCCGGCTACAGACATCGACCTCCCCAAAAAACCCTCCGAAACCGGCCCCATCCGCCGCATGTTCCTCGACCCAACCGCCTCGCACCTCCTCATCTGCACCGCCCGCGGCGAGAACTACTATCTCCATTCCCAATCCCGCCAGCCGCGCCCGCTGGCCCGCCTGCGCGGCGTCGCCGTCGACGCCGTCGCCTGGAGCCCCGCCCTGCCGACCTCGTCCACGCGCGAGATCCTGCTCGGCGCCGCCGACGGGAACGTCTACGAGGCGTGTATAGAGACGGCGACGGAGTTTTATCGGAAAGAGGATAAGTATGTCAAGCTGCTGCACAAGGTGCCAGACGGGCCGGTGTGTGGGCTGTGGGTGGATTGTTTGCCGGGTAGGGAGGGGCTGAGGAGGGTTATGGTGGCTACGCCGGGGAGGTTGTTTCATCTTGTGGGACGGGTGGAACGGGGCGGGGATGGGAGCGCGTCGATTTATACGCGATTGTTTGAGGGCGAGCAGCCGGTTGTGCATGAGCTGAGCCGGGCGTCGGCGGCCGCCGCGGCGATGCTGGTGGTCTCGCCTGACCGGGAGGAGGTGCCGCGGTTTGGGCCCGCCGAGGAGGGCGGGGAGAGGGCGTTTGCGTGGTTGTCGTCGCACGGGGTGTTTCATGGGAAGTTGTTGGTTGATGGGGGCGGGGTGGAGCTGGGGAATCGGGTGTTTGCCGAGGCGAAGCTGCTGCCTCGCGCGCAGCTGGCGAGCCCGGAGGGGGCGGCTGCGAGGCGGCAGGTGTCGACGGAGTTTATTGACGCGATCGCGCTTACGCAGTGGCACGTCATCAGCCTTGTTGGGGGCCGCGTGGTGGTGGCTAACCGGCTGACCGGGGCGATCGTATATGACCAAACCATCTTGGACCCAGGGCAGAACGCGGTTGGGTTGTGTGTTGACCCGCAAAAGAACACCTTCTGGCTGTTCACGTCGAAGGAGATATTCGAGATCGTCCCGCGGGACGAGGACAGGGATATCTGGAAGATCATGCTGCAGATGCAGCAGTTCGATACCGCGCTCCAGTATGCTCACACGCCGGCGCAGAGAGACGCTGTGGCCATCGCGTCGGGGGATTATCTGGTCGGCAAGGGGCAGTATCGCGAGGCCGCCGGGGTCTATGGCAAGAGCAGCAAGCCATTCGAGGAGGTGGCGCTCAGCTTCATCGACAACGACCAGCCAGATGCTCTCCGCAAGTATCTCTTGACCAAGCTGAGCGCGTACAAGAAGTCGTCGATCATGCAGCGGGTCATGATCGCCGCGTGGCTGGTCGAGGTGTTCATGGCCAAGCTGAACTCGCTCGACGACACCATCGTCACGGGCGCGGAGCTTTCCGACACGCTGAACCCGACGCAGACGAGGGAGCAGCTCGACGCGGTGCGATCCGAGTTCCAAGACTTTGTGAACAAGCACAAATCGGACCTCGACCGCAAGACCGTCTACGACATCATCAGCAGCCACGGCCGCGAAGACGAGCTCCTCTACTACGCCAACGCGGTGAACGACTACAACTACGTCCTCTCGTACTGGGTGCAGCGGGAGCGGTGGTCGGACGCCCTGAAGGTGCTCAAGAGGCAGACCGACGCCGAGGTGTTTTACCGGTACAGCAGCGTGCTTATGACGCACGCGGCCACGGAGCTGGTCGAGATCCTGATGCGCCAGAGCAACCTCAACCCGCGGAACCTGATCCCGGCCATGCTCGAGTATGACCGAAACTACAAGGGACCCCTCGGCCAGAACCAGGCGACCCGCTACCTCCAGCACGTCGTCAACCAGCTCGGCTCGACCGACTCGGCCGTGCACAACACTCTCGTCTCCATCTACGCCTCCCACCCCTCCAAAGACGAATCCGCCCTCCTCTCGTACCTCGAATCCCAGGGCGACGAGCCCAAGTTCGACCCCGACTTTGCCCTCCGCCTCTGCATCCAGAACCGGCGCGTGCTGTCGTGCGCCCGCATCTACACCAGCATGGGCCAGTACGTGCAGGCGGTGGACCTGGCGCTATCGCACGACGAGGTTGAGCTAGCGTCCATCATCGCCAACCGGCCCATGTCCAACCCGCCGCTGCGCAAGAAGCTCTGGCTGGCCGTCGCCAAAAAGGTCATCTCGCAGCAGTCGGGCGGCATCAAGACGGCCATCGAGTTCCTCAAGAGCTGCGAGCTGCTCAAGATCGAGGACCTCATCCCCTTCTTCCCGGACTTTGTCGTCATCGACGACTTCAAGGAGGAGATCTGCGCCGCGCTCGAGGACTACAGCCGCAACATCGACGGGCTGCGCCGCGAGATGGACGAGTCGAGCCAGACGGCCGCCAACATCAAGGTCGACATCGCCGCGCTCGACCGGCGCTATGCCATTGTCGAGCCCGGCGAGAAGTGCTATGCCTGCGGCCTACCGCTACTCAGCAGGCAGTTTTTTGTGTTTCCGTGCCAGCATGCCTTCCACTCGGACTGCCTGGGCCGGAGGGTCCTGGAGCAGAGCGGGACGGCCAAGGCGAAGAGGATCAGGGAGTGCCAGGTGCAGATCAGCAAGGGGCTGGTGGGGGGCGAGAAGAGGGAGGCCATGATTGCCGAGTTGGATGCCTTGGTTGCTTCGGCGTGGTAAGTGCTCTCTGGTTTTTGTCGTTCTTGAGAGTAGTGTGGTTGCTAACGCGTGGGGGTTGCAGTATTTTGTGCAGCGATTATGCGATTCGGAGGATAAACGAGCCGTTTGTCAAGGAGGGGGAGGATCTGGAGGAGTGGGTGCTCTAGAGGCACGGTTGGCGGCAGACAAGACGGACAAGTGAAGTCAAGGACGGGGTGGAGAGTGAGAAAGAACTGATACCCAATCCAATACAGAAAGAGACTCGTCACAGCCCCCACGCTCAACTCCCGTGATGCAGCTATTACCTACCCCCGTGCTTGCTTAATTAACCCTTACAACTCATCCACCCTAATCAACGCCCTCCACCACACCGGCCTACCTCTTCCCCACCCCGCGTTCAGCCTCTTCGCCTGACCCAACCAACCGACTAACCGACTCACCACCAGACAGACTCAGTCAATAAAGACACTCAGTAACCCCGATCGTCGACTTGGTCAGCATCAAAATGGACACGATGACGCCATACAGACCGAGCACCTCGGCGAAGATGAGGATGAGCACCATCCCGACATACAAGCGCGGCTGTTGCGTGCTGGCACGGACTGTGAAGGGGTATCAGTCAGCTCTGTGTATACACATCCTATCCCATCTTATGTCCCACTCGTGGCGTGGGGTGATGATGATGACAGGGTTGACCGGCGGACTAGTCCGGGACCTTGAGGGGCGGACGAGCGGAGATGGAAACAGGAAAAGGGGTGGGGAAAGAGAAAGAGGGTGCTGACCGCCGGCATCGCCAATGATGCCGATTGCGAACCCGGCCGCGAGCCCGCACAGGCCGACGGCCAGGCCGGCGCCGAGCTGCAGGAAGGCCGTGTGCAGGGCCATCTTCTCGATCAGGTTGTTGGAGATGATTACGGAGGCGACCAGGCCGTAGATGGAGATGATTTGGGCCATGATGGCGCAGAGGCTTTTGGAGGTGCGGGTTAGTTGGTTCCTTTTTGGGGCTTACTTGCGGGTTGGGTTTGGGTATGGTGGAAGAGGGGCGTGAGACATGGCTTGATGAGAGGGTACAGCATATGAGTTGGCTGAGACCGTTGACAGGTATGAACCGTATAGCAGCTACGAGTGAGAGAGGAATGGACCTACGTGTTCTGCATCAACCTGTCGGGCCGGATGACGCCCGAGGAGAAGATGGCGCCGGCCGACTTGGCCGTGCCATAGCTCGAACCAAAGACGGTAAAGATGATGGAACACGCACAGCCTAGCGCTCCAAAGAAGGACTGTGTGGGAGACTCAGTACTACTAGCTAGGGGAACCGCGGCGAGGGAGACGAACGGCATAGGTTGGGCTGCTCGGGTGTTAGTGGGCTACGGAACTTGGGACGGATGGGCACATGGTCAGACGCACCATCGGTCCATGTTGGTGTAGTCGTCCATAGTGGCGGCGTGGCTGTTGGCTCCGTCGGGATGGTGTTGAATGCTGTGCTCCTTGTGGTTCTCTCGGCTCTATCAAGTAAGACCTACACAAACCATAAATGAACGCTGTGTCGGAGTCGTGTTTAAAGACGTCTTGCAACAGCAACAAGATTCGTACTACGAGGAGGGGAAGAGGTGCAGCCGAGCAGGCAGCCACCTCAACGAAACGGGAGTCTACATTGGCTTTGAGCCGCCATGCAGGGTCCCCCAAAGAGACACTTCAGGGAGACTCAGTCGGTGGCTTCGGGTAAGCACAGCACCGCAAGCTGACGAGTCACCAGGTCTCGGCGCACACGAGTCTCTGAGGCTTCGCCAATCAGCACAGGGCAGGGCTGTGTGAAACCGTGAGCCAAGACCGGCTCATCTGGCCTCAACGGTTTAGTGGTGACGTTGGCCTTGTTCAGCCGCACGCGTAACCTCAGTTCCTATTTATTACAAGATGACAGGTGCGAAGCATCTCGAGGGAGAGGGATGGCGGTGACGGCCATCCCAAGCCCAGTCCGGCGGCGTTGACCACGGGCCCGGAGTTGGTCTCGGAGGTGGTGGGGCTGGAGGCCGGAACGGGACTGGGGTTCCCGCAGGCCGTTGCTTCGACTCCGATCCAAGACTAGGAGGTGGCAGCCTCCGGGAACGGTTTTGGGGTCATGAAGAGATGAGACGTGGTTGTCGTCGGTTGCGGCCGAGGGAACTTTGACGGGCCGTTGAGCTCATTTGAGGTCATCGAATGCCGCAGCCACAGCCACATCCATCCATCGCATCTTGCATCTCGTTTGCATGCGTGGTCGTTGCCATGGCGTAGGCGATGCGGATGTCGAAGAATCGATCTCCCCCAAATCGAAGATCCCAAAGCCGTATCGATCGGTCGCTTCGACATGCTGAAAATAAATCAGGCGCAGGTGCCAGGGGAGTGAGATGCTGGAAGCCCCAGAAACACGCAAGCAGCGAGAGCGCAGCCAACCAAAGCTCACAGCAGGAGGTGGTAAGTGGGGCGCAGGGCTGCACCGGAATCTGCTGCTTGATGGGCGGTCGGGGACTTCGGGGTCGCGTTTCACATGGCCAATCTGAATCATCAATGAACCCTCGACTGACTGCGATACTTCCCTCATGCTCCTCGCCCGCGGCTGCGATCCCGGCAATGGTGGCTAGATGGTGTCTTGTCAGAATATTCTGTACCGTAACGGCTTTGGAGTCAACCATCCCATCCGAGCATGCACAGAACAATTATGCTCGACGCCAATTGAATAACTTCAATGACGGGATGTGGGAGGAAAAGCGAGTGCACCGCGCAGCATTGCCATGTCGTCCGGATGCCGGAAACGTCCACATGGGGGACCCACTCCATGCGGCTAGATCTCCACGGGTCAGTGTCGCATCACGAAATAGGCCGCGCGTCATCCTTCCTTCGTCCCGCAGACCGGGGAAACGAAGTGCCCCAAGGTGCCTGAGGGCGCTGAGGGTGCTGAGGGTGCTGAGGGTGCTGAGGGTGCTTCCCGCCAACACCAGCCCGCCCACGGAGCACGCGCGCGCCATCGCAGCCCCGTGCTCGAGGTTAGAGTTAGACTGTCGCGAGCCACCCCCGATGAAGCGACCGATTTGAGCATGCGCCGCCCTCTGGATTCGCTGCTTTCGCTCTTAAACCCCTACGGCCTGCAGGGAGACCCCTGGGATGGATCCGGCGCCGCCAAGCACGCAAGACGTCAACCATCGTGGTTCGGGGTCAATTTCCCTTTGTCTGAAGGAACCCCACGACAGAGCCTGGGTGGTGGCAAGCCACCCTCGGTTTCGACGGAGCGGTTCCTGAGACTGACGTCCGTGGATCCGGGGGCGCCATGCCGCCGCATGCATGCCGACTCGTCAGTCCAGTCCAGTCCAGGTCTGCCAGTCGCTGCACCCGACTCGCTCCCATATTCAGTGTTTTTCCCCCTTCCGTCGCTTCGATGCACATGTTCCCTTTTTGCAAGTCCGACTCTCCCATTGTTCTCTTGACCCGTTGTTTCCGCCACCTCGGCCTCGCAGGGCGGCCCAGGCTGGACAAACATTGAAGCGCCTCGTTCGGGTGACGAGTGACGAGCTCTGCAAGCGGCAGCACAGCAACGCCTTGCGTCCTGTGTCCTGTGTCCTGCTCGTGTGTGCTGTGTCCTGCACCGTCACGACACAGCCTCACCCGGCTGCCACTCCAGTTGCCCTATTTCCTGTCCGCGGGGCTCTCATGTCCATGTCGTAGCACGGCTGGCCCTCCCCTTCCCCCGTTTCGGCAATTTGCACCCGTTCCGCGAGAGTTGGATATCGTCGTCGGCGACCACACAGCCGCGGCTACGAAAATGAAAACGACTTCGCTATTGGCCGTCACGGCTACGCTCGCTCACACAACAGTTGGGTTATTAATACCACATAGAAGGGATGGCCTGAGGGTGGTCGGCCTGGACACGGAGAGGAGGACACCACGGAATCCCGTGCATCGGGATCGGCTCCGGAAAAGAGGCTCTCTCGAAGTCGGCCTAGACAATGAGGTATGTCGGCAGCCCTTCTCTCCTCGTCCTACCCCCTATTTATGCCTCCCACCAGGAAACGCTCTACTTCATCAACGCCACCGTCGGCACGCCCGCAAAGTCCGTCAGGCTGCATATAGATACGGGCAGCAGTGACTTATGGGTCAACACTCCCGCCTCGAGCCTCTGCGGGGCAAGCAGCAACCCGTGCGCGTTCGCGGGCACCTATGCCGCCAACTCGTCCTCGACGTACCAGTACGTCGCCAGCAATTTCAACATCTCGTATGTCGACGGCTCCGGGGCTAGCGGGGACTATGTCTCGGACACGGTTACGGTGGGCAGCGAGAAGATCGACCGGCTGCAGTTCGGCGTCGGCTACTCGAGCACCAACGCGCAGGGCATCCTCGGCATCGGCTACCCCCTCAACGAAGTGCAGGTCGGCCGCGCGGGCAAGCGCCCCTACAACAACCTCCCGGCCCAGCTCGTCGCCGACGGCACCATCCAGTCCATGGCCTACAGCCTCTGGCTGAACGACCTCGACGCCAACAAGGGCAGCGTCCTCTTCGGCGGCGTCGACCAGGCCAAATACACCCCGCCGCTCCTCTCCCTGCCCATCGAGTCCACCTCGGGCGTCTACGCCGAGTTCATGGTCACCCTCACCAAGCTGCAGCTCGGCAACCGCACCATCGGCGGCGGCGACCTCGCGCTGGCCGTCCTCCTCGACACGGGCTCCTCCCTCACCTACCTGCCCGACACCCTCACGTCGGAGATCTACGCCGCCGTCGGCGCCGTTTTCGACTCGGACTCCAACGCCGCCTACGTCCCCTGCTCCCTGGCCCGCAACACCTCGGTCACCCTCAACTTCACCTTCACCTCCCCGACCATCAAGGTCGACATGAACGAGCTCGTGCTCGACCTCGTCACCTCGTCGGGCCGCCGCCCCACCTTCACCAACGGCGTGGCCGCCTGCCTGTTCGGCATCGGCCCGGCGGGCGCGGGCACCAACGTCCTGGGCGACACCTTCCTGCGGTCGGCGTATGTGGTGTATGATCTGGAGAATAATATGATTGCGATGGCGCCGACAAAGTTTAATACGAGCGCGTCGCAGGTCGTGGAGATTGGCAAGGGCGAGAGCGCGGTGCCGGGTGTGACGAAGGTGCAGAACCCGGTCAAGGCGACGGAGGGGTTGAGGGGGCCGAATGCCTCGTCTGCGGTGGGGAGGACGGGTCCCCTTGGGTTGACGGGGGTGGTGGGGGTTGTGGTTGCGGTTGTGGCTGTTGGGTTGTTGTAGGAGGGGCTGGTCTTCTTTTTGGGTTTCTTTGTTCGTTCTGGGCAAGGTTGGGGTGGTGCATTGCATTTTTGCATCTTGCATTGGGCAGGCGTTTTTGGAGAGGGTGTTGTTGGTTCGCAAGAGGGGAGGGGGGTTCTGGAAAACTGGAATGGCGTTGCTGGGGGTTTAAGGTTGGAGGTGGGGAGGGAAGGTCAGCATATCATGCATCTTTGAGTTTGTCGGCCTTGGATTTGTTTGCATTGTCTTTGGATGTACAGAATCCTCAGAGATAGACGCTGGAGAGCTGCAGCTTCAAGATATTTTTGGACTAGGTACTTGACTTTCTCTGCCAGTGCCCTCTTTGTATGTGATGGTGAAGAAAGCAATGCATGTCTCTGGCCGGCAGACGGTCTGATTGCCTATTCTGCCTTGCTGCCTTGTTGCCTCGAGGTTGAACAGTCGAGCACGCAGCCAGTGAGGAGCCGAGAAGTAAGCAGAAATGGGTGTTATTCGCAGGCATCGAGGCATTGAAGCTTGCCCACCCGCCAATGAGTCAGCTCCATCCAGCGACTCACAGCCATGTGACCCCGCGTCTCGCTGGTTCTGACAGGGATTCGCGTTCACCGGAGCCAGCGGTTTTCCGCAAGCAGGTTTAAAATCCCCACACCGCTCACCAATTTAGGGCGGCTTCTCTTTTTCCCCCAACACCCAGGTCGCATCGGTCACTTCGACAGCGTCAAGATGAACAAGTGGAAACAAACTACCCTCTCGGCTCCGGCCCAGCAGGATAGGGACGTCGAGTTTCCCAAAGGGCCCGAAGACACCATCTCGGCGCTGCGGTGGTCGCCCGTGGCCAGCCACTTGGCCGCCGCGTGCTGGGATGGCAAGGTCTACATCTACGATGCGACCAACACGGCCTCGACCGACACCATCAAGGGCGTCGCCGCCATCACGGTCGGCGCCCCCGTCCTCGACTGCGATTTCAGCAAGGTAAGTCCGACATGACATCTAACCCCACAGCTCCGGATCGATCGATCGAGGAGGATGTTTCAACCTTGAACGCACAAATACGAACGGTTCCAATAGGCAAGCTCTCTCTCAGACTTGGTCGTTCGGCATTCCCGGGTGTCAAGTACTAACCCCTTCCTCAGGACGGCAGTATTGCTATCGGCGCCGCTGCGGACAAGAAGATCCATGTCATGGACCTCGGCTCCAGCCAGACCATGACGATCGAGGCCCATTCGGCGCCCGTCCGCGCAGTACGCTTCGTCGAAATCCCCTCCGCCAACGCGCCCATCATCGCCTCGGGCTCGTGGGACAAGACGGTGCGCTACTGGGACATGCGCCAGCCTCAGCCGATTGGAACCCTCGAGCTGCCCGAGCGTGTCTATGCCATGGACGCGGCCGGCCCGCTCCTCACAGCCGCCACTGCCGACAACCAGCTTCACCTTGTCAATCTCCACGGCAACCCACTCCAGCTGTGGAGGACTGTCAAGTCGCCGCTCGGCCACCAGATCAAGTCCCTCTCGGTCTCTTCGAGCGGCACCCGCTGGGGCATTGGCGGCATTGACGGCCGGGCCGCAGCCCAAGCCGCAGACGAGAAGGATAAGAGGTATGAAACTCATCTCCCCTTCCCGCTGTCACTCCAGCTCCTCCATCCGATTGCTAACCCTTGACCCAGCTTCACCAACCTCACCTTCAAATGCCACCGCGAAACCTCGCCCACCAAGAGCTCCCAGACCGACGTCTACGCAGTCAACGCCGTCGCATTTTCGCCCGCCCACCCCGACCTCTTCGCCACGGCCGGCTCCGACGGCACCTACTGCGTCTGGGACGTCAACAAGAAGATCCGCCTGCGCTCCTTTCCCAAGGTCAACGGGCCCGTCACCGCCGTGTCCTTCTCGCGCGACGGCATGGCCCTGGCGTACGCCGTCGGCTACGACTGGGCCAAGGGCTACCAGCACAGCAATCCCGCCGCCGACCGGAAGATTGTTGTGCGTTGTTTTGCGGAGGCCCTGAAGAAGTGAGAAGAACGGGCGGCAAAATTGGTAAATGTATTTTCTGCGGAGGATTTTATGAGGCATGACCTAACGGGCTCGGGAACTTGATGCTTGGGAGGATCAAGGGCATAAATTGCCTTGGTGAAAGATCCTTGGGGAGTTATATCGGGAGATGAGGAGGGTCAACTAGGACCTTGGGGAGAAGGGCAAAAGCCCGGGAGAATGTTTTTCTTTTTGTTGATCTGGCGACTGGGAAGTGGGAATCTGGAAGAGCGGTCGTATGTGAGCGTGGATTTTCTGGGATCTAAAGGCCGATGCTGGGATAGACGTGGACATGTTTGGACTTGGGCGATCGGGTTGTCACCTCTTTTCGTTGTCTCTGTTTTAGCGGCATGTGGGTATTATATGGACAAATGCATCACGGTTCCCGACTCTACTTGATCCTATTCTCCACGTTGAAGTGCAATTGTTGAACCCCCTTTACAAGCCCTGACTAGACCCCAATACCTCCCTCCCCATCAAGAGCACCGTGTTCTCAAGCCAGATATGTAAGAAATGCCACCTCACTCCGCGACTTTCTCCACAGCCAGCATCTCCTTCTAATACATCCACTCTCTCATAAATATGCTCCCTCGCTTTTCCTCCCATTACCCCATGCCATGAAACATTCAGTTGTATGACTTGACCGCTCAGTCTACCTTCTCAACTCGCCCCTCTCTACCTTCTCAACTCGCCCCTCTCTACCTTCTCAACTCGCCCCTCTCTACCTTCTCAACTCGCCCCTCTCTACCTTCT
>FTIZ01004715.1_pt2 | contig 12443 bp, 17 predicted proteins | sample 1658381 | NCBI WGS metagenome assembly FTIZ01 (sample SAMEA3914822, study PRJEB12502) | metagenome | biome: forest; material: soil | place: USA | collected 2012-03-12 | depth 0.1 m
ATCTTCAACGGCGGGTTCGACTCGGTCAAGGAGGAAGGGTGGTTTGCCATCGCCGCGCCGGCTTTGGATCGCGGGTTCAACGTCCTTGCCTTTGATGGTCCAGGGCAAGGCGAAGCCTTGAGACGCCAGGGCTTGGTTTTTCGGCCGGACTGGGAATGTGTGTTGTCCCCCGTCGTGGACTACGCTCTCAGCCGGCCGGAGACGGCACCCGACAAAATCGTCATCTTTGGCTGGAGCATGGGCGGCTACCTTGTTGCGCGAGCCGCTGCCTCTGAGCACCGCGCGGCGGCCATCGTTCTTGACGACGGGGTCTTCGATTTCGGAAGCGCCTTCCGCCAAGAACTGCCGGGCCCGGCCCTCTGGATGCTCAACCGGCACTGGGATTTCCCAATTGAGCTTGTGGCGAAGATCATGATGAGGCTTTCGACGGGCTCAAGATGGGGGATCCTGAATGCGAAATGGACCCTGGGGGTGGACTCGGCTGCCGAGATGTTCCGTGAGGTCGCCAAGTACACGCTGGAGGGTCTGGTAGAGAACATCACGACTCCGATGTTGATCTTGGATGCTCCAGATGACCACTTTCTAAAGGGGCAACCGCAGATCCTATTCAACAAGTTGACGTGTAAAGAAAAGACCTTGGCCCAAATCACACGACTCGAGGGTGGAAGCACGCACTGCCACCAGGGAACCTCCTCAAGGCTGCACCAGGTGATATTTGACTACCTGGTGCCAAGAATGTTTAAAGCTTAGGTAGATGGAGCTGTTGAGATGATCCAACCATGGCAGGTTGGGTGTAATATACCGTATAATTATTCTCTTCTTGGAGCGCAGGGAATCTGCCGGTCCTCCGAGCAGAATCGCATCGTCAAACTAGCTAGCAACCCACGTCCTAGATATTATGTACTATAACTAACTATATTCCGGCTGGCAGCATTGAGGTACGGCCGGTTGGTAGCGGGGTCGACGGCACCAAACACCCAGGCGTAGGCCACACCGTTGTTGACCCAAGACTGGACTAATTACAACGTTGGGCATTCGGGAGCGTTAGTGAATAATCCAAGACAGGTAGATAGTCAAGCCGTATCTATCATTTGATGTCGGTATCAAGGATATCCAGAATCAACATAATCAATTAAGAGGGACTATGAGCCCTAAAGAAGCAACTCCGAGGCCTTGACGGCAAATATGAGTTCTAGCAACCTTCTAGCAACAATGGTATTCTATCGAAGAAAAGAAAAAGCGGCACAAATGAAGCGGGCCCAAAACCCCAAGCCTTACCACGGCAACCCCAATCATGGCTTACAGCGACTCAAGCCAGAATCTGCAGCGCGAGTTCGCGGCTGGGTCCGTGACCACGGTGTTGCCTGCATTGGTAATGTTCAGCGTCTTCGCCTGCGCCGTGAAAACGGGGAACTGCGTCGCGGTGCTCCCCGACGCAGTCCCGGTCCTGATGAAGTCCGCAAAGAGGCGCTGCATCGCCACAGCAACGTTCGCGTCGATGGGGATATTGAGCGAATCACCTGACTCGCCGTTGAAGAAGGTGTAGGATACGTCTTGAGCGTGCACTCCGGGGAAGACTGAAAACTTGTAGGCCCTCGTCTTGTTCGCGTACCCAAGATTAAGCCCAAAAGCGTTGCAGCTTACCAGGGCTTCACTCACGGCGAGCGTGAGCCGCTGGGTCTGGGTCTTGTAGGGCTGTGCGCCCGAGAAATCGGCGGGATAGACGGTGGTTGAGAGGGCGTGGATCTTGGCGGCCGAGACCGAGGGCATCAAGCCGGCAAAGTAGGCCTCGAAGGAGGTGTCATTCTGGACGCGAGGATCGGTGAAGAGCAGACCCTCGGCTGCGTTGTATGCAACGATCAGTTCCACGTTTTGGTCGACGCGGCCCTTGGCAAGGGAGCGAGCCAGAACATCAGGAACCATTAAGCCATCCACATTCGGACCTGGATCCAAGTTAGTTTCTCGCACTGATGGACGGCCATCAACAGAAGTACGCACCAAAGGTGAAGTGGCCAAAGCTGGAAGCGGCGATCAATGCGGCGTTCACGCCCTGCAACTGCGCAGTCGGTAGATCCCTAGCGGCGGCAATGGACGAGACGCCCGTCGCGCCAAGAAATTGCTGGTAGACCTGAGAGTAGACGGTAGCGTCGGTGACTGGGCGGACGGCGGGCGACTGGATGATTGCGCGCTTGAAAGGGCTGGCGCCGTCGAAGCCTCCGAAAGCGGTAAGCTGAGCCGCGATGCTGCTGGCGCCGGCCGACTCTCCGATGACGGTCACGGCATTCGGATCACCGCCGAAGCGGCGAATGTTGGCCTGCACCCAGAGAAGCGCCAGGCGCTGGTCGTAGAGGCCGGCATTGGTGGCGACATCCCAGTCAAAGGTGCCGCGGGGAGGGAATCCGAAGAGGCCGCTTTGGGGGCGCAGTCAGCAAGCCTGCCGGTAGCAAAGTTGGGAATGGCAGGTTGTTGGGAGACTTACAGGCGGTAGTTGATGCCTACGTAGACAAAACCTGGCTTCCCATCGCGAAGGCCCTGTGCGATCAGCCCAGCCGGATTCACACCATCCTTGGAGCCCGAGGCGAAGCCGCCGCCATGAATCCAGACGACGACCGGCAGACCGCTGACGCCCTGGTCGAAGACGGCTCGCGGAGTTTTGACGTCCAGGTACAAGCAGTCTTCCGATTCCCGAGGATCGGGGACGGGCGCGCCGCCCGTAGAGCCATCTGAAGCTGGTAATGATTGGCCCGTAATTGTCTCAATCATGAAGGGCACAGAGATGCCCAGCCAAGCCCCGTTGGCCTGAGGGCAGATGCGGGTGACGGACCCGTCATTTAGCGTTCTGTTGATGGTAATCTTGGGAATCGGCACGCGAAATCGCAGCTGGCCCACTGGCGGTTCGGCGTAGGGGATGTTGTTAAAGCTGTAAAACCCGCCCGAGACCTGTCAATGGCACCTCTCAGCGTCTGTGTCCACCGATATACGGCTTGTATTTGAGCGGATGGGGTGGGTAGCCGGCAGACAACCATTGCATTCACTTACATTGAGGCTTGCCACATGGACAGATGTCAACAAGTCCACCGTAGGCAACCCGAGGCCGGCGCACGCCACGCTCGCAGGCGCCAGCAGGCCAGACAAGGCCAACGCCAAGGGGTTGCGAAAGATCATGGTGCTCGGACAGAGTCCAAACAAGTGTGCGGCGGCGCCAAGATGCGGGCGTCCAACAAGAGGGTGTATTAATTATTGAATTAAAAGGGAGTCGGCAGAACGAACGACGACTCGGATGACGATGAATGGGAGATACGAGGATCGTCAAGGTTGCTACGCTTCATTTATGTATGCTTGGTAAGAGACGGCGGCCAACGCTGGTCGCATGACGCTCTTCGCATCTCGACACGCGAATGTAGGAGAACAAGGGCACCCTTGCCGCATTCTCTTGGAATGCAATTTCGACTCTAGCGCTGCGATGCCAACGTCAACACGCGTTCAAGGCAGAGTTGCCGGTCTTGAGCGCCGAGGATTGGTCAAACCCTTGTCGTCGCGGGAGCACCGGAATTCCCGCCGTAGCTATTGAATTCGCGTCACCCTTAACCATGCGTTTGTCGCCGTTCCGTGATGCGATGAGCTGCATGGCGTTACATAGCCCGTATCAAGGAGCTTGGAAATAGCGCCAACGAACGTGGCAACAGGGATGACTTGCCGCTTCGAGATCACCCCGCATGCAGATGGTTGTCCTACGGACCTTGATCCGGGCCACCATGTGCGCCGTGCAGCTAACAGCATAAGAAACCGCTCGGTACCTGCCTCTCGCAACCGGCCAGGCGCTCGATCGGTCGACGGCATTCGAAGTCGGCAGTTTCGGGCGCCCGAGCGGCGTGGGGTTCGCTCTCCCGCCGTTGTGCCTGGCCTGGCCCCCGGTCAAGTTAGCCCCAGTTCTACCCCAGTCGATCACATCAGCGCACCATCGGGCGAGGGGTCGGTGGGAACTTCAAGCTCGCAAGTATTTCCGAGTTCAGTTACAGAGATGTGGAGGGATCATGACGATGCATTTAACCAAGAGCTTGCTCAAACACCGCTTTCCTCATCCTGTCTGGCCTAATCACAAGATTGTGTTTTCGTACAAGTATTCAGCACTAACATCCATTCTTATGTACAGAATACAACATTACGGGAGCCTTTCAGCTCCAAGCGCGCGTGGACGCAGTGGGCCCTCCGATTCGGAGTCCGTGCTCCAGATCTTCGGGGCTCGACGGCTCGGAGTTCCCATCGGCATGCTCCAACTCCTGGAGCCTCACAAACCGCCCTCCCTTCCCGTCCACGTTGTTTCTCGGGTTTTGTCTTCCTGCGGCCGAGCGGATGGCGGGTTGGGTTGATTGCGTCATCCCCTGAGAAGACGACTTCATGGCGTGGGGGAACCACTTGTTCACCAGAGGCTTGAGGGTGGCCGCACACGCGCAGATGGTGGCGATGTTGACTTCAACGGAGCCCCACATGGCGATCGCGGACATCCCGTAAGTGGGGTCCGTGAAGTCCACAATGTACTTAAGGTAGATGATGCGAATAATCGAGACGAGACAGACCCTGCAGAGCCGTCAGCGGTCGGTCGGAGCGTTGGGAAGAGGGGATGCTCCACGCACAAGAAGCCTACGCCGAACAGAGCAATGACACTGATTTTCTGATTTCGCGCCATCTTCAACGACCAAACTGCTGGTATGGGCAGCGCAAAAATGGCGAAATCGGTAACAATATGCAGAAGCGAGTTCAGCAAACCGATATCTTGATTCGGGAGGCACCAGCCCTGGACACTCGGATCCCATATTGCTTGGAGAGGTATGCATTGGATGAGGAGGGACACCAGAACCCAGGTGTTGCATACAACGACGGTCACGAGGACGGCGTAGCTGATTTTGCGCACGTATCCACGGGTGAGGATGCGCATGTACAGAAGCAGGATGGCCATCTTCGTGAAGGCCAAACTCAACCCGTAGAAGATAAACGTGTACCATTGCTGCTGTAGGCAGGCGAATTCGGCGCAGCCAGGCCCCATCAGCGGACCAAAACTGGAAAACAAGGGATGGGGTCGACATACCATGAGGAATCGCTTCATGTCTTCCGGGCCGACCTCCGTGACATGCCTTCCTAATCCCGATTGTGTCTCTAAGGCTCATTCAGCCCCGAACAGCATATGTCCAGACTTGCAGTGACCTGCAGTACCGTGCATGCTTTCAAAACGAGACCGGTACTCACGTTGAATTGTCCCGATCGAGGACACGAGAGAAAAGGCCTGCGAGCGGTCTTCGTCAGCTTGACCATGGCCACGGCACACAGAAATAGAACTTACCACCGCGAGGCCGACCAGAAGTTCTTCGTAGCTTGCAACCCGCACAATGAAGAACCGGGTGTAGGCCCGCAGTCCAAACGCAATCATGGCCAGCAAGAACATGACAACCGAACAGGCAACGATGGAGCCAGACTGGCTCGCGCCCGGCGACTCAGTCGTACCCACCATCGTGTTCGGTACCAAGACTTCAACAACAGAAACCAGAAATGAAAAGCTCAAATAGATGCAAAGCCCCAGATTGTTTGCCGAGATTGCCATCTTTAAGAGCCGTCCCCATCGCGCCCCTCCACCCTTAGGGCTGGTTCGTCAGGGGCTGTTGACGACACCCAAACCTACCTCAAAACTCCGGCGAACCATGGATCAACAATGCCACGCTCCCCACAGGGATTCCCATATGGCGCCCCACAACCCGAATCTAGGCCTGGAAGTCCGTCAAGAACAAATGTGCGCCAGGCCGGATCTCCCGCAAAGGGAGTCCCTGCGGAGATCACACTAGTCAAACGACAGCGCTAGCGTGAAGCCCCCCCTGAATCTGCAGCAATACAGCCTGTGGGCCTGTGACGGGGGATGTGTCAGGCGGCCGATTCATGCGGGGTCCCTCCCCGCATCAGTCGAAGGATTAGCAAGTTGCTAGGAACTTGCCGGGCGTACTGGGGACTTTCCAGATCGGGAACGAAAGTGTTGAGTTCTGGTAGTGTTTCGCGAGATCGAGGCAAAAATGATTGCACAAAGAGGACCCAGAGCCCAGAACGCCATGGCTTGACGATCACGGCAAGCATCACGATGGGCCTAGTTAACCTACCCCAACCTTCGGAAAGAACGGTGGGCCACAGTGGGGCCAACCCTTGTAAATCCCTGTCCTCTGCATCATCTCTCGATCTGGGAATTACCCCGGCCTCTTCCACAGCCGGCCACCTGATCCATTTCTACCCATCCTATTCCTGTGCCCGGTTGGGTGAAGGTTGTTCTTGAGTTAGCAGGTGAGTCCATGACAGACTGGTGATGCCCCTCGACTCGCGTAATTCCCGTCTAGCGCAGAGGGAGAAGGGCTGAGGTCTCGGAGCAACAAGAATTGAACGAATAGGCAACGAGGGCTGCCCATCAGCCGACTTTTCCTCCGCCCTATCCACGGTTCCGGGCTGGCGACACCCCTCGCCGAGCGTGATTCTCATCTTCAAGGCCTCCTGGACTTTTGAACTCCATCTTTGGGAAATGGGTCAACTGAGGTTGAACAGCCTTTACCAATCATACTACAATGGAGGATGGGGGAGAGAGCCTGTCTCGGTATCCACACGGGGGTGCGGGCATCCATGCCACGGGGTTCCTATTCCTTGCGCGGGGCTTGTGGTCTCTGATGTTCAACAGCGACCTCACAGGAGCGATTTGTACTGAACTTGATAAGAGGCTGCCGGTTGTCCAAGGCCTAGGCACGTCGCATATTCGCGAATGAGGACGCCCGGAAGTGCCCTTATTCTAGCAGCGCAGCCGAGAAGCTCATTGTGGGGCGACGTCAGCTCTCGCATGCCACCTTCGATGTGAGATCACTCAGGAGTCAGCACTAGCTAGACTGGGCCCTGTGCACTTTCAAAGATAAGACGTCACGGCAGAATGTCGACTGGTGGCTTCGCGTACCTGAAAGCCCCACGCGCTGAGTAACGCACCCATGTGCAAGTCCCGCTCGCAGTTCCTCTCTATCACCGTTTGGGAATACGAACCGAGAACCGTGAAGCGAGTACTCCGAATAGCGTCAAAAAGCAGGCAACCAAAGCGAGGTCCTGAATATCACCAGTCGGAGAGCACCCCTGATGCTCTTGGCTGCTGCCACCACCATCCATACAGTGCACACACTGCCCTCGTAAAGAGTGAGAAAATAGTATCCGCCTGCCTAGAGGCGGCAAGGCCTTGAAATCACTTTTACCCATGGCAAGAGTGCCCGTCCATCTTGCACAAAAAGTCATTGTGGCCCCTGAAGTGCATGTTCGGTCGAGTGCTCCGTCAGAGCCAGCCTTTCCTCCTTCTTCGACTTCTCACTAATCGTCAACAAAGGCAATCCAGCAATAGGAAGAGTACCAGTTGTTTCCATGGCGAGCTATGCGAGGCAGATTCCATGGCCGACAGGCGCTGCTCTGGATCGAGTGAAGACCCAGATCTCCTGGAACACCTACGCTTCTTCGAAGACGGTCCTGGGGGCGGCAGCGAGCGCCGTCGCTGTGCTTGTCCTCATTTCGTTTCTTTACAACGCCATCGTGCCCAAAAACCACCTGCTGGTCAGTGAACCCACTTGTGAAGATCGATATGACCAAGTGGGATGATGCTAAGCCCTTAATTACAGGCCAGCTGGACTCCGTTCTTCCACAGTGATGTCGTCAAACACTTCAGGAGACGGTACAAGGCGTGGGCATTCCTTCTCAATGCCCCAAGAATCATCCAAGAGGGCTTCGACTCTGTAAGTTGACTCGGATGGCAGTCCTTGCCGTCGGTATGTGCACTAATGGACTCTGTACGACTCAGTCCAACGGGCACCCCTTCGAGGTCCTGGCCCCCGATAGCCGTTATGTCTTTGTGTCGTCGCCAGAGCACATTAAGGAAGTCGAGACAGCGCCTGAGAATGTGCTTTCGCTCTATGCCGCATCACAACAGGTACTTCAGCCGCAATACACAATGCATGGCTTCAACTGGTATGAGAAGCCGACAGAAGGAGTCGGCTTTGTACGCGCTCTCCGGACTCATCTGACAAACAACCTCCCCGAGCTTCTCCCCAACCTCGGCGCCGTCATTCGCGAGCGGTTTGCCAGGCTGCACAACGAGCATCCCATCGTCAATGGTATGTACAACTGACCCCGACAATCTGCTTCCTCGGAGATAGCTGACACAATTTTAGGCGTCAACCACTCACCGGTTACCCGTATGGTTACCAAGACGGTGGTGTTGGCCAACGTTGTCTCCATCTTCGGCAAGGAACTAGGTGAGCCCTCTTGTTCTCACGCTCATAACAATCAACGCAGGCACATTGCTGATAAACGATGTAGCGAAAAACGAGGAGTTCATGGAAGCTGCTTTGACCTACACCGAAGAACTTGTTGTGTCGGCTGAGATCGTCCGAGTGATGCCCAAGATGTTCAGACCGTATGTTCTTGCAAGATATAACCCTTGAACAGGGGCCCGGAAATGCTTATCTCGGTTCTCAGCATCATCGGGGGCTTCATCTCCCGTCGGACCAAGGGCCATGCTGTCATATGGGACGCACTACTTCCGATTGCGCAGCAGCGGTGCAAGGAACGACAGCTCGCCGCCCAGGGACACACTGTCCCCACCCACGTGCGTACACTCTTCCTCCCTACCCCCCTTTCCTCTTCTACCCAACTATCTTGGTAGTAACACAATAACACTCATGAACAAGACCGACTGCATACAATGGATTCTGGAATCCACCTCCACCAAGACGCCCAGGACACCTCAAGGTATTGTTCACGAGCTAATGGCCATCTGGTTTGCGTCGGTCCATCCCACGTCGATCGTACGTCTCCCACCCAGCATCGAAGACAGGATAACAGCTGACTGTATCAGACAATCACCTACGCCCTGCAAGATCTCTGCCTCCACCCGGAATACATCAACCCCCTCCGCCACGAGATTGCGCGTGACTACGCTCAGTTTGAGAAGTCTGGCCATGGCCTGCCCCTCCTCGACAGCTTTATCAAAGAGTCCGCCCGTCTCAGCCCCGTGGAAGCTCGTGCGTGACCCCTTCAGTCCCTCACTCTTCATCGCATCTCTCTAACATGCCCACTATTACAAAGAAAGCACTCGCCGCTGCGCCCTCCGCCCCTTTTCGCTCTCTGACGGAACCAAGATCAACGTCGGCGACTGGGCCAGCACACCGACCGCCGCCATGATGCAATCGGCGGCGTCCTACCCGGAGCCTCTGCGCTTCTCTGGTTTCCGATTTGTTTCCCAAGAGCTCTTGGACCGTCTGGACGGAAGCAGCGCAGACGAGGGGAATCAACTCAAAGCAAGCCCGCATCAGCACAGCCCGTCCAAGTTGGTGGATATCGACCCGTCGTGGTATGTCTGGGGTGCGGGGCGGCAGACGTGGTAAGACCGGAGTTTCATAGATCCGTTTCTCAACTTCCGGTCTATCCAGATCCAAGATGGAGATGATGTGGCTGACATCGAGATGCAACTAGTCCCGGACGGTTCTACGCTGCTGCACTCGCAAAGGTGATGGTGGCGCAGATCATCAGCAACTATGACTTGCGCCTGGTCAACCCGACGAAGCCGAGATGGTACACCTGGCGGACTTCTAGGGTGCCGAGGGAGGACACAATGATGGTCTTCACGCCGCGATCGGACTAGGAAGGGGGGGAGGGGAGGAAAAGACTGAGTGCAAAAGGGGCTTGTGATCTTGGAGTCCACCCCGAATTTTCTTATACACGGTATAGACGGCAAGGTGTACTGGCCATGAATTGATCAGTGCCTTGATTTATGGAGCCTCGGTGGGTTGAGGCTGTCGTGGCCTCACTTGACTGCATGACGTACAGGCGGCTTCTGGCAACTGGATCCTTTGATCCTTCATGCCAAGATTCTCTTCTCTGTGGATGTCCAGAACACTCAGATGCCGGAAGGGGGACTGACACTGCCTTGACTCACAACCGGGCACATGAAACTTTGCGAACATGAACAAGGCGTATTGGAAAGCCCTCAAACACACCCTCAGAAACTTGGTGCACGAGGCCAAGTTGTACAGCCCACAAGCGCCTATCCTGGTTTGGACACCGGGTGTAGGACGGAATCCGCTGCTGGTCTCCCAATCGAGTAAGGGTCTCGGACACATCGCAAGGCTGCCAAGTGACTCGCCTCACTCGGTGCCCACTTAGGAAGTGGAAGGCTTTCAGCAGATCGAGCATAGCCACAACACCCATCGTTAAAGAGCCGCAAGATTCCGGCTTTGACCGACACATCATCAGCTGGGAATCTCATCTTTTTGACCTTATTGATCGAGCAACTCAGCTACAACTCGCCGTGAAGCACCCGACAGTCGAGACGCAAACACCTCACAAAGCTGGGCCGCCGAGAAGATGTCAGAGAAGGCATTCCCGGTTGCCGAAGAGTTTTCGGCAGAACGCATCGCAGTCAGTTACCCTTCCCTACCTATATTTGTTTGCGAGTAACATGATACTGACCGGTCTCTACGCAGGATCACCTATGGCTTATGCGGAAGTTCTACACTCTGCTTGCCCATGTCGAGTTCCCCGGAGCACACGTTGCCAAGTATCCCGCTTTACCGCCGGGCGTGAGTTCAAAGAGCGGAGCGCAATGGAGGGTCCAGGCCTTCTTGATGAACGCCGAGGTTCGCTATTCGTTCTATCTCCGCTTCCTCCAGGACTGGGTCACCAAGCACAACCCGCGAGGCGGACGCAACAACTGGCCGCTTCCCCCCTGGGACGTCGCCCTCATGTTCTACATCCACATGCTCTCCCCTCAGCGGTTCCAGCGAGACATGACGGTCGAGTACCCCGGCCTCTGGCACGCCAAAGTGTCCTTCCCGCTCGCCAGGATGCTACAGAACCCCATCAACGACGTGTCATCGCAGCGGGCCTGGGAGACCATGTACCATGACATCCCCTATCAGCTCTTTGAGTTCGGGCCCGACGGCCAGACCCCCCACATCTCGGCCAAGGTCCCGCGCGCTCTCGACCTCCGCGGCTTCAAGTGCGGCTCCTACCACTGCACCGCCAACCCGCGCCGGAGCCCAAGCCAGGTCATCCCCATGGCCGAGTGGTCCGCCTACCGCCTCGCCCAGCGCCGCAGCCCCTCCTGCCCGTCCTGCAAGGGCGCCTTCTCTGCCAACCGCGCCGGCTACAACACCGACTACGCGCGCTTCTGCCAAGCCGTCTTCGGGCAGCACGTCTTCGGCCTCTGGAACGCGCCGCTCCGCCAGGCAGGCTTCATCGAGCGGATCCTCGCCCTGCCCACCCCCTCCGCAGAGCTCCTCCAGGCCTCCCAGGCGCGCTACCTCCAGTTCCTCGCCCTCATCGCCCGCCACCCATCCACTGTCTCGGTCCCCACCCTCGACATCGACCTGGTCTGGCACACCCACCAGCTCAGCCCGGCCGCCTACGACGCCTACTGCCGCGCGCACGCCGGCCGCCCCGTCAACCACGACGACACCATCGCCGCTGCCGGCCGCTCCACCGGGCTCGACGACACCAAGCGCCGCTGGGCGCTCGATTACGCCGAGTTCCTGCTCGGCGACCCGCCCGCGCTCCAGAACACCAAGCAGGAGGAGCAGCTGCCCGCGCTGCTAAAGGAGAAAGCGGCGCTGTACACCACCCTCGTGGCCGAGCGCACCGCAGGCCTAGCAGCCTTCGACACCGCCCGCGACGCAGCCGGTGTACAAGCCCGGCTGGCGGCGGCCCGGCAGCACGCGGTCGTGGAAGCGAGCACGGAGGCCGGACTGCGGCGCGAGACGGACCAGCTGGCGCTGGCGGTGGGCGCGCGGGTGCTGCAGCGGGAGGCGGTGCGGCCGCGGGTGCGGGTGTTTCGGTTCCGGTACTATTCGCGGCGGGGAAAAGAGGAGCTGGGGAAGTGGGGGGTAGAGGTGGAGAAGGCGGAGGAGAGGAGGCGGGAGAGGGTCGAGGTGTGGCGGGGGCAGCAGGGGGTTGCCGCCGAGGCTGCCGCTGAGAGGGATAGGCTGGAGAGGGGGTGGGATGGGCTGCAGGCGGAGAGGAGGGTGCTGGAGGGGCAGCTTACCGGTCCGGTGGTAGCGGCGGAAAATGCTGTGTGGCAGTGTGTTGTCAGGGCCGATCAGCTGCGGGGGGATCCGCTGGGGAATGGGATGCTGAGTGTCGTGCCGTCTGAGGCCCAGATCATGGCCTGCCCGGTAGCCGGGGACTGGCGCAATGTGCGGGAGAAGTCTGTCCAGTGCTGGGGGTCTGGAAAGGGGTATACCGGCAGGCATGAACAGGTGGGAGGGGGTTCCTTTGGCGGCATCGCGTTTGGGCCCGACTATGGCGGCGATTATACATCGTGCGGAGGTGAGGGTTGGGGTGTGCCTGCTAGCAGCAGTGGAGGGTACGGAGGGTACGGAGGAGGAGGAGGTGGTGGT
>FTIZ01128320.1_pt1 | contig 12440 bp, 15 predicted proteins | sample 1658381 | NCBI WGS metagenome assembly FTIZ01 (sample SAMEA3914822, study PRJEB12502) | metagenome | biome: forest; material: soil | place: USA | collected 2012-03-12 | depth 0.1 m
TCGGTCAACGAGTTGCCGCCATCGTCGGCGACGCCCGAGACGCCCTCGTAGGCGGTCAGGGGTCCGGCCGACATCGTGTGGGTGAGTGGGAGGTCGGCGAGAAGCTCGGGGTGGAAGGGATGCGGAGGAGAGAGTACGGGCGTCTCCAACAATCGAATGCGGGTCCCGTTAGTAGTCCAAGACAGACAGAAAGAAGCAGACAATGCCGACGACAGACAGCTTCGGCCCAGCTTGTACGGGATCGGCAGGGTCTAATATACCACGGTCTCATCTGGACCCGGCAGCTGGGGCAGCTTGCCAGCTCTCCCGAGCGAGCGAGCTCCCCCCCGTCGTGTCTGCAGGCTGATAAGACCATCGGGCCTCATCAGCTCCCATGTTCCTCTTCTGGGCGGATTCGGTTCTTGGCCAAGGATCGATATGAACGAGGAGGGTCGGTTTTGGTGGGCCCGACTGATAAGAGCCCCGGCTCAGACGGCCAGGGCGTCGCAGGCGACCGCGGGAATCGGTGGGGGTTGCTGCAGCGCCCGAGAGCCACCGATGGACCCCCCGACTGTCGCAGCGCCCCCCTCCACCCCCCCGGTTCTCAGATTGGCGCGCCGACCAACCACGACGAGCGCGCGCCCGAATGCCGCAGTGCCGGTAATCTGCTGTGCCATCGAGTGGATCCACGCCATCGTAATTGCATATCGAAACATGCCATTCTTTGCGTGGACGGTGGATGTCGCCGTCACCAGCACGGCGGGAATCCGATGCCGGTCGCAGCCAGTGTGGGTGGGGGAATGCGGCGGGTGAAGGTGGAAGCAGCCGCGGCGCCTGAAACCCGAGGCGTTGGGTGGTCTGCCTCTCTGCCTGGTCTGCCTGGCCAATCACGAGGCTTCGTTTGCTCGTTGATAAGTGATAACGAAGCCACGATGGGATTCTTTCACTCACGCATTTGCTGCCGCGACGCGCTGCAGTGACAAACCGCAACAAATTTTACACTGCTGTTGCCCGGGCCTGGAGATGTCAAACCCAGGATTTGTCCATCAACAACACCACCGACCGCGTCGTTGCGCCGTCCCACGCATTCCCTGCAACATCCCTACCCTCTCTCCAAGTCCCTGGAACCGACCGCAATTTATTTTCTGTGCAATTTCTCGACGTTAAGAATGCAGGGCCGCATTCAACCCACGTTCTGTTCCGCTGCATCTGCTGCAAGGTCCCAGCGCGACACCGAGACCTCGTCAACCCGGCGCTGGGATTGGCCCGTCCTTATCAGTCACGACAGCTCCCAACGGCCAGTTCCCGAGCACTGAAATCAGCCCTCCCCGACTCTTCCCCGACTTTCGCCGGGGTTTTGCGACGTTATCTCTTGGCAGATGGCTTCGTCCTAGCGCTGGTCTTGGCGTTTCCGGGGCTGACACAGCCTGAAGCAACGAAACTCTGCCTGTGCCCCTGTGGACCCCCAAATCAACGGCGGCAATCGAGCACGGAATGCCCTGTACGTAATTTGTCTTCTCACACTTCAGATACTTGCTTGTTGCGTGCACTTGAAACGCTGCTCCCTGCGCCTCCCGCGAGGCTTGCTCTTTTGCGCTGCCGGGAATCGACGGGACCCCTAACGGACCCACCATCCGTCTTGGCGAATGCTTGTGTCTGGGGGACGGCAGACATGGGATGACATCATGCCGCGATGGTTTCCGTCTCCAAGAACCAGTCACGCGTTCGCCGTTGCGAGCAGTGCAGATATTGGCTGAAGGACGTCGACCTGTCGTTTGTGCTGAAGACTGGTTGGATGGCATATCCAGAACCAACCGTTGAGCTCAATAATGCGAAAAAGATCAGGTCCGACGCGATCGGAGCACGAACCTGAATGAAGAGCAAAAGCAATGCGTCAGCCGCGAATCGAACGCGGGGCCCATCGATGGCAACGATGGATTTTACCACTAAACCACTGACGCTTGGTGATTGGTCGCCAGATTTTAGGACTCATGAGAGCGGATTGGCCAGAGGACCGTTGACAGTCCGAAGCCTGTTCACGTCTCCAAACCGCGACACAAGGACATGGTTGATATGAGAAGAGTGGGTTGAAAGGGCGACAGGTCTGAGTTGGGGATGTGATGAAACGTGGCACCGCAAAGGCTGTAGAATGATGAATTTCCTTTCCATGCCACCCCTGTGATGCTTGATCAGTCGTGATGGGTTGGGTCTGCGAGAGCGAGTGTTGAAAACTGTGGGCTGCGCGCATGTGCCCTGTTCTGCGTGTGTGGGCTACATTTTGTCAAGATTCAAGTCTCTTCAAAAACAAGAAAGAAAGAAAGAGTCCAATGCTAAATACCCAGATTCAAGCTGTCCTTTTAACTCTTTCAAAATACTTGATACATTTCACTTGTAATCGTCAGGAGAATTTCAATCCTAACTTCAGGTAGATTCTATGGAGTTGCTTCCTATCTGCCGATCTTACGTACCTCGGTGCAACGGTATCTAAGGTACCTATATACCTACACAGCTTTGCAAGGCTTCCTCGCTTCTTCTCTGGTTTCCGCTCATGGGTCATGGAACATCATCTTTCGGATTGCGGCCGAAGCAAGTCCGTCCAACTCGACCCGTCTCCAGACCAACTCTCCCTCTTCTCTGTCCCCTCTAGCCTGGCCCGCAAGAAGATACCCTCGCTCATGGACCCGACGACGTCAAAGGTCGGGAAGTTGGCGGCTGAGAGGCTTGGCGGTGGGGAAATGAGAATGTAGCCGACAAGATGCTGGGTCGTGGCGGTTTCCTAACAGCTACGCAGGTTTCTACAGCACCGTCCGCCGTCACCGCGCTCGCTGCCGTCAGAATCCGCGACGAGAAACCGCCTTTTCCGCACCGCAACTCCCGATTTCACAGCCTGCTCACAAACCCAACGTCCACGCTCTCGTCACGACCACGGTCATCTCCACAGGGGTAAAGTTATGGCGTTATCAGATGGTTAAGGAATCCGGGCGTGCTTCAAACTCCGAAATCTATGGCCGTGGCTCGTCAGAGAAGAAGTTGCATTGGCACGTATCGCAACGGTGTTTTGTTATCAAAACAACCCTACTTGGTCCGAGAAGCTCGTCGCCGCTTTCTTGTGGATGTAAAATGAGGGAAAGTTGACGGATCTGACAGATCACGCAACCTTGCCAGTTTATGTATCTGCCTTGGTAGGCGCTTTATATATCATAGATGACAGTGATGTCAAGTAGTGTACAAGGTAATAAGGGTACCTGAGAATGTCCCGCAATTCCCTCACTTCTATAAGTGGAAGACCGCGCCACCCGCCATGATCATCGCTAGTTGTTCAAACCGAATTTCTCTTCCATTCTCACACCCTACCCCCTAGAAGTTCGCACCGCCGCACTGAATTGACCTGGCATTGTGATGCCAATATCCTGGGAAATCCAGCTTCCTTGGATCAGACCACTGCCGAATATCGGCCAAACCAGGGGGGACGATGGTCTTGGACCGGAAGTTTCCAACCGTGTCATAGCAGTCGCCGGGCTTGACAGTGAAGGTGCAATAAATGTCTGTCCCAAACTTAGATCCTGGATATCTTTGCGAGTCAAGATCAAATTCTTACTGCTAGGCATCCAAATGGAGCCAATGGTATCCCATGGCATGACGCGGCAGTCGTTCACCTTCTCGTAGGTGAGAGACTTGGACGGGCCCGTGTAGTTCCTGTAGGCCAAGTTAGCTTGATGAGCCCTTGTGCCGACTTCTGGGGCTCTCAGGGAGCATACGGGCCGGCCCAAATCCAGATGGTGTTGGGAGCACGCGCGACAATCTAGATGGCGGTTTAGTGTTCGATCTTGAGATGAGTCGGGTTGTATGCACGCACCGCCGCTGCATGTGCTGGAAGTTCTCGGCCGGGCTCTGCGGCGGGCGCGGCAGACACCAGCCCGGAGAGAAGCGTAGGGAGGAAGAAGAGGGCGGCCTTGAGCGAAACCATGGTGAGAGCGTGTTGATCGAGTAGATTGGATGCACAACTCGAAACAGTGCCATCCTGGAGCCTGGGGCAACTTCTCATTTTATACCTAACTATTGTTGAAGCAACCTCGTGCTTACTTCCTCTGTCTTCAGCTGCCAAGTATCGCTACCGCGAGATCCTGCTGTATTTTTGTATCCTGACCAATTGAGGAAATCCCCTGGGGGTTCAATTAACCTCGCCTGCTGACTGCATCATCATCCTCCAGGCTTCCATTTTCGACCCCTGAAACCTGAACCTGAGCCGCGGCTCCATTGGAGTATGCTCTGGGGCTACGGCCGGATAGAGGGACGTGCTAGTAGCTTTCTGGAAATTTAAGGAGGTAACTTTCCAGCTCTCGCGCCGATCTCCCATAGGCACCTAGGTAGTCGGATGCTCACTCTTGGCTCTGTTTTCAGTACGCTACCATTCAGGGTATCTCTTGCTGAGAGCGCACTCTCCTCAAGCTGGCTGCAGCAAATGCCCTGCACTGTCAGAGAGAGCGGCATCTTGCCAAAGTCGGCCAGGATACAGAAAATCACCCTTGGCCTGTGAATTACTGCGCAAATGAGCAAGCGACTGAACATTGAAACTCCTTTTTCAATCAGCTCAATCACGGGCAAGATCAACGGCTCCATTCATCGAACTTCCTTGACGCCTTCTCTATTGTTCACCGTGCACCGTCTGAGCGCGCGTTGAATACGGCGCCCCACTGCCCGTGTTGTCTTGTCACGGTTTCGGTGAAGTGATGTCAGCAGCATTGGATTGCTCTGCTGAGTTTGCTCTTGCACAAAAAGCCCTGTTCGCAGTCGGCGGAAACGCGCCTGCGTGGCTTGCAACCGGCGGGTTGTCTTGCATGTCATTCGTCGCGCAACACAACAGAAAATCGAATTCATTGGCGCCTTTGGAGGGGCTTTCTCCAATTCTCCAAGCCGCCACAGCACAGCTAGCGAGTGCCTGCTGCCTGCCGGCCAGTGCCTGAGGTGTCGGTATTCGTTAGGGGAGGGCCAAGCTTGAAGCCATTCTGTGGGCTTTCCCGATGAGCCACCACCTGATCAACCCCTCGGCGGGCTGCCACTCAGACGCTGCAGGCGAGGTCCGCACCACCACCTCCTAGGCAGGCCGCATCTTGCGCCAGACCGTCGGCGGGCTTTCCGGGCAGTCTTCTTGCCCTGCTGCACACACGCAGCACGGGCGACCACACGCAGATCGGCGCGCTCTCGTATTGCGGGTCTCACGGTACGTACCGGGCCTCTTTGAACCCCCCGACGCCTTCCATGCAGGCGAGCTCCAAGCTCCAAGCTTCAAGCTGGATCCAAGCTCTGCCAGTCACCTGCGGGGGCTCGGGCATGTCTCCGAGCCTCATCAGCCCGATTGCAACCTCATCCAACCTCACCTCCAACTCCGTCTCCTACTGCTCCCCGGTTTGCGGCCGCGCTCCGGCAACCCCTTCGCTGCTCACATTCCCTGGTGATTTTACCCACAGCTGAGTGACATCCAGATAGCCTTTTCTCGTATTTTTTTGGTCCTTCCAATCACCAGCGCACCCTCCTTGGGCCGATCCCGCGATTTCGACACCCCCTGTCTGCCTGTTTGCCTTGGACCTGTGCCTGTCCGGAGTGTCTCTTTGATGGTCGCGAATTCAACTGGGGACAGGGCTCGCTGCTGTCGTCCCTGCGTCGGCCACGCCGACACCTCCGCTTGCTCCGCACCTTGACGTACCGTACCAGTCTCCGTCCGGCCCCGGGCTCCGGCGTCCCCCCGCTTCCCACCGTCTCGTTCCAGCGTTGGAGTTGCTCCCGACAATGCCCTCTATTCGACTCAAACTCAAATCCACGGTCCAGAAGTGGCACGCCATGCTCAAGCGGCGCACCCATCCTGGAGACGAAGACGGCTCATCTCAGGATTCCCACGCCGAATCTCACAAGTCTAAGCAACACCGCACGATGACGGATGCGAGTATGCAGCCCACCTTCCGCACTCTCGCCCTGCACCATGACTAAACTCTGCTGTACAGGTCAAGGCAGCGTGCATGCTTTATCGACGTCGTCTGCCTTTCATATGCCCCCGTTTTCAGTTTCGTCCTTTCCACCCTCTGCCAACCATTCCAGCGTGCCATCACAGTCAACTTTCGGGAGCAGTTACCAGTCGTACGCAATGGACGGAACTCGAGATTCAGAGGAGAATCCCGCTGGCGCATATCCCACCCGCGGCCACCCGGGGAGCTCCAGCTCTTCTTCAGCGAATGCAAACGGCCAAAGGACAGCGGCGATGTTCCCCAACCCAACGACTCTCACTCCTTGGTTTTCCGATATGGACACCCACGGAGCAGCAACAGCACAGACGAAGGGCGACCATCTAATGGCCCAGCTTTCGCAACACGAGTTCCATCGCGAGGATGAAGGATTTCACTCAAGCTGGCTCGCTGCGTACCGACAGCACCTGCGATCTCTGCGATGCCTCCACTGCAGCGCGCCGATGAAAATAGGAGCCGCCGAGCTTGTTCAGCGCACCAAGAAAATGCTGAAGCATGACAGTGGGTTCAGGCCTCATACCCACGGATCGGAATACCTGAGGCTGACAGACTACAGACTTTTTCCACCCGTGCATCCTCTGCTCGAAATGCAAGGGATGGTCCTGTGTTGGAGGAGATACGTACCACCCCAGCGACTGGGTGCCAGTCCTGACGAATGTGGCTTCAGTCATGACGAATGCGGTCTTGGCGAGGGATTTGAAATCTACTTGGTGCTGCGATCAAGGGCGTTTGTTCCTCATCTTCTGTCTCCTCTGCGGCCCCGATTTCCTCCCGCCGCCGGCCCCGTCGACGGGCACGACGAAGCAAAGACCCAAGTCGGAGCCCGCGTTAACCATTGCTCAGTTTGAACAGAACATGGGGAAGGATAGGCGAAGAGGCCGGAGGTCTTTCCTTTCGAGGGGCACGGGATACGGCGACGAGCTTCCCGGGCAACAGGCGAAGGCGGGGAGTTCATCGAGGGCAAGCGACGACAATACAGAGAACCTGGAACTCTACTTTTACGCGCTCTCGTCTATTTTGCCGTCCGTCACGAAGGACCCAATCACTCATTTCGATTATGTTCGCCAACCAGCTGTGTCAGCCATGGTTCCCAGGAGCCCGGTGTTTCAACATGCCTCGGTGGTTCTCCGACATGCTACAATCGAAGAACTAAACACCCGGTGCGGCCCGATCTTTGCAGTTTTCGACCTTCTGGACGCAATGGTGGGTCATGTCGACACCTGCCCGCTGTTGTTACGCGCGAGGATCCTCTTCCCGCAGCCAGAACAGCTCATCCACGTCGTTCTTGGAGACGTTGCCTTCAAGTCGAGCGCCAAGACCACCGAGAAGGAAACCGCCCAGCCGTTGGCAGCCATTGTTGAACACTTGGCGGTCCCCTGTCGGAAGTTTATTGAAACATCCCGCCGGGTTGGAACTATGGATGCCGATGTTGAGGAGGGGATGTTACTGGGCGTGATGCAACGGATATGCGGTTTGGCCGACTGGTTCGGATCCCTTCGTTCGCAACTTGAGATTACTGGGACACACGGGCTCTCTGAGCCCTCTGCCCCGTCCTCTTCCCGCTCGACCGCCAACGTCACCACCCGCTCGATGCGTGCCAGGGCCGAGGCCGAGGCCGAACGAAGCTTGCTCGAGAGGGCCACACAGACCGCCGCGGAGTGGCACCGCGAAAACTGCGTCAAGGATGTCCCCGACGACGCAATATTGAAAGATTTCTACTACTCGCAGGAAGCTGTAGCAGCGGAGAACTTGAGGACCGCGTCGGGCCGGATGAGGAAGCTTCTCGCTCAAGTCTCTTCTCTAAGCACCGATCTACCGGACGGAATATACGTTCGGCACGGCGAAAGCCGTTTAGACGTGCTGAAGATCTTGATCGCCGGGCCGCTTGGTACCCCCTACGAGCATGGCCTCTTTGAGTTTGACATGTTTTGCGACGGCGAGTTTCCGCAAAAACCACCCAAGATGTTTTTCTGGACCACCGGGGGCGGAAACGCCGGGTTCAACCCGAACCTGTATCCGAACGGGAAGAGTACGTTTTGTTTGCCCCACACGCGAGTACACTGACCAGACATACCAACTCACTCCGTCACAGTTTGCCTCTCGTTGCTAGGAACATGGAGCGGCCAGCCTTGGGAACCCAATCGCTCGACCATCTTGCAGATTCTGGTCTCGATACAAGGCAAGTCTGCAATCCCAGAACTACCATCAGTTGTGTGGGGCAACGCCTAACCTGTCGTTCAAGCCATGATCTTCAACGACCAGCCTTTCTACAACGAGCCGGGATTCGAACTCCGTTCCAACGCTGCCCAGGCCGAGAGGTATAACAGGAACATCGAGTACCTGACGGTCAAGTACGCCATGCTCCCTTGGCTAACCGACGGGTTAACTGGACCGGAGGAGCCAGAGCCCCTGGCAGCGTCTCCGATACCCATCCCAAAGCCAAAGGGGCATGGAACGAGCACATCGGCCTTCGCTCCGGGAAAGCCAACGACCGTTCTTACTCACTTGTCCAAGGCTCCGAGCGACCAACCCGGTGGCCTGACTCACCCGTCGAGCGGGAAATCTGGGCATGCGAAAGCCGGCGACTGGGGATTTCCCACCCATCCCGCTAACGCCATGATGGCCCAGGTCCACCAGGAGAGCTTAACGCCCTATTATCCGCAGGCATATTCCTACCAAGCATCATTGGCATCCTCGCATGCTCATCCAAGCAACACGGCGCCTCACTCGTGGTACCCCATGCCTAGCGGGACGGACGCCGGAAACCCGATACCGCCGCCGACCCCACCCGACTTTGCGCTCCTGTACCAAACCAACGTTGCCGAGGGAGGGTTCTTTTCTCAGTTGATAGCGTCTTCAATGGCCTCCCCAGCGCTACCTCCAGCGCCAACGCCAGCGCCCGCCACAGCAACACCACCGGCACCCACCCCAACGGCAGCGGTCGTGGTCATGCCACGGAGGAACCGCTCGCCCAGTGGCCCAGGGGGTGACCCCATCTGGAGCGAGGTCATTGGCAAACACTTTGAGCTCAAAGCCCAGCTGGTCCTGGCGACGGTGCGAAGGTGGGAGCTGCTGGGCAACAGGGCCGACACCGAGACGGACCTGGCCATCGTCGCCAACAAGCTGGAGCTGCAGCTGAAGCGGCACGGGTTCAACAACTAGGAGATCGACACCGGCGCTGTACAACGGGTCAGCGCCCGCGTGGAGCTCATTCGGAAGGGCTGGGATGCGCGGGCGGAGTTGAGGGAGAGGGGGCGGTTTCACATCGCCAAGTTGAAGATCCCGCTGCACGTGTCGGCCATGCTGGAGAGCGGTTCCGAGGAGCAGGTGGAGCAGATCACGAAGCTGCTGCAGAAAAAGATGAAGGTGCACATGGATCTCCAGGTGGCGCAGATGGTGTCGCAGGTCCTGGCGCCGTGGCAGGAGGCTCCGATGTCGTCTCAGCAGGCGGCTCAAATGGCCTTCGCACCGCCGGAGCTGCCTCATCCGCCGAAGCTCCCGCCCATGATGTTGCCGCAATTTTCGGGCTCGGAGACTCCCAAGAAGCGGGACAAGGGCAAGAAGCCGGACAAGGGTAAGAAGCCGGACAAGAACCCCGATCATGGATTCGAGTGTTGAGCAGCGTCAGAGGGTCGATAAGTTTTACGTTCACTGAACAAGGACGTTTTCAGCGGATGCATCCTTGCCATGTATGATTTTCAAGCATTTCTCTTTCTTCTTTCCTTTTTCTATCATCTGGATTTTCCTAACGTCTGGTCTGCTTTTTTTCGCATCGGCCGTGGAGGAGGCAATGAAGGGTTGGCACAGTGGACTTTACCTATCTTTGGAGCGGAGTTGTTGGCGCCTGGTCACTTTCATACTTTCACGGATGGACGGCGGATCATCGATGGAGATAGCGGTGGGCGGTGGAGGAGGATAGCGCATATCACATCACACGGTCCTTGGTAGCTAGCTGATTAGGTTGATAGTTATGCAACGAAATAAGCGGACTGGTGAGAGTGCGTCGTGTTGCTCGGAAGCGGGAGCCTTCTTGAGTCCTTGCTTGCATGGGTAGAGGCGTTTCTGTCCCTCAAACTGAAAATGAGCTGTTACGCACTAGGAACGAGCCATCAATCCTGTCCATGTAAGAGCCTTGTTTATGGGCCTGTCTACAAGCAGCCTCTCTATTGGCACCACACCCGCAGTATTTCACTTTGTACCATGATATTGTCTAGACTTTTCCCCAAGAACGCCATGCACATATTCCACACCAATCCCGTGTCCCATCCCTCGAAACGCCAACCACCCCGAAAACAAAGAATAAATCACACAAAAGAAATCACAAAGCCCCCCCAAACGGATCCCCCAAAGCAACCTTCCTCCTCTTCAAATGCGACGCCGGCGCCAGCGCCTCCCCAAACACGGCCCCGTCGCCGGCCAGCGTGTCCTTGTCCCTGTCGTCGGGCTCGCCGTCCTCCGAGTCACCGCCCCCGCGGCGGGCGGCCTGCTCGCGGCGGAGGCGCTGCAGCTCGACGAGGTTCCAGCGGTCCGGGTCGCGGCACTTGTTGAGTTTCTTGCGGAGGGGGGTGATTTGTGCTTTTATTACTGCTTTCTGATGCCAACACAAGAAGGGGTGGTTAGTGGGTGGTTGGTAGAAACCTGAAAAAAAGGGAGAGGGTTACATTTGTCCAGTGCTCGCGGCGCTCGGGGAGCTCACGCGCGAGGAGGTCTCGGCAGGCTTCGATGGTGCCGAGGACGCGGTCACGGAGGTGGGAGCCGATGATTTGGGACTTGTCTTCTACTGCAGCGGCGGGGTTGAGGGTGCGGATGGGGAGCCTTTTTGGGAGGGGGGCGCTTTCGAGGTTGGAGGTGGCTGCTGGGGTGTCGGCGCCTGAGTTGTTGGGCGGGGGCGCGACGTAATGGAAGGTGTGGGTTATCAGGCGCTCGGCGAGGCCGCGGTCGGCGAGGGAGAGGGCGGCGAGCATGATCTGGCTTGGGGTGTAGTGGAAGTAGGCGTCGGTGATGAGCGGGCTGAAGCGGAGGATCTCGCGGGCGCGGTGTTCGGCGGCGGCGAGGCGGGAATCCTGGAGAGAGGGGTGGGTGTTAGTAAGTGCTCGAGAGGGCGGGTCAGGAGGAGATGGACGTGCCTCAATGTCGCCGAGAGTGGTGAGCTCCATGATGGCGCCGCGAAGGGCGCGGAAAGGGTGCTTAACGTCGAGCGCGAACCGGAGCCCTTGGCACAGCAGGAACTCGCCGGCGATGATGTGTTCAGGATTGTCTCGACCGAAAGTCTTTGCAAACCTGGAAAGCAGAGGTCAGCGATGCGCTGCGAGTGCCTTCACAGAGAGACCAAGGGAGACCAACTCGGAGATGCTGACAAAGGTCCCCTCGGCCTTGCACGCAAAGAATAGCGCCACGATCAACATCTCGGTCGGCGGATACGTCATAATGCTGTTCGTGACGTAGAAGCGCCTGAAAAACGCCGCGGCCGTAGCCTTAATCTCGTCGGACATCTCGGCGTGGTCCCCCGCGCGCATCAGCTCCGACGTGTAGAAGGTCACGAGCTGGGCCTCCTCGGGGGGGGAGAGGAACTCTGGGAGGGCGGGGGTAGACGCTCCGTCGGGGTCGGGGGTGTTAGCACTCGACGTCGGCGCGGATAGGTTGTTGGACAGCGAGGGAAGAGAAGAGAGGCGTTCGGCGATTCTTGTGCGCGCCGCCGTATTGGTCTGCTCCCGCATGGTCGCGAGCTGGGTCGTGGAGAAGGACCACAGCTGGTACTGCGACGACTGTCGGTACCGCGCATCTTCGGTGGCCATGACGGCGGACGAGCTCAGCTATCGACTCGCTCTCCGATATGTTTGAAACAGTTCGGCGTTCGAGGAAGGCGTTTGGTTGGTGGTGAGTCGTGAGTCGGGGGATACTGCTCGGCCGGCGCCGTTGGAGCTTGGGCGGAGTTGGTTTCGAGGAAGCGAGGGGAGCAGCCGCAGGATCGAAAACTTCAGGTACCTAATGGCTCATAGTGCACAAGTAGCGGTAGGACCGTCTCGTCGCGCAACTGTGCTGTTCTGCTCGTTCGCTGGGAATCGACTGGGAAGCTTTGCGTTTACCTGAAATGGCGATGCATTGGCGGAAGATGGAATCGGGGATTGAGCTTCAGAACCCCACACCGCCGCCTGCCTTAGCGCCTCTTGGCGGGCAAGGGTGCTGGAGCTTGCCCCTGGCATCACCTCAACCTCCATTTCCAGGTCAACACCGATTCCGACAGGTGGGACACACTCGAACAACGCTCATCATACAATTTACGCCAACCGATACCTCGTGTGTTTTGCACAATTACGGAGTAAATCCCATGTCTACGAATTACCCTCCAAAAACAATCGCCTCCCAAACCCAATCAACCGACCATCAACCGACCCAGCCACGCGGAGCCAGCCCACGCCAAACTCCCCGAGTTCAACCCAACCC